>Ga0272441_10001381_pt1 | contig 51676 bp, 37 predicted proteins | sample SSMProp6N_FD_193582 | JGI IMG/M metagenome (GOLD analysis project Ga0272441, IMG submission 193582) | Marine sediment archaeal communities from Little Sippewissett salt marsh, Falmouth, MA, United States - SSM-Prop-6N | ecosystem: Environmental > Aquatic > Marine > Wetlands > Sediment ...
AGGTCATCCGAAACTACGTTGAGTTGCAAGGACACCAGGATTCAGGACAACTCCGTCAGGAGTTGTAGAGTGTCGCGAAGCGACAGGCGAAAGCCTAAGGACCCCGGCTTTAGCCGGGGGAATCTATGCCCTGAAATAAAATGAGTATTCTCCAGATCTTTGGAGAGAAGTTATGAATTTTGTTATGGTTGATTCCATGCCGAATTGTCTGCCATGTCGACTATAAGAAAAGGGACGGCCGTCCGGCTGTCCCTTTTTATGTCCTCCCTGATCGGGAGAAATATATTGAGGTATCTAGAATTTGAATATAAATGAAGTCTGTGCGCGGAGGTTGTCGGTACTGTCACCGTTTTTATACTTGGTCTCCCACTGCGCGACTTCGAGCCCGATGGTTACCGGCGCCACCAGGTTGTATTGAATGTTACCGAAGATGGCGGTGTTTTGAGAGCGCGTTCCGTCGGAAATGTCTTCATCCTTGGGATTGTCATAGCCAAATCCGGCCACCAGTTTGACCTGCGATGAGGCTTTCACCCAGGCGCTGGCCCAACCGCCATAAGAATCAAGTCCCTCAACCGTGTTGCCGTTAACGATCCCACCGAAATAACCGCCCAGATTGGAGCCGGTGTAGGCTTCACCGGAGATGCCGGAGCCGCCGTTCAAGGACAACATAAAATGACCGACCGCGCCCCAGCTTTCATATTTTTCGGATTCACCAAGAATCGATTCGGCTTTCAACTGGCCCCACAGACCTGAGAATCCGGCGCGAACGAAGCCCCCGCCGTTCCAACCATGCTTGACATCCAGCCGTCCCTGAAATGACGGAATGCCGGAATCGGTGCCGTCATCAGAACCGTCCTTGTCGTCTTCAAGCGTCAGCGTCACCGTTGGGGTCAGGTCTGAACCGATGGTGCGGAAAAATCCTGCGGCGACCTCGACATTGGTTTGGTCGGCGGCGTTGATCGTGCAGAAGAGGCTGACTTGCGGACGGCGATATCCGGTATTGCCGCATCCCCACAAGACAGAGTAGTTGAGCGTGGAAGGATTCAGCGGTGAAATCAGGTCCCAGGTTTGCCCCGCCAGGAGTTTAAATGTCTTGTTCTGGACCGAGAAATAGGCATGACGCAATTGCAACATGGCCTTGTTTTCGGCGACGGATGCACCGGTAATGCCGGCATAGAGATCAAGTTCCAGATTTCCGTATACCTCAAACTCGCCATATCCGGTTCCATTTGCCTTCAGACCCAGACGGGACTGATTGGCGGTCATGTTGAATTGTTCATCGTCACTGGATGAAGAATTGGGATTAACCCACATGATAAAATTACCGTGGCTTGTCAGATTCTGATCATAAGCGCCATCGAGTTTGAAATAGCCATAAGGCTTAATTGACATTGACGGCTGATCGTTACCGAAAGCCGCACCCGCAAACACCAGGCATATGCTGATACAGAGTACCATAAGGATGATGTTGCGTTTGAAAATAGAGATGACCATAAGCCCTCCTTTTTCATTTGATTGTTTAGGATTGAATTCCCTTTTATATTATATCTTCGAACGATTTGTCTTAAAATTGACGTCTAATAGCGATTTAATTGGCTATGAAAAGCGGGCTTAAGTAATCTTGTATCGATGGTCAGTGACCCGAAAAGACTCTTTTATGGAATCATAATCGGGGCCGGTCGGCCTTGAATGCGGTTTCATATCCTGTTGTCTCAATAAATGTTATCTTGACAAATACATAATTTGCGCTATTTTGAATAGAGAAGCTGAGCTGTTACTTGTCACCTTTGTCAACAGAGGGTGTATCTATGCGCACCGTTACTGCTTTTCTTGCCTTCGTTTTTATATTTTCCATTCATGTTAATCTGAATGCCGGTGATACCACGCTGGATGATGAACTTCGAACCATTCAGGAAAAAATAGAAAGAGAAGAACTACACTGGACGCCCAAAATCAATCCCATCGTGGAAAAATTAACCCCGGATGAGCGGCAACGCCTTGCCGGCGTTAAGTTTCCCGACAATTGGAAAGAAATCTGGGAGTCGCATCTGCGCGACGATTTTGTCGCCAAATCGCGCGATGAATTGCCGTCTTATTTCAACTGGGAAGATTCCAACCTGATTACACCTGTTACATATCAGGGGGGATGCGGTTCCTGCTGGGACTTCGCCGCCACGGCGGCCTTTGAGGCCATTTACAGCATTCAACGCGGCCGTATGCTGGACCTTTCGGAACAACACATTCTGTCATGTGTCTCACAGGGAAGTGGTTGTGAAGGCGGCTGGATGGATGACGCCTATAATTACTATCAGTATGTTGGCGGTATCGATGAAGATTGCATGCCATATCAGGCCAATGATAATGTCCCCTGTGCCGATGGTGCGGATTGCAACATTCTCGCGACAATCAAAGACTGGCATTCAATTCCCAACAGCCGGCTGTATATCAAGACTGCCCTGTTAACCGCCCCGGTGGCGGTGGCTTTCACCGCATACAGTGATCTATATTGGTATGGTGGTGGGTGTTATTTTCATGCCGGTTTCGATGACGTTAATCACGGTGTTTTGATTGTCGGCTGGGATGACAACATGTGCGCGGGCGAAGGGGCCTGGCGGTGCAAAAATAGCTGGGGAAGCTGGTGGGGCGATAATGGGTATTTCTGGATTAAGTATGACTGTTGTAATTTCGGAGAGGGTGCCACGATTATCGAGATCGATACCACCCTGAATTTCGTCAATACCCGGCAACTTCCCGCCGGGAATATGTGCGAAGAATTCAATTTTCAGTTTGAAGCAATTGGCGGAGTGACGCCACCTTATGAATATATTGTTCTGGACGGAGTCCTGCCGCCCGGCTTGACACTTGAATCGGACGGGCTCCTGCATGGTTTTTTGGAAGATAGTGGTCAGTTTGAATTTGCCGTCCGGGTCAATGATAACCATTTCCCCAAGACCTATTACTTTGATGATTTCTCACTTTTGGCCGAACCGGCCATGGAGTGTGACGCCGATTGCAGTAATGCCTTGAATTTGCTTGATGTGCTCTATCTGATAGAATTTATTTACGGAGAGGGACCGTCGCCGACCAGTACCCGTGGAGGCGACTGTAACTGCTCGCAGGGCAGTGATCTGCTGGACATCCTGTATTTGATTGACTACCTGTATAACGGTGGCCCGGTGCCCTGTAGCTACTGATAACGGCACAATCCGACCGCAGTCGGATATGTTCCGTAATAAGGGCCGACGCAAAAGGCAAAACAGAGGAATAGTGGAAGCCGTTTAATTCTCATTCGTGTTAGACGGTTCACCGTTTATTTGCCTGTTGTGTACAATGACAAGGTGAAGAATGTTCCTGCAATTTTCCTTGTTTCAACATGAAACAGCCGTATACTTATAATAAGGTGTATAAGAGAGTTTTTATATTTACCGCAAGTTTTACGACGCAATTTCGAAAATAATAGTAATGGAGCTAAGCGATAAGAGAGGAATTGTATGTTCAGCAAGTTGTTCACGCCCGCATTGCTGATTCTTGTCCTGGCATCCGGCGTTCTGGCCGAACGGATTGAGGTCGGAACCATCGATACCGATGTGGCTGTCACCATGCAGGAATCAAATGACACGCGAATCCTGATTCGTTTTGACATCGGAGCCTTCGAAAGGGAACCGGTTACAATTGATGGCGAAACGTTCTACACCATCACCTGCGGTCATGAGGCGCGGTTAATGAATGAGGGGGAACCGCAACTTCCCCGAATCAGCCGCAGTGTTATCATCCCGGATGATGCCCGGATGACGGTAAAAGTTGTCTCATCGGAATATGTGGATTATCCGGAAACACCGGTGGTTCCCTCCAAGGGCAACCTGTTGCGAACCGTGAATCCGGCCGATGTGCCTTACCGTACCGGCCCGGTGTACTATGCCGGAGACTGGTATCCCAAAACCAATACTGCTTTGCGCCAACCGTTTATTCTTCGTGATTTTCGCGGAACGGTGGTGGAGGTCTATCCGTTTCAGTATAATCCCGCTTCCCGCACCCTGCGTGTGTTTACCAGCGTTACGGTGGAAATCACCAATGTCGGCCCGGGTGAGGTGAACGTGCTGAACCGCAATAAAAGGCAGAATGCCCTGGTGCCGGATTTCGACCAGATCTACCAGCGTCGCTTTATCAACTATGATGGCGCCGCCAAGGCATATCCCGAAGTGATGGAATCGGGTGACATGCTGATTATTACCTATGATGCATTTCATGACGCAATGATGTCGCTGGTAAACTGGAAACTGCAGAAGGGTATTAAAACCGATATTGTGGATGTTTCCTCCATTGGCAATACCGCTACCAACATCACCAATTTCATTCAAGATTACTATGACGCCGACAGTACCAATCTGGCCTGGGTACTGCTGGTCGGTGATGCCAGTCAGGTTGCGACACCGTCGGCTTCCGGCGGTGCATCCGATCCCAGTTATGCCAAAGTGTCGGGTTCTGATAGTTACCCGGACATTATTGTCGGACGTTTTTCGGCGGAAAACACGACCCACGTGGAAACCCAGGTGGAACGCACCATCGAGTACGAACGCGACACTTACGGAACCGACTGGTATCATAAGGCAACCGGTATCGCCTCGGCTGAAGGGCCGGGGCATCAGGGCGAGTACGACTACGAACACATGAACTATATTCGTAACGACCTGCTGAGCTTTACCTATACGCAGGTTGACCAGATATATGATCCCGGTGCCACTGCCGCCCAGGTCAGCACGGCTGTAAACAACGGCCGGAGTCTGATCAATTATTGCGGTCACGGTAGCACCACATCCTGGGGCACCACCGATTTTTCCAACACTCATGCCAATGCCCTGGTCAATGATAATATGCTTCCGTTTGTCTACAGCGTGGCGTGCGTTAACGGGAATTTTCAGTATTCAACCTGTTTTGCTGAGGCCTGGATGCGAGCCACCCATAGTGGTGAACCGACCGGCGCCATCGCGACGTACATGTCTTCGATCAATCAATCCTGGGATCCGCCGATGGATGCCCAGGACGAGGCGACCGATCTGCTGATAGCCAAGACCAAAACGACCATTGGCGGTATCTGCTACAATAGCGCCTGCAAAATGATTGAACTGAACGGTTCCGGCGGTGTGAGCATGTACAACACCTGGCACATCTTCGGTGATCCGTCGACCCTGCTTCGCACCGACAATCCCGCGGCGTTGACGGTGAACCATGCCGGCGCGGCGTTTTTTGTGTCGGAAGAGTACGAAGTTGAGGTGGTCGGTGTTGAGGGCGCTCTGTGCGCGATTTACTTCGATGGCGTGCTGTATGGCGCGGCCTATACCGGTGTCGACGGCGTGGCCACCATCCCGATCACGGAGGAACTTCCGATCGGCGAGGATGTCCTGCTGACCGTTACGGCCTTTAATTATGAAACCTATGTGGGGACGGTCACGACGACCTCCGATTTGGCCATTATTCATCGTCCTCCGCTTGAAGATACCAAAGACACTCTTAATGATTATGCCGTAAATTGCACCATCTATACTTCCGCGCCACTGATTGCGGATTCCCTGTTGCTGAAATACCAGGCTGATGATGTCTGGTATCTCGATACGCTTGAGGCGGTCGGAACCGAGGGTGAGTACGTTGGATACATCGCGGCGCAGAATGCCGGCACCGATGTCAGCTACTATATCGTTGCGGCCAACGAAGGCGCCTTTGTCGATTCCACCGAAAGCTTCTCGTTCCGGGTGATCGACTACGCGGTCACGCTTGATCCCGCCTATGCCTTCCAGACCGCCCCGGTTGACGATACGGTCTGGTACAATTTGACCGTGACCAATGACGGGGTGCTTGAAGATGCCTACACGCTTTCCTTTGCGGGTAATACCTGGCCGACCACGCTGTGGGATGAATATGGCATCTCAGAGGTAACCACAACCACATCGCTGTTCGGCGATGAGAGTTTCGCCTTTAAGGTCAGGGTGATCATCCCGTTCAGTTGGGAAGATGAGTTTGATTCCATTGGCGTCGTGGCAACGTCGCAGGCCAACGGCAGTTACAGCGCCGTGTCGGCATTAAAGACGATTTCGGCGGGACAGCCACTGGCGATTCCATTTACGGACAATTTCCCGGCGGACACTTTCGATATGCACAAATGGGAAGATGTTACCACCACCGAAATCAACCAGCTTGGTTTAAACGAACCGACGCCGCCGTACAGTATTAACCTGAACGCCGATCCCAACGGGGCCGACACTGTCACGACGGAAAAAATCAACCTGCGCGGTGCGGTCAATGCTCTGGTGAAATACAGCTACGAACGTACCGGCGACGGGGAATCACCTGAAGAAAACGATGACCTTTTCGTTGAATATTTGGATTCTCTGGGAAGTTGGAGTCTGCTGGACCAGCAAATCGGATTTGGACCGGATATGAATCAGTTCGAGGAAGTGGAAATTGCTCTTCCCGCCGAGGCGCTTCACGCCAGTTTCCGCCTGCGTCTGCGTTGTACCGGTTCAGCGGGACCATACGATGACTGGTTTGTGGATGATATTTATATTGGCCTGCCTCCGGATTATGCGGTTGTCATGATTCCCACCAGCCAGACCCAATATGGTCCGGCCGGGGATTCGGCGGCCTTTACGATTACCCTGTTCAATCGCGGCGTTGAACCCGATGGGTACGATCTCAGTGCCACCGATCACGATTGGGACGTGGCTTTTTATGACCAGACCGGAGCCACTCAGATTACCGCAACCGATCCGATTGCGGCAGGCGACTCCGTGCTGGTAATGATCAAAGTGGCGATCCCGTCGTCGGCGATAATGAATGAATCGGACGTTGCGACGATTAATGCCGTTTCACAGGGCGACCCGGAAGCTTCCTGCTTCGGGTATATCACGACGTATTCGGCCGGCCTGCCCGGCAGCTTCCCGTGGTATGAGCCATTCCCGGATGACACCATCGCCACCGTGCGCTGGATTTTCAATTCCGGTGCGCAAATCTCGACTGATGGGTTGAACCCGCCGAGTGGACCCTATTCCTTGAATCTGGATGGGGGCAATGATACGATCATGACCCAGCCGATTAATCTCGACGGCGTCGAAAGTGCCATTTTATCCTATTACTACCAGTGTGGTGGTGGTGGCGATGCACCGGAGTCCAACGATGATTTGCTGATTCAGTACAAGGATCGTTTCGGCGATTGGGTAACCGCACGGACCCATAAGGGTGGTGTGGCGGCCATGTCAACCTTCGAGCAAATATATGTCGGACTGGCGCTTGATGCCATTCACAGCGGTTTTCAGATTCGATTCATCTCAAATGGTTCCGGTGACAATATCGATGATTGGTTTGTCGATGATATTCGCATTGATTATGCTCCCGCGATTACGGTAACGCCGGGCACCATGCAACAATGGCTGGCTCCGGGTGATTCCGTGGTGGAGGAGATGTACATCAGTAACACCGGACAGGGCAATCTCACCTATTCGGTGACCTCGGTCCCGCTTGTTTCGCGCGGAATCTTCGATAATCTGCTGTCAATGGACCAGGTGGAACCGGCGCGTCGCGTTTATCCCGACGGTTTTCACGATTATGACGATGTCAAGGGGATTGATGATCCCCGGGTCGGCCTACCGGTTACGCGTGACGCCGGCGGCCCCGACCTCTTCGGATATTACTGGATCGATTCCGATATCTCCGGCGGCCCGGCTTTCGCGTGGGATGATATCTCCGCGACCGGGGTGGAAGTTGCCGATGAACTGGATGATGACAATTTCTTCGGGCCGATTCCGCTCGGATTCGATTTTCCTTTTTACAACGAAACCTATAGTGAGTTTTATATCGGTTCCAATGGCATTATCGGATTTGATACGACCAACATGAAATCGCGTTACAAAAAGTGGATTCCCAACGATACTGCGCCGAATGCCATTATCGCCTGGATGTGGGATGATCTTGATCCGACCGATAGCGACAATGCCGATCGCAAGGTGTATTATGATACCACGGGCGGCCATTGCGTGATTATGTTCGAGAACTATTCCGAATATGGCGCCTATGCCGGCGACGTGATCACTGCCGAGGTAATCCTTGAACCGGACGGAACGATCACGATACAATATCTCAGCATTGCCTCCGGTTTTGATATCGGATCCAGCACGGTCGGAATCGAAAGCCCCGATGGCACCGACGGCCTGGAGGTCGCCTACCTGACCGAGTATGTGCATGACGGCCTGGCAGTCCGCTTTTTCATGCCGTACCAGTGGTTGAGTCTTGATCATGACTCCGGTATTCTGGCGGCGGGAGAGATCGATACACTGCAATGCACATTCCGAACCGGCGAGCTTGATAACGGTGATTATTCCGCCAATGTCATTGTCACCAGTAACGATCCCGATCCGACCGATAATCCGTGGACAGTGCCGGCGCAACTGACGGTGAACGATTCTCCGCAGTATGTGTGTGGTGATGCCAACGGTGATGAATTGGTCAATATGCTGGATTTGCTGTATATTATTGACTACCTGTATACTGAGGGTCCGGTGCCGCCGGAACCCGATGCGGCCGATGTTGATTCCTCCGGCGCCTGTGACCTGCTTGATATCCTGGCGATTATTGACTTTCTCTATGTCGAGGGCGCGGACGATCTGAATTGCCCGTAAACAAGGCGATCGCGAGTTGATACGGGGACGGTGTGAATCACCGTCCCCTTTTTATTGAAATCTTTGCACCAGTCGGTAATATTCGATTTCATCCGTCTTAACAGTATCTGTTGCAATATAAATTCAGCCACCGTGACAGCACCTTGATCGGTGTTATTACGAAAAGGGAGATCGTGGCGATTTCTACTATAAAACCACTATATCTATATCCGAAAGCCCGAAACCAGTTTTTGAGATACTTCCTTCATCGTTATCGGTGATACGTCGATGTATACGATAAAGTTAATGTTGACACAAGACCCGGTAGTTAGTTAACTTACATTTGTTCAGCGGAACAAACATAATCAGAGGAATGTATGGGACAACCCGCGGCCAGGATTGGTGATCAAACCGCGCACGGGGGCGTTATAACCGGTCCGGGCGAGCCGACCGTTCTTATCGGTGGCAAACCGGCGTCTGTGATGGGTGATATGCATACCTGCCCGATGCAAACACCTGCCGCTCCGTCGCCTATCCCCCATGTGGGAGGGCCGATTATCAAAGGCTCGGTGGGAGTGCTGATTGGCGGCAAACCCGCGGCGCGAGTCAATGATATGGCCACTTGTACCGGTCCGCCCGATACGATTGTAATGGGCTGTGTGACCGTCCTGATCGGTGAAACCGGGGGCGGTGGCGGTGGTGGTGCCGGTGGTGGTGCCGGACGCGCCTCCGGGGCGGCTGAAAGCGCCGAAGTCGAAGAGGTACATTTTCTTAATGTCAAATTTGTCGATCCGGGCGGTAAGCCAATCGTGGGTGTGGACTATGCCATCGAAGGGCCCGACAGTCGCATCGAAACCGGCGCCCTCAATGGAAAAATCAAGAAAACCGGTGTCGAAGAAGGCGATTATAAAATCACTCTGAAGGCTATTACCAGCGCCAAATGGTCGACTGATTCGGCCAAAGTCGGTGACAAGGTCAAACTGAGTGCCAAAACTTCGGGAATCAAGGATGATGAACCGGCCACTTTTGATATCTTTATTAAAGATCCTAATTTTGCCGACAAGGGCTTGTGTTCGCTGGAAACAAATGTTTCGGGTGATCAGGTTGAAGTCGAATGGGAATTTAAGGTTGACGAAGATCTGCTGAAAGTGCAGGATGGCAGGGAAGAACAAGGCGGCTACTCCAATCCCAGCTTCTATTTCACAATTACCGCGGCCGGATGTAAGTCCCGTTCCGGTTATTTAACCTTTGCCGACACTCTGGAATTGAAACTGGTTGATCAGGAGGGCAATGCCGCCAGTGATGTCAAATACAAAATCGAATTGCCCAGCGGCGAAGTCAAGAAGGGAACGCTTGACTCACAGGGACAGGCCAAAGTCGAGGGAATTCCACCCGGAAAGGGCAGGGTAACCTACGATCTTGATGACAAAAACGAATAAATACTTCAGGGGTGAATCATGAGCGGTGGTGGTGGCGCCCCCGCCGTAGTTGGCGGACATCATGCCCCGGTGGTCAGCGGAGGCCGCGCGGAACACCGCCTGGAAGCGGCCCCCGTCGATGTAATAGAATTCGAAGATCTGTTTTTTTACGGGCGCAGTGCGGTTATCATGCCGGTGCACTGCGAGGGGGAAATCGAGTATGGTTCCCCTGATCCCGTTGCAGTCGCATCCGAAGATGAGGAATCCGAAGAAGAAGAACCGGTTTCGCCATCGGACGACGATGCCGATGAAGATTCGGACTCCGATGAGGATACCGTTCCCCTGACCGCGATAGAACTGCTCGCACTGGCTTTTAAACACGTCCAGGTTGACAGTCGCAAAAAACTGCTGGTCGCGGGGCACAGTCAGGCCGCCGATGAGCCAATGGTTAATCGAGCGCTGTCCGGAATCCGTGCCAGAAATATCCTGTATCTGCTCACCGGTGAACGAGAACCCTGGGCAAGGTTGTCGTCACGTCGACACCTGATTATCGATTATCAGCAAATCATGAAATATTTCCATGATACCCGGGGATGGAACTGCAATCCCCGTGGGTGCGACAACGGCTGGGGAGTCAACACCAGCCAGGCCATACGACGGTTTTTCCAGGCCTACAACCGCGAGTTTGCTGTCCCCAACGGCCATCCCGAATTGCCGACCGAATTGTATCAACAGGTCCGTAGCGACGACAATCATAAATGGCCGGAAGAGGCCTGGAACGCTGTCTTTTTGCTCTACATGGATGAACTGCGGCAGGTTCTGCGCGCCCCCGATGCCACCCGCCTGACCACCCTGCGGGGCCAACACACTTTCGCTCACCGGCAGAAATACATCGCCTGCGGCCAGCATTGTCCCATTCACAGCGATTTCGAATCAAGCTATCGAACCGATTCCGGTGACCGGGTGGAAATCCTGTTCTTTCCCGGCGACGTGGAATCGCTACATTGCGATCCCGAAGCGGAGCCGCCACCGGAAGGTCGTTTCCCGCTCTGCACCCGCCGCAATTATGAGTTGTCTTTTGTCGACCCGGCGGAGCTGAACGACGTGCCCTATCATGTGCAATTTGTCTATTTCAATCGCTATAAAAACGAATGGCTCCCTCTTCCCAATTCCGGCGGTCTGCGTTTTAAAGCCTATGAACAGGGTGATAATGAACTGCCGGTAAGAAAGCTGTATCATGACGGGGTTTTCGCCCTCAAGGTCGAGGATGATGATGAACGAACGTCCATCTATTTTACGCTCGAAACCACCAATCTTTATGTATATACCAATGGTCCCGATGCCGAACCGGTCATTCGAATAAAGACTCCGGATCAAATAAACGCTCTTCGGGAAGTGGACCGACTCAAGTATTATGACATCCCCGCGAAATGGTCCTCTCGTAATTACTGGACACGATATCAGGATGGTGCCGGCGAGTCCGCCAATCGCTTTGAAACCGTGGTCGACACCACCAAGCATCTCAAGCCGTATGGTGATGACATCACCAGCGCCAGTGCACCGCTTAAGTTCTCCCTGGATGATATCGTCCTGGTCGGCACCAACCGCAACCAGGCGCTTCAGGATTATCAGCCGGACGGTACCACCGCCATGCCGCTGGATCAAAATTCGCATTATACGTTGTTTTACATTGACCATACCGCCGTTGCCAGCATGGCCGAGGTCAACTATGACGGTAAGAGAGCCAAAGCCCTGCGCATCCATAATCCTCTTGCCGCCGAACCGGTTTTTACCGATGGGGCACTGGCTGATGATGACGGTAGCGGGACTTTCACTCCCCGCAATTTAATCTATGATGTCCCCGGAGATGCGCGTATTGTCGTTTTCTGCGGCGGCGTCTATGATGTTTATGACAAGCGCTCCGCCGAGACTGATAACGGGTTTAATTTCGCCAATGGCCATGTCCTAGGCGCGCGGCTGGCCCTGCTTGAGGATACCGATTGCCACGTCAAAAAAGAAGTTACCGGTCGCACTGCCGACGATGTGACTAAAGTGTATACTCTCGAACATACCGGCAATTTCGAATTGCACTATCTTCACAACTGCGCCGACCTGGACGGCAAGATGCTCTCGTATCTGCTTATTTATTGGTCCTGTCGTTTTGAGACCCGTGCAATTCCAGCCGAACACTTAACCGCCGGGGTAGCCGCCGACATAACCAATCACCGGCGGCAGGGAATGGTCAACGCCATGAAACGGCTTAATAAGGACTACATGATAATTAATGATGTAGATGATCCCACTCTCAAAATCCGGCCGTTTCATTTTACCGAAGCCAAAAACGATACCAATGGTGGCGCGCATAAATGCCTGGTAAATATTGTCGACAATACCAAAACCGATGGCACTAACAGCGGGGCCTGGATGTCATACACCAGCTCGCAGTTGCGCCAGAACAGCTATTGTCCCCAGCCGACCTATTTCGGTGCGACCGACCCGGAAAATAACCTGTGCGACACGGACGGCCAGACTTATGCGCCGCAGACCAATTCACATGAATTCGGTCATGCTACCGGCAACTGGGATGATTATCTGTATAATTTCGTGGATCCCAATAACAAAACCTGGTCCGGGCTGGCGAAATACGTTCAGCCCTATACCTCCGAAGGCGGTCCATTCACCTGTGATCGGCTCTCGCGCATGCGGCACAATCGAACTCCGCGCATGCGTAATTTCTGGCGTTTTGTGAATTGGTTGTATGATGCTTGTCGAACGCAGGCGGACGGCAGTGACGGACCGTTAGAGCCATTCTTCAGCAACTTGAATTTTGCCATCAGATTTCATGGAACGAACATCAATCACTGGCATCATTACCGGCTGACCCGGGCGCAAAAAAACACCTATGTCCCGGTGCACCGGCAGGATAACCATCAAATTTCGTCGCGGGCCGCCTGCGATCTTCTGCTGTACAAACTGGCCGACGGTGAACTGGCGCACATGATTCGGACCGATCAGGTGTTCAAGGGAATTTTAGTGGTGAAGGTCAAATATTCCATCTGTTATGAAAATGATGATAATGATTGGAGTTTCAACGATGCCCGCGTGTATGGCGCCTGGTTGCGCAATGATTTTACCGCCATGTTGCAGGATAAGTTTCGTATTACCTGTGACGACGAGAATAATGATTTCAACAATATCTATGTGCATTTTGTGCCGATGTTTCATGTCGGCAAACTGACCGTTCCGGGGACTCCGGCCCAGTCATTTAACACCGGCTTCTCGGCCGACTCACACTACAATATCGAGGTTGAGTATGCCTGGGGCGGACGCTTTAATAAAAGCGGAAAACTGATCGAAGTTGATTTTGGAAGACATAGAGATCGCGGAACAGCACGTCGCAAGAGAATAATCAGGTACACTTTCGGCAAAAGCACTATTCTTTCGAGTAATCTTGGGCGGCGTGACTTTTCTTCGATTGTCAGCTGGGTTCGGACCACGTGCGGAGACAATAGTTTTAACATGCGTAACCTGTAACATGCGGACTTGATGCTGTAATAATGGCTGATTTGTATACCAGATATTTTGCCAATTCCCGGCACAACGGGTTTGTCGAGGCGTCTTCAGATGCCGCCGGCAATATCGCCTGGCGACGGCGCATTCCGAGTGGTGAGAATCAGCAGGCCGAAGCACGGTTGTTGCTTAGTTCCGGCAATGTCGTTGTCATCGATGGGATGCGCGAAATTTTCGCCTTCAATGCGAACGGCGAGAGACTCTGGCATCGGCCCAAACGCCCGGGCACTCAAATTGCCCTGCAAAATGGTTTAATATACTTGTTCACGCAGGAGTGCAGTAATTTTCTGGAGGCCGTCACCCTGGCCGGTGAGATAAAAATCGAGGGTGCCCCGGTTCCCGATGTCGGCGAGGCCGCCTATGTGGTCATTATGGAGCCAACCGAGGACGGTTTGGTTGCGCAGGTGCAATATACCGACTTGCCTGATTTTCCTACCGGTGAGGCGTTGGTGTATCGCGTGGTCAATTCCGAGCAAAGCGGCGTCTATGCCTGGAGTCGAGGTTATCCGCAACAGGAAAGCCCGCTGGTGCCATTTGTTTGCACTCAATTGCGACGACTGGTAACTTCACTTCCCGGTGAGGCCCTGGTATTCGATCTTGACACCAAAGAGAGAGAACCGGAACCGATCGCGAGGTTTCCCTTCCCGCTCGGCGATAAAACCGTCTGGCTCAGTTGCGGAGGCGACGGACATATCCACTGGCTGGGCTATGACAGCCAGGCCGTATACCTGGCCGTAACCGATTTAGACGGTGAGCCGATTCACCAGTGGAACTCTGAGAAGATCACGAATCTGCATCGTTGTAATCCGATTATCCCGACCATAGTAACGCCGGATCGGCTTTATGTCGTAACGCCCCGCAATCTGCTGGCCATTCGCGATAATCAACTCGAATGGAATTTCGAGTCTCCCCGGGGAGAATTCCGGGAATGCACCGCGCTGGCCGATGGCACGGTGCTGGCAACTACCTGGGACACACTGTATCGGCTGAATGATAAGGGCCAGATCATGTTCGATGAGATTCTCGATGAACCATTGGTAACCCCACCGGTGGTTGACGAAAAAGGATTGATATATGTCGCCGGGGCCGAGACCCTGTATGCCCTGAGGTGATACATCGTGATGAAGTATGTTGCTATTATTGGCTTGATGGTGATAATGGGAGTATCGATGTCCTGTTCACAATCCGAAACGATTCCCGAGCACCTGCTATTTGTTTTTTCATCGGGGCCGACCCTGGAGAAAAAACAAGATCTGATTACCATTGCGGCTGAGCCGCACTGGACCGATGCGCAGGTGCCGCCGCCGGACGATTTCGACTGGTCGCCGATGGCGGTTCTGATTTCCGGGGATGAGGGCAATACCCTCTGGTCAGATCTGGTCGCGCTTGATCTCGCACCCCTGAACGATCCGGGCGATGACGCCTTTGAATTGGCGCCGCCGGATGTAAGTCATGTGGAACGACTGCGTTTCGAAATCGACAATGCCGAGTCTGTCGGCTGGTCGTTCGACGGTGGATATCTCAAACCTGAGTTTCGAGCCGAGCTGGACAGCCTGAATGCCCGCCTGCGGGAGCTTTTTGACCGTCGCCGCGAAGAGCCGACTTTTCCCGATAACATCCTGTTGCGGCTCGAAGAAGCAAAGAACCGCAAGACGGCCTACTGGGAATTGACAGGCAATCGTGACAGTCTGATGCTTAATTCGTCAGCAATGTCACAACCGCAAACACTGACATCAGAAGATCTTGGTGAAATCATACGGGCTCTGCAGGATTCGCATTTCATCGGACGCTGGCATAGACCGTCGCCACTTACTGATGACAGTTCGGAGAAGATGTCCACGTGTCGCCTGACGTTGCGTCTCAACAATGTGGATGCCGCCGATATCGCGATTACAAGCTCCCTTGATGACAAACAGCGCTTTGACCGGCTACGTGAAATGCTGGAGCAACTGTCCAAGAAATAAAGAATTGAAACGAAATATACGTCACAATACGTGAGTACACATATGAGTTCTGTAAACAATCAATTCCGAATTGAACTGCCGGGTGACTGGGCCGATAAATCAGCCTACACCTTTATGGGGCCTGAAGAAAACGGGATACAGCACATGGTCACGCTGGCGATTGATCATGATCTGGAAGATGATGATCTGGCCGAATTCGCCCAGGCGCGGATCGAAATATTGCGCGGATCACTGCAGGGGATGGAAATTCTCAAAGAGGAGGAACGCACCCTGGAGAACGGCACCCCCGTTTATGAAATGGCCTGCCGCTGGATTCCGGTCGATGGAACCGTGCTGTTTCAAAAATACTACTATCTGATTGTCGACGGTGCGGGATTCGTTTTCACCGGAACATTTTCCAAGCGCACCCTGAAAACCATTGGCGTGGTGGTGGAGCGGATGATCAATTCCTTCCAATCCACGACGTCGCACAATGATGATGAGATGTAGCCGCCATGACTCTGGAATATTCCAAAAGCACCGATACCGAGCATGAAATCACGCTGGATTCGGAGCTGATTGCCGCGGAATGGAAAAGCCGGCAGGCAATCATCGGCAAAGATGCCGTCTTCGCCGTGCAAACCGCTTTTGTCGGCGACGGGGCATCGGTAAAAGTAACCGGCAAGACCGAAGGCGGGACCAAACTCGGCAAGGTCAGCGGGAAAATTCGCAATAATGCCTTTACCGGCAAACTCTCCATCCCCGATAATGCTGATCCGGGAGATACGGCTTATTTCGAGGTTAAGCTGTCGGCCAACAGTGTCGAGGGCGAGTCCAATCGCATTCCGGTCTGGCTGGTTGAGGTGTCCAACATGCAGTGGAGCGTCAAAGAGGCCCGACGTGGTGATGTCCTCACCCTGAAAGCCGATGTGGAGGGTGTCCCCAACGAAACCCGGGCGACCGTGATCATTTACGAATACGACACGGACGGAATCCATGACAAAATCGCCGAAATTTTCACGGATATCAAGGATGAAAAACTCGAACTGCTCTGGGAATATGAATATCACGAGGATACCGACGAATTGCCGACCGATGAAGAGCTTCAGGAGTACGGCAATGCCTATAATCCCCCGGAGTATTTCTTTACGATCAAGATCGGGGATGCCGAGTTCGGTCGCGAACAGGAATCCGGACTGCTGACGTTCAAGGACTTTTTTGAGGTACAGTTTAAAAATCCCGATGGGACTCCGATGGCGGAGCAGGACTGCAAAGTTATTATGCCCGACGGCACCGAACAAGACGTGCAGACCGACACCGACGGCTTTTTACGTCTGAAGGACGTCCCGCCCGGTAAATTCAAGGTGGAACTGGTTTCCGATGAAAATCAGGAGGAGGACGACCTGCTGAGCGAGAGCGAAGAGGAGGATGAAGACGAGGAAGAGGAAGAAGTTATGCAGGCCGACAGCGGTGGTGGCGGCGGCGATGAGGGAGAATTCGACATGAACGACGATGAGGATGCCGAACAGGAGTTGGCCCACGCTGACGATGAACCGAGCGGTGACTCCAGCCAACAGACTTCTTCGGGCGGCGGTTATTCAAGTGGAGGCAGTGGCGGCGGGGGACCGGAAGAAGAAGAAGAAATGATGCAGGGATGAAAAACACATGCATGTTGAAATTATGATTGCTTATTGCGGAATATAGATGGCAGGTTATTACGATACCTCATCAGGCGTCTGCCAGGTTGTGAATATAAAGTGCGCAACCGGCAAGCGCTGTCTGCTGGAACGTGCGCTGACTCTTCAGACCAGGTACGCCTCCGCATTGTATGCCCTTGAGGACTGTAATCGCAAATACGGCAAGCGCCTGCAGATGGCGTATTTTGTGCGCAAGGTGGCCAAAGAGGCGGCCAAATCAAAGGATATCAAGAAAGATGTGTGGGCCAACCTGCGCACCACCAGCAGGGGCGGCGAGGCTACATCTTATGAAAACACCTGGCTGAAAAAAGATATCGAAAAGATGGAAGCCACCATCAAGAAGCTGAAAGAACGTGCCAATAAACGCGCCGAACGTCTGACGAAATTCATTAAATCACCCGCTTTCCAGAAACATATGCTCAAGTACCATACTCGTCCGTTGACAAATGACGATCTTAAGACCTTTTATGGTATTGAAACCGGGCAACCACAGGATAAATCGACGCCGCCCATTCGAGAGATAGACCATTTTCTGGCGGTGCTAACCGACAATCTTGCCGCTACCGATGCCGGTATCAAGCTTCTCGAAAGCATCGGCGATCCCGATAACTGGGAATCACACGTGGCGTTTGCCGATGTCTGGGGAAAAATCAGCAAGTTTTATAATGCTTCCGAAGCCGCTGGGAAATTCATCCACAACTGGTCACCGGTTATCAGCCTGAAGGTTCATGAACTGGTCAAGAAAGGCGGGGTCAAAACCTACAAGGACATTCTCGGCAATTCATCCGTAAAAAAGCAACTCAAATTCCTTGGGGATCGATTCAAGTTTGATGCCGTCAAGTGGATTGACAAAAAAGCGGCTATTTATGACAAGGGTGCGGCGAAGGCGGCCAAACAGATCCGTTATCGCAATGATTGGAAACAGGCCGCCCGCAGTTGGATGAAAGAGGGACACAGGGACTTTGACTCCAAATATAAAAAGGCAATCGAGGCCAATGAACACCACCTGAAACTCGATAATCTCTGGATCGGGATCACGTTCGACGGGGTCGCTTTTGCCATTTCCGCAATCAAGATTGCATCTGACTTGAAAAATGCCAAATGGAATGACTATCTTGGCGCCGCCAATGACCTGATTGGTCTCTCCAAAACGCTTCTCGATGGGCGTGCCTCGCAGTTGGCGCTACGCGGACAAAACTATGCCAGTCAGGCCAAGCATGCCGCCAAGGCGGTCAAGGCGCTCGGTGTGATTGGCGGTCTGATCACCGCCTTTCTGTCGGCGTATGATGCCTATAAGGGACTGGAGCGGGGCGACTGGGAGGTCTTTGCGATACATGCCGCAGGGGTCGGACTGGCGATCGGTGGCACTATCGCCGTTATCATGGAGCTTTCCGTGCTCTCCGGCGTCCTGGCGATTTTGGGTATTATCCTGGCCATTCTGGCTTCGATCATTCTCGATCCCAAAATTATCGATTACATCGAGGATCTGGAATGGGGTGAATACCAAAATATCGCCGTCAAGGATACCATTATTGAATACTACAAGCAGTTGTTTAGTATCAGCGTATCGTTTCAGGTCAGTTCTTACGATAGCAACAACTCTCATATCCTCATTGAGTGCGGTTTGCTCAGTGATGCCTCGCCGGTGTTCGTGGAGGTGATTCGCGAAAAAGACAACAAAAGCCTGGGCAAATACCGCATTTACCCGGGCCGAAAGACCGTTCTCGGGCGTGGCCGGATTGAAAAAGTGGGTCGGACCTGGTCGGTGCCGTGGCCCAACACCGACCGGCAGGTTAAAATCATGCAACCGTGGGATGTCTGGTCCGGTGCGGTCCGTGATGGTCGCACCGAATACACGATTAAAGCGGGCATTCACCCTGGTAGCGATCCGCGCCTGAAAATCGATAATATGGTTTTAAATGATGATACCTCCGATATTGAATTCCCCGTAGAGCAAAAGCCCAAGGTGATGAGGCCCAAAGGCTGTCCTTCAGGATTCTATGAGTTCGACCAAAAGATCCAGTACAGCAAGTACGCCACCTCCGGTGACAGATTTGTTGCATATCCGTCATCAGGGAAGATAAAGGTCCTGGTGTATACGAAATATGTAAAACCTGATATGAAAATCAAGGTGTCTGCCGAAGAGCGAGTGATTTTCGGGGCGTATACGGCTTCTTCGACCGTTCCGGCCAAGGGTGAGAAATTTAAATTGGGATGGACAATTCACGCGGTGGATTTGTATCTCAAGAAACCGGACGCGGATGATTCGTATTGTCTGGATTTGGAGTATGAAATCCTGGACAAGAAAGACAAGCCGATCACCAGCACCAAGAATTACATCGATGTCGCCCATCAAAGTTATATTAACAGGCAACAGGCGTGATGGGGATGATGGAGGACGTTGGCAAAAAGACGCGTATTGACGATAGATAGAAATAGATAATGTGGAATTGAATGCAAAGGCCGGTCTCCCGGCAGTTTTCGGTATTTTTAACTGGACAAAACCCCGTTGAAGAGGTTATGTTTTGTAAGAATATCCGGGACATAGTCACATTGTAGAAACAGGGAGTATACCGCAAATTATGGATATTGCCAGCTATTCTTCGGATTCTCGCGTCATAATAAAAAACGCCAAAGAGGTGACGGCCACATTCCGGCATCCGGAAATCGAGGTCGAGCACCTGCTGATCGCAGTGATCCGTCACGAAGGCTCGGAAGTCGAATCGATTCTCAATCAGCTCGGCAAGAGCCCGGCGTTTATTGAACATGTTGTGGAAACGTATCTTAAGGACCAATCCAGCCGTTCCACTCCCCGGGACAATTTGACCATCGCTCCCGCGGTGCAGGAGGTGCTCAATCAGGCGATCGAGGAAAAAACCAAGCTGTTTGACGCCCTGGTGGAACCGGAACACATTTTTATTGCCATTCTCGACCCCAAGTCCAAACTGGCGCCGTACGTTCGCGACAAGCTTGAGTTTACCCAGGAAGACATTTACCGGGCCATTGCCGAAAGCAAGTCGGTCGAGGAAATTACCCAGACCGCAGATGCCAAAAAAGAGGGCCGGGCGGAAGCCGGTGAGAAGGCCGAGGTCGCCGGAACCCTGCGCTATTGTGTCGATCTGACCAATCAGGCCGCCGCCGGGGAGTTTGACCCCTGTATCGGGCGCGACAAGGAAGTTCGCCAGGTAATCCAGATTCTGCTCCGTCGGCGTAAAAACAGCCCGGTGCTGGTTGGCGGGGCCGGAGTCGGCAAGACGGCGATTGTCGAGGGATTTGCACAGGCTGTAATCGACAACGACATCCCCAAGACTCTTCAAGGGGTAAAGGTGATGGAAGTTGACATGGGCGCCCTGGTGGCCGGGGCGAAATACAAGGGAGAGTTTGAAGAACGTTTTAAGACGCTGGTCAGTGAAGTGGTCAAAAGCGGTGGAAAAATAATCTTGTTTATTGACGAAATTCATACCATTACCTCGGGCGGAAGTTCCGGCGGTGGAGTGGATGCCGCCAATTTGATCAAACCGGCGCTGGCGCGGGGGCAGATCAGGTTAATTGGCGCCACCACCGAGGAAGAGTATATCAAATACCTCGAAAAGGACAAGGCGCTCGACCGTCGCTTTGAAAAAGTCAAAGTTGAAGAGCCTGATATCGACGACTCGATTCGCATTGTCAAGGGCGTTGTCCCCAAATATCAGGAACACCACAAGATTACCTATACCGAAGATGCGGTCGTGGCTTCAGTGAAATACGCCAAGCGGTATCTTAGCGAGCGCAACCTGCCGGATATCGCGCTTGATATCGTCGATGAAGCGGCTTCCCAGTTTATGGTGCAACAGGAATTTTCCACCACCGGTTTGCCGGGTATGCAGACTCAGATGGATGAGCTGGACAAGTTGATTGCGGCTTGTGATGGCAAGAATCCCGAACAGGACAAGGCCGAGTTCGACAAGCTCTATGATGCCTATGAGGAATTCTCCAGGCAGATGGCAACCCTGAATGATTACTGGGGACATCGGCTGGAGGCCCAGGCAAAGGCGGGAGAATAGTCATGGAAAGATTACCCTTTGATGAATTAAAGAAGGAATACGTCGATCACAAGACGCGCTTTGATGAACTTAAGGCGGTTGTGGAGGGGCTGGAACCCACCATTGATGATTCCGATATTGCCTCGGTCGTATCTCGTCGGACCGGTATCCCGCTGTCCAAGATGCTAACGGCGGAAAAGGACCGGCTGATTAACATGGAGAAGTATCTGTCGGAGCGTATTGTCGGGCAGGAGAAGGCCATTAAGGCCATCGCCAACGCGGTGCGCAAGGCCCGCTCCGGACTGAAGCTGGCCAATCGACCAATGGGTTCATTTCTATTTCTCGGTCCAACCGGCACCGGCAAAACCTATCTGCCGAAATTGCTGGCGGAATTTCTCTTTGATGACAAAAACGCAATGGTGCGGCTGGACATGTCAGAATTTATGGAATCGCATTCGGTGGCAAAAATGATTGGCGCCCCGCCGGGATATGTCGGCTATGAAGAAGGCGGCCTGCTGACCGAAGCGGTCCGGCGCAAACCGTTCTCCATCGTTCTGCTTGATGAAGTCGAGAAAGCCCATCCTGACGTCTTCAACGTCCTGTTACAATTACTTGATGACGGGCGGTTGACCGATGGCCAGGGGCGGACCGTGAATTTCTCCAACACCATGGTGGTGTTGACCTCGAATTACGCCGCCGACAAGATTCTCGACGCGGACCGCGAAGGGCGCGAGGTCGATTTGGAAGAGGTGCGAGGCTTTCTGTTTACCAAGTTCCGCCCGGAATTCCTCAACCGCCTCAATGATATTATCATCTATCACACTTTTACCCAGGAACAGGTGGAGAAGATCGCCGGGCTGGAATTCCAGGGAGTTTTGGCCATGCTCAAGGACCAGAATATTGCGGCGACCCTGAGCCCTGAAGCCCAGCACAAGCTGGCGGTCGACGGCTATACCATCGAGCTGGGCGCCCGCCCGATACAGCGAACCATAGAAAAGGACATTATTAATAAATTGTCGCTGGACATCATCACCGGCAATGTGTCACCCGGTGATGAGGTTCGGATTGACGTGAAAGATGACGCGTACGTGTTTACGGTCGTGGGAAAAACTGATAAGTAAATTATAAAACAAGGAGACGAACACATGGCAAAGTTCATCCTTGGGGCGACAGAAAAAGTCAAACGTGATGACTCCATCCCGGTTGAACTGCTTCCGTCCAACAAGATTCTCTATGCCGCCAAGTTGAACAACGACGATGAAGCCGACGTGGCGCCGGTCCGATGCAACAATCTCAAGGAAGTGTTTGAGAAGTTTCGGCCGTCGGTGGACGTTGAGTTGGAATCGAAAGACGGCGAACAGGTGAACGCCCACTTTGATGTGCAGGCGATGAAGGATTTCACATCAAAGGAGTTGATTGAGAAAAACGACTACCTGTCATCGGTGTATTATGGCAAGGAAATGCTGGCCGACCTTGAAAAGCAGTTGAAGAAAAACAACGCGCTGAAAAAGACCCTCAGTGACAAGGAAAAGAAAGAGGCTCTGCTCAAGGTGGCCAGGTATTACATTGACCTTCTCAGTGAGTAAAAAAACGAGGTAAGGATACATGGGTGAAGAAGAAAAACAAGAAGTGCAGGCCCAGGAAGCACAGGCCGCGGAGGCCAAGCCGGCAGAAGCACTAGAGAAGGTGTCAGAAGAGGAATTCGCCTCTCTGCTCGGTGAGACTTTCGGCGATTTCAAAAAACTGGCCGCGCAGTTGCCGTCGTTCAAGACCGCCGACGGCGATCTCGTACGCGGCGTGGAATGGCTTGATCCCAAAAAGGATTTCCAGCGTAAGGAATTTCTGACCAAGAAGGATTTTGCCAAGCAACGCAAGCTTTTGGCTCAACGCCTGCAAATGTGGGTTGATAACCTCTCCAAGAGCGAGAATCTCGATGATATTCGTAAGAGCCTCAACGAAGAGGCGACCAAGTTGGAGAGCAATCTTGAAAAGAACATGAAAAAGGTCCATCGCTCCACTCGGGAAATCGAAACCACCTATCGGGCCATTGACAAGTTCTTTGCCAATGCCCAGCAGGAACCGGATGAAAAAGTCAATGCCTATTTCAGTAATGCCAGCGCGGAGCAGTTGACCGATCCCGACGATAAGGAAAAATTCGAGGAGTTGTCGAAAGCGGTGGCGGACTTATACCGTGAGTGGAGCATCAAGGAATGCTTCTCGATGTGCGTGGTCCCGGGATACCTGGGCAGTGTCGAAAATATCGACACCTTTGCCCGCCAGCTCGGTCTGCCCAACAAATTGCATGTCATGACCGACCTGCCGAACTTCGAAAGTTTCGAAGAAGTGATGGACATGCTCGAAGACCCCAACTACGCCAACCTTCCGGGGGTCGACAATTACAAACAGTATGTTTCACTGTTTGCCAATTATCTCCTGGCCCGCAATGCCAACCAGTACGAAGATGACGACATGTGGATTCCGCCGTCAGCCTCGGTGGCCGGCAAGATGTACCAGGGTGATATTACGGTCGGCATGCAACAACCGATGGCCGGGTTCAAAAACGGCAAGATCAACGAGGCCAAATTCCTGCGCTTTAAAGCCAATCAGCCGGATGCCAGCAAGATCAACGAGAAGGGCGTTAATCCGATGGTTAATTTCGAGGGAACCGCGGTGGCAATGGGCGCCGCAACCTTGTTCAGCAAGGAAACCTTCAATGTCTATTCCATCCGTCGCACCTATGATTATGTCTACAAGACCCTGCGCAATTACCTGAACAAGCAGACCTTCTCGGTTATCGACCAGAAGTTCATTGACACCCTGCGTCGCGACATCGACAAGTTCATGAAGGCCATCTCGGGTGGCGACAACATCCTGCAGGATTACAAGGTCGAGATTTTCGCCGACGACGAGATGCGCAAGCGCCAGGAAGTTGACATCAAGGTCGCGCTTAATCCGAAATATCCGGCCCGGACTTTCAATATTGAATTCTCGGCCTGGAATGAAGACGATCAAGTGAACGTTAAAGACAAATAACCATAGGTTTGTATGTTGTGAAAGGAGGATATGTTCGAAAAACCTTCTTTTTCGCACATGGTGCAACCGAAGAAAACAAAGCAGTAACCTTTCATAAGAGGGAGAAACAGAAATGGCACGCAGACCAACTCTCGTGATTGACGGAGTTACCTTCAAAAATGTATATGCCGTATCGTATGAATTGTATACGGCCAAGGATGAAACAGGACGACCTTCGGATCGTGCCCATGCCGGGACGATCAAGATCACCCGTGAATCCGATGAATCCACCGACATTTGCCGCTGGGCCTGCGATTCCAGCAAGCCGAAATGGAAAGGCGGTAAGGTTACCTTCAAGAATCCCGATGATGCCACCATGAAGGAATTGAGCTGGGAAGAGGGCTTCGTCACCAAGTATGAAGAACATGTCCCGCACTTGAAGGACAAACCCGACGAGCAGGTATATGAATATTTCGAGATTTCCTGCCATAAGCTGGTCGTCGGTGATGCCGAAATTGACAACCGCTGGGAAGAATAAACAAGCAGTTGATCCGGGCGGGAGTTTCCCGCCCGGTCTAATTTTTAACCGGTGGGATGGACCAAGCTTATGAGTATCCTTGAAACTCCGGCCGTCTGCGCAATAATGGTCAGCAACGAACGGATTGAATATGATATCTCCCTGGTGGAGCTACATCAGTACATCAATGACCACCACGTGTTGAAAGTGAAGATTCGCGACGTCGGCAAGGTCTCGCCCGATCAGGATTTCGATGATCCCCAGACATATACGGATTTTCTCGGGAAACCGATTACCGTGACTATCGCTCCCTCGGGGGGAGTGGTGGATCAGGCGCGCGAGCTGGAATTCATCGGCATTGTCACCGAGGTCAATCTGGAAAACAGCATCGATGGTATCAATATCGTGACCGTGATCGCCTCCAGCCCGACCATCGCGCTTGACGGCGGTCGGGTGAACGCCTTCCATGTCGACAGCACGGTGAAGGACATTATCGACAGCATCGTCGGCCGGTACTCGATTACCAAAGGTTCGTTTGATGATGTTCCGGGATCATATAAGTTCAATGTTCAGCATCAGGAGACGGATTACGAGTATATCATGCGCCTGGCCGCCGGAAGGAGCCTGTTCGCCTATTATGACGGCAAGGAATTCCGGGCGGTAAAGGCGGCAAGCCACGAAACCGAGGAATTGGTTTGGCGCGAGACGCTGGGCGCTTTCACGGTCGGTTTGGGGACAGCCCCGCGCGAATACAACGCGGCTGTCTATAATTACGAACAAAAAAAGACGTACTCACAGGACAGCGAGTCCGTTCCGCTTCAAGCCGCTCTGTCGGAACTCTCCTCGGTATCGGCCGAGGCTTCGAAAGAGGTCTTTCCCGTTTCCAGCGTGGCGGGAGGAGTGAAATCGGTTGAGGATGCGCAGTCGCTGGATGAAATTCTGAAAACCGAGCGCGCCCGTGCCATCGGTCGGATGGTGGTTTGTAACGGGCAGTCCATCGTGCCCGCCGTGGCGGTGGGGCATACTATCATGATCAAGGGGATGGACAAGCTCGATGCGGTTTACTGGGTGACCGAGGTGAAGCACGTTTTCAATGAGAGCGGCAAATACCACAACGCCTTTGTCTGTAACCCGCTCGATACCGCGGCGCCGCAGAGCAAGGTGAAATCTCAGCCCAAAACCTACCTGCAGAGCGCGGTCGTGGTCGACAACAACGATCCCGACAAGCTGGGACGCGTCAAGGTGAAATTCCCCTGGTTGGGCGATGAGACGATCTGGGTGCGAGTTCTTTCGCCGCATGCCGGAAGCGGCCATGGGTGGATATGCACGCCGGAAATCGATGATGAAGTGCTGGTTGGTTTTGAACACGGCAACCCCAGCTACCCGATTGCGCTGGGAGCATTGTACAACAAGGACAACAGCCCGCCCGAAGATGCCGGTGACAGCGACAATAATATCAAAATTTTTGCCACCAAGGGTGGCAACCAGATTTATCTGGGCGATGCCGACGGAAGTCAGGTGATCCAGATTACTCAGGGGAAGAACAAGTTAATCCTGAGTATGGACGGACCGAAGATCACGCTTGAAACCGACGGCGGTGATATCAGCATTAAGGGAGCCAATATCAAGATTGAGGCCGACCAGAAAATAGAATTGAAAGCCGGAACCGACCTCAAGACCGAGGCGGGCGCCAACCTGGAGCTGAAAGGAAGCATCCAGGGCAAACTGGAAGCCCAGATGGTCGAGGTCAAGGGAAGTCTGATTAAACTGAATTGATAAGTGATATGGAATATCTGTCATTACCGCTAATATTACGAGAGGGACACCTTCGCCGAGCCTCCCTGCACGAGTCCATATCGTATTCTGTGGGGCTGATTCTCTGCACACACCTCGGGCAGATGCCGTTTGATCCCGAATTCGGTTGCGGTATCTGGGATTATGAATATTCAGATTTATATACGGCCAACAAGGCTGACATTCGGGCCAGTTTACGCAACGCCCTGGACAAATTTGAAAAACGGCTCTACGACGTTGCGGTATCTTTCACCAGCGTCAATGGAGTCGGGTCGCACAGCCTGGGAATGATGGTGAAAATAAACGGCAGTTATCGCGACGGTAACGAGGAAAAAGCCTTTGAGGCGACCTATAACCTGGGATGAGGGGAGTGGGAACGACAGCATGAGCATGGAAAAATCGCGCACCAAGGAACAAATTTTCGCTGATTTACACCGGGAGATGAGGGTGTGGAATCCCGATGTCCCGGAGTCCCCGGAACGGCTTGACCCGGTGATGAGAATCCTGTTGCAACTGTACTCACATCAACTGGCACGCATTGATACGCGTATCGACCAGGTTTGGGATGTTGCCGGCCAGTCGGTTCTTCAGGCGTTATGTCCCGAAGGGTTGCGATGGCCGATTCCGGCCTATACCGTGATGCGCTGTCAGGCGGCTGATCCGGTCATTACGGTTGACCCGCACACGCGCTTTTTCTACAAAGAGCGTCGCGAGGGAGGACATACCTTTTTCTTCTCATCAATGCGTCCGGAACGCCTGCTGGCCGCGGAGGTCAAACATGTTTTCCTCAAAACCGACCGCGATGTTCTGGACCTTTCGCCGGTATCCATGGAAGACAGCCTGACAATGTCGCAATCACCGGCGCAACTGGCCGGCATGAAATCAGGACAAGTGTATATCGCGGTCGACTTCACCGGCAACCCGACCGATTTTATCGGGGCGACGGTGTTTCTCACCGGGGCGCCCGAAAGCGTCCGGCAACTGCGCTGGGGACGTTGGTATCCCGGATCGAATTTCGGCGGTTTTTTTGATGATTCCGGTTTTTGTCCGGGCGGGCATGGAAGTCTTGATGAAATGCTGATCAGGGACGATCGCGCTGTCGCATGGGGCGCGGTTCGTTCCAGCGGGACAGTGTTCAAGAAACTTGAGGATCACCTGGTGGTTTTGCCGGAACGCTTTGCTTCGACCTGGGAAATCGGACCTGCCGACGAAACGTTGACGGAATTGCTGTCAAACCAGGGGATTTCCCTTAATTCGGACAGCGGCCGATACTACTGGATCCGGATTGATCTTCCCCCGGGTGGCGACAAGAGCAAGCTGGCGGCGCGATTTGGCATCTACTTCAATTGCTTCATCGCCATCAATAAAAACGAACAGACGCTTTTCAAACATACCGGCGGGAACCGTCTGCTGGAAATCGAACTTCCCGAAGAACTCGACAGTATCTTACAGATTGTCTCGGTCGCCGATTCCAATGGCAAGGAATATGTGCCCTCATATGAAATTCGCACCGATGCCGCTCAGGGAGTATATTCACTGGAGAATCGCAACGGGAATCTGGTGTTATGGTTTGATTTTTCCTCAAGTCTGGAACTGCCGCCGGACAGTGTGACGGTTTCGTATGCGACGACCGCGGGAACTGATGCCAACGGTATCGCCGCCGCGAAAATAACGGAGTTGTATGAGAACCATCCCGGCATCCTGGCGGCGGAGAATGTGATCCCGACCGCCGGGGCGATCCCGGCCCGAACCGACAAGCAAACCATGAGCGAGGTGTCGGCGAGACTGCGGAGCCGGGATCGCGCCCTGAGTTTTTCCGAAATCAGTAACTGGGCCGGAATCTTTGATCCCCGCATCAGGCAGGCGGTATGCCGGAACGGTATTCAGCGCGCCGAACATGGCGTGCGACGGTGTATTGTGGTACGAGTCAGTGTCAGCGCTCAGGATTTCCATTCAGAGGAGGAACTTGATCTGTTACGGATCCGTCTGGCCGATTTCCTGAAATCCCGATCTGCGGTCAATACCCAGTACAGCGTGGAGATCACCGCGGCATGACCGGACCAACTAACAACCGCATGCCGGACTTCTGCAGTCGGCGTTTTCCCTTTCATTATGTAACGGCCATTAACATGCTGATGCGCCGGGGGATTGATCCGCATCGGATCGATATCATTGCCGACGGGGAATATGAAAATTACAAGGGTGAAATCCGTGAACAGACACCCGAGCCTGGAGTCGAGCTTAATCACAAATCGAAAATAACTCTGAGAGTGGGATATCCCAGCGCCGTTGACCAACTGCCACATCAATTTTTCTATGGCTTCGGCGGAGCTTCGGATCGCGATGGTTGGGATGACTACTCGCGCCGTTTGATGGCGCCGTTTGATGGATCGCTGATACGCTATGATGCCATCGCTCACTATCAATCGCTCAAACACAATTTCGGGGTGGTCGATCGTGAACAGGTCCTGCGGTTTTTGCGTTTATTCGGCTTTGCCCCGGAGGGGATTGAGGGCTGGTCGTCCGAAGAACTGATTACATGGGTATCGCTGATGCCGTCGTTTCATTCCTGGGCGGGGAATCCCGACCTGGTCGCACGCAGGTTAACCTTCATGTTCGGTTATGAATTCCGTATTGTCGAAAACGTGATCTCCGAGCATGACATCCCCGATGAGATTCAGTATCGCCTGGCCAGCAGGAATGGACGGCTGGGGCGCGAAAGCATCATCGGGAGGCGCTTTGTGGAATACGATTCCTGTTATGAAATACAGGTCAGGGGAATCGCCTCACACGACGTGCCCAATTGGTTTCCCGGCAAGAAACAACGTAAAAAGCTGGAATGGATGCTGGAGCTCTGCATGCCGAATCACCTGTTGTTTCACATCAGGTTGCACTGCCTGCCGGAGAATTCACATCTGGGACGAGAAAAAAATAATATGTATCTGGGCTATGCCGCCCGGATTTAACGATAGATGAGACGGATGCGGAAGAGAAAATCTTATATACTTGACTTTACAGTGTCGAGGGAGTACATTCGATAACACAAATTTGAGGCAACATAATGACTGACTTGCGGTTATATTCGGTGAACTGGCAGGATGGGATGCTGATTACTCAACAGCACCTCAAAGACCAGGAAAAATACTATGAAGAGCTGGTGAACTGGCATGCCCGGACGATTGCCGACAACTACGGGCTGATAAAGAGAAGCCCCTCCGGTCAGCCCGCGCTCAGCCTTAATCTCGCTTTGAGTGGAAACAAGTTGCGGGTGGAATTGCTTCGTTGCCAGGCCATCACCAGGGACGGCAATTATATCGAAGTCAACGATACTTCCGGAAATATCGTTCGCGCCGAAACCTCGGTCAACGAGGCCAGCGTGCCGGTGTATATCGGAGTGGAACCCGGTGTCAAACAACAGATCGGCGATCCCGATCCCGCCGAGGACTTGCCCCGCTTGCCATTTCTTACGAATACCTATACCCTGACTTTGGGCAATCCGCCGAATCTGTCGGAAATGCAGTATATTAAAATCGCCGAGTTGGTGGTCAAGGATGGTCAGGTCTCGCACGCCGAACGGTATTTCCCGCCTTGTCTGACATTGTCGTCTGATGAGCGGCTGGCACAGAAGGCCGGCGATTTTAAGAATCGGCTGGAGAATTTGCTGTCGCTCTCATCGCGTGCCTATACCGCCATTACTGCCGGCGGATCGCTGGCTTCGGAGAGTACCGGTTTGCAACAGGCGTTTCGCGACACCATGCATCAGCTGGCAACGACGCTGGCCGGATCGATGGATATGATGCTGGTCGGACGTAACAGCCGGCACCCGATTTGGCTGGTGGTTAGTTTCAAGCGGCTCTTCCGTATTTTTACCACCCTCTTGAACCTGCAACCGGGTTTGAAAGACTACTTGAATGAGAAGTTCTTTACCCGCGAGCTCAACTCCGATATCGGGCGCTTTATCTCATCGGTGGAGAGTTTTCTTATGATGGAATATGAGCATGAGAATCTCGGGGAGCAGGTATACGCAATTGAGGAAATTCTTGGTATTATCCGGGGCATCCTGGGATTTTTGGCCCAGACCAAAAAGGAGCAATTGGGCGAGCAGGCTGTTGCCACCGAATCGCTGACATACCAGGGACGTACGTATAAATTGTTCGACTACAGTTCCAATCGCACCGAGCAGGTCGGCGAATTGTGCTATGTCATGGTGGAATTGGCCGAGCCCCGACCGGTTGCTGATACAACCGTGCTTTTGTCGAAAGACCTGTTTGATGTGGCGCTCTGGCGCAATATGCAGGTGCGGCTTGGACTGAATGATGCCCGCGGGTTGGGCGAGACCGATCCGGTTGATGTGGACACCACCACGTTTGGCAACAAAGTGGCCCTGCATCCGCAGGACATGTTACGGTCGTCATCGGTGCGACAATTAACGCTAATCTTTCGGGGTGCCGGCGACATACAGAAATTGTCCAATTTGGGAAAAATGGATTTAATCATATATTCCGTGTAACAAGCGGAACGCGTAAGCGTAAAGATGGGACAAATGGAATCTTATATTACCGATCTTTTCAAGTATCTTGACACCTACGAAAACAACTATGTCAAGTTCGATACAGAAGCCTTCCTGCAGACTTATAATGGCATTTATACCGTCTTTCAGGCCCTGCGGGAACAGCGCGACAAAGCGGTGCAGGTCGATCAATTCTTCCTGGAGAAAATCCGGCAGACGCCGCTGACCGGCTCTGACCTGCGCCAGTTATGTATCCAGATTTTGGTGACCTATTTCGAATCGGAGGCGGATACCGACGGACAATCCAACCAGGCTTATTTGTATTGTCGGGGACTTCGCAGTATCAAACAGGACGTGCCGTATTTCGAGAATAATCTGGTCCCCCTGTTATTCCGCGACGGTGCGCTGAACAACAACCATGAACTCAATGTGTTTTTACTGGGTGAAATCGCCCGTTATATCAACAAATTCGGAAAAAGCATCAATACCGCGTTGTCACCCGAGGAATTTGGGGGCCTATCCGACCCCCTGAAATTCCTGGAGCTGTCGCGCCGTCGACTGGCGCTGGGTGATGATATCATCCGTGATCACGGCTCGCTGGAGTTTCACCTGCAACGGGTGCGGGCGTTTGAAAAGCTGGGCAAGAGTGACCGGCTATCAGAGTTCTACCTGACCAAGTGGCAATATCTCGCCAAGACATCGTTTTGGACCACAATTTCCGACTTTTTTGGTGAGTTGTGGGGGAAAGTCAAGGGAGTGTTCTCAAACTGGGGGTATTTCCGGCTGGTGATGACACAGCGTAACCCGGCGTATTTCTGGTACGGATTTGTTATGGTGATTTTTATCCTCCTGGCAATTTACATCCCGCTTAAGTGGAACAGTTACAGTGACCACAAACTGGAGGAATTTCAGCAACGGTCGCTGACCACTCAGCAACAGGGGAACAAATAACATAATGGCATTTAGATAGTGCAGGGAAGCAGTGAAACTAGGAAAAATATTTAAGATATTCAAAAAAGGTTCCAAGGCCGCCGCCAAGCACAAAGGTAAGGGGCAGAAGCCAGATGGTGGTTTCAAATGGCCGTCAGGTAAAAGAATTGGTGTGTATGGACATACCAATTCCGGCAAGACCGTTTATTTTACCGTCCTGAATGAAGAATGCAAGGTCTCCAGGGATTTGCAGATTTCGGTGACCGATAATCCTACCTCGGCGGAATTTCTCGCCAATCGGCGGGGAATCTGGGGGTTGGGATCAACGTCAACCGAGGGAACCGTGGTCGATCTTCCGGGGGAAAAGAAATTTCCGAATCCCACCGAGGAAGACCGCCTGTTACAGTTTAATGCTATTCTGGATCGCAAGCAAACCCTGTCGGTGGTGACCTATGATTATTCCGGCAAGGCCGTGTCAATCACCGACAACAGCCCGTTGCGGGATAAGGTTGCCGATTTCATGATCGGTTGCGACGGGTTGATGTTTTTCTTTGATCCCAAGTCGCTCAATTCCGAACTGCAGTGCCAGTCACACATCGCGTCGTTTGTCAATACGCTCGAACAAATTGCTCCGCTGGAGGGACGTCTGCCGATTCCGGTTGCACTGGTAATCACCAAGGCTGATATCCTGGCGGGATTCACCGGCGAAAGCCAAACTGTCCTGATTGATCCCGAGGACGAAAATTTTCTTTCCGAGGAATATGAGATTTTTCTGGATAAGGTTCTCAGCGGTAACAAAATCGCCTCGGATTCAATCTGGGCCGGATCGGTTCGGTCGGTTCTGGTCAAGATGCGTGAATTCCTGAAAGTGGTCGTGGGCCGCACCCTTAATTTCCAGATCTTTTTCAGTTCCAACACCGGCGACACGCCGCCCAAAATCGGGACCGATGTCGGCCGGTCGATTTATGCCCCGCCGGATAAAATTCATCCTATCGGTGTTCGGGAGCCGTTCTACTGGTTGCTGAAATCGGTCGTGCGGAATCGTGGAATTTCGAGGATGCGTTCCATCACCCGGGTGGTGGTTATGGCCGCCCTGGTCTGGATGGTGCTTTATTCCCTGCCGTTCTTGTTTCATTTCGGCTATTTACTGCCGAAGGCGACCAATGCCGAGGATACCATACTGGAACAACATGGCGGCAATTTTTATTCGCTCCCGCGCGAGGGCGGAACTCAAATTGCCATGATGTACAGTCGTTACGGTCGCGCCAAGACGGTGGAATGGCTGTTTCCCGCATACAAGTATGCCGCCAAGGACGTCGAAACCAAGTATCGCAATGCCAATCTCGGTAATGCCGTTAAGGAACTGGACCTGGTCATCGCCCGCTTTGCCGGAATGGTTGCCGATAGCACCAGTTGGCCCAGTGTCATAGTCGGTGATTCGGTGTTTATCGACAACGACGCCAAACGTGTCTTTGACGAAATTGGCAACGCCATCGCCGGTTTCATGAAAACCGATGTGAAAACATCCGAGTTGTTCCTGCGCAGTGAACGCATGAACTGGTTCTGGAATAAATTCAAAGAAGCGCGGATCAATCCTGATAACGCCGAGCTGTGGAATTTACTCAAAAAGAAAGTCGAGCAGGATCAAGGCAGTAGTGTCGTGAAATTAAGTAAGGCCGAAAAAGAGTTACATCAGGCTTTCGCCAGTAAGAAGGTTGAGCAGGAACAGATTGTGGTTGCCACCCAGGCCGGCAGTGAACTCGACGATCTGGTGGATGCCATCAATAACAACACCGATCCGGAATACCGCATAGTTGATGCCGTGCGCAAACTGCGCAACATCAAAGAAAAACTGCTGGGCAATCCCGCCCGCAATGCTGATATCAAGAGAATCGACAATTATATCGAGGACGTCAGGTATTTCAGCAGGCGGAGAACCTATCATTTTACGATATCGAATCTTCCTGAAGATCATCATCTGCATGTGGTGGTGCAGGAAAAGGGCAAATCGGTTTCCTGGCCCAAGGAGCAGATGCATAAGGCGAAGAGTTATACCATTGAATGGAAATCCGGTGATGTTATTCTGATTGCGCTGGATGCCAAGCATGTGGCCGGGGGAGATCCCGAATCCTGGGGAGAAAATCCAAAAGAACTCTTGAAGTTGGATAAAAAGTCAGCTATTTTCCGCATGGACGGAACGGTGACATTTAATTCCGGCTTGAAGGCGACCTTTGATTTGGAAGAGGACGTGCAGTCGAAACTGCCGGAATTGAAATAGACGAAATATCAAGACGGTATAAGACAAGGAGCCGATGATGCAGAAAAAATCGTTCATGCTATATCTGACCCTTTGTATATTTGCCTGCACAGTCTGGACAGGGATCGCCCGGGCGGACATCGAGCTACCGGCTGGAACTCAGGCAAAGATTGAGTTTGTTCAGGACATTTCATCGAAATTCGTCAAGCCGGGTGATATCGCCCCGATCCGCCTGTTGGAACCGATTCAGGTCGGTGGGGTGGTGCTGGTCAAGGAGGGGGCCATGGGGACCGCGCGAGTGGTTTCGGCCAAGGCGGCCGGTAAAGGCGGCAGTGGCGGCACTCTTGAGGTGGAACTTATTGAACTGGAACCGGATGGATATTACAAGGCGGCCGATGATAAGAAAATCAAGATTTCCACGCTTGATGAAAAGAACATTATCGTTAAGGGCAAGAACAAGAAAACCATTTCCTACATCGTTTTCTTTGGTTTGTTTATCAAGGGCAAGGACGGGGTGATCCCGGCGGGCCAGCCGATTGATATCAAGACTATAGAGGACATTATGATTGTCCTGGAATAGAACTCTATGTGATTTCTTCCCGACGGCCGGTTTATAATAAATCGGCCGTTTTTTATTCCCGCGATTGTACCATTTCCTCATATTGTTGTTGACTGATGAATTGTATCCCATGATATTCTGCGGTGGTAACCCGGAATGGATTCATGTGAATTCATGCCGTGAAAAGTTTGCAATGCGTTGGAAGGACCATGTTATGGGGGGATATCGAATGCCCGGACTCGGTATCAAGCGGATCAATCCCGTCGTGCTGACGGCATTGTGTCTGGTCTTCTACCTCCTGTGTATTCCCCGGGTTTCGGCCCAACGATATGAATGGCATCATCAATACGGTGACGACATCACCCTGGATCGTATCCATGCCCTGGCAACCATTGCCTCCGGCGAATACTATGCCGTTGGCTGGTCAAAATCAAAGAGTTCACTTGTTTCTAAGGTTTTTCTGTTAAAAATAGACGCTGATGGAGACACGGTCTGGACGCGCCGGTTTGGTATTGAGGACAGCCTTGATACCCACGGGCGGGACATCGTATCAACCTCCGACGGCGGCTGTGTGATTGCCGGTGAAGTATATCGGTCAGCGGCGCGCGGCAATGAGCTTTTCCTGATGAAAATCACGCCGGATGGAGCGGTGAGCTGGACCGGGATGTATGGCTCCGAGGTATCGGAATATGCCCGGGCGGTGGTTGCAACCCGCGACGGTGGCTTTGCGATGGTCGGATATACTTTCGCCGGTCTCGACACTGAAAATATGCTGTTAATGAAGGCCGATTCCCTGGGCGATTCACTCTGGAGCAGTATCCATTCCCGAACCTATCCCTGTCGCGGTCATGCACTTGTCGAAACCATTGACGGGGGGTTGGCGGTGGCCGGATACAGTGGTTCCTGGCGCGCCCCGGAGAAAACCAATATGTTGCTGGTGGCCTATGATGGTCAGGGAAGAGAGCGCTGGGCGTCAACATACGGCGGCGAATGGTACGAGGAAGCCAATGCTGTTTGCCAGACTGCTGATCAGGGCTTTGTGCTGGCTGGATATACTACGTCGTTCGATGTGGAGGGGCGGGACTTCCTCATCGTCGAAACCGACTCCGCCGGCAAATTTGAAGATCTGAAAACATATGGCGGTGCCGCCGATGATTTTGCCCATGCTGTGATGGTTGATGACCATGGTGCCAGGTATGTTGTCGGCTACTCCAATTCGTTTGGGGAGGCCGGATATTATTATGACAACTATAATCCTTATATAATATATACCGACGACAATGGAGAAAGCCTCTGGGCGGTCGCGCTTGGCAATCATGATGCTGACGACTATGTGTCCGACGCAATCCTCTCCGCCGATGGCTGGCCGGTGATTGCCGGATACACTCTTAACCTGGTCGATGAACAGGATGAGTATGGTTTCATTGCCAAAATCGGGCCAAACGCCGCCCCGATTTTTGAGAACCTGCCGGATACCGTTAACATCATTGAAGATGACGATTGGGAATTGCATATCAGCGTCGCTGATGCCGATGCCGACACGGTGGCGTTGACCTGTTTATTGCCCGGTGATGTCGGTATTGATTTTATTGACTATGAAAACAATACCGCCCTGCTGACTTTTGCGCCGACTTATCAGAATGTCGGTATGGTGTATCCCTGTATTGTTATTGCCGATGACGAGTATCTGATCGCACGTGATACGGTATGGCTGGCGGTAATAAACCGTCCCCTGCAGGCGACCGTGTATCAGCCCGGGATGTACGATGACATTCTGATTACCGATAGTCCCATCCCGATATATTTCAACGAGACCATTGATGCCGCGTCACTGCCCGAAAACGTAACTGTGTTCAGTACGCGGGGGGATAGCCTGACCTATGATTACGACGCCCAACTCAATATCCTTCAAGTGGTTGCACGTAATGAGAGTTTTTTGCCGCTGGATACGATTATTATTACCCTCGGCTCAGGAATTGTCGATCTCGCCGGATATTCCCTTGGCCCGCCAATTACCGCTGAAATCGTGGTCGGGCCGGTAGTGTATCCCGGAGATACCGATTATAACGGCATGGTCGATGAGCGCGATATTCTGCCCCTCGGGCGATTCTGGCAACGATCAGGACCGGAGCGATCCGTCAGCGATGATATCGGTTGGGATATGATTCCCGCCCATCGTTGGGATGACCTGGCGGCCACGCATGCCGATGCCAATGGTGACGGCAGTGTGAATGCCGATGACATCTGTGCTGTCACGGAAAACTGGTTGAGATCATGGAATGACAACGATCCCGGCAGGGTCGGCTCCAATACCCCCGCGTTATTCAGGCAATTGGATCAATCGGTGCTGGAGCAAATATACACAGCCACACAAACCTGCGCCAATTCCAAGGGACGTGAGGCCATTGCCCGTCTCCTGGTCAACCTGATCGGGCAACGCGCCGATCTGTTCCCGATTGATTTTGAGCTGTACCAAAATTATCCCAATCCCTTCAATCCGGAAACCGTGATAAAATACTATGTCCCATCCTCCGGAGAAATTACTGTTTCGGTGTATAACATCATCGGACAGCGGGTTCTGAATCTGGTTGATGGATTCGTCGAGCAGGGATATGGCACGGTGGAATGGCACGGCACCGACCAGTCTGGTAATCCTGTGGCCAGTGGCATTTATTTTTACCGGCTTGAAACCGAAGAAACTTCTTTGACCCGCCGCATGATTCTTATTCGATAATCACCGAAAAAAAAGCCACCCGGTTTACAGACCGGGCGGCATTGCATGATACATGTCCTCAATGTAATTATTTCATGGGATATGCGGTATATACCGATACTCCCCGCTCCTGCAATTGCGGAATTAAAACCTCCAACGAATTATTGTCCAACGGTACGTTGGCCAGCCAGACAACGTCACCGGAATCAAGCCCCGGATTGTCTACCAGTGCCTGAATGCTGGTGAAATCGTTTTCGGACAAGTCCAAATAATTCAGATTTGGCAGGTTTGCCAGCGGTGCGATATTGATGATTTCATTGTTGGCCAGGTCCAGTTCCTGAATCGAGATAATCCCGGCCAATGGCGTCAGGTCTGAGATTACATTATATTGTGCACTGAACATGTTCAGCCGATGCAATCCGATCAGCGGAGACAAATCACTGATCAGGCTGTTGTAAGACACATCCAGACTTTCCAGATTCACCAGCGCCGATATACCGGTCAGATCGGCAATACCGCGTTCACCGCCCCAGAGCGACTGGATCGGATAGACGTCGGAAAGATACAATGGTACATCGTAGATGTACAACTGCTCGCGGATCAGGTTGTCAAGTTCCGGGTCAGGGAAGACCACCACCGAATCATTGGGCATATCGAGTGAGATTGTTATATAGCCATTATCCGTGTATATGTCATCAAGCGGTATCTGGGTCCAGTCAGGTCCGGTCAATCCGGTTATTGAAAGCGCCAGGGCGGTCTCAATGACCGTGTCCGGGCTGTAATACGGCGATGTAAAAAACAGTTCGGCCAACTCGGCATGGCCATCGGAGTCGGTTAGCCGTATCGTTGAATCCACGCTGGTAACTCCCACCGCGTAGTGGTTGACAACATCGCCATATTCAATGTTGGCGAGGAAGATTGCATCCTCCTCGGGTATATTCCGCCCCAGCCGTACGCTGTCCAAAACCGGAATGAGATCTCTGCCGATAAATGCAACACGAAATGTGGCACCGAGCAATTCGGATAGATTGTACGCTTCCACCACTACCGAGAAGTACTCAATCGGTTCTACTTCCATCCCGCGCGGTGAAATGCGCAACATCGGAGCTACCGGTAGCAGGCGAATATCAATCAGGACTTCCTCGCCGGGGATTACATTGGCGACTGCCTGGCCGCGATACATGATTACCCCCAACTTGGAATCGGTGGCGGTCAGTATGAATGTGCGGTTGCGACCGGCGGGGACGGTGACATCACCGCTCAGGTACATTCCGTCATATTCCAGTTCCGCCCGCACCGTATCCATATCGGCTGCGGTAACCGTAAGCACGAACATGTCGGCCACTTCGACATCGCCGGGTGCACTGATCTGCAGTGACACGGTTAACTCTCCCTCGTAGAATTCAACCGCCTTTTTCGAGCAGGCCAGAAATCCGCCCAGGGCGATGACGGCCAGGGAAAAAGCAACCAGCGAATAGCGTAAGTATCTTGTATTCATGGTGTCATCCTCCCTATATCAGGCCAGTCAGGCCGCCGGTGATGCGATAGCCGCTCAGGTCGAGATCGCCGCCATCGGCGCTTCCGACATAATATTTGAAGCCGAGATCAAAATTGAGGTTGGCCCCGAGACCGCGACCGATAACAGCGCCGATACCGAAAATGCTGGAATTGTCGAAGCCGCGTTCGTTGGCGGAGATCAACCTCAAATCCATGGCTGGCGAGAGAAGCCAGTGCTGAGCCGGTGACCACGACATCATTCCGTGCAGGATGAATTCGTTGCCATAGGCTTTCAATTTCTCAACTTCGTTTTCTGTTTCAGGATCATAACCGGTCTGCGCCCCACGCGCCAGGTACTGAATGCCGCCGGATGCGGTATAGCGCTCACTTCCGTACATCCCCTGTAAGCGAAAGTCGACCTGGTTTCCCTGTTTGAATATTTTCACATCGTCGGCTTTGTCGTCAGTATACAGAGAGAAAATAATATCACCGCTGAGTGTGAATCCCTCATTCTGCAATTCCGCGCCGACATTAAAGCTGAACAGGTCGCCCGGATTGTAATCATCATACCCGTCATACGGTTCGTACGAACCGTTATACTGGTACATCGCACCCGCTCCGTAACGCATGTTGCCGGACACGCCCGCCATGCCCAGCAGGGCGCTGACCCCCAATCCCTCGCCGAAACGACGGATGGGGAAATCGAGATAGTTGTCCGACAGGTAATCAACAACCAGCCATTCATCTTCGAGATCAAGTTGCTTTTTGCCGGTTGGTAGATTTATCGCGAGACTGGTAACCAGCTGATCCCCGGCATATGTCTTGTTGAACATGATTCGGAAATCGCTCATGCCGGACAGGTCATACTCGGTGTCGTTTTCGGTGAGATTGTTGGAGGCATTGGCAATATAGAACATTGCCTCAAGATTGTCCTGCAACGGAACAAAACCGCTGACCGGGATGGCCAACTGGTTGATTGTCGTCTCGCCGTCATCATCCTCAATGGTCCAGTCAGTGTACTGAAACTGCACCAGACCCGACGTGGGCTGGCCGTAGATAACCTGGCCGAACGCTGTCGGGGCGGCCAATACCGTCACCAACAGGATCATGTATGTGGTTTTTCTAATCATCGAACGTCCCCCGTATAATTACCGTCCCGTCACGGGAGATGGTCGGTTGAACATTTGGTCCCCGATGTATCTGCCTTTGCGGAATAATCCCGGAGTTTTCAATAACGGTTACGATGCGAGTATCCGTCCCCGAACCACCTGCATCGCCTGCAGTTCGTGAGTCAACCGTTCCCTCAAACGATTCCAGGGAATATTCGCCGCCCGGTCCACCGACCGATGCGGCCGCGGCCAACGATCCGGCCTGCCGTCCGGCATCTCCGAAATTTGGATCTTCATCGGCGGCCTGGTTGAACTCCCGCTCGGCGGCCTGTAACATCCCGCGTCGCTTGAAATCAAGTCCCCGGCAGTACGCCATAAAGGCCAGGTAGGATTCGGTGGGAATTTCCATGATGGCATCGCGCTCATCAGGCAAAAGCGTTACGCCCATTTTGTCGATAACCTTGAAGACGAATTCCTTTTGAATCCTAAAAAAGTCATCCAGACTCCCTTCGGTTGAAGGGGGGAGCTCGGTTTCACTGCTGGTCGTGCTGACAATCGCGCCATCAAGCCTGATTTTGTTATCGCCGGCACTGAGGACCGAACCGGTGATGATGCGGCGGCTACCCAGCATTCTTCCGACCCGTGGCGCCGATGCCGGATCGACGGATTTTGTTTCACCAAGTTTTAGTTCATCCAACAGAACGTCGATTTTAAGACGGTCAATAACCCGCAGGGAACTGATTTTGGCCAGATCGATCGACGTGAACTCGGCAAGACCGAGTCCGAGCGGAGCGAGTTCAGGAGGAAGTGCTTTCCCGTCGAACTCAATAACCGCCACGGTATTCTGCGGAATGGTATCGGCCTTGATATTGTTTTCATCGGCCACCACCTGGATCGCTTCCCGGCGGAATTTCATCGCCATTAACTGATCGAGATGAGCCCGCACCAGGTTTTTGGTATCGCGGTCCGGTTCCAGATTCAATGCGGTGGAATACGCGCGAACGGCCATATCCCATTCCTGGCGCCGTTCATGAATCATCCCGAAATAAAGATTGATTCGCGAGTCCGGGCGAATATGATGCGCTTGTTTGAGAGCGTCTTCGGCCTTGGCCAATTCACCCTTTTTATAATAGGCAATTCCCAGCTCCCTCCAGGCATCGGCGCTTTCCGGGTTGGCCCTGATTTCATCATATAGAAGTGCAATGGCCTGGTCGTACTCGCCCTGTTCGGTGAGGTGCCTGCCCTGCATGTACAGGCTCTGCGAACACCCCGCCGCCAGAAGCACGATCATGACCGGCAATAGTTTACGTATCATGTGTTCCTCGCACGTTAATGCCCCTCGGGCGAATTATCCGGCCAGCGGCCGATAAATTTCCATTTTGCGTTTGGCTTCGGCAAACTCCGTATCCATTTCATAAGCCTTCTTGAAGAAGTCATAGGCCTGCTTGTAATCATACTTGTCCGCGAAATCAAGCCCGCGTGCATACAGCGACGCCGCATCAAGCGATTCACTGCCGCCGGCCTTCATCAGGTCCTTGGTTTTCTCGTCCAGCGTGATGTCAAGCTTCTTGGCCAGCTCTTCCACCATTTCCTTCTCAATCTTGAAATAATCCGGTTTGCCTTCCTTGTCGACCGTGGCGATGATTTCCGAGGTTTCCACGCTGACCGCCCGCACCACCATGCGCATATTCTTGGCGTCTAACTGGGTCAGACTGCCGAATACCATGATTTTGGCACCGAGAATCTTACCGACCTTGACTGCCGTGGCTTGATCAACCTTACCGCTTTCCTGTAATTCGATTTCGCTGAGAATGACGTTGATTTTGTCACGCTCAACCACTTTAATCGATGATACTTTGGAAAAATCGCTGGCAAAGAAATCCGCCAGTCCTTTGGTGATAAAGCCCAATTCCTCCTGGTATTTTTGGGTGGAGTAATTGTCGAATTCCATGATGGCGATTGTCTTGATATCCTTGTCCTGCGGACAGGTCAGCATGGAATTCGCCTTGAGCACCTTGAACCAGCGATCACGCAACTGCTGGGGCCAGAAATCGTGCGGCAGATGAATGGCGCAGGGATCGATATCCACAATTTTCTCAAGGTAATTATAGGAGGTGTTGACATATTCCTGTCCGAGGGCATAATTGCACATGCTCAAGACGGAAAATATCGCGACGCTGTCCTTCGATTCCAGGTCGTTGCGTGTCATAAGCTTATTGCCAGCCTCAATGGCTTTCTCAAATTCGGCCTGGCTATACAAATCGCCCGCCTTGGCCAACTGATCGGCTACCGTGCCCTCATCCTGAGCCAGGCCGACGCCGGCGGTCAATAAAAGGCCGAGGGCTATGGCCACCGTGATCCGGGGCCAATGAACTGTTTTGCGGAATGTTTCCATTTCGACTCCTCAGATTATGCTATTAAGATTGTATCCTGCGAGTTATGTTACTTATACGATTTCAGTCAATATGAAACCGATTTAATCGTCAAGATAAAACTTGATGATTTCGTCCTGCCCCGTAACCACATCGACGGTATCGGTTTTACTCTTCGACACACCGTCAAGCGGTAGTTCCACCCGAACAATATGCGTTCCCGCTTTCAACTTAAACCGCCCCGGTGTTTTCTGATTTTGGGGAATACCGTCAATAAAAATCGTGGCACCGAGATATGATGGCGTTGCAACGCGGATAATGCCGGAGTCCGGTTTCTGGACTGGGGGAGGAGTGGGATCCGGTTCCGTTTGAACCTGTTTTTCGGTGAAAGCGAAGGTGAGTCGGGTGGTATCATCGGTTACTACGGTCACCACTTTGCGAATGATTTTTTCCTCACTGTTGCGATTTCTCGCCGTAATTTCAACATTCCCGGTATCAAGGGGCAGGATGACGCTTTCACTCTGTGAAGCGATCAAATTATCACCGATATAGAAATCGCCCGGCAGGGTACTGCTGATACTCACAAAGCCCCGGGCCGGAAGCTGTTGCGGTGGTGTAATCGTGAACCGGGACACCGATGAATATCCACCGGTATTGCCGTCGGCATCGAACGTTTCAACCCGCCAATAGTACATCCCGCTGTCCAGTGCCGATTCCGGCGTATACGTATTGTCATTCAGGTCTGAAATAACTTCCAGTCCCATAAACTCAGCATCGGAGGCATATTCCAGGTGATATGAACCGCCGTCGGGAGCATTGGCCTCCCAGGTAAGAGCCGGGAGTTGGTCGCTTAAAACCGCATCCTGCGACGGAGAGTACAGGTCCGGTGGCTCCAGGGTGATACCGTCGCCGGATAACTGCCAGACCATAATAATAGCAATGATTACGACCACAATTGCGGAGGCGCCGATGATCAACGGTTTTCTTGACTTTGTAGTCGGCAGGGGAGTCCGTTTGGTTTCGGGAACGGTAATCGTGGCGTGATTGACCTTGCGCAGAGTGTCGATGGCATCCTGCATCTGCTTGGCTGTCGCATACCGCTGATCGGGATCACGATTGATGGCCTTGAGAATAATCTGCTCAACCTCTTTGGAAATGTCCGGATTGATCTCGCGTGGTTTGGGAGGGTCGTTGAACAGCTTGGCGTCCCGGATGGCGAACTCGTTGTCCCCCTTGAAGGGCAATTCTCCGGTCAGCATGGTGAACATGGTGGTGCCGACCGCGTAAATATCGACCAATTCATAATTGGTATCATCCGATGGATTGAACTGCTCCGGCGCCATATACGCCGGGGTACCACACGATGTGCCGGCCATGGTCAACTGCGGGTCGGTTTTTCCCTTGGCAATACCGAAGTCGATAACCTTGACCTTGCCACCGGTGTCGACCATGATGTTGCTGGGTTTGATATCTCGATGCGAAATGCCCTTGCGGTGCGCGAATTCCAGGATGTCGAGTACCTCGTGCATGATGGTCAGCGTTTCTTCCGCTGACATCGGTTCGGCACTCTTGCTCTGCTCGTCGAGCGTGGCACCGTCGATGTAATCCATTGCAATGACAATCTCATCGCCGTGGTTGAAAAAGTGTTTGATCCGACAAATGTTGGGGTGACTGTCAAGCAGGGCCAGCTTGTCGGCCTCTTGGCGAAACCGTTCCACCAGGCGGGGATCGCTGAGAACCTTTAGAACCACCTGGAGATTGGGAACATCCTCGTGCACGGCCAGATACACCTTGGCCATACCACCCGCGCCGATTTTCTTGAGAATCTTGTAACTGCCGATTTTTTCTTCCATATCGCTGGAAAATATACCGCCTTCACAACGGCGATGCAATAAGAAACAATAAACGTTTAACGATTGTGCGGGGGCTTTTTTTATTTTTTCCAGAATGAGGGACGTAGCGCCAGCAGGATCGTGAACAACTCCAGCCGTCCCAGCAACATGCAGATTATCAGAATCCATTTGCCGGGGATGGGAATCCAGCCGTAGTTTTCAACCGATCCGATACCATTGAGCCCCGGACCGATATTACCGAGGGTGGCGGCAACCGAAGCCGTCGCGGTAACGAAATCAGGTATGAACAGCGTCATCAACAAAGACGCCACGACAAAGGTCAGAATGAATAGGATAAAAAAGGCGCCTATATTTATCACCCGGTTTTCATCCATACTGCTCCCGCCGACTTTCAGCGGGGCAACCAGGTGGGGACTGATAATTTTCTGTAATTCCCGCCAGCCGACCTTGAAGACCACCAGGATTCTGATCATTTTCATGCCGCCACCGGTCGAGCCGGCACACCCTCCCCAGAACATCAATATCAACAAGGCCAGCCTGCAAAAGTCGGGCCAGAGATCAAAATCGGCCGTTCCGTAACCGGTCGTCGTTACGATCGCCAGCACCTGGAACACCGAGCGTCGGAATGAACCATACAATGTCGAAACCTTTGCGCTTTCCTCCGCCACGTGTTGCTGGAATTGCTCAGTGGGCAGGGGATCAGGGCGAAAGTGTTCCTGTGCCATTGACGCCGGCTTGATGCCTGCAAAATACAAGATGCCGGTAAATACGATAACGGCAATGACAATCGTACCGACATAAAAGTGTAACTCACGATTTCTGAAAATACTGTCGAACTTGCCCCGCAAGACCTGGTAATGAATCAGGAAATTCACCCCCGCGAGAAACATGAAAATGCTGATAACCCAGTCGATATAGTTGCTGTTGTACTGCCCGATAGATCCGTTCTTGGTTGAAAAACCACCGGTTGCCATAGTGCCGAAGGTATGACAAAGCGAATCAAACCAGTCCATCCCGCCAATCATCAGCAGGATCGTTTCGACCAGCGACAACAGGGCATAAACCCCCCAGAGAATCGCCGCGGTTTGTGTTAACCGTGGCTGAATTCGTTCCGCAGTGGGGCCGGGAACCTCCCCGCGAAACATATGATAGCCCGAAATCCCCATCGCGGGAAAAATCGCAATCGCCAGCGTGATAATTCCCATGCCACCCAGCCAGTGCGTCAGCGAGCGCCAGAATAACAGCCCTTTGGGGACTGCCTCGATGTCTGAGAGAATACTCGCCCCGGTGGTGGTGAAACCGCTGGATATCTCAAAATAGGCGTCGGTAAAAGCCGTAATGATATTGGCAAAGGTATAATTGCCGGAAGTTGCCAGGAAATAGACGAAAAACGGGATACAACCCAGAAAACCCAGTGTAACCCAGCCAACCGAGACAATGGCAAATCCCTCTTTGATCCCTTCCAGGGTTTTCTCGGAACGAAAAACCGAAGTCAGGACGAAGCCCAGCAGGAGCGAAAGCGCAATACCTGCCAGAAAGCCGGTCTTTTCCGGGTCTTCGAATATCTCCGCAAAAGTGTCCGGGAAATTATAAACAAACGAGATAATCAGCGGCACCGCCAGGATTGCCGCCAAAATCATCATCAGTCGCCCCGTAACATAGAAGACGATTTTCTTATCCATATCAGCCTGACCGCTTACCTGGGTTTAAACAGTTTGCGCACGCGAGCGACGTTCTTGGTGTAAGTGATAACAATCATCTGATCGCCGGGCTCGATAATGGTATTGCCGCCGGGGATAATCATTTCATCGCCCCGCAGGATGGTGCCGATAATCGATCCCTTCTGGATTTTACTGCGAACATGCTGGAGCGGCTTGCCAGTGATCGGGCTGTTCTCGGCGGCGGTGATGCGGATCGCCTCGATGTCGAGATTGCGAATCCTGACAATTCGCCCAATCTGCCCCCGGTTGATCGATTCCAGAATCTCTCGCGCGATGGCCAGGCGGGGGTGGATGATATGGTCAATCCCGATTGATGAATACAACCGGTCGTGTTTGATATCGGTGATAATGGCCATCGCTTCCCGGGCACCCTCGGCCTTGGCCAGCAGGGCCGAGAGGACGTTATATTCATTTTCTTTCGAGGCGGCGATGAAAAAGTCGGCGTTACGCACGTACACTTCGTCAAGAATACTCGAATCGGTGGCCTCGCCGTGGACGATTTCAACATTATTCAGGACATTGGCGGCATGTTCCGCGTGTTCTGCGTCGCGGTCGATCAGAACGACCTTTTCCGCCACGGTTCCGACCGCCTCCGCCAGCAATAATGAGGTCAGGCTATCGCCGGCGATGATGACATTTTTCGATTCCTTGCTGGAATGATTGAACAGGCGCAGATAGGCATCAAGCGAAGTGCGATGGAAAATCCCGAAAATGTCATCACCCTCGTGAATTACATACTCACCGTCGGGAATAATCGATTCACTCCCGCGAAGGGCGGCAATAAACAACATCGGGTGATCTTCAGTATCGCGGCGGATTTCAATCAGTGATTTGTTTACCAGCGGCATGTCGGCCGTTACCCGGTAGCCGCGCATCAGGACATTGCCCTCCTGAAAATTGACCGCGTCGGTCGCCCCCGGCGTTTCGATAAATTGCACAATGGAATCGACTACGACGCTTTCGGGGTCGATAATGCGTGTAACCCCCATATCGCTGAGGTCAATCGACGCGTCACCGTCGCGGAATTCACTACTCCGAATCCGCGCGATCCGCGTTTCCACCTCATATTGCCGGGCGATACCGCACACCAGAATATTAAGTTCATCGTTAGGCGTAACGGCAATTACCATGTCGGCGTCTTTAATCCCGGCCGCCTCCAACAGGCGCGGCGAACTGCCGTTGCCAAGCAGTATCTGGATATCGGTTTTTTCGTTGATACGTTCGTAGACGGCTCGTTCCCGTTCGATCAGCACGATATCGTGATGCTCATAGCGAAGGTATTCAGCCAGGCTGAATCCGACCACTCCGCCGCCGACGATGACAATTCTCATTTCAGCAACCTTCTGCTTTTCAATCAGTTATTGGTCTTTTACCAATAGTGTCCGCATTTATATTGTAGGGTCGGCCAAAAGTCAACAATAATTGACCAATTATCCTCCCGGGCGATACGGTCAGATTGTAACGATTTGCCGATAATTCCCCCGAATATTTGGTTTTATTCGTTTTGTGACCTATTTTATACTGCTACTTGGGATAATTCCGCACGCCTGACTCAGAAACTCACGGGTTTTTTTATGTATAATACATATACAACATGAAATTGCCCGAAACGAGAAAGGACGAAATGCATGAAACCACTATTTGCTTCGCTATTGTTGTTCTGTTTGTGTCTGGCGGCGTTCCCCGCTCTCGCGCAGGATACACCCCGGTTTGCCGTGGATACCCTGCCGCCGGTCGTCATCGCGACCGTTCCCATAGCCGGTGCAACCGCTATCGACCCGGCAACTACTGAAATCCTGGTGTCATTCAGCCGCGAGATGAAACCCGGATCGTGGTCGTGGGTGAAAGTCAATGACATGACCTTTCCCGATATTACCGGTAAAATCAGGTATCTCGATGACAACCGAACCTGTGTCCTGCCGGTTAAGCTGGAGCCGGATAAAACATACATTATCTGGGTTAACTCCAAAGAGCAAGCCAATTTCAGGGATGTGAAAGATCGCTCGGCGGTCCCCTATTTGTTATATTTTAAGACGAAAAAGCCATAATGATTCCTCTCCTGCGCGCCGACCAAATCGATGTTATCCTGTTTGACGTTGATGGCACCCTGTTCGATCGTGACCGCGCGCAACGTGAAACCTGCCGGGCCTTGACGGAAACATTTGGTAATCTGTTTGCGCATATCGATCCCGGGATAATCATGGACGCCTTTCTGGAATCGGACACAGAGGCAACCCGCCGGTATGATGCCGGAGGGGGCGTCGAAGTGTCCCGCATCGGGCGCATCAGCCATTTCCTGTCGCTTCTGGGTATTGATACGGAATATGCCTATGAAATGAACCGGGTGTATATCAAGCGGTATCCGCTGGCCAATGTCCCGATTGATGGCGCCGGGGATACTGTGGCGCGGCTGGCCAGGCGATTCCGACTGGGCGTGGTCTCGAACGGCATTCCCGATGTGCAGTACCAAAAATTGATTACACTTGGTCTTGATCGCTTCATGCAGTGTACCGTTTTGTCCGAGGAACTCGGCATTCGCAAACCGGATGCGCGAATTTTCGAGCGGGCCCTGGCGGATTTGCAGACCGATGCGGCGCAAAGTCTGTATGTCGGGGATTCGTATTCACGAGATATTGTCGGCGCGAAAAAAGCCGGCATGGGAGCGATCTGGTTCAACCCGGGGCATGATTCCGTACCGGAAAATGACACTAAACCAGATCACATTGTCCATACCTTGGCCGAAATACCCGACCTGCTGGGAATAAATAATGAGTAAAAAGGCGAATGAACCCCCGATTGCACTCGCCGCTTATGAAAAACTGGCCGAGCGGTTTGCCGCGATGGCCGACACCAAAGTGGAAAACGCCTTGTATGAACGCCCGGCAACGCTGTCACTGCTTCCCGATGTCCGGGGACTGGAAGTTCTTGACGCCGGGTGCGGGCCGGGCTTCTATAGCGAATGGTTGCTTGACCGTGGCACCGAAGTAACAGCCATTGATGTCAGCCCCAAAATGATTGACCAGGCTCGAACTGCGACTACTATACCACCACCAGAGCCGAGCGATGATATTAAACGGGCTTCACCGCGAATCCACAACACCCTTACCAAACTGCCGTTTTTCCTGTTCGTTCGAGCGCGCAAGGACCGGGAGCGCATGTTTTCTTCTTGACAATGGCAAAAATGGACGTAACTTCTCAGTAATGGCATCGTAACAGATGTTAAACGTTAATTCTTTTAATATGGAGGCGTGTTTCATGACCGTGGTTGACAAGACAAATTTGAATCTGTCACGCCTCGGGAAGCTCTGCTGAGCTTATCCACATTTTAATTTGTAGCTGACAGCCTTCCTGAGCAGACGGCCGTCTATTCTTATCATCTGGCCGCGCGTGATACCCGAACGTGGTTTATTCCGAGAAACATCGCGATGATTTACGGAACCGGATCCCGTTATACCATGTAATTCAGATCGGGGGAATATCCGGCTCGGAATGTAGCCGCCAATTGCGCATTTATTGACAGACAGGATTATATCATGAATTTGAATACTCTGGGTTGGCATGATTTCTTTGCCAGCCATTTCGCTTCCTTTCAAGAACAGGGATTCGTTCCCGGACGAATCGCTCAGGAACATCGTAACTGCTATCAGGTCTTGTTTCGGGATGGTGAACTGCGGGCCGAAGTATCCGGGAAATTCCGTCACGATTCTCAAACCCGGGCCGATTTTCCCGCCGTGGGTGACTGGGTGGCGCTGGCCGCCAAACCCGGGCAGGAACGCGCTATTATTCATGCCGTTCTGCCCCGCCGTAGCGTGTTTTCACGCAAGGCGATTCTTTCCGGCGGCATGCCCGAAACAGGCGGTACTACCGATCAACAGGTTCTCGCCGCCAATGTCGATACCGTCATGCTCATTACCGGCCTTGACGACAACTACAACGTCCGTCGCATCGAGCGCTATGTCACCATCGCTTGGGACAGTGGCGCCGCGCCGGTGATTGTGCTGAATAAGGCCGATCTCTGCGATGATGTCGACGCCCGAGTGCGTGAGGTGGCCGACGCGGCAATCGGAGTGCCGGTGCATGCGGTAAGCGCCATGGAAAACTCAGGCCTGGAGATTTTGCAGGAATATATCAAAAGCGGTCAGACGGTCGCGTTTTTGGGATCATCCGGGGTTGGCAAGTCGACCATTATCAATCACCTGTTGGGAACGGAGCGCCAGAAAGTGCAGGATGTCCGTGGGGGTGACAGCCGGGGTCGGCATACTACCGTGCATCGAGAGCTGATCGTCCTGCCCGACGGCGGGATTGTAATTGACACCCCCGGCATGCGCGAGATTCAACCCTGGAGCAATGACGAGGGAATAGAACGCACCTTTGCCGATATTATCGATCTGGCAACGCATTGCCGCTTCAATGATTGCTCCCACCAAAATGAACCGGGATGCGCCATCAGGCAGGCGCTTGAAGATGGCACCCTTGACCGGAAACGATTCCGGAATTATCTGAAACTGCAGAAAGAACTGGCCCACCTGGCCCGACGTCAGAATGAGCACGCCGCGCGGCAGGAACAACGCCAGTGGGGCAAAAGGATCCGAAACTATCATAAGGCTATGAAGGAATTGCGCAAAAAGGGTCTGGCCTGATAACGGGAGACTAACCATGTTTACCTCAATGAAACTCGAAACCGAGCGGCTGATTATCCGGCCGCTCACGATATCGGATGCCGAATCACTGCAGGTCATTTGCAGTGATAAAGAAGTTATGAGATATCTTCCGGAAGACGTTATGACCTTGGACGACGTTCGGGAAATCATCCAATGGCTTCAGGAGTGTTATCTCAAGAACACGCCGGAGGACATAATCAAATTCACGGTCGGGGTTGAACACCAAGACACCGGCACGCTGATCGGTTGGTGCGGCCTGGGACCACTGGAATATGAACCGTCAAAGATCGAGCTGTTCTGCGGAATTGCCCGGCGGTTTTGGAGCCGGGGATATGCCACCGAATCCTGCCGCGCCATGCTTGACTACGGATATACTGTCATCGGTCTGGATAGCATTGCGGCGGTTGTGCACCCGGATAATACTGCCTCCCGGCGTGTCATTGAAAAGACCGGGTTTATTTTCCGGGAGCAATTGAACACTGATGTCGATGCCTATGGTGATTATATCAATCATCACTATTATGCCTTGACTCATCAGGATTACGACATTTTGCGGGTGGATGCAACATCCACACCTATCAGAAGGAAGGACAGAAAAGGATGAATGATAAGGCCAGAGCGCTGTTTGATATACATCTGAATACCATTTTGCAGACAGCATCAAAGCGATATGATCTCGACTCAGTTCATTTAAAACGACTCGGATCTTATGAAAGCATTGTCTATGAGTATCACGATGGCGATCGTAATTTTATGCGGTCGCAGACAGAACACCACGGCTTTAGCCGTGGATGAATGAGCCTTGAGGCGGTATATTGTTATCATGGAAGTAATCAGGACCGCCCACAGCATGTATAGTCTGCAGTATCACGTTGT
>Ga0272441_10001383_pt1 | contig 51659 bp, 34 predicted proteins | sample SSMProp6N_FD_193582 | JGI IMG/M metagenome (GOLD analysis project Ga0272441, IMG submission 193582) | Marine sediment archaeal communities from Little Sippewissett salt marsh, Falmouth, MA, United States - SSM-Prop-6N | ecosystem: Environmental > Aquatic > Marine > Wetlands > Sediment ...
ATTGTGGTTGTTTTGTGTGCCGTTATCGGTGCCCGATTTCAGTATGTTGTCACCCATATAGAAGAATTTCAAGGCCACTGGCTGGACGTTCTGAATCCAGTACAGAGCGATGGTACAGTTGGCATCGGGGGATTATCAATGCTGGGAGGTGTTCTGCTGTCCATTGTTGGTATTCTTGTGTTTTCGCGGATAAAGAAACTGCCTCTCCTGGTCCTTGGAGATATCGTATCACCAGCTTTTGGATTGGGGATCGGTTTGACCCGGATCGGGTGTTTTATGGTGGGATGCTGCTTTGGCAAGGCATGTGGTTTACCCTGGGGCGTGGTTTTTCCTCCGAATAGTATTCCAGCCGCCATACCTGAACTCGCTGGACAGCCGATTCATCCCACTCAATTGTATTCATCCCTGTATGGCTGGATTATCTTTACTGCTTTGATGTTGCTGGACCGAAAGCGTCGGTTTCCGGGATTTATTTTAGCCGTATTCTTTATGATGTATGGTGTGGCTCGATTTCTGGTTGATTTTGTAAGATATTATAATGATTCTTTGTTTACGTTTCTGGATCAGACATGGACCATCAATCAGGCCATATGCCTGGGGATGTTTATTGTAGGATTAATAATGTTGATTCTGTTGCCACGTCGTCTATCAACTACCTGAACTGCAGAAATTGTGCCCCTGATAAATTATATTGTGTGATACCATAGAATGACACAAAAGCGGCTGGTAATTTTCTCTGAAGATTTTCCGCCGTATAGCGGCGGAATCGCCCAATGGGCGGCAGGAATGGCTACGGCGCTCGCGAAATCCGGTCATACTATTACTGTGTTTGCCCGTTTTAGGATGGACTATCCTGCTGAACCTGATCAATATCCCTTTGATATTCATTGGGTATATGGCAATCACTGGCGACAGTTACGTACCTGGTATTGTTATCGTGCAATGCGGGATTTTCTTTTAAAGCAGCAATCTTTGGACGCCATTATTGCCACAACCTGGAATACAGCACGGGGGCTTCTGGTTTTATGCAGGCAATATCATATTCCCCTGATCACTGTTATACATGGTCTGGAAGTGACCCGAAACATGTCAAGGCTAAAAGCCCTCTGGCTGAAGAAAACATTGCTTTCTTGCCGGTTTGTGATTGCGGTCAGTCGTTTTACAAAACAGCAAGTTGTCAATCAATATTGTATTCCAGATGAGCATGTTCAGGTTTTACCGAACGGGGTTGATCCGTTGATATACACACCGGACCGGAATGTTGATTCTTTGCGTGAAAAGTTGTCTGTTCAGGATGACAAAGTGATTCTTACGCTGGCCCGTGTGATCGAGCGCAAGGGGCATGAGCAGGTTATCCGGGCGCTTCTGAAGATTCGGAAGGCTGTGCCAAAAATTAAATACATCATTGCAGGACCCTGGGAGGAAACATATTATCAACACTTAAAACAGTTGATTAACCGACTGGATTTGAATTCCTATGTTTATTTTACTGGATATCTTGCAACCCAAGTACTGGCAGATTACTATAATCTCTGTGATGTGTATATTATGCTCAGCCAGACTCTGGAATCCACCGGAGACACGGAAGGATTCGGGATTACATATCTCGAAGCCAATGCCTGTGAGAAACCGGTAATCGGAAGTGATGCGGGCGGTATTCCGGATGCTGTTGTTCACGGAGAAACTGGATATCTGGTCCAGTCTCACAACTTGGATGAGATTGCCGCCAGATTAATTGAATTGTTGTCTAACCAGGAATTATGCCGGAAACTGGGTAAAAATGGACGAAAAAGAATTGAACATTTGTATACATGGAATGCCATTGCAGCGCGTATGATGAATTTGCTTAATAACGATTTTCAGCAGGGGAAGTATTCCGATGATCGATAAATCAATTGCGATTATTACCGAAGATTTTCCTCCTGCCAGTGGAGGAATTGCCCAGTGGGCTCTTGGAATGGCCAGGGAACTGGTCACGCAATTTGATCAAGTGTTTGTCTATTCACGTCGAAGAGCGGTTTTAAATTCAACCATGCATAATCACTCGAAGTTCAAACTGTTCATCATGCATGGGCATAACTGGAAGCAATATCGAAGGCTTTACACACGTTACTATGCATGGAAATTTTTAAGAAAGCACCAGAATTCTGTTGTTATTACCACAACATGGAATCTGGCCACCGGTATTCTGAAATTGAAAAAAAAACATCGTTTTACTCTGATACCGATATTGCACGGGCTTGAGATTGCGAACAAGTCGTCTCCGAAAATGCTTTTTTGGATGGAAAAGACACTTACTCTCAGTGATTTCTCCATTGCAGTCAGCCATTTTACAAAGTCAAAAGTTCTGGAAAGGATCCATATTGATAAAAATCGGATAAAAATATTACCCAATGGTGTGGATGTTCAAAGATTCTATCCAATCGAAAACATGTCGAATTATCGCCGTAAATGGCGAATTGCACCCGAAATCCCTGTCATTTTGACACTGGCACGTGTCGTGGAACGTAAGGGGCATGAAGCAGTGATTCGAGCATTACCAGAAATTCTTGAAGCCATTCCAAATGCCATTTATTTCATTGCCGGTCCGTGGCGCCAGTGGGTTTATGAAGAACTTCAGCAATTAATACGAAATCTGAACCTTGAAAATAACGTCTATTTTTCGGGCCATATTGATGATCATGAAATTAATTCTATTTATAACATGGCCGATGTTTATATTATGGTAAGTAAATCATTGAAAGATGAAGAAGACATTGAGGGCTTTGGTATTACATTTCTCGAAGCAAATGCCTGTGAAAAACCGGTGATCGGCAGCTATGCAGGGGGTATTCCGGAAGCTGTGGTTCATGGAGAAACAGGATTTCTGGTTCAACCGGATAATATAGACGAAATTGCAGCCAGAGTGATTGAGTTGTTGAGTCATCCAAGATTAAGGCAACAACTGGGGAAAGCCGGACGACGCAGAATAAAAAAGGAGCTGACCTGGAATCAAATCGCACAAAATTTTATTAAATTAATCGGTGCGTCAGCACAGTCTGAAAAACGAAATGGCTGAGAACTCTATAAAAAAAATATTATGCTTTTTCTTGGGAGACAGGCTCCCCAGCACAAAGTTCAGAGTTTTTCAATATCGTGAATATTTTAAATCAAAAAATATTCTGTTCCAGGTCGAACCTATTTCAGGAAAGACGCGAAATGAGAAAAAGGAACTGTTTCTGTCAGCCCGAAATTATGATGTTGTGATTGTCCAAAAGAAGCTACTGAGTATTTACTGGTTGAATTTTCTTAAGCACCAAAATCCGAATGTCGGTTATGATTTTGATGATGCCCTTTATGTCAAGGAGCCCCATGTTGAAAGGAAGCGAATTTACAGACCCGGCACATTAATTTTTCGGACGAAATTAATGGCCGTGCTTCGGCGAGTTTCATATGTTGTTGCGGGTAACGGAATATTACAAGCGTATGCAAAAAAATATAATAATCATGTTTTTGTTTTACCGACACCCATAAATACGGACATGTATCCCTTTATTGACCGGAGTTCAAAAAAAAAGCCATTCATTATTGGATGGATCGGTACTTCCAAGAATCTGTTCTATCTGAAACAAATTTTGCCGGATATTTTACGATTTCTCAATGATTATCAGGATGTTATGTTTCATTATATGAGCAACAAAAACAGTTTGAATACAGTTCATGCTCGGGTCCGTTTTATTCAGTGGTCCCCTGAGAATGAAATTGAATTTCTAAAGAAAATGTCCGTTGGTCTGATGCCGTTAACCAATGATGACTGGAGCCGGGGAAAATGCGCATTTAAGGCGCTGCAATATATGGCTACAGGATTGCCGGTAATCGCATCGCCGGTGGGCATGAATAAAGAAGTGATTCAGCATATGAAGAATGGGTTTCTGGCGGATCATGCAAATGAATGGATTGATATTTTGAATAAGCTGTATCATCAAAAAATAGATACTGTTCAGCTTGCAGCTGCTGCGAGGAAGACGGTTACGGAACAGTATTCGATCAATGTTTGTGGTGAGAAATTATTAAGTATGCTCGATTCAGTATTGAAAAAAGAAAATAATCAGCTGTTCATGAAATAAGTCAAATCGAGCCGGCGAAGCAAACAAATACATTGAAAAACAGGGACCATTCGAATTATGATCTGCTTATGTCGTATAGTCATTTTCGGCGGTTATAATTTTTAAAACAGGAACGAATGAAAAATGCAACTTTATTTAAAAGTGTTAAAATATCTGAAACCCCTGTGGCATTTTATTGTCCTCTCGATTATTTTTTCCCTGTTTTACATTGGGTTTCACAGTCTCTCATTATGGATTGCCGTGGATTTCATTAAAGAATTGTTTGATCCTACGCAAACCCAAATCGAACAGACAGCTGAAGACAATCGAACATCCAAATTATCAGATAATCCTGTTGCTCAAATGCAGCAAGAGAAGCATATGAAGAACGAAAATGATAATGTTGATGATTCCTTACTGTCACTAAAAAGGAAATTCAATTTATATAACAAAATCAATAATGGAATCAAGCAGATTATCATCCAGGATGATAAATATAAAACATTGCGTACTGTTTGTATCGCAATGTTTCTGACATTTTTTTTTAAAAATATTTTTTCCTATTTAAAGGGTGTGGTTGGTAATTTAATTTTATTACGTGTTACGGTGAATGTCAGAAATCAACTGTATGAGAAACTGGTTCGTTTGCCTTTAACCTATTTTGAAAATAAGCGATCCGGAGAACTTACTTCCATTGTATTCAATGATGTATCTGCAATCAATCAAGTTTTGAGTTCAAGCTTTGGTAAAATGATCGAAGCACCGCTTCAGATCATTATATTTTTTGCGCTTCTTATCATCATGAACTGGAAACTCTCTCTCTTTACATTTGTTCTCATTCCTATAAGCGGACTATTGATCGTTAAAATAGGACAGAGTATTCGCAGGAAAAATAAAAGATCATTAAGACAAATCGCCAATTTATTATCGGCGTTTCATGAAGTGATCACTTCCATAAAGATTGTGAAAGCATTTACTTCTGAGAAAAAGGAAACGGAGCGGCTTCATAATTACAATGCAACATGGTTCTATCTGAATTTCCGTATGACAAAACTCAAGTATCTGTTGTCCCCTTTAAATGAAACAATCGCTGTCTGTATGCTTGCTGTTCTTCTCTGGTATGGTGGCAATATGGTCTATCAGGGAACGGGGATGAATGCTGAGGATTTTATTCGATATCTTGCATTTCTTTTCATGACTTTTCAACCGCTTAAAGATATTTCTGATGTGAATAACAAAGTGCAGTCCGGGATGGCTGCAGCCGAACGGATTTTCAGTGTCATGGATGCAGAGCCGGAGAAGTATCGGAATCCTGAATCGAAAATATTATCCGCATTTTATAAAAACATACAATATTCGAGAGTTCGATTTCAATATAACAAGAATCTGCCGCCTGTTCTGGATGAGATTGATCTGGACATTCAAAAAGGGGAGACTGTTGCACTTGTGGGACCGAGCGGTGCAGGAAAGACCACGCTTGTGAACCTGTTGCCCCGGTTTTATGAAATCGATCATGGACGAATTATGGTGGATGGACAGAACATTCAGGAAATCGATTTAATCTCGCTGAGGCAGAAAATTGGGCTGGTGACACAAGATACAATTTTATTCAATGAGACAGTTCGTGATAATATTGCATATCGCGTCCCAGCAGATGATCATGCAGTTATCCATGCATCCAAAGTGGCAAATGCGTGGGAATTTATTGAAAAGTTGGATCGGGGACTCGATACAATCATCGGAGAAAGAGGAGTGAAACTTTCCGGTGGACAAAAGCAGCGGTTGTCTATTGCACGCGCGATTCTTAAAAATCCACCGATTCTTATTCTTGATGAGGCTACTTCTGCGCTGGATACGGAATCAGAACGTCTTGTCCAGGAAGCCATCGACAAGCTTATGAAAAACAGGACAGTATTGGTAATTGCGCATCGTCTGTCGACAGTGATCAATGCAGATAAAATTATTGTAATGCAGAAGGGTAAAATTGTTGGGCAAGGAAAGCATCGCGATCTGTTAAAAAGCTGCAAGCTTTACAAAATGTTGCATAAAATGCAATTTCAGAGCGGTATAGAGGATGTATGATTTATAATCGACATCGACGGTTGTTTATTCGTCTGTTATAAATTCGTTCAGCAGAGAATATGCTGTATTGAAGATTCTTTTTACAGAAATGAAATGATGCCAGTATCTTCGAATTGGACTGGGAAGCCAGAAACAAACAGCCCGTGAACGAGGAGAGGGATAGGACCAGACAATCATATTACGCCGGCTGCGATAAATACCGATCACCGGAAGTCCAAGCGCATACGCCAGATGATAAAATCCGCTGTCATTGCCTATAAATAGATTGCATGTTGAGAGTAATGGGAGAATGTGATCCAGTGAATCGGTGATAATTTCCAAGCCGGGAATGTTCAGAAGATCGTTCTGATTGATTTTGTCTCTTTCAGAAAGTGTAAGAAAAAGCTTGATTTTAATTTGAGAATTTTTGCTGAGCATCGTGATCAGTTGCTGATATTTATATATTGGCCAGCACTTGGTTTTATCCTTGGCCCCGGGTTGCAGGGCAATCCATATTTCTCTGTCTTTTTTTTGAGACAATATTTTTTTTCTATTCTGTTCATGATATTGAGTGAGCGGTAATAGTGCTGTGTGGTTTTGATTGATATCCGGGAAAAGCCGTTGTAATTGGTTCAGGCGCAGATTCAGTACAAAGCGGCGGGGCCAATACCGATGCGCTTGAGCGGAAATCCAGTGGGGATTTCCTGAGGCAATCAAAACGCGCCGCCATTCGTATTGTTCATTCTCAGTATTCCAGATATAAGTGAAAGCTTTTTTTTCAAGCCAGATTTTTTTTTCATGTCTGCCGGGCGGGATCTGTTTATGATCCAATATTCGCAACCAGTCTGTCAAATTTTCTTTTAAGTCATATAGGCCGGGGGCGATCATTTCGATTTCAATCAATGGATGGCTCTGTTTTAACGATCGGAGAACAGGCAGCAGAGTCAAGGCGTCTCCGATGCCGATTTCAGATATAACCAGAAGTTTTTCAGAAGATGGACGCATGATAGTAATCGATATATAATTTTTACTGAATGATTATAATTAGAAACAAGGGTTCACTTCCCATTTTAACCGGTCATAGTGGATGGTCTTTTTAATAGAAAAATTAATTCACGTAAAATATGATAAAATTTTGTGTAAATATCAAGAATCAAAAAGGCGTCATTCGTGTATTGAGGATTTGGCATGCTGACGTTCTGGCTGAAAAAATAAGAGTAATGTTTCAGCGGTCATATATGAGACGGCGTTTCATTGAAGCCGGATTTCAACAAAGCAGACGGTTCACATGGGATCAAATTGCTGATTTGCATCATCGTGTTTATCGATTATTGTTATTATAATTTATTGAGAAAGAGACAGTATTCATTAATTTTACTGGCTGGTGAACTTCAAAATATCAGAATGAATGGGTTTCAGCAATTAAATCTTTATTTAAGTAATACAAAAATCTTGATTTTTACGTTGAATTTCCATACATTTAAATGAAAATTACCAAAAAATATTGATGGTAAAAAGGAGGGTGTAATGCGTTTAAAATTAAACAGCCTTATGCCAGGTTTATTCGTCGTCCTGATTATGGTTTTTTTAACGGGATGCGCTTCAACAAATCAAAGTTATAATACATCCTCTGATGATGAAATGGCCAATATTGATGAGTTGCTGGGTCTGGGTGAATCAGGTGACGAAACGATTGATGAAGATGAAGTGCTTGAAATGCTGGGAATTGCTGAGGAATCGGCTATACAGGATGAATTTGAGGAATTGGGTGTTGATGAACAATCGGCCCCCGGTGCAGTAAATTCAGAAATGCAGGATCTCCAATCAAGGCAAAATCAACTGGACAATCAAACCCAGATTCTTCAAGATCAAATTGAAAATCAAGAGAATCAAATCGCCACATTGCAACAAAATTCCTCGCCATCGGGATCTGCGCAGTCTCAGTCTGCATTCAGTCGTCAATATCAGGAGGCTTTGCAGACGTATCGATCCCGACAATATCGGGCGGCGATCCAGAAATTTGAAGGCCTGTTAAAGCAAAATGCCAAGCACAGCCTTTCTGACAATGCACAATATTGGATCGGCGAGTCGTATTATGGTTTGGGGAATTATCAAAAGGCGATTATGTCCTTTGAAAAGGTGTTTACATTTAGCAATTCAAATAAAGATGATGCCGCTCAGTTAAAATTAGGTTTGTGTTATATGAAGTTGAATGATCAGGCTAAAGCCCGTGAAGAATTGCAAAAGTTAATTAATAATTATCCGAGCAGTGAATCGGTTAGTCTGGCCAGGCGTCTTCTTAGCCAGATTTCACAATAGCATATATCAAGAATATCTGCATCCGCATGATCTTCTTTATGATGAAAGAAATAAGAGAGTCATTCACAGATATGTGTTGAGGGGACAAGTTGCCAATTGTTTATAATTTTATTATATGTAATACAGCCATTTTTTAAGTTTACATCTGACCTTTCCTAATTCTATGATTCATAAATACTTATGAGAATAGTGGAAGGCCCTGCCAGTGATTTAATGCACTGAAAGGAACCGATATGAAGAATCGATTAAAGATCCTAATGGCCTTCTCAGAGGTTGCGCCTTTTTCTAAAACAGGCGGGTTGGGTGATGTAGGAGGCACTTTGCCTAAGGCATTGAAGGATATGGGACATGATGTCCGAGTCATTACACCCCAGTATCGCAGGATCAATGAAAGAAAATATGTACTTCGGGATGTGATTCGTTTGCAGGATATCGAAGTGGATATGGGTGGAAAAAAAGTATCCATTAATGTCAAATCCGCTTTTTTACCCAATTCGAAAGTACAGGTATACTTCATGGATTATAGACCCTATTTTTTCCGTGAAGGATTATATGTGAATCCGAAAAAGAACGAAGATTATCCTGATAATGCACATCGGTATCTTCTGTTTTGCCAAGGTATTTTAGAGACTTTAAAAAAACTGCAGTGGCAGCCAGATGTGATTCATTGCAATGACTGGCAGACAGGAATGATTCCATTTTTACTGAAACACTATTATCGCAATGATCCTTTCTTTGAGAAAATACATACACTAATGACCGTTCATAATTTTTCGTTTCAGGGTAATTTTGATAAAGAATGTTTATCTGCGATGGATTTGTCTCCTGATTTTGTTTTTGAAGACAGTGGATTGGATTGGAATGGTGAATGCAGTTTTCTAAAATCAGGATTGATATTTGCGGATGCTGTCAATACTGTGAGTCAACGTTATGCTCAGGAAGTGCAAAGCTCAGAAACATACGGTTTTGGTATGGACAAGGTATTGAAAAAACGTCTCGATCGATTGCAGGGGATACTGAATGGAATGGATGCTCAGGTTTGGAATCCTGAAACAGACCCAATAATCACTGAAAGATATTCGATCGATGATTTTTCAGGCAAATCCGCATGTAAACAGGCCTTGGTTGACGAATTTGGATTAAAAAACGGCGAGACGCCTGTTGTGGCCATGATCTCAAGGCTCACTGAACAAAAGGGTGTGCATCTGATTCAGGAAATCTTTGAAGAGATGCTTGGGCTTCCTGTCTTTTTTGTGCTTCTTGGTCTGGGAGATCAACGATTTCATGATTATTTTAAAAAAATGATGAAAAAATATCCAAATCAGGTATCGGCACATTTTAAATTCGACGATTCATTGGCACATCAGATTATCGCAGGTGCCGATCTGTTTTTAATGCCGTCGTTATTTGAACCTTGTGGATTAACACAAATGTATGCGCTTAAATATGGTACGGTTCCAGTGGTCTTTGAAACGGGAGGACTGGCAGATACAATTCAACAATTTACGGGAGGATCGTCTGGCGGAAATGGATACCTGTTTCAGAAACCGACACCCAAAGCATTGTTGAAAGTTATCAAACAGAGTATTTCACATTATCGTGATCCGAAAACATGGAGCCGTTTGATGAAGAATGGCATGAAGGTTGATCTGTCCTGGGAAAAATCTGCAAAAAAATATATTGATTTATATCAACGGTGTATTGAAAAATCTTAGCAGGCCAAAAAGATGCAGGGAATCAAGATTGGCGTTCGTAAAGTTGGTGCAAAATTTGATATTATATTATTGGCTATCTCCGGATATGTGGACACCACAACATGTCAAGAACTCACCCGTACGGTTCAAGAACTCACTCAAGAAGGGAATATCCAGTTTATCACAGACTTAGGAAGTGTTACCTATATCAGCAGTGCGGGATGGGGAGTTTTTATGGGAGAGATAAAGGGGATCCGGGAACAAGGCGGTGATATTAAGGTTGTTCATATGAATCCGGAAGTTTTTGAAGTTTTTGAAATGCTGGAGTTCAATCGAATTCTCAATTACTATGATTCAGTCGAAGAGGCAATAAATGAATTTGATTTGCTGAGAGGCCTGGATATCGTGCAATCGAATTTGAATTCGACCAATGCGAAAAAAAGCGGCTTGGATTCCAATACCATTACAGAAACGGCACCAGGCGTAGCAGTCGCATTTTCAAATGAAAAAATGCAGGTCAGTGATTTTCCGCTTGTTGAAAAAATAAAAAGGATCATTTTGGATAATCCATTTTTGAGCCTTTCTGAGATTAAACAAACGTTAAACTCCAATCAATACGGACAAGTGAAAATCGGGTGGCTAAAACTGAGGTCAATTTTGAAAAGCCTCAATCTGGAGACCAAGGAGAAACGTTATCGTTATTACAGATCTCGTTAACTTGAATTATTTCAAGAAGATATTTGCAGTAAAGCAGCATCCGTTCTGCGGATGTTTTTTTTTACATGCTGGTATGACATTTGCTTTTTATCAAATATTCGATTGATAGAGAGATATCAGTGAATTCACAGAAAGGACTCAATGTGAGAAGAAAGAGGTGCTTATTTCAGGTTAAACAATTAGTTGCTTTAATATTGCTGATATTATGCGGCACACTTGCGGCTCAGAAAAAAAATTCATTTGATTCGTATCAATGGACCAAAACAGCCGGTTCGTTGACGCTTTTTCAGCCAGGAGACGCCGTACGTATCCGTGTTTGGGAATTATATGAAGGAGACCGAAGAAATCCTAACCTTTCAGGAGATTATCCCATTCAACAGGATGGGTCCATTATTGTACCACTGATAGGACAAATTATAGTCAAAGGTTTAACAGTTCATGAATTGCAGCAGCTTCTGGAAGAAAAATTGAAAGCTTATTTAAGAACCCCTTATGTTATGATTCATCCGTTAATCAGAATTACCATGCAGGGTGCTTTTAACCGGCCTGGATCGTATCGTGTCGATCCTTCTCAATCTCTCTGGGATTTGGTTGCTGCCGCAGGCGGGCCGAGGGCAGATTGTGATCTTCGTAAAATGTGGGTTGAACGAGGTGGTAAGGTCGTTATTGATGATTTATTACGCAGTTTTGAAAGGGGATATTCTTTGGAAGAGGTTGGTATAGAAACAGGCGATCAAATTATTGCGCCGCAACGCTCCAGGCTGGAAATCGGCGTAATTATTGGTATTGTAAACCTGGTGGCCTCTGTGGTTCTGCTTTACCTGAGGCTGCGTACTGGTTCCTGGTAATTGAAGATGAATCCTGTGATATTCAGAAGTTAAAGGAGCAGCAAATACTTATGGATGAATTTTTTAACGAATCAATAGAAGAAACCGCATCGATTGATATTATGCGGTATGTACGAGGCATTCTTAAGCGATGGTGGCTGGTGGCCGGGTTTTTTATCATCGGATTCATTGTGAGTTACTTAAAAGTGAAGAGTAAAAAACCCATGTATGAATCGGAAGCCTGGATCAGTTTTGACAACATTCAAGGTGCAATTCCGGACCATCAGATTCAAAACCGGATCGCGAAATTGAGAAGTCGGTCCTTTGCTGAAGAAGCCACTGCCAAATTGGGATTAACACTGGTGATTCCACAAAAATCGGGAACTCAGGGATTGTTACGCGAAGATGTTTTTACATATTTTGCCACAAACCGGAATCCGGCAAATGGTGAGTATCAATTACGTTTTATAGAATCAGGCAGCTGCCATATCTATTATAATACAGATCGTATTGATGCCCGTACCATTCAGTCATGCATTGAGGATACAGTTAAATTAAATGGTTTGTATTTTAAGCTCAATCCTGAAATTGTTGATAAGATGGATAAGATATATTTTCTGGTCAAGGATTTTCAAGGGACCGTTCGGAACTTAATTTCCCGAGAAAAGATCAGGCCCACACCTGACGGAAGTCTGATGAAAATTGTATTACAGGATGGAAATCCAAAGATCGCTGCCAGGACAGTGAATATGCTGGCCGGACTTTTTGTTCAGAAAAGCAAAGATCTGCGTCGGGATGCAACACGGTTTAATCGGGAGTATCTTGAAGAGCAATTAACGCTCGTGAAACAGGCTCTGGATCGATCTGATTATGAACTGAAATCATTTCGCAGTTCCTATTTGCAGGGGCTTGATCAGGAAACAAAAGAAACAGTGAACCGCATTAACGGACTGCAAGCTCAGATCAACAATATCAGCTTCCAGAAAAAAGAATTGACTTCATTGTTAAATAAGTTGGATCCTTCAAATGCCAGTTTTGATGAAACACTTCCGTTGAATTTTATTTATCGTGAAATTGGCAATCATCCTGTATTTGCCAATGATTCAGAGATGAATCTCACGAGAGAGGGATTAAACAATTTAATGAATCAGAAGAATCGATTATTGACTCAGGGACTGCCGGAACGTAATCCTGAAGTTGAAGATTTAAGCGATAGAATTATACTGGCTGAAGAAAAGATCGATCAGCTGGCTTCGGATAAAATCAAAGAGTTAGAAAACATTTTGATCCAAATGAATAATACCATGAGTGAGCTTCAGAGGAAGCTTGATATTCTGCCGGAAGATGAATTGCGGTTTATCCGGCTGAATCGGGACAGACGGGCCAATGAAAAATTATATGAGAATTTATTGAATCGGTTAAAAGGTGCTGAGATTACAGAAGCAATACCCATGGAAAGGGTTTCAATTATGGATCCGGCAGTACCCAATTTCAGACCGGTCAGCGCCAATAAAAGACAAATTTTCATGATTTGGCTGATGGGATTTGTCTTTGCAGGTCTTGGATTCGCAGTGATATTGGAAATGGCGGATAAAAGTGTTCGCAGCAGTGATGATGTATCACATCATCTACGTCTTAAAATCCTCGGCACAATTCCTAAAGTAAAGTTCGATTCTTATGAGCTTCAGGATTCAGAAAAGGCGAAAAGCATCAGTTCACAAATTGTGACTCATGATTATTCTCCTACACCGGTTGGGGAGGCATATCGTGCTTTAAGGACCAGTTTGCTTTTCTCGAAATCCATTGGTCAAATACGCACCCTGGTGATCAGCAGTGCGGCTCCGGGAGAAGGAAAATCATTTACCGCGGCCAATCTTACAATTACTATGGCTCAACAGAAAACCCGGACTTTACTGGTCGATGCAGATCTTCGACGGGGCGTTTTGCACAACACATTCAATTGTGAGAAAAAATCAGGACTTACCAACTATTTAACAGGCGTCGCCTCGTTTGAAGAGGTTCTGCAGGAAACCTACATCCCCAATCTCTCACTCATTTCTTGTGGATCGATGATTCCCAATCCGTCTGAGCTGCTTGGTTCTGAGCGAATGCAAAAGTTTGTTGAAGGCATTTCAAAACGCTTTGACATGATCGTGTTTGATACACCCCCCTTATTGGCTGCTTCTGACGCGGTGATCCTTGGGACACTGGTAGATGGTGTCGCGCTGGTGGTTCGATCAGGACAAACGCATCGGGATACGATTAAACGGAAATTGGAACTGTTCCAGAATGTGCAGGCGAGGATTCTGGGTGCCATTCTGAATTGTGCTGGTGTTGAAGTGGCGCATGAAGGATACAGCTATTATTCATATTAGAGGATGTGCATGCATTATTTGGTTACCGGTGGAGCCGGATTTATTGGATCACATTTATGCAGTCGACTTATCAAGGATGAACATTCACTTACTTGTATCGATGATTTTAACGATTATTATTCCCCTAAGGTTAAACACCAGAATATTGCTTCTCTGAAAAAAAATGCCCATTTTCAACTGATTGAAGGTGATATTCTGGATTGGCCGCTATTGAAGCGTTTGTTTCAGGAGCAATCCTTTGATGGTATTGTACATCTGGCTGCCCGTGCAGGTGTCAGGCCATCCATTCAGCAACCGCGACTTTATCAGAAAGTCAATGTCGAGGGAACAGTAAATCTACTGGAGATGGCCGTGCGTCACCAGATTCCCAAGTTTATCATGGCATCCACATCGTCCGTATACGGAAATAACAAGAAGGTGCCTTTTCATGAAAATGATCCAGTCGATCATCCGATCTCCCCATATGCGGCAACCAAGAAAGCATGTGAATTGATATCTCATACCTATTTTGCCATTTATCATTTACCGGTAACATGTCTCCGGTTCTTCACGGTTTATGGTCCACGGCAGCGACCAGACATGGCTATTCATAAATTTACACGATTAATTGAGGCTGGTGAACCAGTACCATTTTTTGGAGATGGGACCACAAAACGCGATTATACTTATATTGATGATATTATTGACGGTGTTGTTAAAGCAATTGAATGTTGTCGAGGGTACCATATTTATAATCTGGGTGAATCTCAGACTATTGAACTCAGAGCATTAATCAGGTTAATTGAGAAAGCAGTCGGCAAAAAAGCGATTTTAAATAAAATGCCGCTACAGCCTGGGGATGTTTTTAAAACCTACGCCGATATTGCTCGTGCTAAAGAAGAAATTGGATATAATCCGCAAGTTTCTATTGAAAAGGGGGTCGAAAGATTTGTATCTTGGTATAACAGACAGACGGAGGAGAATGAATAGTCCATGGTGCATGAAAAGGAAGTTTTTCTTATTCGGTTGATGAAAATCACCGATGCTTTCATCATTGCCCTTTCCTTTTTTCTGGCCTTTTTTTTCGGCATGGCTTTGCGTCAGAGTCTTGTCGGATTACCGCTGGCTTTTGCTCCTTCAAATGATATCGAAGGGGCATTAATCTTTTTAAAAAATCATCTGTCTCTGGTGTTAATCACAATTCCAGCCTGGATCAGCCTGATGTCCCTGGATGGCGTTTATCAAAATTTCAGAACAAAATTATATATTGAAATTATTTGGAGAGTATTTCGTACCGGCCTGCTTTCAGTCGTGGTTATGGGGAGTGTGGCGTTTATATTAAAAATGACTCTTACCAGCCGGCTTTATGTGGCTGCGTTTGCGACGACAGCTTTTTTTGGTCTGGCCATTGGTAAAGCCATTTGGAAAAAGGTCATGGATGTGGCTTTTCAACGCGGATATAATTTGGTGAATCTGCTGATTGTTGGTTCAGGACACAGAGCTCAAGAATTTATTAAGCTGGTAAGGGCGCATGCAAATTGGGGACTAAAAATTGTTGGTTTGGTTGATGACGATCCAAAATTACTGGGAAAAACAGTGCTCGATTATGAAATAATCGGTCGCCTTCGAGATATTCCCCGTATATTGCGGGAATACGTGGTCGATCGTGTTATTTTTGTCGTACCACGACTTTGGCTGAATCGTATCGAAGCGGCCATTGAACATTGTGAGATGGAGGGGATTGATACAGCTGTGGCTGTGGATTTGTTTCATCCCAAACTGGCGCAAATCAAACAATCGAAATTCGTGGATATTCCTCTCCTTGTTTTTCAGACATCTGTTGCAAAAGAATGGCAGCTTTTTTTGAAGCGAATGATTGATATGTTTGTGTCTATGATTGCCCTGATTGTTCTTTCTCCGATTTTTATTATTTCAATTATTGTGATTAAATTATCCTCTCCGGGACCAATTTTTTACAAACAAACGCGGGTAGGAATGAATGGGCGATTGTTTACTTTGTATAAGTTTCGTTCAATGGCCGATGGCGCTGAAATGCGTAAACGGGAATTGGAGCGACAGAACGAGATGAAAGGACCCACATTTAAAATGCGACGTGATCCACGCGTTACAAAGTTCGGGCGATTCATGCGAAAATTCAGTATTGATGAGTATCCACAGTTGCTTAATGTTTTAAAGGGAGATATGAGCCTTGTTGGCCCACGGCCGTCTTTGCAGACAGAAGTGGAAATGTATGAAGTCTGGCAGCGCCGAAGGTTGAGTATGAAGCCGGGGATCACCTGTATATGGCAGGTGAGCGGAAGAAATAAAATCGATTTTGATCGATGGATGGAAATGGATTTGCAATACATTGATAACTTTTGCATATGGCTTGATTTTACCCTGCTCGTTCGCACAGTATTTGTTGTCTTGTCCGGATATGGCGCATCCTGATTCATTTTTTCATAAGGAGTATTGAATGCATATTGCTGTCGTAGGAACCGGCTATGTCGGATTGGTGACAGGAACCTGTTTTTCAGAGTTTGGTGTTGATGTCACTTGTGTGGATATTGATCAATCCAAGATTGATCTTTTAAATCAAGGGGGCGTGCCGATTTACGAACCGGGGCTGGATGCTCTGATTGCTAAAAATGTTAAGGAAGGCCGTTTAAATTTTACTACGGATCTTCAGGCTGCAATTGAGAAATCACTGGTTATTTTTATCGCCGTTGGTACTCCCCCCATGCCCGACGGTTCTGCAGATCTTTCTTATGTGGAAGCTGTGGCCAAGACGGTGGCAGAGCATATGAATGGATATAAAGTCGTTGTCAATAAAAGTACAGTTCCTGTGGGTACAGGGCAATGGGTAAAAAAAACGATTCTAAAGCATCAGAAAGAAGATCATCGAGTCAGTGTCGTTTCTAATCCTGAATTTCTCAGGGAAGGATCGGCTATTGAAGATTTTATGCGGCCGGATCGTGTGGTCATTGGAGCTGAAGATACAGAAGCTGTAGCGATTATGAAGGATTTGTACGCGCCGCTTTATCTGATTGAAACGCCGATTGTGATCACCAATATTGAGAGTGCGGAACTTATTAAATATGCCTCGAATTCATTTTTGGCAACTAAAATATCGTTTATCAACGAGATTGCCCAGATTTGTGATCGGGTCAATGCAGATGTACACCATGTGGCCAAGGGAATGGGGCTGGATCGTCGAATCGGATCCAAATTTTTACATCCGGGGCCTGGTTTCGGAGGCAGTTGTTTTCCAAAAGATACAAAAGCTATTGTGAACGTGGCTAAAAAGCATGGTTATGAATTTGAAATTGTCAAATCAGCCATTCATATCAATTCACAGCAGCGGAAAGCGGCCTTTGAAAAAATTCAACAGGCTGCCGGTGTCTTGCAGGGGAAATGTATCGGGATTTTGGGACTTTCATTTAAACCCAATACGGATGATATGCGAGATGCTCCTTCCATCGATATTATCCGGAATATACAGAAAGCGGGAGGCAGTATCAAGGCTTATGATCCGGTAGCTATGGATCAAGCCAAGAATGTACTCGATAATGTTCATTATTGTCATGACGCCTATGAAACAGCTGATGATGTGGATGTGCTGATTTTTATGACAGAGTGGAACCAGTTTCGCAATCTGGATTTAAATCGGTTGAAAAAGAGCATGAAACAACCGGTCATTGTGGACCTGAGAAACATATATGACAGAAAGAAATTGGAAAAGGCAGGATTTCAATATACGGCAATAGGGAGATAAAAAAGATAAAGCGTTCAATCTGAAGGCGCGACTGCTTTCTATTTTTTTCGGTTTTGATTGGCAGTTCAAAATAAATAACAAATTCGGTAATGACTTCAAAAACGGATTAGCGTGAGCCTAATAAGGATCTCCATCTGAAACAAAAAAGTGTATTAAAAATTCTTATGGCGGCCCCGGAACCAATTTTTGAGCCCCGGGGAACGCCGTTCAGCGTGGTGGGCCGATTGAAGGCCCTTTCTGATATGGGGCACCGTGTCGACCTTGTCACATATGGCATCGGTGATAATATCACACTTCCCGGAATTCGGATTTTGAGAATACCTTCGGTTCCGGGTATTCGAAAAATCAAGATCGGGCCGTCTGTTCAAAAAATACTCCTTGATTTTTTATTGATGATTTATACATTTCGGCAACTGATGTGGCAGTCTTATGATCTGCTTCACACTCATGAAGAGGCTGGATTCTGGGGGACTGCTTTTTCAAGATGGTTTGGTGTGCCGCATATCTACGATATGCATTCAAGCCTGCCCCAGCAATTGGCCAATTTTGAGTTTACACAATCCAAAATGATCAGACAATTTTTTAACCGGCTTGAATACTGGGTTTTAAAATATGCCAGCGCTGTGATTACTATCTGTCCGGATCTTGAAAACCATGTGGCCGAACTTTTTCCAGAATCCGGTTCTGTGCTCATTGAAAATGTCGTGGATTACAATACGATTTTTGGCGAACAGGATCGATCCGGAGAACTCATGAAAACGCTGGGATTAACCGGGAAACATGTTGCATTGTATACGGGGACATTGGAAGCGTATCAAGGACTGGATTTATTGATTCAAAGTGCGACTCATGTGGTCCGAAAGAATCCGAAAGTGATTTTTTTGGTCGTTGGAGGTCATCCTGATCAGGTGAATCATTATTATTCGAAAGTCAAATATGCCAGGCTGTCGTCTCATTTTATTTTTACGGGTCAGGTCCGTCCTGAAGAAATCAGCAGCTATATTCATTGTGCAGATGTACTTGTCACGCCGCGGATTTCAGGAACAAATACGCCATTAAAAATTTATGCTTATCTTCGTTCGGGAGTACCCATTGTGGCTACACGCATTTGGACGCACACTCAGGTACTGGATGAGCGAACGGCACAGATGACGGAACCAGATCCGAAAGAGTTTGCCAGCGGAATTATAAAGGTTCTTTCTGATCACCCCTATCGAAATGCACTTGTTTGTCAAGCCAAAGCCATGGCCCGTGATCGATACAGTTATTCCCGATACCTGCAACAAATGACGCGGGTGATTCATCTGGCCCTGCAGAGGGGTGTGTGATATGTGCGGGATATGCGGCATATTGTATTTCAATAATAACCGGACAGTATCAGAACCGGTTCTGGGTTCCATGTGTGATACGATCATACACCGGGGTCCTGATGACCAGGGGCAAGTGGTGTTGGGTCAGATCGGTTTGGGAATGCGGAGACTCTCTATTATCGATATTTCTACCGGACATCAGCCTATTTGCAATGAGAATAATAACCTTTGGATTGTATTCAATGGAGAAATTTACAATTTTAAGCGATTGCGTCAGGAATTAAAAAATTTTGGACACCGGTTTAAAACCCAATCTGATACGGAAATCATTCTGCATGGTTACGAAGAATGGGGCGAGGCTGTCTGTCAGCGTTTGAATGGCATGTTTGCTTTCGCAATATGGGATAAGAAAAAACGAAGTCTGTTTTTGGGTCGGGATCGGCTGGGAATCAAACCACTTTATTATTATCAGGACGACCAAAAACTGATTTTCGGATCAGAGCTGAAGGCGATTCTGAAACATCCCGGTTTAGACTGCACATTAGATGCTGTCGCGTTGAATAATTATCTCACGTTTGAGTATATTCCTGCGCCCAGATCCATTTTTTGTGAAATACATAAACTGCGTCCCGGTCATTGGCTGAAATGGCAGGATGATCAATTACGAGACCACCCTTATTGGCAATTAAATCCTTGTGAGAATTCAATTTCTGAAAACGAAGCCAGCGAGAAATTGTCTGTTTTACTGAACGACTCAGTTCGAATGCGTCTTATTTCAGATGTTCCCTTGGGTGCATTTCTTTCGGGGGGGTTGGATTCTTCTATTATGGTGGCTCAGATGGCAAAACTCATGGATCAACCGGTGAAAACGTTTTCAATCGGTTTTAAAGAATCCAGTTATAATGAGCTGAATTACGCGCGCGCAGTTGCTGATAAATATCAAACAGAACATCATGAATTTATCATCGAAGCCGATGCTCTGGAACTGACTGAAAAACTTATTGGCCATCTGGACGAACCGTTTGGCGATTTTTCAATTTTTCCAACTTACTTGGTTGCAAAAATGGCTCGGGATTATGTGACAGTCGTCCTGTCTGGTGATGGCGGTGATGAACTTTTCGCCGGATATGATACTTACCGGGCACACCGATTTGACCGTCAATATTATCATTGGCTGCCTAAAATTGTCAAACACAGTTTCTTAGAGCCATTTGCCAAACGACTGAAACCAACAGAAAAGAAAAAGGGGTGGATAAACAGTTACAAACGATTTATTCAGGGAACCCGGCTCCCCAAATCGCTATATCATGCTCGCTGGATGGTTTTTATGCAGGCAATGGAACGGAGAAAGATATTCACGGATGAGGTGCTTGACGAACTGGCTCCGATTGATCCATATGATTTTATTCATGAATACAGCCGGCATGCAGAAGGGCTTCATGATATCACCAGAACAGGGTACATAGATGTAAAATCTTATTTAACGGATGATATTCTTGTCAAAGTGGACCGTATGACCATGGCTGCTTCACTGGAAGCAAGAGTTCCCTTTCTGGATCACCGCATCGTCGAGTTTTGTTATTCGCTTCCTCCCTCTTTCAAAATGAAGGGATACAAAACCAAATATCTTCTGCAAAAAACATTTTGGGATTTACTGCCTTCTGAAGTTCAGCGTCGTGACAAACAAGGTTTTAGCATTCCAATTAAAAATTGGATTCGAGGAGAATTAAAACCCATGATGATGGATTTGCTTTCAGAACACCGTATTCGTCAGCAGGGATTGTTTCGTCCGGAGACAGTTCAACAATGGATTCAGGAGCATCTCGAAGGCAGTGAAAATCACAGTCATCGGTTATGGGCGCTGATGGTGTTTCAGCAATGGCAGGAAATTTACGGAAGGTCGTGAAGGTGAGAAAAGCATTTGATAAATTTAAAAATGAGCGAAAATATAAACATGATATAGAATCAGAGCTGTTAAATATTAACGTTGGGAGAAATGATTGAATGAATGAACAGGAATATTTTTTATTGATCGAGCATATTCAAAAATACTGGAACGAACGGATTCATGATCTGGAAGTTACGACGCATCCTGTGGGTACTGAAGCATTTTTTGAGGATCTTGCTGAGTATCGATTTGATAAGCTTCACTATCTTCCCAAAGTGGTCGATTTTAATGGATACCGGGGCAAGAAAGTTCTGGAAATCGGATGCGGCACAGGAATCGACCTGATACGATTTGCCCGGGGCGGTGCCAGGGTAACGGGTGTTGATCTCTCTCAAACTGCAATCGAGCTGGCAAAAAAATATTTTGCCTATAAAAATCTTAAAGCCGATTTAAAAATAATGAATGGTGAAGATTTGAAGTTCCCTGACAATTCATTTGATTTGATCTATGCACACGGTGTGCTCCAATATACGGCAGATGCCCGCAAAATGGTTGCTGAAGCCTTCCGTGTTTTAAAACCGGATGGTACGTTTATTGGTATGGTTTATAATCGGCGCGGCTGGCTGAATGTCATGTCCAAGTTTTTTAAAGTGGGATTGGAGCATGAAGATGCGCCTGTTCTGGATAAATATACAATCGGTGAATTCAGACAGTTACTCTCGGTCTTTTCCGATGTTCATATCATTCCTGAACGGTTTCCTGTAAAATCTCGTTTGCATGGGGGAATCAAAGGATTTCTGTTTAATGCTTGCTTTGTTGGCGTATTTAATGCTGTTCCCGGATCCTGGGTGCGAAAAAGCGGATGGCACCTGATGGCCTTTGCCAAAAAGTAAGCGATCGGGCTGTTATAAAACAGCCATGGTGTAAAATGGCGTGTGTTTGATATGATTGCCTGATCACAATTTTTACATGAATGCACAATAACCATCTGAAGTTTGAAGCGATTGTAAACAGAATGCACTTTTTTATCTTGGAATATTGTATAATTTTAATAAATTGTGTCAATTAAAATGGTTATTCGACGATATCAGAAAAGGGATGCTCCAAAAATATCGGATTTTATACACCGCTGTTTTATCAGGTATGCAGATTATGAAATACGGTCTCATACATCGGACTATTATGCCTGGAAATATGCGCCCAATCCGTGGGGAAAACCAATTGTCTGGGTAGCTGAGATGTCGAATCAAATTGTCGGTCTGATGGCAGTTGTCCCCAAACTGCTCTGGATCAATGGTGAAACGTGGTTCTGTGGTGAAAGCGGTGACACATTTATGGATCCGGCAGCCAAGGGCAAGAATGTTTTTCTGGATATCGCCAACCATGTGTTTGATGATTGTCACCAATCCGGCATTCAGATGATTTATGGTACCCCCAACCGGGTGTCCTACGATATCGTGACCAAACTTTTCGGTTATGAAGAGTTGTTTTCTTATCGTTCGATGGTACGGCCGTTGCGGTTCGGTCCGTTGATTCGCTTGAAATTGAATGTTCCATGGATATCAAGCATCATGGGAAAGCTGACAGATGATTTGCATGGTTGCATTTATTGGCCGAAAGCAAGGTCCGTTCATTTTTCTTTGGAATCCGTTCAAGAGCCGGATGAGCGAATCGAGGCTTTATGGACATCTATGAAGGTTCGGATTGACTGTTCAGTTGTAAAAAACCGTTCGTATATTCAATGGCGTTTTATTGACTGTCCTGAAGATTTTCGAGTGATGATGGTGAAACGCGAAAACAAACCGATCGGCTATGCTGTTTTTAAATATACAAATATTCACAATTTGCTTTGCGGACATGTGGCCGATTTGACAGTATCAGTCGATGATAATGAATGGCCAGCGCTTTGGAATTGCCTGCTGACCGAATTGAAATTTCAGAAAGCCGACCTGGTAAACACATGGATGGTCTTGGATTCTCCGCGGACAAGGATAATGAAACGGCTGGGTTTTATCATGCGGAAGAAACCTTTCTGGATCGTCATGCGGGATGAGCAAAAAGAAGTGAATCAGTATCCGGATATTAAAGATCCGTTAAAATGGATGTTTTCACAAGCGGATACCGATAATATATGAGTAATTCATATGCATCCAATTCTATTACAATTTCAGGAGATTTTTCAACGGTCCTATCCCGGATGGGTATGGAGACGGTATCCGAAACCGGTCACTGATCACGTTCCGGTGTTTACATTTCATACGGTACAGCCGGAAAGTTTTGAAGCCCAGCTTCAGTTTTTAAAAGACAATGCCTATCAAACCATTCCATCCCGGTCATTGATCCGTTATATCCGGGATGGAGAAAAAATCGGGGATCGGGCCGTCATGCTGACATTTGATGACGGGCGAAAAAGTGTATGGAGTGTGGCATATCCTTTGTTGAAAAAATATAATATGTGTGCGACAGTATTCTTGACACCGGCTATCATGGATGAATCAAGACAACTATCAAAAAGTATAGAGGACGTGTGGCAGGCGAAGGCGGATCCGGACGCTGTTGTTCATGCCGATCAGTCTGATTCGCCCACCTTGACATGGCAGGAGATTCAAATCATACATCAAAGCGGGATCATCGATTTTCAATGTCATTCATACTCGCACCAACGTATTCCTGTGGGCCCGAAAATCACTGGTTTTGTATCTCCTGAGAAAATCAAATCCCATTATTTTAAATTCGGTATTCCTTATTTTCCGGAGATGCTTTCAGAAAAAGCGGATTTGAGGGCATATATTGGAGCTCCCATTTATCAAATGGCTCCGTCATTGAGTGGCGAACGTATGTTTATCAATGAAAATCTGATGAAGCATTGTATCTCGTTTGTCTCTACTCACGGCGGCGAGAAATTTTTTAATCAGCGGGGATGGCAGAAAATTTTAAAAAAGCAGGCAAAAGAGTACTGCCGAATCAATTCCACTGCTCATTTTGAATCGAAAAATGAACAGAAAGAACGGATCATTACAGAATTAATCAGGGCCAAAGATATGATCGAATCACATCTGCGAAATCACACTGTACAGTGTCTGGCTTATCCGTGGGGCGCCGGTTCAGATTTGGCCGTTCAGTGTTCGCAGGAAGCCGGGTATCAAGCCAATTTCTGGTCCACGCTTCCCGGGCACTCAAAAAATCAAATTGGGAACAATCCATTTTTTCTGGTCCGTCTGAAACATGATTTTCTGTGGCGTCTTCCGGGGAATGGAAGGCGATCGCTTTTGGATCTTTTTTCCTTTAAATTGAGGCGACGCGCCGGCGGGAAAATTGATTACTGATTGACATAAATTTAGAATGTTTATTCACGAATAACAGCAGGAGTTCTATGAAGCGAGACATTTCAGAATTATCATCATCCACGTATGATGTCCTGATTATTGGTGGGGGAATCTATGGGTCGACAGCGGCATGGGATGCCGCTACACGCGGATTGTCCGTGGCTTTGATTGATCAGGGAGATTTTGGCGGGGGGACTTCCGCCAACAGTTTGAAGACCATCCATGGCGGTCTTCGCTATCTTCAGCAACTGGATATCCTGCGGATGCGGGAATCTATTCGAGAGCGAAGGCTGTTGCTGCAGATGGCTCCTCATATTGTACATCCGATTTCATGTGTGATGCCCACGTATGGGCATCTGATGAAAGGTCCAGAAATTATGCGAATTGGATTGTTGTTGAATGATATTATCAGTTTTGACCGCAATCATTTGGACGATCCCCAAAAACGAATTCCCATGGGTAAAGTATTATCCCGGGAAGATGTCCTGCGTCAGCTTCCGGGAGTTCAACAAGACGGTATTAACGGAGCTGCCTTTTGGACAGACGCTCAGATGTATAATTCAGAGCGTCTGATTATATCATGCATTCAATCGGCTGTCTCTGCAGGAACGCAGGCGGCCAATTATGTCCGTGCAGTTAAGTATATTAAAAATAACAATCGCATTCAGGGTGTGCAGGCGAAAGATTTGATGACTGGAAACACATTTGATATTCGCAGTCAGGTTGTATTAAATATGACTGGAGGATGGACCGATGCTTTACTGTCCACTCTCGGCAAACCATCTTCACGGATTCGATTGTCTTCTGCTATGAATTTGATTGTCAACCGTCCCCTGTTATCTGAAAGCGCTGCCGGAGTTCGTGGTCGCTTTGAGTATCCTAAACCCAATGGCGGTACACATCAAGGATATCGGGTGCTTTTCATGTCTCCTTGGCGGGGCAAGACGGTGATCGGGACCTATCATCGGCCATATGACGGACAGCCGGATGACCTGCAAGTGACAGAGTATGAGGTTGAGAGTTTTCTGAAAGAAATCAACAGTGCCTGGCCCGGTGATCCAGTTTCACGTGATGATGTGACGTTTGTACATAAGGGGATTCTGCCCATGGATGGAATTCATACCCGAACTGGAGACGTGATTTTAACCAAGCATTATAAAATTCATGATCATGCGAAAGAAGATCATGTAGAAGGCATGATCAGTGTTGTTGGAGTGAAATATACGACGGCGCGTGACGTTTCTGAAAAAATCATTTACCGGGTATTTAAAAAATTGAATCGAAAACCGGTACCCAACAGAACCCGATATTTGCGTGTATTCGGCGGTGACATGAATCGGTTTGAAGATCTGCTATCTGATGCACAGACCAAATTGTTGAATCAGTTCAGCAACCAGGTGATAACACGTCTGGTGAAGAACTATGGTACAAATTATAAAGTCATTATTCGGGAAGGCGCTGCAGAATCTCAGGATGTTGGCTTGCTTCCCGGTTCATCCGAAGTGATTAATTCGGAGGTTTTTTATGCGGTTAAAGAGGAGATGGCCCAGCATTTAACCGATGTGGTTTTACGACGAACAGATATGGGATCTGCCGGCTATCCAGGTAAAGAGACTGTGGAAGCGACGGTTAAAATTATGGCAGATTTATTGAAATGGAATACGCAAAGAAAACAGGAAGAAATTGGAGAATTGAAGCAATTTTATCGGCGTATGGGATTGAAAATTTCATAAAGAAGACCCTGAAAAATTGTGTGTAATGGAATGTTACATTAAGCGCAGACATGAGGAGATATGGCTGATAGTATAAAGGACAACAAGCAGATGAGCGTTCTGGTTACAGGGGCTACAGGATTTACCGGTGGTCATTTGGCGCGTCGTCTTGTAAGAGAAGGATATTCCGTTCGTGTATTGGTACGGCCTGAAGAAAACGCGCAAAAGCTGGCAGCCGCCGGTATGGAAATTGTGTATGGAGATTTGACCCATGCAAATTCCCTGGCGGGTGTGGCAGAGAATATCCATACAGTCTATCATATCGCTGCCGCATTTCGTGAAGAAGGCGTTCCCAAAAAGTTTTTCTGGGATGTCAATGTCGAGGGAACGCGATATTTAATGGATGAATCCCTGAAATCAGGAGTAAGGCGATTTGTTCATTGCAGTACAGTCGGTGTTCAGGGAGAAATAAAACATCCGCCTGCAAGGGAAAAGGATCCCTATAATCCAGGTGATCATTATCAAGCTTCCAAAGTAGATGGAGAATTACTGGTATTGCAATATATCCAAGATAAAAATCTTCCGGCAGTGATATTCAGACCGGTGGGCATTCACGGTCCGGGGGATACCCGGTTCCTGAAATTTTTCCGATATATTCAAAATGGAAAATTTCATATGTTTGGATCGGGACGTATCCTGTACCATCTCACCTATATTGATGACTTGGTTGAAGGCATTTTACTTTGTGGCACAGTTCATGGTATTGAAGGGGAAATCTTCACTCTTGGAGGGGCAGGCAATACGACTTTGAACGATTTTGTTGGAACAATTGCAAAAATTTTAAATAAGCCTATTCCAAAAATACATTATCCGGTTTGGCCACTCTGGATAGCCGGGGCTGTCTGTGAGGTCATCTGTCGTCCCCTTCGGATTCATCCTCCGATTTACCGCAGACGTGTGGAAATATTTATGAAGGACCGGGCGTTTGATATCAGTAAAGCCAAGCGCTTACTGGGATATCAGCCAAAAATGAGTCTGGAAGAGGGAATAAGACGGACTGCAGCATGGTATCGGGAAAATAATATGCTTTAAAATTTGTTTTCTGTAACATTCAAATCAGGCGGCATTTTTTTTGTATTACTGCATCATTTGATATTCTTTTATATTTATCAATGTTCAGTTTACATTCAGAATATACAAGGAAATACAAAGAGTTGAGATCCCATAACCGGGATTTTGTTTTTAATATTGATTGTTTGCAGTTTATGGTCTGCAGGATAGGATCCATTCTGTATAATATGGAAATGAATGGTCTTGGTCATAAAACGGCAGAATCAGATGTATTATTTTCAATTACGCGGCATCAGTCTTTTTCGTTGAATCATGAGTCAATATTTAATATATTATAATTTATTGCATCGTTTTGGTAAGAAGCCGAGTATGTTCTCGGATGGTATCATGTTCAGAGCAATCCTGATTGGTAAGCGCATTGTTTTAAAAGGATGGATGCATTTAAAATAATGAACACGATTCTATTGTGCTGTTCTTTTTCATATGTATAAATTCCGATGAGTCAGAGGTGATAAAAACAGAATGAGTGGAAAACAGGAAACCATTGAGATTCAAAAAGAGCTGTTTAATGACAGCAGCAAGCTGAAAAAATATCAAATGTTAATTTTAGGTCAGACTGGATTGTTCAGTCTGATTAAATATGAAATGATTATCGGATTTTGCTGCTGGATACCGGGAGCTTTGGGATTGCTTTTACGGAGCAAGCTTTATCCGAAATTGCTGGGGGGCTGTGGAAAAAATGTGACCTTTGGTTTGCATGTCGTTCTTCGACATCCCGGTAAAATTTTTATCGGCGACAATGTGGTGATTGATGATCATTGCGTATTGGATGCAAAAGGACAAAACAACCGGGGTATTTTAATCGGTAATGGCGTATTTATCGGACGGAATACAATTCTTAATTGTAAGAATGGCGATATTATTCTGGGGGATCATGTAAATATCAGCTTCAACTGCATGATTTTTTCAGCCAGTGAAGTACGTGTGGGTGCTGATTATTTGATTGCAGCCTATTGTTATCTGGTTGGAGGTACGCATCGTTTTGATGATCCATTGATTCCAGTGCTCCATCAACCCAGAGAATCAAAAGGAATAAGATTGGAACCAGGTGGATGGCTGGGTGCCCATGTGACTGTGTTTGACGGTGTTGCCATCGGACGAAATGCCGTGATTGGAGCGAATTCGGCTGTCAATAAGGCAATTCCTGATTACGCAGTGGCAGCAGGAATTCCGATACGCGTTGTTCGAAAACGTGAAGTTGAAATTGCAAAGCAGCCTCAAAAATGGGTAACCGTTGGGATCATCAATTATAACGGAGAGGCGGTGCTTTCGGATACATTGAAATCTGTATTGAAACAAGATTATCCGAATATTGATAAAATAATTCTTGCGGATAATGCTTCCACTGATGAGAGTGTTCAGCTTGTCCGAAACAGGTTTCCACAGGTTGAGATTATCCAAATGTCAGAAAACAGAGGGCCTAATCCCGCCAGAAATGCAGTAATAAAAGCGAGTAAAACGGATTATATATTACTCATGGACAATGATATTACGCTCGCTTCCAATGTGGTGACTCAACTGGCAGAGGCTTTGCAGAAATATCCGAATGCAGGCATTGCGGGTGCACAGATCCGCTATGCGAAGGATCCGGAAAAGATCCAATATAATGCGGCCAATATTCATTATGCTGGCGGTGCTATTTCGAATAAATTTCCTTTTAGTGATCCGGTGATTGTGGGTGCAGTTCCGGCTGGTACGTTGTTAATTCACCGGGAGCGTGCCCTGGAAATCGGATTATGGGATGAAGATTATTTCTATGGTTGGGCTGATGGTGATTTTGCCTTTCGAATGACCATCTCTGGCTTTCCTTGCATCCATGTGGCCGGCGCCAGGGTGTTTCATGCCAAAGAAAAAGCGGGATTGTCATGGGTGAGACTGCAAGTAAGGAACCGATGGTGGTTTATGCTGAAAACTTATCACTGGCGCACCCTATTTTTTCTGTTTCCTGCCATTCTCGTCAACCAGCTGGCGATATTGGGATTTCTCACGTTAAAGGGTAAAATGCCTGATTTTATTATTGGTTCACTGAATGTATGGAGAACCTTGCCTCTGGTGCTGAGAAAGCGCAAGTCGGTTCAGCGATTGAAAACAGTCACTGATAAACACGTGTTATCCGGTAAGCCTATGGATATGATGGGTGCAGTGAATCCATCATTGCCCATTCGGTTTGCCAATGGTCTGTTCAATGGATTTTTTGTGATCTATTGGGCGCTTGTCAGACGGCTGATTAAATAACAGAAGCGATGTATTATTCTGATGAGACTCTTTTTAAAATTTATTTTTCAGGTCTCCGAAAACGAATCTTTTGGTAAAGTGTACCATCGTATCAAAGATCAATTTCTGGATGAATACGTACTGAAGAAACAGTGGTTCAAGTTTGAAGATTCCTTTACGAGTAAACACAGGGGATCCAGTATTGTCATCCAAAAATATCCGGAGATGAAGCATTTCTTATATTTCTCTAAAAAGGAATGGGGAAATGAAATTTTTGAGGAACCCGTGCTGTCCAATCTGGATGACAGCTGGGCCTTGCCAAATCCCTATAAAAATCTGGTAGATTTTCCGGACGATCAGTTTGTCTCAATTCTTGAAAATATTCCCGATATTTACCCATTTATTCGGTCTTCACTTGCATTTGATCTGAATCTTGACAGCCAGTTGGATTCGGTGCCGGACAAAGAGAAGCCGGTTCACTCTGCCTATAAGCGGGAATTCTCAGAAAATACGCCCTGTTCCAATTCGACACTGATTTTTCAAAGTGAATTGGGTGAAAAACATCGTGATAATTATTTAGCATTGTTTTTACGATTGCCAAATACGGTTTATTATGCCAAAACGCTTCCCGAACTTCCATCATCAGTATTAAGCAGTATTCGTGGTCTTGGTACTGTCGCTGTCAGCAAGTCATTTTATATTCCAGATGAAATCGAATACTCTCAATGGGAAAAAAAGCGGAAAGAAGCCCACTATTTTTTAGGAGAATACGGAGAAAATTGTCATGATGAGTTTATCGATTTAAAAAAACCGAATGATTTGCCCGATCCCTTTTTCTTATTGAAGAATAATGAACAGAAAAAGCACAAATCCGACAAGTCGATTCCCAAAGAATCGATTGTCAAGTTTTATCTGGGAATAAAAGGGTATCATTATCATCCGCAACTGGATACTCGAGAATCCATTACATTAGGCAAATCCACAAAGAACGGCAATGCGCTGCAGGTGGTTGTACACTTCGGATCCTGTCCAAGCCAGCTAAGTTGTATTTTTAAAATGATAGGGTTGTCCTGGGAGGAACAAATTCGCATTCCTTTCCTTTCGGATTATTATCAATATCCAATTGTAACAAGAGATTCTTTTGAAAAGGCTGTTGAGAATGTTTCAGCGATGACTGCTTTTTTGGAACGGAACCATGCTCCCAAGATTGAGAAAATCTATGGAAGCAGTCCGGTCTGGTTTAAAGCGAGTGGAGAGATATACAAGATAGTCAACAAGTCGCAGTCCGGCAAAGAGATAGAGGATCAATTCACTAAAAATTCAAATCAGGATGAAAAATCAAAGTAACAGGCTGTCGGAGTGAGGAAAAGATAAGAAGCAATGCAAAGAATGACATTTCAGGCGTTTATCAATATTAAAAAGGAAGTTGTTTAGTGAACAAAGAGAAAACAGCAATTCAACCGACGAGAGAGGAAGACTATTCGGAATGGTATCAGCAAGTGGTTCGTGCTGCGGATTTGGCGGAGACAAGCCCTGTGCGCGGATGCATGATTATTAAACCCTGGGGATATGCGCTTTGGGAAAATGTGCAGCACAGCCTGGATAAGATGTTTAAGGAAACCGGACATGTAAATGCTTATTTTCCATTGTTTATCCCGCTTCGTTTTATGGAAAAAGAAGCGGAGCATGTAGAAGGATTTGCCAAAGAATGTGCAGTTGTGACACATCATCGTCTTGAAGAAGATGCAGAACATAACCTCAAACCGGCTGGTGAGCTGGAAGAACCGCTGGTGGTCCGACCGACCTCAGAGACGATTATCGGTGAAATGTATGCAAAGTGGGTGCAGAGCTATCGGGATTTGCCGATTTTAATAAATCAATGGGCAAATATTGTCCGATGGGAAATGCGAACCCGCCTTTTTTTACGCACCACAGAGTTTTTATGGCAGGAAGGACACACGGCTCATGAAACCAGGGAAGAGGCTTGGGAAGAAACCATGAATATGCTGGAAGTGTACAAAACCTTTGCAGAAACAACCATGGCCGTGCCGGTGATTACGGGTGAAAAAACAGCAGGAGAACGCTTTCCGGGTGCAGATCATACCTTTTGTATTGAGGCGATGATGCAGGATCGAAAAGCACTGCAATCCGGCACCTCTCATTTTCTGGGGCAGAATTTTGCTAAATCTGCACAGATTCAGTATCAGAGCCGGGAAGGCCGGCTGGAATATGCCTGGACCACGTCATGGGGTGTCTCAACACGGCTGATTGGTGCCATGATCATGGCACATGGCGACGACGATGGTATGGTTATGCCGCCTCGCCTCTCACCCAGTCATGTGGTCATCCTGCCGATTATCCGTAATGATAAAGACAGAAATCGTGTGCTTCCCTATTGTGAATCACTGGCTGCTGACATACGCAAACTTCGATATCATGATCGTGATCTGGATGTGGTGATTGATAATCGCGAAATCAATGCTGGTGAAAAGAGCTGGCAATGGATTAAAAAAGGCATTCCGATTACAGTAGAAATCGGTCCTCGTGATATTGAAAAGGACTCTGTTTATATCGGGCGCAGGGATAAAGGCCGCAGAAATCGATACACTCAAAAACGGGAGGAATTTTTAGGTAATGTCGTATTGGTTCTGGAGGATATTCAGAGAGAATTGTATAATCGGGCCAGGGCCTATCGGGACGCCCATTTGCATCATCTGACAAACTGGGAAGATTTCAAGACATTTTTTACTCCTAAAAATCAGGAAAAGCCGGAAATTCACGGCGGATTTGTTCGGGCGCTCTGGTGCGAGGATGAGGCATGTGAATCAAAGGTAAATGAAGCACTGGGTGTAACCATTCGCTGCATCCCCTTTGATCAAAAATTAGAATCCACTGGAAAATGTATCGTATGCGGCAGGGAAGGCCGAAAAGAGGTGATTTTTGCAAAGGCGTATTGATCATATCTGCAGCTGGAATCAGACACATTCAATATAAAGTATTAAAGAGAGACGGTTTCATCGATTTGATTTTAAACGATGAATATTTGCAATCCGGTTATTAATCGCTCCTGACAGCATTTGGCACTCAGGAAGTGATGGGCGTTCATTAAAGGAGTCGAATTTGTTTGGCATTGTCGGAAAGGAATTGATCTCAACCTGTCAATCACAGTTCCGTGATCGAAACCTTCAACTGCATTATCAATCTGAATCAGCTGATTGTATACTGTTAGAAGATAAGGAACATGCTTCAAAAGCGCCTGTTTCGGTTTTTGTCACCCCGTCCAAGGATAGTGCAGTCATGGTCCGGGGTGAAATATTCAATCTGGAAGCATTGGGATGTAATAACGAACTCCATTGTGCTGAAGCTGTGTGGAATCTTTATCAAACTCATGGGGACCAATTATTCAATTTATTAAATGGTGCATTTGTTCTGGTGATCTGGAACAGTCAACTTAAGGAGCTTCGGATTATTCGAGATAAGCTTGGCATTTTGCAATGTTTCTATGGAACAAGCGATAAGGGTATAATTTTTTCAAGTAATCCTGCAGCAGTCCAGCAGGCCATTTCATCTTCAAAAACGGTTGATATTACGGCATTGATTCAGTATTTGCTCTACTGTTATAATCCGGGCATCCCTTCCCTGTATGCAGGTGTGGATCGGCTGCCTCCGGCACACCGGCTGCATTGGAATCCGGGCACAGTTTTTACTCATAAATATTGGGATGTCCGGTTCGAACCCGACCATTCCAGATCCGTCGAGGAGTGGGGCGATGTGATTCGCGGAGCCTTGGATGAGGCGGTTCGTATAAGACGGGAATCGAGACGCACCGGAGCGTTTTTAAGCGGCGGTCTGGATTCTTCCACTGTCGTGTCGTTTTTACACCGTCAGGGTGTTGAAGCATTGTCCGCATTCTCATTCCGCTGTCGCGGAGAGTCGTTTGATGAATCCCATTATGCCAAAATCGTTGCAGATGCAGTGCATGCAAATCATCAGGTTATTGAATATACAGCTGAAGATATTTTAAAAGCAGGTTCTATGGTTGCTTTAATGGATGAGCCTTTCAGCGATGTGGGTATCAATATAGCCACCTATTTATTGTCCAAAGCTGCCGAAAGAAAAACGGAATTATTATTTACCGGCGATGGCGGCGATGAACTATTTGCTGGACATCCCGTGTATATGGCGGACAAAATGGGGGCATTGTTTCGATGGATCCCACTGCCAATTCGAAATTCGTTTTTTGCATTGGGTCGCCGTTTGCCGGATTCGGAACAGAAAAAAGACTGGAAAGTGAAGCTCAAACGTTTTTCAGAGAGCTATATGTACCCACATTCTTTAGGCACTCAACGGTGGCGAATCTATTATCAGAAGGAGACGTTAGCAGACCTATTGCATCCTGATTTTTTACATGCTGTCCCGGCTGACAGGATTTTCGATCCGATGATCCGGTTTAACAGGGAAACAAATGGCCCCGATGCTTTGAGCCGGTCGTTACACGCTGATTATCAGACAGTCGTTCAGTTTTATCTGCGCAGAATGGAGATGCCCCGGTATTTTGGTCTGTCTCCCCGTTTTCCCATGCTGGATCCGGATGTCGTTCAATTGTGTGCCCGCATTCCGTCCAATTTGAAAATTCGAGGATGGGGGGATACCAAATATATTGAAAAGGCGGTCGTCAATCCTCTGCTTCCATATGAAATTGTGCATCGAAAAGACAAACTGGGCCACAGCATCCCTTTGAAAAACTGGATTCGCGATCATGAAGGCACAAAAGCATTCATGCTTGATTTAATATCTGGTTCCATGTTGAAAAAACGCGGATTATTTAATCCGGAATTTATCCAAAAGATGTGGGATGAACATCAGAACAGGATTCGGAATCACAGCCATCGATTGTGGGCACTGGCCGTGCTCGAATTATGGATTCAGAATAAAGGAATATCTTTGTAATCGGTTGAATTTAGCATCAGCTTTCACTTTATAATATCGACTGAAAGCAAAAAATTAAGAGGACTTAGCAAGAAAATAAAAAGGGTATGTTCACACAATCCTGTTTATCATATGCGGTTGGTATGTTTGTATGTGGATGGCATCGGGGATGTCTGCGTCAGTGATTGCTGAGATCTTTTTTAAAGAACCCATTCGAATTGACAGAAGCGAACATTTTACTATCAAGAGAGGAGGATCGAATGACGATCAATGAAATTTTTATATTACTCGGCGGAACGCTCACATTACTTATGGCACTGTTTCATACCCGATTTTATACGCTGTTTTCATGGGGAGCTGATTTTAAAAAAATGACTGAACAAAACCGCAGAATTATTTATACCATTCATATTGCATTGCTTTTACTGTTTTTTGCATTGGGTGCGATTTCTCTTTTCAGCTATCAGGAGCTGGCAAGGGCGCAGAAATTCACTCAGATTTTTTTATTGGCGACAGCCCTGTTTTGGTTTTGGCGGGCAGTGTGGCAACTGTTTTATTTCAAACCTTCCCGAAATCGAAAGATGAAAAAAATGATCTGGATGCATTATATACTCACGATTTGGTTTTTTACGCTCTGTTTACTGTATTTGATTCCGACAGGTTTGTTATGATGATGCCTACTGACTGAAATGAAAACACAAAGAGGATAGAGACTATGACAGATAATCAATGGAATAATTTGCTTCGCGTGATCAAAGGTGATACACTGGATCCTTTGCCTGTGGGTTTTATTATTGACAGCCCCTGGCTGCCCAACTGGGCGGGAATGACGATTTTGGATTATTTTACGAATGATTCCCGTTGGCTTGAGGCCAATTTTAAGGCAATTGATGCATTTCCGAAGGCAATGTTTCTGCCGGGATTCTGGTCCGAATACGGGATGTGTACCGAACCGTCGGCATTTGGTGCGAAATCAAAATTTCCGGCCAATGAATTTCCGCATGCGCATCGAGTCATCCGTTCAGCTTCTGAAATTGATGATCTTCATGTGCCGAATCCCAAAACGGATGGATTGCTGCCCTTTATATTGAACCGTTTAAAACTGGCTCAGCCAAAAATTGAAGATCAGGGCCATAAAATACGTTTTGCCGTGGCCAGGGGACCGCTGAATATTGCCAGTTATTTAATGGGATCGACCGAATTTTTAACAGCCATGATGATGGAACCGGATAGAACACAGCTGCTAATCAACAAAATCACCGCTTTTCTCAAGGATTGGCTGCATTTGCAGATGGAGACTTTTCCCACCATTGATGGTATATTGCTGCTGGATGATATCATCGGTTTTATTGGAGAGGATGCATTTAAAACATTCGGGCTGCCATATTTCAAAGAATTATTCAGCGCAGAGGTTTCAGTAAAATTTTTACATAATGATGCAGCCTGCGAAATATCGGCACCGTATCTTCCCGAAATCGGTGTCAATTTGTTCAATATGGGATTTGAAGTCGATCTGAACGCTTTGAAAAATGCAACAGAAAACAGGGTGGTGATGATGGGGAATATTCCACCCCGGGATGTTTTAGCGGCAGGAAATCCGAACGATGTTCATCAATCAACACAGGGTTTACTCACAGAGCTGAAGCATCCATCGATGATGTTGTTCTCCTGCGGTGGTGGCATGCCCCCTGGAGCGCCGACGGAAAATATTCAGGCCTTTATTGAGACAGTACAAAATAAATAGAAGGGAGAAATGATGAAGATCAAATATTGGACATTGCTGCTGACAGGAATCGTTTTTTCAGTATTGCTTTTATCCCAATGCCAGAATCAAAAAACATCTGTCCAGTCTTTCGGCCAGGTGAATGGACAGGAGGTTTTTCTATATACGCTGGAAAATAAAAATGGCATTAAACTGGAAATTATGAATTACGGCGGTACGATTGTGCGATGGCTGGCGCCGGATCGGGATGGAAACCTGGAAGATATCACCCTTGGATTTAACACCATAGAGGATTATTTAAAAAAATCTCCGTATTTTGGCTGCTTAATCGGGCGTTATGGAAACCGGATTGCCCACGGAAAATTTGAGTTAAACGGAAAAATATTTACACTGGTGACCAATAATGATCCCGGAGGTATCCCCTGTCACCTGCATGGCGGTATCAAAGGATTTGATAAACGGATCTGGGACGCCAAATTAGTGAAGGGAATAACGGGAAACAGGTTGAAATTGCATTATCTGAGTGAAAATGGGGAAGAGGGATATCCGGGAAATTTAGATATTACTGTGACTTATCAGCTGACCAATGAGAACAAGCTGATCATCGACTATGAAGCCTCAACTGATCAGCCGACACCAGTCAACCTGACCAATCATACTTATTTCAATCTCAAGGGTGAAGGCAATGGTGATATTCTCGATCATGAACTTGAAATTTTTGCGGATTATATAACGCCGGTCAATCCGGGTCTTATTCCAACCGGTGAAATTCTGCCTGTTGCAGGCACCCCTTTTGATTTTACGAAACCTCATAAAATTGGTGAACGAATCAATGAGAATCATGAACAACTGAAATTCGGACTGGGTTATGATCACAATTGGGTATTGAACAATCAAACCGGAGAGCTGTCTCCGGCTGCAACTGCGTATGATTCTTCATCCGGCAGGTTATTGGAAGTTTTTACAACAGAACCCGGTATCCAGTTTTACAGCGGGAATTTTTTGGATGGCACATTGATCGGTAAAAGAGGAAAATCTTATCCAAGGCGCAGCGGATTCTGTTTGGAAACACAGCATTATCCGGATTCTCCCAATCAGTCTCATTTCCCGAGTACGATTTTGAATCCAGGAGAAATGTATCAAAGCCGGACGGTTTATCGGATTACTGTACGATAAACCCTTGTTAATGATTGTTATTCACATGTTATCAATTTGGTTTAACAAGCATATTATACTTGCAGTTCATTTGAGTTTTATTATATTATTTTTGGCTTTTTAAAAGTAGTATATAATTGAGATGCATGATGTTTCAGGCGGTTTTTTCAAGATACGGATGCATATAGCCGAGCTGTTTGATTACTTATAGATTGTCCGTTTTTGAAAGGATGGCGCTGCCAAAGACGGATGATATAATTGTAAAAACCTTTGTATACGCAAAAAATGACGGTTAATAAATGGCATAAGCGCCCCGCAATGCAAAGCGGGGTTTATTTTAAAACATTACATTCAGCAGAATATACACCTGTTTTCAGTATAGGTGATCATTCATTTTACTCTTTTACAGATGGGAGCTTAAATGTGGCGTAAGGCGTTGCGCATCGGTGTTCTTTTGTCGATATGCGGTTTGCATTGTTTTAATAAGGTACAATCCAATGTGCCTTGCGGTGAAGATTTATGGTTAAAGTACCAAATAATTGAAGATACAGATTGTCGCGGTCAATATTCATCGATGCTTTCAGTCATCAGTATTCCCGGCCAGTCACCCACATGTCAGATTATTCGCGACGAAGTAAAAAAGGGGCTTTCAGGACTTTTAGGCAAGAATATTACAGTAAGTGCGTCATTGTCCCAGGTTGCAGATGTAATCATTGCCACACCCAATCAATTTCCGGCTATTAAAAAACAGATTCCAATGTCACGATTAAAATCTATGGATAATGAAGGATTTATCATACAATCCACGAAATTCATTGGAAATCCTGTCATTTTAGTCACGGCCAATCAGGATCAAGGATTGTTATACGGCACTTTTCATTTACTTCGAATGTTACAGACCGGACAGAATATAAAAAATATTGAGGTGGGATTTCGCCCGAAAATTCAGTATCGCCTTCTCAACCATTGGGATAATGTGGATGGCAAAGTTGAACGCGGATACGCCGGTCATTCACTTTGGAAATGGGATGATCTGCCGGATAAAATTGATTCCCGATACAAAGATTACGCGAGAGCAAATGCTTCTATCGGGATTAACGGGACCGTTTTGAACAATGTTAATGCCAACCCGATTTTCTTAAAATCAGAATATATTAAAAAAACAGCAAAGCTCGCGGATGTGTTCCGGCCATATGGGATTCGTGTGTTTCTTTCTGTGAATTTTTCATCTCCCATCTCTTCGCGATTTCAGATCGAGGGCAATCGCAGGGCAGGCATAGGAGATCTCCCCAATTCCGATCCGTTAAATCCAAATGTGAGAAAATGGTGGAAGAAGAAGGTGGAAGAAATTTACAGGGTCATTCCGGATTTTGGCGGTTTCCTGGTTAAAGCCAATTCGGAAGGCATGCCTGGTCCGCAGGATTATGGACGGTCTCATGCGGACGGTGCCAACATGCTGGCCGAGGCTTTGGCACCTTATAACGGTGTTGTCATGTGGCGGTCATTTGTGTACAATGCGGATGTGGATGAAGACAGAGCGAAACGTGCTTACAAAGAATTTGTACCGCTGGATGGTCAGTTTAAATCCAATGTTTTTATTCAGTCCAAGAATGGTCCGGTTGATTTCCAGCCGCGTGAGCCGGTCTGTCCGCTGTTCGGAGCAATGCCAAAAACACCGATGATTCTTGAACTGCAAATCACCCAGGAATATCTGGGCCATTCCACACATCTTGTTTATTTAGGCCCTATGTGGAAAGAATACCTGAAATTTGACACTTATGCCAAGGGAAAGGGATCGACGCTTGCTTCTGTCATAGACGGATCACTCGATCAATATTCAATTACCGGTATTGCAGGAGTGGCCAATACGGGGGATGATTCCAACTGGACGGGACACTTTTTTGCACAAGCCAACTGGTATGCATTTGGCAGGCTGGCATGGGATCATACACTGACTGCCGAACAGATCGCAGATGAGTGGATTCGACAGTCACTGACAAGGAACGATTCTACTGTCAGTATCATCCGAACCATGATGATGGGCAGTTGGGAAGCCTGTATTAATTATATGACACCACTTGGCCTTCATCATATCATGCAGGCCGGTTTCCATTACGGTCCTCAACCAGATTTTGCTCATGCACCCCGTGTGGACTGGACATCGGTCTATTACCATAAAGCGGATAAGGATGGCATTGGCTTTAATCGTTCATCAACAGGCAGCAATGCAGTGAGTCAATATTTTTCTCCCTGGAAAGAGCAATTCAACTCACCGGAGACCTGTCCTGAAAAATATCTGCTCTGGTTTCATCATTTACCATGGAAATATCCCATGAAATCCGGCCGGACGCTTTGGGATGAATTATGCCGGCATTATTATTCAGGAACCGATTATGTGGACAGCATGATAAAAACCTGGAATTCACTCCAGGGCTGTATCGACGAATGCATTTTTCAACAGGTGTCTATAAAATTGGATAATCATCAAGCCGATGCCATCATTTGGCGGGATACCTGCCTGGATTATTTTCAGAATTTCAGCCAAATGAAAATCATCAATGAGGAGCCTGCTGAATAACAATTAAATAAGTCGAGTTTTCTTTAGATCATTACAGTTGTCTGTTTGATAATACACAAAGCAATAATAAACAGGAGTCACTCATGGCAAATCAAAATTTAAAATTGTCACTGAAAGAAAAAATCGGTTATGCGGTTGGCGACACAGCTTCGAATTTTTACTTTCAGATTGTGATGACTTTTATCCCCATTTTTTACACAGACGTATTTGGACTTCCCGCCGCATCGTTAAGTGTGATGTTTCTGACCACCCGGTTGTGGGATGCCATCAATGATCCTATTATGGGGATGATCGCTGACAGAACCAGAACGAGATGGGGAAAATACAGACCGTATTTATTATGGGTGGGATTGCCGGTGACCATTGTAAGCGTGATGACTTTTATGACACCGAATTTTCAGGATACCGGCAAGCTTGTATATGCATATGTGACGTATACCCTGATGATGATGGCTTATACAGCGATCAATGTTCCCTATTCCGCTCTGATGGGAGTGATGACTTCAAGTAATGTGGAACGAACCAAACTGTCCTCATATCGCTTTATCGCGGCGTTTGCCGGTCAATTCATTATTCAGAGCACGATTCTCTTTCTGGTCAGATACTTGGGCAAAGGCAATGAAGCTGCTGGCTGGCCACGGGCGGTCGCTTGTCTGGGCGGACTGGCATTCGCACTGTTCAGTATTGTGTTTTTTACAACAAAGGAGAGGGTGGATCCACCCAAAGAACAGCGCTCCAATTTCAAACAGGACCTGAAAGATCTGTTTAGTAACAGGCCTTGGGTCATCATGGGAGTTGCGACTGTGTTTCAATTGATATTCATTGTAATCCGTAGCGGATCAGCAACATTTTATGTAAAATACTATATTCAGGAACAAACAGTTCAATTGTTTGGACAACTGACACATTTGTCCATTGAGACATTGACCGCCGTATTCCTCACCTCAGGCTCCATTGCGGGTATTTTAGGCGCCATTTGCACCAACCGTTTCATTAAGAAGATGAACAAACGATTGGTTTACGGCAGCTTTTTAGCAACGAGTGCTGTTTTAGGAGGCCTCTTTTTCTTCTTAAAGCCGGATCAACTAATTATTATTTATCCGTTGAATTTCATTCTTTCATTTTTCTTCGGCACCGTGTCTGTTTTGCAATGGGCCATGTATACTGATGCGGCAGATTATGGAGAGTATAAATTTGGCAGACGGGCAACCGGATTGATAATGGCAGCCTCTCTGTTTGCCCTTAAACTTGGATTGACCCTGGGTGGGGCGATTATTGGATGGGCCCTGAATATTTTCAAATTTGTTCCGAATGTCGCTCAAACGGATGAGTCCATCAAAGGGATACTTATATTGATCAGTATTCTGCCTGCTTTCTTCGGTCTGCTTGGTGGCGCTCTGATGCTTTTTTATCCATTATCAAATGCCAAGATGATTGAAATTGAAAAAGAATTGGGTGCCCGGCGTAAATAAAAAGTGAGCGCCCGGTATTAAGATAAAATAGCGGATGATTAATATTCTATCGAAAGTGGACGCATCCATGCGATTTTTGGAGCTGACAATTAATGTTAAAACAGTTATTTAAAGACAGTTTTTATATTGGTACGATGCTGAATGATGATCAGGTTCTCGGTGATGATCCGAATGCAATGAGAATTATAAATGAACATTTTAACAGCATTACCGCTGAAAATGTGATGAAGTGGGATTTTATTCATCCAGAGCAGGACACCTATCAGTTTCAACCGGCAGATCGCTTTATTGCTCTGGGCCAGAAACATCATTTATTTTTGGTCGGACACACACTTGTCTGGCATGCCCAGACACCGGATTGGGTGTTCAGGGATAAATCAGAGAATTTTGTGACTCGTGAGACTTTACTCCAAAACATGCAAGATCACATTTTTACTGTGGTTGGTCGATACAAGGGAAAAGTTAATGGCTGGGATGTTGTCAATGAAGCCGTTGATGATCACGGTCAAATGAGAAAAAGTCAGTGGTGGAAAATTTTGGGTGAAGACTATATCCAAAAGGCATTTGAATATGCTCACCAGGCCGACCCGGACGCAAAACTCTATTACAATGATTACTCTCTTTATTTTCCGGAAAAACGGGACAAAGTCGTCCAATTGATCCGAAATTTAAAGTCTGACGGTGTCCGGGTTGACGGGATTGGTCTTCAGGGTCACTGGGGCCTGGATTATCCTGAAAAACTGGATGAAATTGAAGATAGCATAATTGCATTTTCAGAGCTGGGTGTGGAAGTCATGATTACAGAATTGGATGTGAATGTGCTTCCCCTGCCTGACAAATATGTGGGCGCCGATGTTTCATTCAAATTCGAATGGCAGAAGGAATATGATCCATATCCGGAGCATTTATCTAATTCATTGCAGAAAAAACTGGCGGACCGTTATGCAGATTTATTCGATTTGTTTTACAGACATCGGAACAAGATCAGCCGGGTGACGATATGGGGCATTCATGACGGTCAGTCATGGCTGAATCATTGGCCGATTGAGGGAAGAACCAATTATCCTCTGTTGTTTGACCGGGCATATCAGCCAAAACCGGCAATGGATGCCATTGCAAAGCTTATTGAGGAATCAAACGCGTTGTAATTTTAAACGTAGCAGTGAAAATTACAGAGTGACAATATGAATAGTAACATATCGGTTAATAAATTCAATTCATAAGGAGCAACAATATGGCGTTAGAAAAAGATCTTGAAATTGTGGCCGCAGGTCATACCTGTCTTGATTTGATTCCTGCTTTTACGATTGATGGCGAAGTCGACGAAATGACAGATGTTCTTGTGCCAGGTAAAATGATCAATATGGGGAAATGTGTGGTTGTCGGTGGAGGTCCAGTAACCAATGCCGGTGTTTCTATCCGGCGATTGGGTGTAAAAACCGAATTAATCGGTAAAATCGGAAATGATGATTTCGGAAAGCAAATTCTGCGATGGTACGAGGAGCACGAAGGTCATTTTGAAGGTATTAAGGTCGTGGATGGTGAGTCCACCTCGTATACAATTGCGATTTGTATTCCCGGAATCGACCGTTTTTATCTGCATCATTGCGGTGCAAATGATACGTTTGGGTATAATGATGTGAGTTTTGACATTGTTGAACGTTCGAAACTGATGTTGTTTGGTTATCCGCCCTGGATGGAAACCCTCTATAAGAACGATGGCGCAGAGCTGACCAAAATTCTGAAGAAAACCAAAGCGCTTGGCACCACTACAGCGCTTGATCTTTCCATTCCGGATGTCAGCGGTTACGGTGATAAAGTGGACTGGCTGACCATTATGAAAAACTGGATTCCTCTGACAGATATTATGGTTCCCAGCGCTGAGGAGATTTTCTACTTTCTGTATAAGGATAAATTCCTTGAAAGAAAAGAGGGCCTCGGATCAAAAGACACGGTGCTTGATCATATGACCGTTGAAGAAATTTCAACTCTGGCAAAAGATATGATCGATATGGGGACAGCGATTGCCATGGTGAAATGCGGTCATCTGGGACTATACGTCCGAACCGCGGGTCCGGAGCGACTGAAACAATTAGGTGCTGCCGGATGCGAAGATCTGGAAAACTGGGCGAATCGTGAACTGTGGTTTCCTGTATATGAAGAAGAGAAGTTTGTCGGCGCCCTTGGTTCCGGTGACTCTGCCATCGCGGGTTTTCTGTCCGCGTTTGTCAGGAACCATTCGATTGAATCCTGCCTGCGATACGCGAATGCAGCAGGAAGTATGAATGTGACGGTTCCGGACGGATTGACATGGAACAAAGGATTTGAGAATCTGACCCGACGCATTGAAGCCGGATGGAAAACCAAAGAATTCAAGATTGACGCAGCAGGCTGGAAGCTTGAAAAGCAGTTCTGGGTCGGTCCGGACAACAGCGGGAAATGGGAGTAAGATAGAGCTTTATATAAAAGGAGGTAAAAATGTCAAAAGCAAGAGAGACATTTATCAGTAAGATTTTAGCCAAGATGAGCCTTGAAGAAAAGGTTGGCCAGCTTTTAACATTTACATGGCGTGGTACGATGATGACGCCAAGCGGCGTCGAGCAGATCACCAAGTTGCATTGCGGCGGTCTTTGCCTGGAGCCGTACGCCCTGGAAACCTGTAAGAACCTGTACTGGGGAAATTCCCAAATTGATCAAAGCTTCAAACCACCGAAAGATTATTTTGACATCGCTCACACCTATTTCTATGGTGGCGGATTTGGCCTCAGCATTACACCGGGTGAGTATACAGAAAGACTGAACCAACTGCAGAAAATCGCGATGAAAAGACCTTCCGGTATTCCTCTGCATATGACGATTGATATGGAAGGCGATTTCAAGAACGATTATATGTCCGGTGGTATCAGGCAGTTTCCACCGCCCATGGGACTGGCTGCCGTGGGCGACCTGAAGATGACCTACAAAGTTGCCAACACCCTCGCCAAGATTTGCAGTAATATGGGGGTGACTCAGTTTTACCATCCGGTTTGCGATTGCAACACCAACCCGAAAAATCCGGAAATCGGCGTCCGATCGTTCAGCGACGATCCCGAGGTCTGTGCTGCTCACGTGGCAGCGACTGTGAAAGGGTATCAGGATGCTGGTATCGCCGCGACAGGTAAACATTATCCGGGCCGCGGGGCTTCGGGTACCGATGCACACGACGTGCTTGAAATCCTCGACCTCAGTAAAAAGAGGATGCACGATGTGGATCTGGTTCCGTTTAAATCTGCTATCGATGCCGGATGTATGGCGATCATGACCGGTCATTCGGTTTATCCAAGCTACGACAATAAATATCCGACAACACTATCCAAGATACTGTTGACGGATCTGCTCAAGGGCGAGCTGGGTTTTGACGGCGTGATCGTTTCAGATGCCATCGGCATGGCTGCTATTCTGAAAAAATGGCCCTTACCCAAGGCATGCGCCATGGCCATCGCGGCCGGCTGCGATACCATTCTGCTCAAGGCAGACGACGAATCCCGGTCCCAGTGCTTCTTTGGCCTCAAACGGGCCGTGGAAAACGGTGATTTGCCGGAAGAGCGTCTCAATGATGCCATAACGCGTCTCTTACGCATGAAATATGACCAGGGTCTGTTCGAATCCGCGGGCAAGAAGGATGCAAAGAAGGCCGAGTCGTATAATCTGAGTAAGCCGGTGGTCGATCTCTGCTGGGATGTGTCCAAGAAAGCCCAGATCATTGTCCGCAATAATGATAAGACGCTACCGTTGAATAAAAACAAGAAGATCATGGTAGTCGAGCAGCGTATCCCGTACGAATTTGTGGGCAAGGATCCATACAATCATACCCACGTGTTCTGCGAAGAGATGTACAAATATGCCCAGGATCTGATCCTGGTGGATACCGGCTTTTCCGCGCTCAAGGAAGAGATCGACGAATGTCTCAAGCTCGCCAAACAAGCAGATGTGGTGGTTTTAACCAATTATTATGCCCGTATCGTCAAGACCGGGAACAACCAGTTGCTGGTGCGTAAACTCAAGGCTGCCGGGCACAAGGTCGTGGTGGTGACCAACTATCCCTATATTGAAGGAACGACCAAGGAAGCCGACGCAGCGGTTTGTAACTTCAGCGGCACGCCTGATTCTATCCGGATTTCGGCCGGTGTACTCTTTGGAGAAATCAAGCCCTCGGCTTCGACTAAAATGCCGGTTAAACTCAAAGACCAGAAGGCCACTCCGTCCAAGAAGCTCCAGCCACCGAAAAAGAATCCGTTTACAATGGGTAGGTCGTAAGCCGATGCTATAGAATGCCCATTTATCAATTCAATGATTGGACTTTTGGCTCAATAGATGCATGTTATACATTTGGATCGTTCACACAAACACGAGGTCGAACGCCTCGTGTTTGTGTGTAAATAACTGAATTTCAGGTCACATTGACATACACCAGGAGGATGTATCGTATGCAAGGTATTCAAATTAAAGATGTCTATACTATCAAAGGGAAACAGATATCCAGAATTTATAAAGAAAATAAAATGACAGTCCACTTTCAGGGCATGTCAAAAACGCTTCAATTTCCGCATACAATCGCCCTGCAGGGGGCACCGACCTGTTCAGTTGGTATTTCTCCGGAAGGCCTTTATAATCGACTCAATAATGCCGGGAGGCTCATTCTTTTATATGACAATGCCATTCAGTTAGGTTCTGCCCCCTTTGTTAAAGTGGGCGAGGATGCAGTCATGCTGACAACCCGTGATCCGAAAGAGGTGGAAGGTCCGCGAGATGTACCGGCGTTAAAAAACTATTATCATACCCCCATTTCAGAGAACAAGGTGTCCATTTCAATTGCCACGCCTCTGGCTGAAATGAGTTTTAAAACGGGCAAGGTAACAGTGACACGCCGTATGATTTCTCCTTTTCTGTCAAAAGAAGATGCTTTGATGCCCATGGGTGTGGAAGAATTTGAAGTTGAAAATACATCCAACAAAACACAGGAAGTCACATTGGTGATTCCCAAACCTTCACTGGTCAATTTACAGGAAAAGGAACTCAAGCCAACGGATCAGGATACGGTGTATATTTGCTCAACACCGGTCAAAGGTCATGTACATGAATCCTTTGAATCGGAGGGTATTCAGGGTGTGGTCATGGCCAGCAAGGAATGTCAGGACAGAATGGTAATTGCAGTACCTGATATGAAAGGTGTGGATGTGGATACACAGCCCTATTTCTGTTTGAATTATCTGAAACAGGATTTACTGCTCAATGAGGATGGCAGTTTTTATGAGAAGCGGAATGCCATTCTAAATCAGGATTATGGCGCAGCCATCAGCCTTCATTTCAAATTGAAAGCAAACGCGGTCATCAAAATTCCCGTCGCCATTGTCTTCGATTTTCCTGTGCAGCGATTCATTGATGGTAAGACATTTGACCGTAAATACATCAAACACTTTGAAAACAACAAAACACGTGCACTGGATATGACCAAAATAGCCCTGACCAATTATTCCAAATGGCTGAAACGCACACTCACGGTACAAAACCGGATTTTTGATCTTGTTCAGAATACTCCTTCCTATAAGAATGACAAGACAGGCGCGCTGCGGGTCACACGGCTCATACTCAATGAATTCAGTTTCCCATTATCCAATGCATGCGTATGGGTGGAAGATAAGAATGGCAGAGAGAGGGCACGCTTCCTTGAATGCTTTGACTATGCTTATATCGATCCGTCTGATGTGGACTGGTATTCCATGGTTCTGCTCATTCTGTTTCCCGATATCGAAATGGAACTGACACAGAGTTTCATTGATTCAATTCTGCAAGAAAACGATTCGTTGCGGTATTATCATTTTCATGCCTCTTTTACAGAAGCCAGACAACACCTGAAAGCCTATCCGGAAGAATATGAAAATGTATCCATGGTTCAGATTCAAGATGTCCAGAAGGTGAAAGGTGCTGTCTCTCATGATGTGGGTGCTCTGCCAAAGGGACATCCTTTACGTAACAGCAGCGATTATGCCTGGTATAATGATAATTACTGGGTCGATCTTTTCCCCAAACTCGCAACCCGTGTTCTGCGAAATGTTAAATTTACCGGGGATACCGATTTCCTGAAAAAGAATTGGAAGACCTTAAAATATGGATTTGAACATTTAGAAACCCATGATATCGACGGTGACGGCATCCCCGAAGGGAATCCGAATGAGGTAAAGAATACCTTCGACAATCTGACCCTGTTTGGCGTCGATGCCTATGATGTCACCATTTTCATGGCAGGCACACAGGCCATGATCAAAATGGCTGAAATCATGAAGGACAAAGAAGCCAAAAAACAATATGAAGAACACTTTGAAAAAGTGTCAGTCATATTCGAGGAACTATGGCGAGATGAAAAAAACAGCAAGGGTCAGAGGTTGCAGTATTATGTCACCTGTTATGATTCCGAAACCGGAGAAATGAATACAGATACCTGGGTCAATCAGCTGGATGCCATCTGGGCTTTGATTGCTATGGGTGAAGAACCGTTTATTTCCGATGATCATGCCAGGAAAATTCTCAAGACACTTTACAGGAATAACCGCACGTTCATGGGCTGGGCCATGTGCCGCACCGAGGACGGCGGAGAGGTCGAATCTGAGCAGGGACAGGATGTCTATACCACGTCCAATTATGTGTTTGCGCAGTTGCTTGATTATTATGGTCTGACCAAGGAGAGCAAGGAGGTATACAAGGCCATGGATCGGGTGATTTTTGAATATGCGAATTCTTTGATCTCACCGGACAATCTCAGGGCCGAGCTGGAACAGGAAGAGGGCGAATCCGCTCCCGGGCCCCATTACATCGTGGCCGCGTATCCCAGACCCGGAGCCGTGATGACACAAATTGTCATGCAGTATGTTAAAGAGGTACAGGAACGCACAGGATCGAAGAAAGTCGATGCCAAGGTGCTTCAAGCGTTTATGAAAGACTTAATGAAATAGGAGTCAAGAACCAAGAAATAAGAAATAAGAATAAAGAGGGATATTAAGGTATAGGGTAAAAGGCCACTGGCTCTTTCCCCGAAATCGATTCATGGTAAACCGGTAATATGGTAATCGGGTAATATGGAAATCATATAGATGATATCTTACAGGGTGGGGCTTGCCCCGCCTTTTTTAATGGAGTTTAAAATGTATGATAGATAATAAGGGCGTTGGATCGTTGAGTTGAAGGAATTTCAACAAATCAATGATATATGACTTGACTTCAGCCGGTTCACATGAATATTGATTTTGTTGTTATATATGTCTATTAATAATCAAGCTCTGATACGTTTGACACTTGTTTGAATTCAATATCGTCAAATTCTTTGAAATGCGCTTTACCGCATTCAATTTTTTGCTTTTCTGATTCTCTTAATTCCTGTTTTTCCGACTTGGTTTCGGCAACAAAATAAACCGTATTTTCATTCTTTTTTATTAATGCCCAATCCGGATTGTAGGGGCCAATGGGTGTTTTTATTTTAAACCAGAATGGTAGTTTGAAATAGAATTTTATATCCTCTCGCTTTTCGCACTCGTTGGCAAAATCATATTCAACACTGGAATCCAGGGGTATAAATTTATCATAAATGGTTTTCTTTTTATCTGTAATTTGAAAAGTCATTTCATTAAGATGAATATCAAACTCCTCGAACAATCTCATCTCATATTCTTTTTTTCCAATTTTCTCATATTTAATACCGTCGATTAAAAATTGATTTAAAACGGAAGAAAGAATGGAAACCGCATTATCCAGGAAGTGCTGCGGGTTAATTAATACGTTTGTCAGCCGACCCGATTTTTTTAATATTTCAAAGACGGTTTTTCGGGTAAGACCAGTTTTTTCTTGAATGTAGCCAAGTATATCCGGGATTGGAAATTTGCCTTCCCAAACCGCTACATAAGAAGCTCGGATATCATGAACCACACCACTTTTTTCGATGTCCAGAGACGCATTTGTAGTTTTAATGACTGCTTTCTTAATTTCCGGCATTTGGGAAACAGCTTTTGAAGCCCGGCTGATCAAATCTTTTATATTATAATTGACCTGGTAGGTGGTTTGATATTTAATCTTCTCCCAAATTGATCTAAATGTTTCGTCCAGTTCAAAACCTTTGCGGTATTTAACGGTCACTCGTTCGCGTTTATTTTTTATTCGACCTGTGAATGTGACACCACAATCTTCTTCAATCTCTGTTTGCAGTTGCCGTGCAAAGTCTTCATAGCTTTCGTTGGCAATCACAGTGAGATGATTAATGCTTTTATCAAAAACACGGTTGCCGTTACTGTTGACAGATAAACGAAGCCCTCGTCCGATTTCCTGGCGCTTTTTCAATTCGGATTGGGTTTCATTAAGCGTGCAGATCTGGAACACATTGGGATTATCCCAACCTTCACGCAGGGCGGAGTGACTGAAAATAAAACGAAGCGGTTCATTAGGGTCGAGTAGTTGCTCTTTGTTTTTCATGATCAATTTATAAGTGTCGTCGTCAGCCTGAGTATTTCCTTTTGTATCTTTCCAATGTCCCTTGCGATCCTGAGAAAAATAACCATTGTGTACGTCTTCCACCGAAAAGGGAATAAGACCGTTATAGGCGGATTTGTTCGAAAACGATTTGTATGCTTCTTCAAACCATTGGGCTAACTTACCCTGCACAGATCGGCCCTGTTCATCGTAAGAACGATAGTTCGCGACTCGGTCGATAAAGAACAGCGAGAGCACTTTAATACCCTTTTCTTTATATTTTTTTTCTTTAATGAAATGTTCCTGAATGGTTTTTTGAATCTGAACTTTCATCACCTCGTCCGTCAATCCACCCAGGGGGCTACCAATATACACATCCTCGCCATTGGACAATGAAATAAATTTCGATTCCACATCAATACCGTTGATGATGTATCCATCCCGATAAATATCCCGTTGATTGGATTTTGAATACAAATCATCCCCGACACGAACAGTCACACTTTTCCTTTGTACACAATCTCTGGTGTTGACATCGATTTTTATTTTCGCGGATGTAAAGGTTTTTGTAGCCGTCACTCTTTCTAGACAGACGTAAGCTTCATTAAAATCATTTTCAGTGACAATAGAGTCCACTTCAATTTGCTTGACCAAACCCAAATCATAGGCTTTCACGGGATCGAGACTGTATATCATATTATAACGGTTGATATGGGTGGCCGAATAACGCAGTGTGCAGAGATAGTTCAGATTTTCAATGGCATTGCGTCTGATGTCGGTTTCCATATTCTGGGGTTCGTCCACAATGACAATGGGTCGGGTGCATTGAATGAATTCGATGGGTTTCTGGCCGGTCAATTTATCGTTGGGACGATTAATAATGTTTTCATCTTTTGCAAAAGAATCGATATTGATGACCATAATTTGAATGGTATTACTGATAGCGAAATTTCGAAGACTGGAGACACGCTTAGAATCGTACACCTCGAAATGCAAGGGCACTTTATTGTAGAGCGTTTGGAAATGATCGTAAGTAATTTCCAGGTTCTTCAAGACACCTTCCCGTATGGGAATACTGGGTACAACAATGACGAATTTCTTGAAGCCGTACAGCTTGTTCAATTCGTAGATCGTCCGAAGATACACATAGGTCTTGCCTGTGCCTGTTTCCATTTCAACGGAAAAGTGCATACCGTCCAGTGCTTTGGAAATCGGCAATTCGTTTTGTTTTTGTATGGATTGTACGTTTTTCAGGATTTGATCGGTTGAGAGAGATAAATGGTTGGCAACACCCTGGATGGAAGAAAAAATATCCTGAGTCTGAAAGGATATTTCAAAGTCACTTTTGCTGAGGGGCTGCCCTTCGAAAATGGACGTTACCGACTGAATCGCTTCGAGTTGGTAGGATTGATTGGGATCGAAATGGAGTTTCATGTCAGGCAAGTCTCCTTAAGCGATTTCCAGACATTTCGTTTGATGGCAATTGGGATATCATTTGCATTCTCCCGGTCATACTCCCATTTTTCAACATTAAACTGGATATACGTTCTGATTTGATTTAAAGCAGATTCGTTTCTGATGACGTGGTCATGAAACCGGGGTTGCCAGGAGAAATTGAGATTGATTTTTCGGGCAGATTTCGTTACACCAATTTTGTATCCGCGAATAATGGATGCCAAATTTTTTGATTGTGATCCAAACCTATTTCCGTTTGATTGTAGAGACGCATGATTATGCGTCTCTACATGCGGTTTATCAATTATGATAATTCCATGTACATGATTGGGCATGACGATAAATTCATCCAATGTTACAAATGGAAAATGATGCGTTATTTCCGTCCAGCATTTTCGGGCGATTTTTCCAATGGGCGACAAGGCCATGTGAGGCGCATCT
>Ga0272441_10001384_pt1 | contig 51647 bp, 43 predicted proteins | sample SSMProp6N_FD_193582 | JGI IMG/M metagenome (GOLD analysis project Ga0272441, IMG submission 193582) | Marine sediment archaeal communities from Little Sippewissett salt marsh, Falmouth, MA, United States - SSM-Prop-6N | ecosystem: Environmental > Aquatic > Marine > Wetlands > Sediment ...
ATAGAGATTCATTTCCGTATCAAAAAGATCTGCTCGTACCAATGCTTCATCTTCCACATGGGGTAGAATGAGAAAGGTATCAAGATCTGGTTTACCAATCATATCAGACTTTTCGACACGTCGAAATCCTGTGGAGGAACCATCAAAACGAAACCCGGTGGTCAGAAAGTCATCTTCAAGAAAGCGACTCGCAGGAAAATGAACAACACGCAGTCCACCCAACACGTCAGTAAAATGCACTTGTATCCATTTGACAGCATGCTTTTTGATTAATTCTTTACATGTTTGTTTATTCATCTGGTGCGTTGCATCTTTTATTGATTATATATCTTTTATGGAAGGTATCTTTTTAAGAATCCTGCCTGATTCTGGTGATCAGTCATGAAAAACATTCATTCCTGGTTCAACGACAGTTCGTATCTTACACCATTGTCGCCAGCATGCCGTATGTGTGCCAAAGGATCCAAACTGGTGCTTCTGGTTACTGGTCTGTGTCCTTCGCACTGTTCCTATTGCCCTTTAAGTTTCAAGAAAGGGGGAAAAGATGTCATATACGCAGATGAATGGCAACTTCAAGATGAGCAGGATACAGAAACAATACTTAAGGAGGCAGCATTCATCAAGGCAACAGGAGCTGGTATTACAGGTGGTGATCCTCTGGTGGTGTGGAAACGAACAACCAACTATATCAAACTTTTAAAAGAGAACTTTGGACCCACATTTCATATTCATCTCTATACCTCAGGTCTGCAACAAGCAGAGCATATCCCTACCATGGTCAAAGCAGGACTTGATGAAATCCGTTTTCATCCTTTGCCTAGCACGTGGACTCATATGGAACAAAGCCCGCTTCAAAAGATTATCAAAGAAACAAACAAGTTAAGCCTTGATGTGGCTCTTGAGATTCCTGCTTTTCCCCAGAAAGATCAAAACATACTCTCTCTCATCACTTGGGCAGATCATCAGCATCTTTCATGGGTCAATCTTAACGAATTGGAGTTTTCTGAGCGTAATGAAACGCAATTACGACAGCAAGGATTTGCCGAAAAACACGAACTTTCTGCAGCGGTTAACGGTAGTCAAGAAACAGCTCAACGCGTTCTTCAGCACGTCCAGGACCAAGGATTGGATATTGGAATTCATTACTGCTCGGTCTCCTTTAAAGATGGGATACAATTGAAAAATCGACTGAAACGTCGGGCACACACCATAGCAAAACCCTTTGAAGTCATCTCCAAGGAAGGACTGCTTATCAAGGGCATTATCGAAGCACCTTTGACATCATTACAGAATCTTTATAATAGGTTAAGAACTGAATACACGATACCTAAGAACGCTCTCTCTATTAATACAGAAAAACAGCGTATAGAACTTAACGCAAGTCTGTTAGAAACAATAGCCTCTCAGGTACAGAAACAAGGATACCGGTGTTATCTTATTGAAGAATATCCCACAGCGGATCAGCTTGAAGTAGAACGCATACCACTTCCTTTCTCATAATTAACGATGAGCTCTGAAAAAGCTTTTTATATGTGCCCTCTATTCCAGCTTTTACGTTCTTCAAGGAAGAAATCAATGAAAGCTTGATTTGGAGGCTAAAAAATGGCAATGTATGTACGATATAAAGCAACAAAAGAAGTACAAGATTTAGCCTATGATATAGTAGAAAAGGCTCGAGATGAAGGAAAATTAGGAAAAGGTGCTAACGAAGCAACCAAGCATGTGGAACGGGGACAGGCAAAACTCGTGGTCATGGCAGAAGATATTACTCCAGAAGAAATCCTAGCGCATATGCCAATGCTCTGTGAAGAGAAAAATACTCCCTACACCTATGTTCCCAGTAAAGATGAACTTGGGACGGCTGCTGGACTGACGGTGTCAACAAGTGCGGTTGCAATCCTTAATACAGGGAAAGATAAATCTCTTATTGACAATATCTCAAAAAAGATAGAGGCTCTCAAGAAACAAGGGTAGAAACATGATTGAAGGAACTCCTTGTGAAGTGGTAGAATTCATTGGTCGCACAGGTATGGCTGGTGAAGCATCGCAAGTCAAAGTGCGCGTACTTGACGGAAGAGATAAAGGAAAAATTATCACCAGAAACGTCATCGGTCCTATTCGTCTAGGCGATATCTTAATGCTCAGTGAAACCCAACGAGAAGCAAAAAAACTCGGCGGTCCTCGCTAGAAGGAGAGCAAGCATGGTAGAGAGAAGAAAGTGTTCATTCTGTGGTAATGATATTGAGCCTGGAACAGGGAAATTATTCGTGAAAAAGGATGGAACTGTCCTTCATTTCTGTAAAAGTAAATGTCAAAAGAACATGCTTGAATTGAAACGCATTCCCCGACGAGTGCGTTGGACCAAGAAATTTTCAAAATAACATTTTTTTTTCACACGAAACTATCGCTTTTCTTTAGATATATAATCACTTGTTTCCAGTAGGGAATACTTTAAATAGAATGTGCTTGATATACATCATAATCATATAAAAATAATAATAATAAGCCGTAAGGCTCATGGGGGATAAAATGAAGAAACAAATCGTTGTATTAATGGTAATGATAGCTATAAGTATCACTGGTTTTCAAGCAGTGGCAGATGCAACATTTCCTAGTGCTAGTAATACTCTAAAGGGTTATGATTGGCCTATGGCCCGTTATGATATTGAAAATACTGCCTTTTCACCCTCCTCAGCTCCTGATGACAACACCGTAGCATGGAATATGATGCTCTTGCCACAAATACGCTCCTCACCTGCCATTGTAGATGATGTAGCGTATATCGGTGCAGGAAGCAAGCTCTTTTGTTTTGATGCTCTTACAGGAGGAGAATATTGGAATTTCTCAACTGGAAACATTATCTGGTCCTCTCCGACCGTAGTCGATGATGCTGTCTATTTTGGCTCTTTTGATGGCAAGTTCTATTGTCTTAATGCTCTAACAGGTGTAGAACTGTGGAATTTCTCTGCTGGTGCTTTAATCCTTTCCTCTCCTGTGGTTTCAAATGGAAGGGTTTATTTTGGCTCGGGAGACTATACGTTTTATTGTCTTGATGCAAGCGATGGTACCTTGCTTTGGTATTATACCACTGGGAGTACCATCTACACCTCTCCTGCTTGTGATGGCGAACAGATCTACTTTGGCTCTTCGGACAGAAATTTTTATTGTTTAGATGCTGAAACCGGTGACTTCAAATGGGATTTTTCTGCAGGCATCTCGCTTCTGTTCTCAACACCTTCGGTCTATGAAGAAAATGTATATTTTGGGACCTCACAGGGAAAGGTCTTTTGTGTGAATAAATATGATGGAAGCGAACAATGGAATCACTCTAATGGTGGAGCATCCATCACTTCTTCCTTAGCAATTGCGTATGGCAATGTGTATGTGTATACAGCACATGATCCTCAGGGTGGCGATAATTTCTATTGTTTGGAGGCAGTAGCAGGGGAGCTCCTCTGGGAACATTCCTTTGGCGGATCTACCTTGTCGTCTCCAGTTGTTGCTGATGGAAAGGTCTATGTGGGATCTGATTACGATGGGTATCTCTATTGTCGCAACGCAGATGATGGAACACCACTTTGGAATTATTCGACTGAAATGGGAATTACTTGCTCTGCTGTTGTTGCCAATGGCCGTGTCTATATTGGAAACAATGAAGGACTGTTCTTCTGCTTTGGTGCGACCAATCAGGCACCCACTACACCTCTATTTTTTGGACCTGTTGCTGGCGGCGTCTCTATTGAATTGAATTTTACGGTCGTAGCAGAAGATGCAGACGGCGAGCAAGTCTCCTATATGATTGATTGGGGTGATGGGAATATGACCGAGTGGCTTGGTCCCTATAACGAAAGTGTCAATGTCACGGTTCCGTATTATTGGATGGAAGAAGGCAACTATGAAGTAAAGGTCAAGGCCAAAGATACCAGTGAACAAGAAAGCGACTGGTCAGAACCCTCTCTTGTTTCGATAGGGGATCAAATTGAGATCAGCAATATTCAATCAGGTTTTGTCTATCTTCGTATGCTGAGTTTCAATCGGTCTTTTGCCTATGTCTATATCTTAGACACGCTAGGAGTCTCCGTTATTATAGGTAATGATCTTCTAGATGTAGTGGCAGAAGCAACCGAACCAGTGACCACCGTTAAATTTGAGTTGTATAATCTTATTTGGGATGAGCTTACTGAAGGAGAAGATGATAATAGTTCGAATGGTTTTACCACGCAGCTTATTACCTCCTCTGGTTTGATGCAACTTACGGCGTATGCCTATGATGACAATGGACAAATGATTGATTATGAAACAATCGATTATGTAATCTTCATTGGTTTTGGAGGTCAAAGTCTCCAATCAGCTGGTATGCGAACATCACTTCGTCATCGAATTACTCATACCATTCTCTAATTCTTTCTTTTTTAATTATACCTTTTAAATACTTTGATACTATACTCAATGAGGCAAGAAAAGGGGAGATAGTATGGAAGAAGTAAAGATACAATGTGTTGAGATTATTAAACCCGAAGATGTCAATTTCATTTTAGGACAAACGCATTTTATCAAATCAATAGAAGATTTGTATGAGGCAATGATCAATTCAGTACCTACAGCAAAATTCGGTGTTGCCTTTTGTGAAGCCAGTGGAGCATGCAAAGTGCGCACTGAAGGAAATGATAAAGCATTACAGAAACTGGCAGAAACCAATGCTCAAAATATCGCTGCAGGTCACAGCTTTCTTATTTTTATGAAAGAGTGTTTTCCTCTGAATGTCTTAAACGCTATTCAAGCCCTTCCTGAGGTTTGTTGTATTTACTGTGCTACTGCCAATCCTACCAAAGTGGTGATTGCTGAATCCACTCTTGGTAAAGAAACTGGACGAGGAATTCTGGGTGTTATCGATGGCTATATCCCTAAAGGTCTTGAGAATAAGGAAGAGCTTGTTTGGAGAAAGAAGTTGTTACGAGATATCAAGTATAAACTTTAGTGGCCGTACTTGCCTACTAACGGGACAAACACACAGCCACCATGATTCTGTGTCGTAATCTTGTTGTTCTTTTTTTCAACTAGCAGTAAATCACAATACATTCTTCCAACAGGAATCAAGAGTTTTCCTGGGTCTTGTAATTGAGCGACTAAGGGGTCAGGAATAGACGGTGCGGCACAGGTAACATAAATACGATCATAGGGCTGATATGCTTCTAGTCCTTCGGAACCATCCCCCAGTTCAACGGTTACATTTGTTAGTCCAGCTCTTTTTAGATTCTCTCTAGCACGTGCTGCTAACTCCGGAAATCGCTCTATAGTGTACACCTTTCCTTTTTTTCCTACTAATAAGGAGACAATAGCAGCATGATATCCTGATCCCGCACCAATTTCAAGGATGTTCTGCCCTTGGTGGATATCTAATGCTTCGCACATAATGGCTACCATATGGGGGGCTGAAATGGTTTGTCCATTGCCAATCTCAAGAGGGGTATCATGGTAGGCAAGTGTCTTGAGGGAAGCAGGAAGAAATTCCTCTCGAGGAATGTGAAGAAACGCATCTCTTACGGCATCATGGCAAATATACCCTTCAGCCAAGAGATGCTGTACCAGTTGTTCTTGCTCTTCTTTAAACATTTCTGTCATGTTTCTTATTGATACTACGCAAGACTAGTACCACTTGCTTTTTATATAAGAATTTCTTTCCAAAAGAGTACGATGAAAAAGCGAGCAGTTCTTGCCCTTGGTGGAAATGCGTTAATCAAAGAACATCAGGAAGGGACTATTTACGAGCAGTTTGCCAATACTAGAGAGAGTATGTCTTCTATTGTGAAGATGATCCAGGATGGCTGGGATGTTGTCATTACTCATGGCAATGGACCTCAAGTGGGTGCAATTCTACTTCAAAATGAAGTTGCTAAGGAGTATACACCTGCCATGCCCTTAGGGATATGTGTCGCTGAAAGTGAAGGATTACTGGGTTATATGATTCAACAATGTCTTTCGAATGCCCTAAAAAGAGCACACATCGATAAATCTGTTATTGCTTTGATTACCCAGGTCATAGTGGATGAGCATGATCCTTCTCTAACACATCCTACCAAACCTATCGGTCCTTTTTACTCAAAGCAAGAAGCAGAGGAGATGATGAAAGACGGCATTGCTATGGTTGAACAATCACGAGGATGGAGGATGGTTGTCCCCTCTCCAGATCCACAACAGATTGTCGAAGGTGATATCATACGTAAGATGCTGGATGATGATATCATTGTCATTGCCTCTGGGGGAGGGGGAATGCCAGTGATTGAGCGAGAAGATCATCGATTGGATGGACTAGAAGCAGTCGTTGATAAAGACCTAGCAGCAGAACGACTTGCCGAAGCCATTCATGCTGATCATTTATTGATTTTGACCAATGTTGAAAAAGTATTTTTGAATTTTGATACACCTTCTCAACAACCTCTTGATAAAATTACACTAGAGAAAATTAAAGAGTATTATGCCAAAGGTGTTTTTCCTGCAGGCAGTATGGCTCCAAAAATCTTGGCCGCCATTCGATTTCTAGAGTTTGGCGGGTCACAAGTTATTATCTCTGATATCAAAAAAGGATGGGAAGCCTTGCAGGGAACGACAGGAACGCATATTACAAAAGAGTAGATTTTAATACCATTATTATGTATTTCAGGATATAGGACTATGACAACTTCTATTGAAGAGCAAATCAAATCCATCGAAGACGAAATTTTTAATACCCAGAAAAATAAAGCAACTGAGCATCATATTGGAAAACTGAAAGCAAAAATTGCGATTCTAAAGACTAAACTAGAAAAGAAAAAAAGTCAGAAAGCAAAAGGGAAAGGATTTACTCTAAAAAAAACTGGAGATGCAACGGTTGGCATTATTGGTTTTCCTAGTGTTGGAAAAAGTACCTTACTCAATCAATTAACGCGAGCTTCCAGTAAAATTGGTGAGTATGACTTTACTACCCTAGATGTTATTCCTGGTGTTTTAAAATATAAAGGAGCAGATATTCAACTCTATGATCTTCCTGGTTTAATTGAAGGGGCAGCCAAAGGAAAAGGAAAGGGCAAGGAAATTCTCTCGGCCATTCGAAATGTTGATTTGGTGATGTTGCTACTGGATATCCAAAACATCAATCAATTAGCCATTATTGAACAGGAACTCCACCATGCTGGTCTTCGCCTGAATCAAAAGAAACCTGATGTTGTTGTCACAAAGAAAGGGGAGGGGGGCATTACCGTTACGTCTACGGTGAAGCTTACTCATGTATCAGAGGATTTAGTAAAATCTATTTCCTCAGAGTTTGTTATTAATGCTTCGATTACCATTCGAGAGGATGTCACAGAAGATCAACTTATCGATGCTTTTGCTGAGAATAGAATCTATATCCCTGCCTTACTTGTTCTTAATAAAATAGATCTTGTTTCCAGAGAGCTACTATATCGTCAACTTGCTAACTTAGGCACTATGAAATGGGATATTCTTTGCATTTCAGCAACAGACGGAAAGAATCTAGATCAATTAAAAGAAGCACTGTTTTCTCATCTCAACCTTATACGTATTTATATGAAACCGATTGGAAAACCTGTTGACTATGAACAACCTCTTATCTTACAGAACGGAAACACCGTTGAGGATGCGTGTCGAAAAATCCATCGGGAGTTTATTCGTAAGTTTCGCTATGCTTCTGTCTCTGGTCCTTCCGCCAAACATGAAGTACAAAAAGTAGGTTTAGATCATATACTACTTGATAGAGACATACTCACTATTGTCATTGATCGTTAATATTTTTTAAATCAGCGATTTTGCAGCTTCAACGATATGATGGGCACTTAATCCATATTTTTCAAAAAGATCTTGAGGATCACCAGATTCACAGAAGGTATCCTTTACTCCCATACGAATAAATTTCTTGGCATATCCATGTTCAGCTAACTGCTCAGCAACAGCACTTCCAAGACCTCCAATAATAGAGTGTTCTTCAATGGTGAGAAGTGCATTAGTCTCTTGGGCACATTTCAGAAGGAGTTTTGCATCCAGCGGTTTGATGGTATGCATGTCGATAACACGTGCTTGTATGTTTTCTTTTTTGAGTAGCTTACTGGCATCAAGTGCATAATCTACCATCGTACCACAAGCAATAATCGTCAGATCATCTCCATCCTGACAGACAATGCCTTTTCCAATTTTGAGATTCTTCATGTCTTCTTTGGAATAAATAAGAGGTGCTGAGGCGCGACCAATACGAGCATACATAGGTCCAACCGTTGCTGCCATTAATTCTACAATTTTTTTCGTTTGTAGGGCATCACTAGGAGCCAAAACCGTCATATTAGGCAACACTCGCATTAACGCAAGATCTTCAATCATTTGATGACTTGCCCCATCTTTGCCGACACTGATGCCTCCATGGGTGGCAAAAATCTTGACATTGGCATTCGAATATGAAATATCCATGCGGATTTGATCATACACTCGTCCTGTGGCAAAGACGGCAAAGGTACTCACAAAAGGAATTTTTCCACAGGAGGCAAGACCAGCAGCAGTAGAAATCATATTGGCTTCAGCAATGCCCATTTCAAAGAAACGATCTGGATATTGCTTGGCAAAAAGTATGGTTTTGGTTGATTTGGATAAATCGGCATCAAGAACTACGAGATTGGGGTATTTCTTACCTAGTTCAACGAGTGTCCCCCCATAGGTATTACGCGTGTTGACAAGCTGCTTCATCCTTCTGCCTCCAATTTCCGTTGGAGTAAATTAAGTTCTCCCATGGCAAGTTTGTATTCAATTTCATTGGGAGGCACACCATGAAAATCGACATTATTTTCCATAAAGGAGATTCCTTTTCCTTTAACCGTGTTTAACACAATCATCGTTGGTTGATTTTTCTGATGCATTGATTCCTCTAAGGCTGTTAAGATTTGTCTCATATCATGTCCATTAATTTCAAGAACGTGCCATCCAAAGGAACTCCATCGATCATAGACCGATTCAAGCCGTAAGACCTCCTCAGTATTGCCGTCAATTTGGAGAAAATTTCTATCGAGAAGTCCTGTTAAGTTATCCAATCGATAATGCGAAGCAGTTGCAGCTGCTTCCCAAATTTGTCCTTCGTTGGTTTCTCCATCCCCAAGCATCACATAGACATGATACTTTTTATCATCTAATTTACCTGCAAGAGCAACGCCATTGGCAAAGGATAATCCATGACCAAGGGACCCTGTTGATGCTTCAATACCTGGAATATACGTACAAACTGGATGACCTTGCAACATACAATTGATTTCTCGTAAATTCTTCAATTCTTTTAACTGAAAATAGTTGCTTTCTGCAAGGACAGCATATTGGGCGGGGGCTGCATGACCTTTCGAAAGAATAAAACGATCTCTATTAGGATCTTTTGGATTCTTTGGGTTGTGTTGCATATGATGAAAGTAGAGTGCTACTAAGGCGTCAACAGCTGATAAGGAACCACCTGGATGACCAGATTGAGCTCGAAACAGCATGTCTATAATATGTTTTCTTATCTTTACCGCAATAAGTTCCAATTTATGAATAAGCTCATCGTTGTATAAAGTCAATGTGACGCCTCACCCTAAAGAAAGCATATCAATGTAGGCTCCCCTAATGCTTTTTTGAGTAAAATACTTTATGGAATATATAACTCACATACCTTCTATTTTTTACAATGAAATCGTGCCAAATCATAGAGATCATCATAGATCTGTGGTCTGATATCCCTAATGACAGGTCGGTTTGCTCGTGCAATGTTTATTTTCTCAAAATCAATATCACAAGTTACAATACTCTTCTTAAAATAGGGTGCTTTTACAAGAAGATTTCCAAGGGGATCATAAACTTGTGAACCGCCCCAAAAGACAAGATCTTCTTGGGTTCCAACGAGATTGACATACACCATATAGACTGTATTTTCAAGTGCTCTTGCAGGAATGATGGTCTCAAAATATTTTCGATTGGGCGAAGGGGTTGCAGAAATGGAAATCAATAATTCTGCACCTTGCAGGGTCATCGATCGCGCGATTTCTGGAAAGAAAATATCATAGCAAATAAATAAACCCACTTTTCCAAATTTTGTTGTAAAGACTGGAAGATCTTCTCCTTCATCAAAAAAGATTTTTTCCTCAAAAGGTCCAAAGGTTGGTAAATACCATTTATTGTAATAGTCTACCTTTCCGTTAGGATGAACAAGAATTGAAGCATTATGAATTAACCCATCAATTTTGTTATCAAGTAAAGGCATGCCAAAGATGATATAACTCTTGGTTTTTTTTGCAATAGTTTTAATAGACTGAATTGACGGTCCATCTAACGGCTCAACAAGATTTCGAAATTCATCTTTACAATGATATCCTGTTAAGAACAGTTCTCCAAACACATACATGTCTGCTTGTGTCTTTTGAATATACTTTTTCATAAGGTCAATATTTGCTTGTTTTTGTGCAATCTTTGGCCTCTCTGATATAAGGGCAAGTTTCATAGTTCTCTTAGAACCTGTATGGTCACTTTTCATTTAATAGTTTAGTAATTTTCTCAAAATTCCCACATTTTTTTAGCTAATTACAGAAATATTTATATACTAGTAAAGATAAAAATAACTTGGTATAAACGTTTTAGGGGGGATATGTTGCATATCATCACTTTAGACGAATTATCAAAAGCAATTGAAATTAGATTACATATTAAAGAAGAAACAGCAAAAGAATATGCAAATATTGTGATGGATTTTTTTGGATTCGATTTCAAGATTATTGATAACGTCCTTGATCAAAAAGAGCGTCAATTGTTCTATCTCCTGCAATCTAAAGGATTACTGGGCACAGAACGTGAGGATATTCTTCTTTACAATGGACGACGATGGCGTATTCATTATTGGACACTGAGAATTTCAACCATTCTTCAGAATCTTCAACAACAAAAAGGTTATGGAAATAGACCTAATGAAGATGACCAAAAAGAAGATATTTATAAGTATTTACCAAAGCATCTCTGGAAATCTCGTAGAATTTCTTCTTAATCTCCCTAATAAAATCTCATAGCAAATTTTTAAGTAATCTCGTGTTATCCACTTCTTAGAAATGAAATCAGACATTGATATCGCAAAATCAGTATCCCTTCAACCAATTGAAGAAATTGCCCAGAAAGCTGGCATAAAAGATGATGAATATATTTGCTGGGGAAGTTACAAGGCTAAAGTGAAGCTCTCTGTTTTAGAAAGACTGAAAACAAAAAAAGATGGAAAACTTATTTTAGTCACTACCATCAATCCAACACCAAGTGGGGAAGGAAAAACAACAGTTACGATTGGCTTAGCACAGGCATTAGCACGATTGGGAAAAAAGACGATGCTTGCTATTCGAGAACCGTCACTGGGACCAATGATGGGTATCAAAGGTGGAGCGACAGGAGGTGGCTATGCACAGGTTCTTCCTATGGAGGACATTAATCTTCATTTTACAGGGGATATGCATGCCATTACAAGTGCGCATAACCTTCTTGCAAGTTTGTTAGATAATCATATCCATCATGGTGATCTTTTTCATATTGATCCTCGCTATATTGTTTGGCCTCGTGTGTTAGATATTAATGATAGAGCGTTACGACATACTGTAATTGGATTAGGTGGTCCAAAAGATGGTGTTCCCCATGAAATTGAATTTGCCATTACCCCAGCATCAGAAATTATGGCGATTCTTTGTTTAGCAAATGATCTTAAAGATTTAAAAGAACGATTAAGTCGCATTATTGTTGCCTATACCTATGATAATAAACCGATCACTGCTGCTGATTTAAACGCTGTTGGTGCTTTGACCGTCCTTTTAAAAGACGCTATCATGCCTAATCTTGTTCAAACCACAGAGCATGTTCCTGCTTTTGTCCATGGTGGGCCATTTGCCAATATTGCTCATGGAACCAATAGTCTCTTTGCTACAAAGATGGGCTTGAAACTTGCAGATTATTTTATTACTGAAGCTGGCTTTGGGTCAGAACTGGGGGCAGAGAAATTTTTTAATATTGTGTGTCGTGTTGGCAAATTACAACCAGATGCCGTGGTTCTTCTGGTAAGTGTCCGAGCATTAAAAAGGAATGGAAATGGTTCTGATCGTACAGCCTTAGAAGAAGGTTTGAAGAATCTTGAAAAACATCTTGAAAATCTTTCTTTCTATAGGGTACCTGTCATTGTCGGAATAAATCATTTTCTCGATGACACCAATGAAGAACTAGATATTATTGAAAAGTATTGTCAGCACAACAAAATTCCAGTAGCTGTTGTTGATGTTTGGGAAAGTGGAGGCGAAGGTGGTATAGAGCTTGCTGGAAAACTGGTAGATCTAATCCATAATACCTCCTCACGTTTTCAGTATTTGTATGATCTTCATCTTCCAGTCAAAGAAAAAATAGAACGTATTGCCAGGAAAATGTATGGTGCTGAACGAGTGGTATACACAGTCAATGCAGAGAAAGATATTGCACTAAGTAAACAACTCCATCTTGACCATCTTCCCATTTGTATTGCTAAGACACCCTACTCTCTTTCTGATGATCCAGGACTTGTTGGAAGACCACAAGGATTTAAAATTACGGTTCGTGAAATTAAGTTTTCTGCTGGTGCAGGATTTCTTGTTCCTATGACTGGAAAAATCACTACCATGCCTGGTTTGCCTGCAAAACCTAGTTCAGAAAATATCACTATTGACAAGGACGGTAATATTTCTGGATTGTAATACACAAGAGATTTTTTGAAATTCTCTAAATATAAAAAGAGGAGAGAGGATTTACGATTAGGTCAAATACGGCAGTATATTTTGAAAAAACCCGTTTAATCCTATTTGTACGTCAATCTCCAATGTATCTGATTCAAATCCTTCGGGAACTAATTTCAGATGATGAAAGCCTTTTTCTGAGTATGATATGAGATATATAGAATTCATTCCAGGAAGAGTTGTATAGAAAATGCCATCAGAATAGAGGTCCACTTTTGTAAACGGATGTTCTGAAGAGCCCATTAAAATAATGACTATTGGTAACGCTGGTCGTAAACCAATACCATTTCCCATCCACATAAGTGTTGGACGAGGAAATGGTTTGTCGTTCCAATCTACTAGTCTCATAGGGATGTAAGGTGATTGGTAGCATATCTTTGCGATTAATGGACATCCGACATAGATTACTCCAGAACTCGGTGTACTACGCCAGAAACTATCTTCTCTTGGCACATTTTCAATAGTATGTACCACATTCAGATAATTCTCTGAAGCTACTACCGGAACTGAACTAAAGAAAAACAAAGCTGCAATCAATACTGCTATACCTGCTTTTACAAAAATCGTCTCAATTTTTCGCTTCATACTATTTTCCCCCAACTAAGTTTCAAGTTTTAAATTTAATATTAATGTTACTTTTATTATATAAATATTTCTTAATAGAAAATTCTATAAGCTTATATGCAAAAAAGAACTACTCGATATAAAATAATTTATTTTTTCTTGAGTAAAAAATGTAATATTAATAGCGACTTTTATATAGCGAATATTCATATCACAATATCGGGAGGTATTTTATGACTGAAATCGATGTTCAACCCTATATAGATGACATTCTTGCGGCAATTAATGATTCCTCTAAAGAAGTGAGCCGAAAGGAGCTAGAAAATGAATTTAAAAAATTTCTTGAATACGGTGTTCCTCTTGATCATGCCAAACAAACCTTAATAAAAAAATTTGGTGGTACTCCATTAACTCCATCAGTTGAACGTTCGTTACTTATCGATCTTGAACCAAATCAAAATACCGTTAGTCTTCTTTGCCGAGTTATTACCATTAATCCTAAAGACATTACTGTGAAAGGGACACCAAAAAAAATATTTTATGGAATTGTTGCTGATGAAAGCGGCTCTGTTCCGTTTACAGCTTGGACTGATTTTGATATTCAAAAAGGAGATGTGTTGGAAATCTCGAATGCCTATACAAAAGAATGGCAAGGGACTATTCAGGTGAATTTAGGAGATCGTACAAAACTTACCAAAACGGATGCATCACGATTGTCCAGTGTCACTATGGAGCCTAAGGAGTATAAAGTAAAGGATTTGAAATCAGGTCTTGGATCTGTGGAACTTACGGCCCGTATTCTCAAACTGATAAAACGAGAAGTAATGGTTGAGAAAAACAAAAAGATGGTTTTTTCGGGAGTTCTTGCAGACGAAACAGGCAAAGCACAATTTACGTCCTGGCATGATTTTAACATTAAAGAAGAAGATGTCGTCAAGATCAAAGGAGGATATGTAAAATCTTGGAAAGGTATCCCCCAATTGACATTTGATGAGAAAGCATCGGTATCTAAGGTTGATGCTAAAACGATACCAAAACAAGAGATTACCTCTCAACAGCTTCCACTTCACGAGTTAGTCGATCGCTTTGGTGCTTTAGACGTCGAGGTGGAGGGAACCGTGCTTCGAATCCGCGAAGGTTCTGGTATTATCCAACGATGTCCTGAATGCAGTAGGGTATTACGAAATGATGAGTGCTCTGTTCATGGAAAAGTACAAGGAACGACGGATCTGCGCATTAAACTTGACCTTGATGATGGAACAGGGACGGTTAGCGGAGTCCTTGGTAAAGAAGTAACGGAAAAATTACTTGGTCATACGATGGAGGAATTACAAAAAATTGCTGATCAATCAGATACTCCATCACTTCTTGATACGTTAGAATCTTATCTTTTTACCCATAAGGTGACATTACGAGGAAATGCCTTAGGCGATACGTATGGTATTCAGCTGATCGCCCAAGAGGCTCGTTTAAAAGACTATGATATTGTGGCTGAAGCTGCACAACTTACCAAGGAGTGTGAGGAGTTACTATGAAACGTGAGCAGGCGTGGCGCGTCTTTGCAGGTGAGTTCAATGATGCGACGACTGGAATCAAAGGACAAGGAGAGAAATCACCTTCTTATGTTGTGACACCGTTAGGGAGTAAAATCAATCGACTCTATTTTATTGGTGTTCTGACAGATGTTGAAAATACCTCAGAAGAAGGATCCTTCCTTCGAGCCCATGTTTCTGATCCCACAGGTGTTTTTACCTTATATTCTGGCCAATTTCAGCAGGAAGCAACAAACCAACTACAATCAATAGAGGTCCCTTCGTTTGTCGCTGTTATCGGGAAAGCAAGAACCTATGAACCTGAAGAAGGATCATTTTATGTCTCGGTTCGTCCAGAAATCGTCCGTGAAGTCTCAACTGATGCACGAGATCGATGGATTCTCGAAACCTGTAAACGGTCCAAGCAAAGAATCGAGGCTATCACTGAAGCATTGAAAATGGATGAACCTTCTGTTAAAGATATACAACAGTTAGGATACAGTAGAGACTTAGCAGAAGGTATTGTGACTGCTCTTGCCCATTATGGAACCATTGATGTTTCCAAATATATTTCTTTAATTACAGAATCCTTACAATATATTGCACCTGAAGAACAGCCACAACCTGATATTCAAGAGTCGCCACCAGAACCCGTAAAGCAAAAAAAGGTACCAAAACAGAAACAAAAGAAACCGCAAGAGACTCCATCCGATGAATCCAATGAAGAGGTTGAAGAGACGATTCTTGCTTTAATTAAAAATCTAGAAGGTGAAGAAGGCGCTGCTTGGGATGAAATTGTGGAAACCTGTAAGAAAAAAGGTCTTGATGAAAATACTATTGAAGAAGCACTTACCTCACTGATGGATAAAGGATTTATTTATGAGCCTGTATTAGGAACCCTGAAGACAACCTAATATTATTTTGGCATTCTTTTTTATATTAAAGATTTAACCCCAGTTTCCTAAGAGAATCAATAGATCTTCGACATTTACAATGCCGTCGTCATTTAGATCAGCAGATCCTCCAGGCTCACCCCAAGTAGCTAAGAGTAGCAGTAAATCAGCGACATTGACGACACCATCACCATTTATATCTCCTAAGATGTAACCCCAAGGTGACATTAAAGGATAGTAGTCTTGATTACAACCGCCTGAAATATTATAAGGAGTATCACCTATGCCGTCACCATCAAGATCTACACCTTCGTAATCATCCCAATAATTACCTTGCTGAAGTGATAGGTTATACCAGAAATTAGTGAAATTATCATGGGCATGTTGACTATTCTCAGAGAAGTTATTCCAGTAAATGGTATTGTTAGTGGAGTTGTAGTCATCACCAGGTCCATCCTGAAGAATTCCAAATGAAAAGTGCCTAGACTCAGGTTCTATATATATGCCAAAATCATTCTGTGTAAGAGTATTTTCTCGAATAGAATTGTTATTACTTGTACTGATTGCTAATCCATAAAGATGATGACGTATAGTATTGTTTTGGATAATGTTGCTATTTGATAATGCTAGACCGATTCCACACCATGTGGTATTTTCAATATTATTCTTTTCGATGGTAGAATTCATTGTTTGACCAAGATAAATTCCAGCTACACTGGTTTCAGGATTCATATAAATGAGATTATTCAAAATTGTAACGTTATAGAGATGTGATTGGTAAAGTGGTGCGAGAACAATTCCTAGATAATCATGAGAGATGATCGTATCAGTTAGCGCTGTATTATTGGCTGTAATCCATACTGCATAATAGGAATCCTCTAGATTCTGGATGGTGAAATCAGAGATAGTGACGCTTTCGGTGGTAATGAGCATGATATATTCTGCTTGACCACCTTGTATTATTGTGGTGTGTTTATTCTCACCAATCAATTGAATTGATTTGTTAATAATAAGGTTTTCATGATAAATTCCAGAACACACATGAACAATTCCATTATTGTAAACGACATTAAGACCATCATTAATTGTTGAGAAATGATCAACACCCCAACCCGGTGTTGTCTCATTAAAGTCATCATCAATCCATACCATATGATGCATATTAATGGAAATTAGTACTGAAAAATGACATGAGTTATTCATTGAATCTGTAAGAAGGAGCTCTATATCATATTCTCCGGAATCAGAGTAAGTATGTGTTGGGTTTTGTTCCTCAGAAGTATTTCCATCACCAAAGTTCCATTTCCATGTATATGGTGGAAAAGCTCCATCTACTTCAACATCAAAAAGAAGTGGTACATCTTTATACCACGTATTTGGAATGCTGTGTTCTATTGAGAAATCTTCAGCAATAATGGCTGTTGTATTATCATCATCTTGATAAAAATCATTATCAATTACTGATACTTCAATAGTATAAATGCCAGACTGATTGAACATATGTTCTGGATTTTGTTGATCTGAGGTGTTTCCATCTCTAAAGTCCCAATGCCAACTAAATGGTGGATGGCCCCCAAGGACAGAGCTTTGGAAGGAAAGTGGTTGTTGAACAAGACCATAATATGGACCATAGGCATTTACTTTTAATTGATCTATAGTTACAATAATAGTATTTTGTGCAGATGAATCATCACTATCATTTACTGTTAATGTGATTGTGTAGTTACCACTTTTTTTAAAGATATGAACAGGGTCTTTTACATCTGAGGTGTTTCCATCTCCAAAGTCCCAATGCCATTCATATGGAGGTAATCCTCCACTGACTTCACTTTCAAAATATATTTCTTGGTCGATTACACCATCTTGTCCATGGATGATTGCGAGGAGTGCAAATGGTTTAACAGGTTGCATTAACGGATAAATGTCTTGACTTGCGTTCGGGATAATATATGAAGTATCACCGATTCCATCACCACCGGGGATATCTTGATTGGTTCCGTGGAAGTTATCCTCTCCGGTGTAGTCATCCCAGTAATTGCCACCAGTAGGATAGCCGTTGTCCCAGATGTTGATACCATAGTCTTCTGCTTGAATTTGATTTGATATAAAATTGTTATGAATAATTCTATTATTTTGTACAGCATGATCCATCATGGAAATTCCGATGGTATTATTTTTTATAATATTTTCAATAATGATGTTATTACTACTTTCATATTGAAAAGTAATCCCACAATCTCCATTACCTTTACCTTTGATAGTATTATTTTTAATGATACTACTTGTACAACCATTTTTAAAACGAATACCACCATCTCCATTATCACTGACAGTGTTGTTTTGAAGAGTAACATTATCTACAGTCCCTAAACGAATTCCATATTCTCCGTTATCACTGACAGTGTTGTTTTGAAGAGTAACATTATCTCCATAAAGAAAAATACCATCTCCCTGATTGTGTCTCACGATGTTGTTTATGATAATTCCGACGAAATCCTCCCCATAGATACCATCATAGGTATTGTTTGCAATGTAGTTATCGGAGATAACGATATTGTTACTGCTAGACCACCAGATTGTATCAATATATATTCCTCTTGCACTCTTTTGAATAATATTATTGCTAATGACTGAATAATTAGAATTAGGTTGGACCATTATGCCAGTTCCACTATATTGGATGGTAAAGCCTGTTATGTTGATTCTTGGTGCTTCTATGGTCACATCTCCTTGGATGATGGTGACCATCTTTTCCTCCCCGATAAGATCAAGAGTTTTTTCTATATATATCAGTTCGTCATACATGCCTTGGTGAACGAAAACAGTACCATTTTCTTGCACAATATCAATAGCTTCTTGGATGTTGTCATAGTGGTCATAGTGCCATCCTGGAGTGTTTTCATCGAAGTTATCATCTACCTCAACATAGGAAGGTATATCATAAATGATGGCATAGGTTGTGTTGATAGTCTCATTTTGTACAAAATCAGTGACCGTGAGAGTGATGTTGTATTGGCCTGTGATGTCATAGGTATGGATGGGATTTTGGAGTGTGGAATTGGTGGTATCACCAAACTCCCAGAGCCAGGTAAATGGTGGTACTCCTCCATGGACATCGCTGTGGAATGCAACAGATTGGGAGAGGAAACCTTGATAGGGTCCGTGGATATCTACATCGAGAGGATCTGGTATCGTTATATTTATGGTGGTGTTTGTCACTGTAATGCTATTTAAATAATCTGTAACTGTTAGGTTAATGTTGTATATTCCAGGTTGTTGATAGATATGTATTGGGTCTTCGAGGTGTGAGATAGCCCCATCATCGAACTCCCAACTCCAGTTAAATGGCGGTACTCCTCCGAGGACATCACTCTCAAAATGTATTTCTTGGCTGACTACACCATCATGTCCACTGATGATTACTACGAGTGGATCAGGTTCTGTGATGATTGCTTGCGAGGTATCTGTTGCTATCATGTCTTCAGTGTCAATAACCGTGAGATTGACTGTGTAATTTCCATCTTGCATATAGCGATGAATTGGGTTTTGTTCGTAAGAAATGTTACCATCACCAAAGTCCCACTCCCAGGTATATGGTGGTTGTCCAGCGCCAACCCACCCCTGAAACTGGATTGCTTCACCAATAATTCCATGGTACGGTCCCAAGGCACATGTCCATAAATCTGTTGCATTTTTTGCTGAGAAGATAATGGCATTATAGAGCAATTGTTTTAATGTGTTATCTTCACTAATTTCATTAAATAATTCTGAGATATATACTACATAATTTTGGGTAGAGGTCATTGCGCCTATTTCTTGCCCCTGGTTGGTTGTAATCGCTGTATACATTGCTTCATCTACTTCATTTTCAGTCCATTTTCCATCTGGTGGAATCGCAGTAATTCCAGGGATAATACAAGGATTTGAAATATTTTTAAATAACGGCAATGTATCACACAGGATGTGTGTCTCATCTTCATAGGAAGATACCGAATCTTCAAGGGATGAAGGTCCAGTTCTTAAACCAGCTAAGGGAAGTAGCAGATCGTTGTTTCCCCCAAATGATACATACATTATCAAGAGACCATGTCCTTCATTGACATACTGAGTGATTGCATCGATTTCATCAAGAGTAAATTCCCACGAAAAAACTTCATGTAGAAAACTGCTGTCAATAATGAGAACATCTGCCTCTGTCGCAGCGATATCCTCATAGGTGATATCTGCTTTATTTAAGGTATACCAATCAACCGTGATGGGGATATCACCATAATCTGACCATTGTTCATTGATAATTTCATATTTAAATGCCATGAAATCTGCTACAAAACCATCTAATACACATGCTTTTATTGGTTTTTGATTTACAACTAGTATACTCTTATTTTGAATATTATTGACAAGATACTCTTCACCAGGCACGGGTTCTACTTGAATGGTTATTTCATAAACTCCGGGAACATCATGTGACCAATGGAAGTTGAGATCAACGGATTCCTGGCGTTGAAGCACTGGAATAACAGCACTATCGATTGGATTTCCATCGATAGAAAAATGAACACGTAACTCTGTTTCATCATTAACTCCTTGATTATATATAGTAGTGTTGATGTCAACAGATGAATCATTCCAGAAATACTCTGGTGCATCTATTTCTGCTACTTTGACATCATGGTCTCTGAGTGGTGGATCTTTGATGGAGAGTTCAGGATCCCCAAAGAGGGTGATTTCAAAGAAACAGTATCGCATTGCAATCTCATTAAACCAACCAATACTGTCCTCCTTAGAATCTTGATTGGCAGCTCCTAAACAACGAATATCTTCACCATATAATGCATCAAAGAATTCTCGATCATAATGTTGAGATGCTGCATTTGTGGAACCTTCGAACATTCCGAATCCGTATCTAGTATTGGCAATAAAGGCAAAGGCCCCATGTTCTGCGCCGATGAGATACTCAGTAATGCAGTCGTTTTCAACGTACCCTCCACCCCATTGCTCTGGCCATTTATTGTCAAATGAACCTGAAAAACATGCTTGACTATAGCCAAAAAAGTATTGGTCATTGGTCATATTTTCTGTGACATCATGACACTCACCACCAGATGGCTTTACCGGTTCATAGAGTTTCATTACTTTAAAATTATTACCGTGACCAAGGTGATTGATCAAATGGATACTGTTGTTGATATATCCAAGTAGTATTTCTTTTGGCCATCCCGGCTCTTCCCAGTCAAGATCATATAATGTTGAGACAGTATATAGATCAGGTATTCCTTCTGTTGTGTAGCCATAAGTATTACTGCCGGTTCGTATTTCCTCTTTATAATCAGCGCTATACCCCATAATATCTCCTAGATATTCTCCAACCATCCAGACTTCTCTGAGATATTCATCGCCATCACTGTTTTCATAGGCAAGTGTTTTTCGAACAAAGTTAGAAAGTTCCTCAGCCGAATCAACCGGCGCCCTACCAATATAAACTTCTGCAAAGAGATCGACTTCTCCTGTTTCTGGGTCGATATCATAGCCGTCACCGGGTTCACCAAATTTTCCATCGCCATCAGAGTCATAACAACCATCAAGACAACTATAGTAAAGATCAGAGGCAATGGAATCTTCTACAGAACCCTCATCAATTGTTCTTACAGGAATAATGTTATCTCCACTTTCACCGCCTACGTCTGCACCATCTCCATCACCACCTAACAAAATATATTCGGTTTCCCAGTTTTGGCAGGCATCACGAATGAAATTTCTGATATGGCATTGTGTGTCGTTGTAGAGTGGATTTCCATCACCAAATGCTCCGTTCCACCAATAGTCAGGACATGCTTCAATTTCCTCAACGGTTACGATGGTTGCACTGAGTCCTTTGTCTAGTTTTGATTGCATGAGATCTTGAAGGGTGTAGTCTCCTTGTGTATCTCGTAATTCCTCATTTGTGATAATAACATAGGTCATAGTGTCAATGGGATCTATAATCTGTTTCTCTACATCTCTAGCATTAAGTGGATTTCTTGGTTCTTTGATGTAGGTTGAGAGTGTTTCAGGGTTTTCTACATCCATGTGTTGGAAGTGCTCTAGATCACCAGGAAGCATTCTGGTTCCTCTGATATTCCCAGTTGGTTGAATAGTAGATGTGGTAGACACCTTCACCTTCATGCCGGGATAAAAGAAAACCTTCTGTGAAGCTGGTTCGTACTGTAAGGGGAAGAGGTTCATGATAAGAACTTTGAATCCATGAGAATGTTGCAATGAGACAACTTCGTAGAAGCCTGGGTATAATTCAGATGATTCGTAGATTTTTGGATTTCGCTCCACTGGTATGATTGGACCGTCATAACTGAGTGGTACTGCTTTTCGTGCTGGCGCAATGTCGTATTGCATGGGAAGGAGAAGTTCTGCTCCAGGTTGTACCTGTATGCTATCTATCTTATGATTCTGAGGAATAAGTATTTTTACTGTTTTTTGTGGTAGAATGGGTTCACCGATGATGTAACGATGGCTCAATCCATCAATGGAAATGACAGTACCATCCTCAGTTTCAACAGGTTCAAGTGTTGAGAATTCATAGGTGAAGATCAATAGGGTGGAATCTTCTTTTTCTGATGATTTGGGAAGTCCACCAGCAAAATTGACAGTTAGAAGCAGAGCAAGTGTAATACTGATCGTTAGTAATTGTATTTTACTTGAGCGTATTCTTTTTTGCCCCTGTCTAATTCTATTGTTATTTTTTATTTTATGATGCATCAAAAATCCTCCAAATTTTATTTTTATAAAAAAAATCTAATTTAAATAATATATTAACTTTGTTTTAAGAGAATAAAGTAATTTGAAAAGATTAGAACAATTAAAAAAATTTAAAGAATAAAATTGCATTAGAAAGCTAGTCTTTAAGTAAATCTTCTCCACCAAAAAATTGTTGTTGTATGGTAGTGTAGATATCTTCAATGCCCAAAAATTCTTGATTGGAGGTAGGTATCAATTTTGCATAGCCATGAAACTCTTTGATGAGGCGAAGAATATGTTCACTCATTTCTCGATAGATTGACGCCTCTTCAAATTGAATAGCACCATCGATTTCATCAGGATTGTCTGACCATTTCTTAATAATAGCAAAATCTTGATTTGAAAGAAGGTCTGCTTTGCTGAGAACGTTGATATGTGGTTTATTCAGTCGAAAATTTGTAGTGATGGAAAGAAGCAATTGAGAGACAAATCCTGAGGCAGTCCGAGCAAGAATAGGATCTAATAGATAACAGATGACAGATTGTCCAGGATTGAGAAATTCTATAGTATATTTTCCAGATTCTCTAAAAACAAACAATTCTAATTGGCCAGGGGTGTCAAGAAGTATATAATCTGATTTATAGGACGAAATACTTTTTTTCACATCTTCTGTGTTCAAGGCAATCATATCTGCACAGGCAATTTGAGCACCATTGGGACCTAGTTCATGTGTTTCCATCACTTCCTGAAGAGAAATCCAATCTCGTATGTCAACCTCGGGAGTGTAGGGAAGATTCTCTGCACCAGGATCTAAATTCACAATAATGGCATCAAGACCTCGCATTTCACACCATTTCTTAAAATTCGCACTCAAGGTAGATTTCCCAGATCCTGCAGTTCCAATGATGTAGGCATAAATATCTTGTTTCATGTTTGTGCACGCAATTGATTCATATGATGTATTCTTTTCTCAATAAGTTCTTTGGTACCAATATCGTGTCGGATAAAGATATGATCTCCTTTAATATGAGATAGACCTTGTTCACAGATGTTCTCAGCATTAAAAAGGTCGTCTGCAATCCCGACAACAGCAAGAGATCTTGATGTTGAGGTATAGATATCATTATTTTTTTTGTCAACAGAGGCATAGAAAAGATGTGCACCAGAAGTTGCGATAGGTTCTTCATTGACCATTATTTTTTCTCCAGCCATACTTTTAAATCCATATCCCTCTGGGACAACATATTTACAGACAGTTGATTTCTTCTCAATATCTAATTTCTGTTCATGAAGTGTTCCTTCTATCATGGCTTTACACACTTTCATAATGTCTGTTTTTAATAAAGGAAGCACATTCATATTTTCTGGATCTCCAAATCGTGCATTGATTTCAATGATTTTAGGGCCATCTTTTGTGAGCATGAATTGACCATAGATAGGACCAACATAGGTGCATCCTTCAGCATCAAGTGCATCTATGATTTGTTGGAGAATCCTTACACCTGCATCATATTCTCTTCTTGAGAGAAATGGTAATAATCCATTAGCACAGGAATACGATCCCATGCCACCGGTATTTGGACCTTGATCATTTGGTAATAATCGTTTATGATCTTGGACTGCGGGTAAGGTAAGAATGCGCGATCCATCAGAAAATGCTTGCAAGGTAAATTCTTCGCCAACGGCTTTTTCTTCAATAAGAACTTTTGCTGCACCACCGATTTTATTCTTGATAACCTTCCGAACATAGTTCATAGCTTTATCAGTACCACGAAAATGATCACCAGCTACTTGAACCCCTTTTCCCCCAGTTAGACCGATAGGTTTTATGGCAACGTTTGCATCCATTTGATCAATAAAATCCCTTGCTTTTTCTAGGTCAATAAAGCTTTCAAATCTTAATTGACCTGCGATGTTATATTTCTTTAGAAGATTTCTCATCCACTCTTTATCAGTTTCAATTCTTGCAGCATTTTTAGTAGGAGCACACGCCTTAATTCTTTGTTTGTGTAATTCATCCACAAGTCCTTTTTCAAGTGGTGCTTCAGGACCAATTAACGCAAGATCAATGTTCTTTTCTTTTGCATAGGTAACTACCCTTTCAATATTTGTTTCTTTTTCGAGCAGATAGTCTGTAGCCATCTGTTCTATACCAGGATTAAGATTGTTCATAACAGCAAAGAGGCGAACATTTTTCGATTTAGCAATAGCGTGACACATCACATGCTCTCGGGCACCACCACCAACAACTAAGACATTCATGAATAAGACTCCCTTTCTTGAATGGAGTTTTAATATTTAATGTGCTCTCTTTTTTAAAATATCTTTAACAGTAAGGAGTGGTATTAATGTAACTTTCATTTGTTGCAGTTTTTCTTTAGCTCCACTTTCTCGGTCCACAACTACAAGAGCTTTATCAATTAGTGCTCCATGGTCCCGTAACACTTGAATGGATTTCACAACAGATCCTCCACTAGTTGTTACATCCTCAACGATTAAGACTTTCTTTCCTTTTACATCACTTCCTTCAATCTGTTTCCCTGTTCCATGAGATCGTTGTTCTTTTCTAATAATAACATAAGGAAGTTCTGTTTCTAATGAGAGAGCAACAGCCAAGGGAACGGCACCTAATTCCATGCCAGCAAGTATCTCATACGGTGCAGTATAAGGAGACATTTGGTGAATAATAAATTTTAAAATGTTGGGATTGGTACTTGCTTTTTTAATGTCAATATAATAATCAGAGATGGCACCAGAAGTTAACACAAAACGCCCAAATTGAATTGCCCCACACTGTTGCAGTTTGTGAAGAAGATCTTCCTGTTCCATACAAATCTGGTAATAATCTTACCTGATAAAAACTTTTACAACCTCGTCCTTTTAATTTTTTACAATAATCTCTATTGTATCAATGAGTTCATTGTGTTTTCCATATACCGTCAATTCGTGAAGGCCATTACTGTACAATGTAGTATCCCAAGTATGATGAAATACTTGAATCCAATTAGGACCTATTTTAATAAGATCATTCTCAGGTGTCCCGATATTCTTGTCTTCTGTCCATCCACCTTTTAGACTATCATAATGAACATGAAGTGTTGTATTATCAATGGTATATTGTGTAACACCAGTACAATTACATACTTTAACATAGGCGATAATATCTATAGTACCAGATACTATGGTGCCATCTCTTGGGATGTTAATAGAAGGAACTTGAATATCTTCTGAGGTTGATGAAATATCTGAAAAATCATCGAGACCATCAATGTAATTATTACTTGATTGATATAATGATTTTTCAAGTAATGTAATACTTGAACCAAACATAAAACCAAAACTTATCATACCCACTATTGTGAGAAAAAATGTGTTTTTTATTGCTATCAATTTCATCTGATCACATTTTTATATTAATCATTAGATTATTTAAATTATTTTAAAACGTTTGGAAAAAACCAAACAAAAACAAACACTATTTAAATATTGTAAAAATAATTAATACTATAGTCATGTCAAAAATAACGCTTGATCGCGATACCTTTAAAGCACTTGCTTCAGACACTCGCCTAGATATTTTACGATCATTAGATGGAAAAAAGTTAAGTCTTAAAGATATTAGTCATATTACCAATCTCAATAAAGCAACGCTTCATGAACATCTCACAAAACTCAATCAAGCAGGACTGGTAAAAAAGAACGAACGAGAAGGCCACAAATGGGTTTACTATAAACTCACATGGAAAGGAGAATGTCTCCTTCATCCTGAGAACACACGAATCGTAGTTCTCTTTACCACTACTTTTATTGCTCTTTGGATTGGTATCATCCAATTCTTTTGGTATGTCAAAGGATCAATAACTAACTTAGGATATGATGTCTACAATATTGGAAATGAGGTGTTTTTATCAGGTGGAGCACAATCCAATATAAACTTAACAAACGAAACAATGAATTGTATAAATGATCTAGGAATTCCAAACGGATTTGGTTTACCCGAATCCACTCTTGAATTCTTAAAGAACCTTCTAGCAGGACAACAAGAAAGTGCCTATGCCACTCGGAATACAACTTCAATACCATACTCCAAAAATATCTCATGGATTGGTGACTCTAATTCTGGACTTGTAAACGGTGACTATAATTTGGTGATAGATAAATCAGAAGGGGTACTACAAGCTGTCTATCAAGATCCTACTTATCTGTATATTGGAATAGCTTGTTTTATTGTATTTTCCATCTTCCTCTGTGTTGCGATTTGGAGATTAGTCGAAAATAAAACACCCAAATTATAACACCAACTAATCGTGTGATATTGTTTGAGGAGTCTTATTTTCTTCGACATCGATCTCGAAAAAATCTAGTAAAGTCTTTTGCATCTACCATCACCCTAAAGTGGTAATACAGAACTACCATATATTCTTTACGCATGTCACTAATCATTCTTAAGAAATTGCCATTCTATTACCAATAATTAAAAATATAATAAAAATTTTATTTATTTCAATTATTCAATCGACGTTTTTGCACACAAATTATATAAACTAGTATTGACAAATAATATCATGATAGAAAATATCAATGTATTTTCTTTCAGGTGAACTTCAATGGTACATAAAACGAACGACCAACATATCATTCTAAGAAACTTGGTGGGGGTCTGTTAAACAATGCCTGCTGTAAGCTTTGCTTTAATTGGGTTTATGGCGGGCATGTTGGCTATGACTATAGTAAATTTATATAAACATGTTTTGAAAATAATGAATGCAGGACTGTAATCTAGAAAGACTGCATTCTGCCACTCCCCCAGCTTGAGTTCGAAAGAGAGGTCACTTTATTATTTTATTCATAGGGAGCTACATCATTAATCAAGTTAACGTGAGAGATAATCATTCTGCGACAGCAATAGCGATCCAGTCCCAAATCATCAAGAATTTTTTTAGGTGTTGTTTTTGGTTTTTCACCTGCTTCAAGCATTTTTTGATACTCCTCATATCGTTTTTTATATTCTTCATAGTATGGAGCAATTACTTTTCCGCAAGTGAAACAACGGACAGGAATTATCATTTTTTCACCTATATGATTTTTGCCTTCTTCGCCGGGCACCACGACCCAAAGGCTTTTTTGATTCTTTAATACGTGCATCATTGACTAGAAGATTTCTGTCATAATCCAAGTAGGACATCTTCAATGCCGCATCACCAGTGAATTCTACTAATCCTCGAGCAATGGCGGTACGGATGGCATTGGCTTGACTCATAAAACCGCCACCTTGTACACTGACCTCAATGTCAACACTGGCTACATGTTTGTCGGCAAGTTTAAGTGGTTCCATAACTTTCCATCGAGCTACTTCTGGTTTATAGATTTCAACGGGAATATTATTGATTCGAATCCGTCCGACTCCTTTTGATACGGTTGCCTTAGCAATAGAAGTTTTTCTTTTGCCTGAAGTATTGACTGCTTTTTTCGCCATTAAAATTCAGCTCCTAATGCTTTGGAAAGATCTCCAACTGTCATAAACTCAACAGGTTGCTTTAGAGCAGTTTGAATTTTTTCATACTTTTTTCCCGTAAACTCTTTTGGAATGCCGATATAACATTTCACTCGCTTATACGCAGCTCGACCATGAGAGGTTTGGTAGGGAATCATACCACGGATTGTACGTTTGACTAGTCGATCAGGAAATCGTGGGAAAAAAGGTCCCTTTCGATAGGTTCCCACTTCCCGTTTCTGTGTATATCTCTCTTTTATTGCACGTCTTTTGCCCGAAATAATTGCTTTTTCAGAATTGATAACAGCAATATCTTCTCCTCCAAGTAATCGTTTAGCAATAGTGGTACACATTCTTCCAAGAATGGCTCCCTCAGCATCAATAATTGTAATCATAGTTATCCCAATATCCTTATATTTTTACCTGTTGGATTGTTTTTTATTAATTCTGGAATTGATAGAGCTGTTCCACCTGCTTTTTTAATTTTTTCCTTTGCTGTTTCAGAATAGGCAAAAGCTGCAATGGAGACTTTTTTTGATAAATTTCCTGATGAAAGCACTTTTCCAGGAATTAATGCTGTTTCTTTTTCATTAATATATTTATCAATCTTATCTAAATTCACCACCGACCAATTTCGGGCAGGTTTTTCCAATCGTAGAGCAATATCTTTCCATATGGGTGCTTCGTGCTCGAAAGCATTCTTTTTTAAATCTTTTATTAATTCTACGAGTTGAGGATTTGTTTTGCGTATTTGTTTTACCATAACCTAGTTTCTCCAGTAGTATGGATGGTAGTGAAATAAAGTCGTGTTTATAAGATTTATGGGGGTTTACATGTCTTCAAAGCTTTATAATCAAAATGTTGTCTCAAAAGCTATATATAGAATGCAATTCTTAAATATATGTAAGAACGTTGGAAGGAGCGTATGCATTACCAAGAATTTCCTCGAAAAGGATATATGGTTATTCTATCATTTTTCATAGCTTTTTTACTCTTTTCTATCATAAGTTCTGCTTCAAGTGATTCTACGAAGATATCACCGATACTTACAACAAATAGATATAGGATATCTTCCTCATTGAATACAACTTCAAATGTAATGGAAGTTGATGAATTCTATACAAAAATAAGTTCGGAGGATGCTGTGACAAACGATATTATCATCATCGATGGAAATGTGAATTCATTGATGGGATCTTCAAATGACATAACAGCTATTCGACTTCCGAATCAACGAATAGTATTGAAATATTCAGAAGAGGATGTAAGTATTTTACCAACAGGAAGTTCTGTTACATACTATAATAATGAACCCCTCATTTACGTTTCAGATGAGAGGCCCTTATTAAAAGTAACTTCGGTAGTTGATCTCCCCATAGAACAACTCGTTGAAACAGCAACCTATCATCAGTCTATCAAGAAATTAAATACCTATAAAGTGAGTATTGATTTTTCGGAATTCTCAAACACTGATTTGAAGAGTTACACACACACCTATAGAATCAATTGGGGGGATGGGGAGAGCGATGAGTATTCCATTACTGAAGCATCCCCTACACATACGTATAGACAGAGCGGTAACTATGAAGTTACCATTGATATTGCCGATGATTTTGGTTTTGTGCATTCTCTAACCCAAGATTATAATGTTGAATACGAAGGGCATCTAACCCATACATATCTTGTTCTTGAAGATAATAAAGAACCCATTGCTGTATCAACATCAACTGGTTTAAGCATCTTTGCTCTAGGTTTTATTGCCTTTACCGAAACGGGAAAATACAAATTTCTAGCTCTTTTAGTCCTTGCTATTCCTCTTTATACACGTATACAGAAAGAAGATGTTTTAGATCAGTTTGTTCGCGGTCAGATCTATGGATATATTAGAACCAATCCAGGTGTGCATTACAATCAAATTCGTAGAGGAATTGATGTGAAGAATGGGACACTTTCATATCACCTCCGTGTCCTTGAGAAAACTGAATTAGTTAAATCTCGGCGAGAAGGATTTCGGTATAGAGCATTTTATCCAACGGGTATGAAATTTCCAAAAAAAGAACGCTTCCGGCTAACAGAATTACAAATTCAAATCATTGATGTTATCAAAAATAATCAAGGTATTACTCAAAAAGAGATTGCCCAGAAACTTGATCAAAAGCCACAGACAATCAATTATAATATAAAAGTCTTAGATCAGGCCGGTCTTATAACAGTTATTAAAAAAGGACGAAAAACAGTGTGTTTTCCTGAAGAAGAACCGATTTCTGACCAACCAGCTCAATAGAAAAAGCAGAGTGGTTAACAATCAAAATTTTGCTCCAAAACTAGTATATAAAGACCAATGATATAAACGTTTATTGTAAGAAAAAAATGAGGTTTCGACGATGAATAAAGGAAGAAGAACATATTGGAAATTGAATGCTGTTTTTTCAAAAGGATTACTATTCTGTATTCTTTCACTTCTCATCCTGGGAAGTAGTGTTGCTGCAACATCAACAAATACTGGAACCAACACAGATGGGGGTGCGTCAACCACTGCGGCTCTTACTGAGGCTGATGCCTTACGAGCCATGAATACTGTTGGTCCTAATATTGCAGTTAATGACATTCAACTTCAAACATCAGATTCTGGCGACTATTATCAAATAACATCCCAATATACAACAACTACTAGGGATGGTGATCTCGTTGTTCATGTTACCAGCAAAGTAGATGCAACTGGTAGTGTTACTACCCTCTCTAAAAGAATACGATGCAATACTGATGAAATTATCGAGGATTCCAATGAATTATATATAATAAATAATAACAAATTAACTGCTATTCCTGTTACTAGCTCCCAAGAAAAGGCACAGTTAGAAAAGATGGTTGTGAATGCCATAGAACCCTTAGTTGATGTAAACACCTATCGTCAACCAATGCATTCCTATCGCTACCGCTATACAGTGCAAGTAAGAAAAAATTCTGACTTAGCTTATAAATCTCATTTAATTACTACGGACTCCTATGAGTTTAATCTTATTGAGACAACTGATTTAACACCTTATTTATCAAGTGATGATGTGATAAAGATTTGTCGTGCTGATGGTGACTATTATGATACATTTGTTGAGTACGCAAAGACAGTACTTGAATCAGAATCTGGTGAAAAAATCCGACAATTAGAACTTCAACGGACTCATTTAGATGTTACAGACTTTCCCCAACTCAAAGAATACTTAGAGGACGATGGCTGGGATGTTCAACCAGGTCAAACGTCTATGTATCAACAGTTTGTTACACCGGAAACTGCTACTATTATTGCTCTAACAGATACAATTTCTTCAGCAGAGGATGCCTATAATCTTGCAGTTCAATGGACTTGGGTTGCAGATAGTGTTCTAAATAAGAAAGAGGAAAAATGGCTGAAACCTGAGGAATTCTTAACTAATACTCCCGGATATGCTAGCAATCCAATACCAGGGAGTATTGTTAGCGATTGCTCAGAGCAAGCAAACACCTTAGTTTCCCTATTACGCGCTATAGGAATTTCTGCTGAAGACGTGAGAGTCGTTCTTGGAGAAGTAGATTTTGATGGAAGTGTAGGTGGTCATGCCTGGGTCGAATTTAAGGTTGAAGGCAAGTGGCTTGTTTTAGACCCAACCTGTGGTCCCTATTGGGATGAAGAGACCAATCAATTGGTAAGTCGAGATGGCGTTGGATTCAATTATTGGAGAAACCATGCTTACCCCTCAAACGAAATTTGGGCATACTATAACGATGTCTATTACACTGATGAATCTCAGGAAGTTGCAGAAGGATGGTCTAATCCATATCAGGTATTTACGGAAGCTGATCTGTATGCTGGATTAATTACAGAAGCTTCCATGGGTTTTTTCTATATCGTAATCGTCATTTCAGCTCTCATCTTGATATCAGTGATCTCTTCCTATATGTATAATAAAAAAGACTCAGGAAAGATGTAGAACTAACTCGTTTCCCTGGGAGAGATTTTTTCTCTCCCCCCACCACTATTTTTTAAAAGGATATACAGATTGTAGTTGTTATGAAAAGCAATATTGCTGTAATAGGTAGCGACAGTGGTGATACAACCCTTTCTTCTTCTGTTCTTAAGATTGCTGAATCTATTGGACGCCGTATAGCACAAAAAGGTGGCGTACTGTTATGTGGAGGGAGAGGTGGTATCATGGAAGCTGCCTGTAAAGGTGTAAAAAAGGAGGGAGGTATTTCTGTTGGTATTTTGCCTTCAACTAAACTAGAGGCAAATCAATATGTCGATATCGGTCTTCCAACAGGACTTGGTCATATGAGAAATTATCTGGTAGTTAATACTGCTGATGCTGTTATTGCCGTCTGTGGACGATACGGGACGCTCAATGAGCTTTCATATGCTATAATTCAACAGAAACCCCTTATTCTTGTGAAAGGCACTGGAGGCATTGTAGATGAGATTATTAATGATACGTCACTTCTTCTACAAGGTAAGAAGTTTAGTATAGCTAGCTCTGCAGAGGAAGCTGTTACGTTAGCCTATCAGAAGATAAAACACTAAAAATAGTACTTTGTCATTTTTTCAGATTGATAGTTTCAATAAAAATATTTATATACTTAATTAAACAAAGTATAACATGTGAGGATCTGGAGTTGTTTCTGAATTCCTTTTCCTTCCATCTCTCCTAACTACCTTCCAGATCCCTCCCATCTCTCATCACTATATTAATATAATAAAATATTAAAATTTTATAATCCTTTTAACAAATTTATCCGTCGTGTTGATTCGACTTCGGCTTGGAATTCACTATAACCTTCGCCAATCAGATGCCAATAGACAGCATCTTTTAATAATTTTTTTTGTTCGATTTCCCCCATGGAAATAACCCCTAATATATATATTATTGTTGTAATATATAAACTTTACTTTAATATAATTAAAAAAATTATTTTTTTACAAGGATTTTTTCTAAGTTAAAGAAATAAACCCTCTAATATTGATTTCATTTAAACAATTTAATGGCATTGATATTTTGAGGGAGTTTCATAGAAGTAGCTATCGCATGACATTTTGTTCGTAAAAGATAGACTATTGGATGATAGTCAGTTTCAGAAAAGGACTCATAATTTGCCATTCCTTTACAGATAATAAGGTCTGAGTCTTTTATTCTCTTTCCAACTTTTAGGGGTAATCTCTGAAAATTAACACCAATAGCAAAACAACCAGTAGTGAGAATTTCATCAACCACTTCTCTAAAGTTCAATGTTTTTGCATCCTTTAAGGTAGCATCACTTATGATCGGCTCTCCTCGCACAACTAAGGTTACAAAGAGAGAAGGATTCAATATTTTTAACTCACGGCAAAGAAGTTTATCAAATACGATTTCACCACAATTATCCGTAAAAAGAAGGACTTTCTTCGCATTTTGTAATATTTCTTTAACCTGTGGATAATCATCATACCCTAACCCTTTTTGATACATCTTTAAAAAAATCTTTGATAGCATGCTGGGATCAGAACTTGCACCATCTATTCCAAAATCCATCATGTTTCCAATGATAGAGCAAATCATGCCTGTTTTCAGGGGATCATCAGCATTATGAATAAGGGCTTCAACTTTGGGAAGTAAAGACAACGCTACGGTATTACTTTCTTTTTTTAATGCATCATAGGGATCAGTATCTTGTAAGGTGTCATAGACCAATTTATGGACTTTTGTTGCAATGTCTGAACTGCATTTCTTTGGATCATAAAGTTCTGAGAGAAGCATACAAGCATTTCTTAAAACCTTTGTTTTCACTGCGAGATCATTAGAACTTAACTCAGCTTCAAAAATAATTCGTTTCAAGAGACAGGGAACACATTCTGGTTGAATCTTCATAGTGAACTTCTGAAAAAGAGAATGTCTATATCAATGTACTGTTATTCTAAAAGAATTTAAAGATTACCATTTCAATAGAAAGCGTCTTTTCTATAGAATTGTAAATAATAATTTTGAGATTATGTTTCCCCATAGAATAACCTTCATTCCACATCCATGAATAAGGATCATTTCTATCAATTGATCTTAAGACATCATCAATATAGAATTCAAGCTTTTCGATTTCATATGTTGTATCAGAAGGATTGACTATTATATCGATATATCCAAAGACTTTAATGATGTCACAAGCCATGATTTCATGGTTAAAAATATATAGGGCATTTTTTGGTTTTATTACATCATAGAGAATCGTCTGATTATCTGGATCGATTATAGTTGCTGTCGTCTGAATTTCTGAAATATTGTTTTCACTATCTGTAAGAGTGAGGTTTACAAGATAAAAACCAGGCGATTCATAGACATGTGTTGTATTTTGTTCATAGGAGATATTACCATCACCAAAGTCCCATTTCCAAGTCAAGGGTGAGATTCCCCTACCAATAGAAGATCCATTGAAATAAAGTGTATTACTTATATTGTCAGAATAAGGTCCATTGGTCAGTACCGTTAATGGAATTTGGTACGAGAGTGCTAGATAAGGTATATAGGCTGTTTGTGTTTCCTTGGATTTGAATTTTGCTACAGGAATATCATATTCTCCCCAGGATGTTTGATCAATAAGTTGCCATCCATTGTTGATGGCAGTTCCTGTTACAAAATCTTGAACATCTTCAGTAACATTAAAAGAACACCATGAAAAGGAACTAGGAAGGGTTATAATTGAAGATACTTGAGAGCTAGTAGATGGTTGAGTATTCCATGTTACTGTACTTTCATTCCAACCACCTGTGATTGGATACAAAGAAAGATTTCGATCAACAGGATCATTTTTCTCATAATCAAAATAGTAAAGAGAGAGAGTTGCAGAAGCGATACTAGCAATTGTCGGCAGACAGGATACATTAAATTTAATGAAGAGATGTTGACCCCAGTCAGTACTTTCATTGCCATTTCTATTTGCTACCTTCATATAACTTGAAGAATTATAATTGGTATCAGGTGTTTTGTTATAGGTATATGAGTCATCTGAAGGATAGAATACATGGTCGCCACTGGTTGATTCCCAAACATGAGCAGAAGTGATATCTTGATTGGTAACATTACCATCATCTGTAACAGTCAACGTAACGACATAAGTACCAGCTGCTTCATACTCATGGGAACAATACATCCCGTTTCCCGTGTTTTCGTCACCAAAATCCCAAAAATAGGTTATTGTTCCATCTAAATCATAACTTTGAGAACCATCAAAGGTTATCGAATGATTGACATAGGTCATGTAGGGACCATTTGCATTTGCTATAGGAGGATTGTTATCCCAACCACTAGGATAGACATAAGGATACCAATCAGTAATGTCATCTGACAAAGAATAAGAAGAGTCATAGATACCATCAGATCCTGAGATATTTTGAGAACATCCAGAATATGAATCAGCATCATAATAACCGTCCCAATAGTTACAACCTAGTGAATAACTTGCATTCCAGGAGTTATTTTTTCCTGTATCATTTCCATGTTGTGTATTATTTATAAAATTATTATGATAAATAGAATTATTTTCTGCATTATTCCAAATAACAATTCCATCGTGACAATTCTTTATTGAATTGTTCGATAATGTTACATGCTGTGATTGATTGAGTACCACCCCTGCAGAGTAATAGGTCTCTTGGGAATTTTGTATAGTAAACCCACTAATGGTCACATAGTTTGAGGAGATGCGAATAATGATGTTAATCTCATCTTCTGCTCCATAAAGTATAGTGTGATCTTTATTTTCTCCTTGTAAAACAAGGGGTCTTTGAATGATAAGATTTTCCTGATACTCTCCACTATAAACATATACGGTGTCATTTGCTGAGGCAGCATTAATAGCATCTTGAATTGAAGAATACTCTGTACCTCCACTATCGTCGACATAGAGAGTTCTTCCCTGTGCTATTGTTGATGGGACGAAAAAGGGATTAAGGAATACTGTAACAACAAAGAGAAATAAAATTCCCAAGTAATGTACTTTTTTCCTTTTCATTCTCCTTCTACCTATATCATGATACTGTATAGCATGTCACATTTACCTCCCATATTATATAAACTTGATGCGTAAAAATGCCATTGTGATAAAATAACTGATATATCTCTCAAGAGAAATTCACACCTGTTCCAACCCTTATTTTCCATTTTTTTCGAAACATTAATATATTACTTATACATATAATTATATAAAAACGGGGATAAAATATGAAGAAAAAACTCATTGGCATATTAGTCTGCTTGATGTTTTTTACGATGATACCCGCTGTTGCTGGTATAGCCTTTGAATCAGAAACAGAGGAAACAGGCCTTTTTGATAGAACAACTCTCCGCGGTGTCGGATTGTTTTTCCGTTTTGCTGACGGGGGAAAGACTATTCGATTCATGGCGTTGAGGATGCATTATCGAACAACCTATTTGGGAGGAACAAAATCTGGACTACTTCGTGCACAACGTCTTGAAATCCCAAATAATTTTAATGGGTATATTGGCAAATTTTTCATCTGGGGATCATTTAAAGGCAGTTTAGACATCTAAACTTCCTTATTACTCTTTGCAGACTTTTTCTTTTTTTCAGTATAGTGTTAAATTTTTTCAGAAAGAAAACTAAAGAAAGTTATTTATTTAAAGATAAGATTACTCGATATAAAGACTGGAGGAGATTATTATGTTAAACACACCGACTATAGTTTTGAATGTCAAGACCTATGCAGAAGCAACAGGAAATAATGCAGTAAATATTGCTAAAATAATGGAGAAGATAGCACAGGAAACGGGAGCAAGTATGGCAATAGCAGTGCAAGCAACAGATATTACTCGTTGTGTTAAAGAAGTTAAAATACCTGTATTTTCTGAACATATTGATCCAATACAACCCGGAAGTCACACGGGTTGGACACTTGCTGAAGCAGTTGTAGATGCTGGAGCAATTGGCACTCTTATTAATCATAGTGAACATCGGTTAAAACTTGCTGATATTGATACGTGTATTACTCGGGCAAAGGAAGTTCATTTGGATCATATCATCTGTACGAATAATATTTTAACGTCAAAAGCTGTTGCATCCTTTTCTCCAAATTTTATTGCTGTAGAACCACCTGAATTAATCGGAGGCGATATTTCTGTTACTACAGCGGATCCCGATATCGTTCGAGGTTCTGTTGAAGCGGTAAAAAAGATTGATGATTCAGTCCATGTTCTCTGTGGTGCAGGAGTTAAAAATGGAAAAGATGTTGCAACATCTATTGAACTTGGAGCTGATGGTGTTCTTTTAGCAAGTGGCGTTGTTAAAGCAAAAGATAAAGAAGCTGTTATTCGAGATCTTGCCTCTGGTTTATAACAAACTATTAAAATTTTAAGGGAGGAAAAAGAGGGGAAGAACAAAAAAACTTGAAGTCGATAACTTTTCCCCTTCCTCAACGTATATTATTTTTTTTTATGATACTTAAATATATTGAGAAATTCGTTCAAAATGACATTTTGACAGATTAAACTTTTATAGAGGATTGGTATTTCCGGGTCGAACATCTCCAAGGCAGGCTCACTTTTTCTCATCTAGGCCTGCCGCATCTCATCCATCATGAGAAAAGTATAAAATATCGTGTCATTTCTCATCGTTAACTCTATAAAGAAAAAAATGTATAAGCCTCTGAAAATTAGGTGAAGGTAGACCTTTATGAAAGAACTTGAGACAACTATATCAATTTGCCCAGCTTGTTATGGAGAAGGAACCATAAAAAAAATTGATGCACAGATTGTAGAAGATGATGGCAAAGTCTGGATTACGAAAACCTGTGATATTCATGGTTTCTTTAAGGATATTTATTTTAGTGATGCTCTTCTTTATAAGAAATGGATAAAATATAAAGTGACAGGAAAGTCCTCTCCAGATGTTAAAACATCGTTGTTTGGCGAACCTGCCCTGTATGATGAGCACAAATCACAGAGTGTTCTGACAAATCTCTTGATCACGAATCGCTGTAATCTTCGCTGTAGTTATTGTTTTATGAATGCAGGAGCATCAGGTGTTGTTTACGAACCTACGTTAGATCAATTACGAGACTTAATGATCCAAGCTCGAAAAGAAAGGCCCCTGGGGTCAAAAGCGATACAAATTACAGGAGGTGAGCCAACGGTTCGAGATGATTTATTTGAAATTGTTGATATCGCAAGAGACGTCGGTTTTACCCATATTCAAGTTAATACCAATGGTTTGAAACTTGCTGAAAGTGTTGAGTATTGTAAAGAATTGAAACAAAGAGCAGTGAACACTATTTATATGAGTTTTGATGGCATAAGTAAAAAAACCAATCCTTGGATTGACCAATGTAAACAAGCCATTGAAAATTTACGACAAGTCAATTTAAAAGTTGTTCTTGTACCCGTGCTTATTGGCGATAAAAATATTCATGAGACCGGAAAAATAATTCGTTTTGCACTTGATAATATTGACATTATTCGAGGAGTGAATTTCCAACCTGTTTCTTTTTGTGGTCGCATTACAAAAATTAAGGATGAAAAACGGGAGAAACAACGAGTGGATTATGTACGTATGATGGAAGAAATCGAAAAAGAATTTTCTGGAAATATATCTCGAGAGGATTTTTATCCTGTTCCCTTTGTGTATCCTATTTCAGAATTGATTGAAAATCTTAAAGGTGAGGATCAAGTAGAATTTACTGCCCATCCAGGTTGTGGTGGTGCTACGTATCTCTTTTTAGAGAACGACCAACCCTTACCAATAACGAGATTTATCGATGTAGAACGATTTATGAACTTTGTCCATGAACAAAGTAAAAAAACAGGTCCCTTAAAAAAACTCCGAGTTGCTACATCCTTCCTTAAAAACCTTGATTCTTTTGTTGATCAAAAAAAGGCACCACAAGGATTTGACCTAAAAAAATTGGTAAAAGATGCTGCCATTGGAGGAAGCTATGACTCACTCCGTGGGTTTCATTATCAAAGTCTCTTTGTTGGATCGATGTGGTTTCAAGATTCTTTTAATCTGAATGTCGACCGACTCCAACGATGTGTCATTCATTATACGACCTTAGAGGGTATTGTTCCTTTCTGTGCTTACAACGGTTTAGGTTATGGTGATAGGATACGAGAAAAGCATGCCCTCTCCATTAAAGAATGGGAAAAACAAACTGGAAAGAAAATTAAAGATGATTTGTGGAAAAACGGTCCTCTGACCTAATCGCTATCTTTACATTACTTTTTTTCAACAGAAATATTTATATAGAAATAGATATATAATGAGATACTAAAACCTTTTTGGGGAAGGAAATTATATGAGGAAAAAAAATACAACACCCTATTTATTCAAGGCAGCTATACCAGTTGTTCTAGCGCTCCTATTAGTAGTTTCAGGGGTAGCAGGAATTGCTGATGACCAAAATGAATTTACCATTCAAGAGGCTCAAACAATAGGCGGTGGCCGCTCATGGTCAGATAATTTTGATTCCTATGTTTTAGACCAATTTTTAGATGGAACACCTGATGATGGAGGATGGAAAGGCTGGGATAATGCTTCCGCAGCTGGCGCATATGTAGTAAATGATTATGCTCACAGTAGCCCTCACTCTGTCGAAATTGTTGGCGGATCAGATCTTGTCCATGAATATAAAGGTTATACCGCTGGGCAATGGACCTATACAGCATGGGTATATATCCCAGAAGATTTTAATGGACTATCCTACTTTATTATGCTTAGCGGCTATACTGACGGCGGCGGATCTGCAAATACATGGACCGTACAAGTGCGCTTTGACAGTGGATTAGGTATCGTTGAATCTGAATTCGATGGCTCTACGTTAACGCTTATTACCGGTCAGTGGGTTGAACTTCGCGTTGAGATTGATTTAGATGGCGATTGGTTTAAAATCTTTTATGATAGTGAGATGCTTGTTGAGAAGGAATGGTCTGCAACCGTACAGGGTACTGGTGGAGGACCTCTTGTCATTAACGCCGTCGATCTTTTTGCCAATGCCGCATCAGAAGTCTATTATGATGACATGTCTCTTGAGGAAGGTATTTCCCTCTCTTGTGATGCTGATGGACCCTACGAGGGCGTAGTGGGTGAAGAAATCCAGTTTGATGGTACTGTAAGTGGTGGTGTACCACCCTATGACTATGAATGGGATTTTGGAACCGGGGATTATGCCTACGTGGAAGATCCAATGTACAGCTATGACGAAGCTGGAGAATATACGGTATGGTTTAATGTCACTGACGATGCAGCAGGATCAGCTAGTGATAGTACTACAGTTACTATTACTGCACCTGAGCCCCTTATTGCTGATGCTGGTGGGCCTTATGAAGGTCTGGTTGATGAGACCATCCAATTTACTGGCTCTGCAACAGGAGGAACGCCACCCTACACATATGAATGGGACTTTGGTGATGGTAATACATCTGATGAACAAAACCCACAGCATGCTTATGCCGTTGCCGATGACTATACGCTAACATTAACTGTTACTGATAGCATTATGGAAACTGATGACGATACTACAACAGCTACTATTATAGAGGATATCTCCACCGACTTAGAAATCACAGCTATTACTGGCGGCATGGGCGGTGTGACAGCAACTATCAAAAATGCTGGTGATAATCCTGCAACTGTTGTTGAATGGCACATCTATGTTGAAGGCGGTTTTCTAGGACTTATCGATATTGATGCAACTGATACCATTGCAGAAATCGCTGCTGCAGGTGAAGAAGATGTTCCTAGTGGCTCTCTTGGATTCTTACGGCTTGGACCTATTGACATCGAAGTCACGGCAGAAGCAGAAAATGCTGATAAAGTAACTGCCAGTGCAAGCGGCTTTGTCATCGGACCGTTTGTCCTTATCTCTGGTTAAAACAAGAAAGAGTACAATATGGTTGCTTTATGCAACCCCCCCTTTTTTTATTTTTTTAGGTCATTCCACGTAAGAATAGGATTCTTAACAGATTGAACCTCATCTACTCTATTTACTGGTGTATTGTGAGGTGCACTTTTTACTAGAACAGCATCTTCCTGAGCAATGGTTAACAAAGTGTCAATATACAAATCAAGGGTTCTTTTCGATTCGGATTCGGTTGGTTCAATCATCAATGCCTCTTTAACGATCAAGGGAAAATACACTGTAGGTGGATGAAGACCATAATCGAGTAAGCGTTTTGCAACATCCATGGCTCGAATACCTTTTTCTTTCAATAGCTTTTCACAACTTATGACAAATTCATGTTTTCTCAATTCTTTATAGGGTAATTCATACTTGTGTGTAGCTATTAGTTTCTGTTTCATATAATTTGCATTTAACACAGCGATTTCTGAAATTTCTTGTAAACCGTCACGACCCATAAGCTGAATATAAATGTATGCTTTTAAAAGAACAGAAAAATTACCATAAAATTCCTTTATTTTTCCTATGGAATGTGGGCAGTCATACTTAAGGTCATAATTGTGTTGTTTCTTTATAATACGAGGTAAAGGTAAAAATTTCTCCAATTCTTTTGTTACACCAACTGGTCCTGATCCTGGACCACCACCGCCATGAGGTGTGGAAAAGGTTTTGTGAAGATTTAAATGAACAATATCAAAACCCATATCTCCAGGACGTGCCTTGCCCATAATTGCGTTCATATTTGCCCCATCATAATACAATAAGGCTCCTGCCTCATGAACCATTTTTGCAATCTCAAGAATGTCTGATTCAAAGATGCCAAGTGTATTAGGATTTGTGAGCATAAAACACGCCGTTTTCTCTGAAAGCGTCTTTTGTAAAGCTGATACATCTACTGTTCCTTCCTTGGTGGAAGGAAGTTCAATAACAGAGTATCCTGCCATGGAAGCACTGGCTGGATTGGTCCCATGGGACGTGTCAGGAAGAATGACTTCTGTTCTCTTTGTATCTATTCTATGGGCATGATAAGCTTTGGTAAGTAAGAGTCCCATGAATTCTCCTTGGGCTCCTGCTGCTGGTTGTAAGGTAAAAGAGGCCATTCCCGTTATCTTACACAATAATTCTTCGAGTTCAAAAAGGATTTGGAGATTTCCTTGAACTGTCGATACATCTTGGAGGGGATGTACAAACGAAAAACACTCCCATCTGCCGATTTCTTCACATAATTTTGGATTGTACTTCATGGTACAGGAACCTAAAGGATAAATTCCAGTGTCAATACCATAATTCATGTGACTGAGATGGAGAAAATGTCGCACTACTTGATTCTCTTCAAGATGGGGTAGCAAGAGGGGCTTTTTTCTTTGTAAGGATGAAGGTATATTAGACGGACAATCAACTGTCGTAGGTTTTAGAGTTACATCCAATTCATGAAGAAGTGGTTCCTGATAGCAAGCACTGTGATACATTAGGAAACCTCCTTGAGAACTTTGAGCAATTGGTTGATTGCTTCATCACTGTGCATCTCAGTCACTCCAAAAAGCATGCAGTTCTTTAGGTTGGGGTAGAAATGTTCAAGAAGAAGACCAGCATGAATACCATGTTTCATGCACTCTTGCGATAGTTTTGTAATATTGGGACATCGAATCACAAATTCATTGAAATGGATACCTGAAAAAACAGTTTCATATCCTGGTATTGAAGAAATTTTTTTTGCAAGTATCTGTCCTTGCTGAAAATTCTTTATACTTAGTCGTTCTAAACCTTTTCCTCCCAGCAGTGCAAGGTAGGTACAAGCAGCAAGCGCATTTAATCCTTCATTGGTACAAATATTACTAGTTGCTTTGCCTCTTCGAATGTGTTGTTCTCTTGTTTGTAGAGTCATACAAAATGCTCTATTTTCTTCAGCATCTTTAGTCATTCCAATTATTCTGCCAGGAATGTGTCTCAGATACTGCTTTTTACAAGCAAATATTCCAAGTGTTGAACCTCCAAAATCCATGGGATTGCCCAATGCCCTTCCTTCACCAATTACGATATCTGCATCATATTCTCCAGGACTTTTTATTATCCCTAAAGATATAGGATCAACACCAACAACAAAAAGGGAAGTATTGTCTCGTACTAGTCTACTAATTTCTTGACAATCATCTTCAAAAATTCCAAAAAAGTTTGGATTTTCAATATAGACTCCAGCTGTCTCTTCATCTATGGTTTTCTGTAAATCAATGGCATTTATCTTTCCCGTTTTTTTATCGTATTCAACTTCTTTAATAGTAACATTGGCACCTTTAACATAATTATTGAGAATGCATCTTTTCTCCCATGTGATATTCTTTGGTACAATAAATGATGTTCTCTTATTTGTTCTTGAACACATCAAGGCTGCTTCACCAAGTGCTGTCGCACCATCGTAAAGAGATGCGTTGGCAATATCCATTCCAGTAAGTTCTGCGATCATGCTTTGATATTCAAACATTGCTTGAAGAAATCCCTGTGATGCTTCAGGCTGATAGGGTGTATATGCACTATAAAATTCAGATCGAGAAAGTATCGATTTAACTGCTGAAGGAATATAATGAGGTTTTATTCCACCACCTAAAAAAATTGGCATTTCATAAAATGATTTGTTTTTTTGAGCGATTTTTTTTAATTTTTCTTCTACTTGGGGCTGGGAAAGACCTTTTTCTATCTTTAAATTGTTAATAAGAATATTTTTTGGAATGTCGGAGAATAATTCATTAATATCTTTTAGATTCATCTCATCCAGTATACAATCTTTCTGGTTGCTATTAGGAATAAACTTCATAATGTCCCCAACAGGGTAAATAAAAATCTATTAAAGAACCTTGTTATAAGTGACAAACTGAATCCATTTAAAATTATAAAAAAAGGAATGGGTGAAATTTTTCTAATTTATTTTGGAACTACGCCAGGATCAATGCTATCTTGATTTGTGTGATCTGTTAGATTGTCCTGATTTGTATGTTCGTTTTCTTGAACAGTATTGCCGTATGGTGGATTACATCCATGATCATATGGTAGGGTGTCTTGAGCTGTATGGGGGTCTGTAAAACTGTCTTCTTGCATCGAGTGGTCTTCTTGAACAGTATGATCAGAACAGGGCGGATTAGATCCATGACCAATAACAGTGGTTGTTGACAGCATTAGAAGTCCTAGGATACTCAATATTATTAGTATTTGTTTTTTCATCTTATTTTCCCCTTATATTCAACTTCAATGTAAATTATATGCAAGAACATATATAAATAATTTTTTAATTGTAAAAAAAGGTTAATTATTAGTAAACAATGCGGCAATATTTAGATTGTTGATAGATATATCCCAAAGCTTTAAGGAAATGCTATTCCAAATATTATCTTCGACCACTCCTACTACTTTTCCAATGATTTGATACTCATAAATGGGTTCTGGGTATTCTTCATTTGAAAAACTGATGGTATAGTATCTTTTCATATTGTCGGTACTGATTTGATAAACACTTCGACAGGCAAGACCACCCTCGTCTATTAGGAAAATATTATCTCCTAAAGCAACAGAAAATTCTTGATGAGATGATTTTTGAATAATAAGGTATCCTTCAGCAGCATCTTGGATATCCAAGATACTACTTTTTACATAACGATACTCTTCAGGATCGTGAAACGAATCAAGAAAATTGTCCATTCCAATAACCTGGGATATTGTGAGATAGGGTAGATTAATAAGAACAATAAAAGTAACGATTTTTAAGATGTCCTTACTATATTTATACGAAAAAACTTTCTTCCATCTCAACATTGCCATATATTATCTTGCTAAACTTTGTCAATGAGGCTATATAAATATTTTCTGTTAAAACGTCAGATGAGAATATTGACAAAACAACAAAATCAATACAGTATTACAAAAAGCATTAATTATTGAAAGAGATTACAGGAAGGATTTCATGCAAGATATCTGGATTGAAAAATATCGACCAGCAACACTTGAAGATATCGTAGGACAAGATACAATAATTGAAAGATTGCAGGCCTATGCAAAAACAAAAAATGTACCTCATCTTATCTTTGCTGGTCCAGCAGGTACTGGAAAAACAACCTCTGTTTTAGCACTCGCAAAACAGTTATTTGGTAAATCAACCTGGAAACAGAATTTTTTTGAATTAAATGCAAGCGATGAACGAGGCATAGCAATCATTAGAGGAAAAATCAAGGATTTTGCCCGAACAGCACCCATAGGAGAAACGCGCTTTAAAATCATCTTTCTTGACGAAGCGGATTCACTAACAATTGATGCTCAGGCAGCACTTCGAAGAACAATAGAAAAATATTCACATATTTGTCGTTTCATTCTTTCAGTAAACTATTCTTCTAAGATTATTGAACCGATACAATCAAGATGTGCGGTCTTTCGTTTTAAACCAATAAAATCAGAAGATATTAAAAAATATATGAGAAAGATTGCATCCAAAGAAAAATTAGAAATCACCTCTGATGGTCTTGAGACATTGATTTTTATTGCTCAAGGCGATATGAGAAAAGCAATCAATATTTTACAAGTGGGTGCAACTATCAATAAAAAAATAACAGCAGAGCTTTTGTATCAAACTTCATCAACTGCCCGACCTGATGACGTTAAAACATTAATTAACACCGCTCTTGAGGGAAATTTTATGACTGCTCGAACTCAACTATATGATTTACTCATTCGCTATGGCTTAAGTGGTGAAGATATAGTAAAACAGATCCATAGAGCGATTTTTGATCTTACCATTCCTGATGAACAAAAAGTTCATTTAATAGAAAAAACTGGAGAAACGGAATTTCGTATTGTTGAAGGTAGTAATGATCATATACAACTAGAGGCTCTCCTAGCACAATTCACATTGATCGGAAAGCAATTATAATGCTTTGTTCTTGTAAGAAATTTCCAACTCACCTATTTTTTCTGTAAAAAAATATCCATAATCTTTTCTAACTTTTGTCTTGTCTCTTTTCCAACTCCGTATCTTACTCGAACAATTGGTTTGTTTGGTTTAAGGATACGATTAAGATCAATAGGAGTACCACTTATGACAATATCGCTATCTGTATTATTGATAGTCTGTTCTAATTCATGTATCTGTTGTTTTCCATATCCCATTGCTGGTAGAACATTCGATAGATGGGTGTATTTCTCAAATGTTTCAAGGATTGAACCTACAGCAAAAGGTCGGGGATCGATGATTTCTCGTGCTTTATGATTCTCTGCTGCTATTGTACCAGCACCGTATTTCATGCCCCCATGAGTTACGGTTGGTCCATCTTCAATCACAAGAACTCTTTTTCCTTCAATCTGTGTTGTGTCAGCAACTTCAACAGTGGAGATTCCTTCAATGATTTGTGCAGAAGGATTTATAGCTTGTATATTATGTCGGACCTGGTTGATATCCTCTTGCTTAGCGGTATTCACCTTATTGATAATAACAACATCTGCTGTTCGAACGTTTAACTCTCCTGGGTAATAAGAGATTTCATGTCCTGGTCTATGGGGATCTGCAAGCGTAATGAGCAGATCAGGTTTGATAAAAGAAAAGTCATTGTTCCCCCCATCCCAAATAATGACATCTGCTTCTTGTTCTGCATCATGTAGTATTTGTTGATAATCAACACCAGCATAAATGACACCACCCATGTCGATATAAGGTTCGTATTCTTCTCGCTCCTCTATGGTACATCGAAAGGAATCTAAATCCTTATAACTTGCAAAACGCTGAACCTTCTGAAAATTTAAATCTTGATCATAAGGCATTGGATGTCGTAAAGAGGCGACTTTATACCCTTTTTTACGGAGGATGTCAAAAAGTGTTCGTGAGATTTGTGATTTACCGCACCCTGTTCTAACAGCACAGACAGCGATAACAGGTTTAGTAGCATGAATCTGTGTATGATTAGGTCCTAAAATTATAAAATCGGCGCCTGCTGCATTCACTTCTGCGGCTTTTTGCATAACATACGAATACGGAATATCGCTATATGCAAAAACCACTTGATCAATGTCATGGTGTTGAATTAACGTCGTAATCTTATGTTCTGGATAGATTGGTATTCCATTTGGATAGAGTTTTCCTGATAATTCTTTAGGGTATTTCCGACCAGAAATATTGGGAATTTGAGTAGCAGTAAAGGCAAGGATCTCATAGTCCTGATTTTCTCTAAAAAAGACATTAAAATTATGAAAATCTCTACCTGCAGCACCCATAATAATAGTTTTGATTCTACGTTTCAAAAGCAAACCCTGATTTGCCAGGTAACAGATAAGAGTTTATCAAGTTTTTCTTCTTATTAGTCACTTTTGATACGTAGATTTTTATGGTTAAGAATCATTTCGAAATATGAAGGTTGATAAAGATGAATAGAGAAGCTCTGCCATTAATTCTTGCCATTCTTATACCTATCATCCTTGTTTTTTTATTCTGGTTATATTTCTATGGACTTGATTACTTCGATTATTTCAAAAAAATCGATCTCATTTATTATATTATCATTATTCCTTTTGCTCTCGGACTTTTTGCAGGTCTCCTAAAGCTAAGCAAACCTAAATGATTCCTTACTATTAACAAATTTAGTATATGACATAAATTCTTGGAAATTCTGAAAAGAAAGAAATCTATTATCTTCCAATCATTCGAATTAATACTCTTCCAAAAACTTTTGTCACTTATTAATTAAAAGAAAGGTATTTATACAAAGAACCCATTTCAAATCCTGCTAGATGAGATGCACTAAATTGTGATATAATTACAATTTTTTAGGATTCTAGCATAGTAAAAAGTGGGATGATGGGATGCATACAGCTAACTTGAGAATTGTAGAGGAGGTACTTTTTGAAATATAAAAAACCTTATTTACTTACTCGAGACATTAGGGATATTGAGATAAAAGTAGATGAAATTTTAAATAAAAATAAAAATAAATTAAAAAATATAGAAACAAAAAATAATATAAATGAGATATTATTTAAAGATTCAAAGGATACTTTGGTTAAAATTAGAAATAAAGATTTCTCCCCTGAACAAAAAAGCAGAGAGTCCATCTATTTTGTAAAAAAGAAAAAATCACAAAAAATACAGAAAGAAAATACAAAAAAATCAGAAAAAACAACGGACAAAAAGAAGTCGTTATTCGCAAAGAAATCGAAAAAAAATGAAACTGAAGAAATTGCAAAACTTAGTTCAGATGAGACAGAATGGTTAAACCAGCGCATCAAAAATGCTAAAAAGGATAAGGATGACAAGAAGTTTGAAAAGAAAACTGAGTCAACAACTGAAATTGATCCTTCTTTTCTTAATCAAATCAAACCATTAGATCAACAAAAGGGCGAAGATACTCTTGATAAAAAAGATTTAGAAGCAATTCCACCAAAATCTCCAGATGATAAAGAAATAAGCGATTCAGAAAAAGAAGAAGAGATAATTATTGGGAAAAAACAAGAAACCTCTCCTAAAAAGGAAAGTGACACTCAAGACGAAGATCATAGCAAGGATTCTCCTCAAGTTACTCCTCCCTCAACTGAAAAAAATTTGGATGGATCATTAGAAAAGAACGAAGATGAAGACACTTCACATTTAGATGTTATAAAACCTATAGATGAAAAGATCGATAGCGATAAACCTGAGGAAAGTCCTTTAGAAGAATCGGAACATACTCAGAATGATACTTCTTTTCAACAAGAACCTCAGAATATCGCAGATGATGCTTTTCAGCAAGATCCCTTAAAGAAGGTAAAGCAACCTTTACCATCTCCCACAGAAATAAAATTAGATGACATTAGACCTGATGATGAAATAAAGTTTCAAAATGTAGCAAATTCTTTAAAACTTGCAACCTTAAAAAATTTAGGTTATACTGAAGGAACTTGGGAAGAATTGGACTTCTACCCTATTCATGAACCATTTGCTTATGTAGAAATTATTCGAGAAACCGAATCTCTTGATAAAAGATATATTCTAGTAGAAGTTGAACTCTATGATGAAGAGGCACGAATCTTGCAGTTTATCAAGGATACTATGTATAGCACATCTATACGAACAGAAGAATTAGAGGAAAAGGGTGAGCAGCACTATCTTCAAGAAAAAGTTGATCAGATACTACAAGATTATATGATTTCACTTATTCCCCAGTCAAAGAAAAAAATTATTTATTTTCTTGAAAAACAATTCTTGGGTCTAGAACGTTTAGAGACGTTAATGCGCGATCCTAATATTGAGGATATTTCTTGTGATGGAGCAAATGTTCCTTTCTTTCTATATCATCGGCGATATGGATCTCTTAAAAGTAATGTGGAATTTGGCAATGAAGATGAATTATCTGCTTTTGTTATAAAACTTGCACAGAAATGTGGTAAACACATTTCGATTTCCGAACCAATGATTGATGCAACCATGCCAGATGGTTCTCGAATTCAGATGACTTTGAGTACAGAAGTTACTACCAAAGGATCTACTTTTACTATTCGAAAATTCAAAGAAGATCCATTTTCCCCACCTGATCTTATCGAATTTAATAGCATGTCCTCAGAAATGGTTGCTTATCTTTGGCTTGCTGTTGAAAACGGTATTAATGCCCTTATTGCAGGTGGTACAGCAGCTGGAAAAACCTCCACCTTGAACGCCATCTCGCTGTTTATTCCTCGGGAATCAAAGATCGTTTCCATTGAAGAAACGCGAGAGATTAATCTTCCCCACCCTAACTGGATTCCAGGTGTTTCACGATCAGGATTTGGCGAAGTTGTAGGTAATAAAGTCGTTGGTGAAATTGATTTATATGATCTTATGAAAGCAGCCCTAAGGCAACGTCCCGAATTTATTATTGTAGGGGAGATTCGTGGTCGCGAGGCTTATGTCCTCTTTCAGGCTATGGCCACAGGGCATACTACCTATTCTACCGTCCACGCAGACTCTGCCCAATCACTTATTCATAGGTTAGAGGGAAAACCAATCAATATTCCTCGAATTATGCTTCAAGCCTTAGATATTGTTTGTATTCAGGTGATATCTCGAGTAAAAAACAAGCGTGCTCGTCGATGTAAACAAATTATTGAAATTATTGATATTGATCCAACAACAAAGGAGATACTCACTAATGAAGTATTCCATTGGGATCCTGTAGATGATCGGTTTATCTATTCCGGAAAAAGCTACATACTTGAACGGATTCGATCAGAAAAAGATCTTAATAGAGAACAAATGACAACAGAAATCAAAAATAGATCTCTATTGTTAGAATGGATGAATAAAACAAATATTCGAGAATTCAAGAAAGTTGCTACCCTTATTGCTCAATATTTTGATGATCCTGAAAAAATCATGAAAAAGATCAAGGAAGATACATAATGAAGAAAGTGGCTATTTGTCCTCAGTGTAATACCAAATTCGTTCTTGAGGGGGCTCTTGGTCAAAAAATTGAGATACAATGTAGTCAATGTGGCCAGAAAGGAATTATTCTTTTTACAAAAGATACCTTATCCCTTGAAAAAGAGAATTTGGTAGAACTTGATTTCTATCCCGTTCATGAACCCTATGCTTATATTAAAATCTTAAAAGATACAAAATCGCTTGATAAATTTTATAAAGTAGTTGAACCAGAGCTCACATCAAATGAACAACAACAACTCAAATTTATTCAAGATACCTTGATGAAAACCTTTGATGTTCGTCTTGACGAATTAGAGACTCAGCGTATCGAATCCTATTTGGTAGAAACTATAAATAAAATTATTAATAAATATGAATTGACAGTTAACGACGTCTACAAGAAAAAAATACTTTATTATACCAAACGTGATTTTCTAGGATATGGAAAAATCGATCCCTTAATGCGTGATCCTAATATTGAGGATATCTCTTGCGATGGTTCTACTGTTCCGATATTTTTATATCATAGACGTTTTGGGTCCCTAAAAAGTAATGTCATTTTTGATACAGAAGACGAACTTTCTGCCTTTGTAGTTAAACTTGCACAAAAATGTGGAAAACATATCTCTCTTGCTGAACCAATGCTTGATGCCACCATGCCAGATGGCTCTCGCATTCAGATGACCTTAAGCAAAACAGTCACAGCACGTGGCTCAACCTTTACCATTAGAAAATTCCGGTCTGATCCTATTACTCCTACTGATCTTATTGAATATCATACCATGTCTGTTGAAATGGTTGCTTATCTTTGGCTTGCTGTTGAAAACGGTATTAATGCCCTTATTGCAGGTGGTACCGCAGCTGGAAAGACCTCTACCTTGAACGCCATCTCGCTGTTTATTCCTCGGGAATCAAAAATAGTCTCCATTGAAGAGACGCGAGAGATTAATCTTCCCCACCCTAACTGGATTCCTGGCGTTGCTCGATCCGGTTTTGGTGAAATTGTCAATGATCGATTGGTAGGAGAAATTGATTTATTTGACCTCATGAAAGCAGCATTACGACAACGTCCTGAATATATTCTTGTGGGAGAGATTCGTGGTCGGGAAGCATTTGTCCTCTTTCAAGCCATGGCAACAGGTCATACTACGTATTCCACGTTTCATGCCGATTCTACAAAATCACTTATTCATCGATTAGAAGGAAAACCTATTGATATTCCTCGAGTCATGCTCCAAAGTCTTGATATTGTTTCGATTCAAGTCAGTGCAAAACTGGGGGATCAACATGTACGACGCTGTAAACAAATCGTCGAAATTGTCGATATCGATCCTATGACCAAAGAAATT
>Ga0272441_10001385_pt1 | contig 51631 bp, 47 predicted proteins | sample SSMProp6N_FD_193582 | JGI IMG/M metagenome (GOLD analysis project Ga0272441, IMG submission 193582) | Marine sediment archaeal communities from Little Sippewissett salt marsh, Falmouth, MA, United States - SSM-Prop-6N | ecosystem: Environmental > Aquatic > Marine > Wetlands > Sediment ...
CATTTGGATCATTATGATCACAGTGTGTTCTTTAGGTCTTTTATTGCTCAATAAATTTGCGAGGATAATGTTCATTCTGTTTAGTATTATTCATATTACTATTCTTACATATATTGTCATTCTAAAATACGGGCATATTATGATCTTTCTTGACTATTTCTTCAGGCTCTATTTCAATCTTGTTGTCTGTGGCGTATATGTCGGGTTTTTAACTATTCCAGAGATTAGAGAACAATTCTCTATTAATAAAGAAGAGGTTCAGCTAAAAAAATGGTTTGTCAATTTTATATTAAGAAAGTCACATGCCAAGGATGCTAACGGGTATCACAATTTGGGTCTTGCTTATAACCGTTTGGGGCGTCATTTGGATGCGATCGATGCGTTTGAAAAAGCTATTTCCATTGATGCTGAAAATGGAGATTTTTATTTTAGCTTGGGCATGACTTATATTAAACTTAAAAAATATAGTGAGGCGATTTATACGTTAAAGCAGGCTATCCATTTGAATCCTATTCATTTGGAAGCGACCTATACCTTGGGATTGATTTACAGAAAAACAGGATGCGACAATGATGCGATTGAAATTTTTAAAAGAGCCATCAGCATTCAGCCGGAATATGCTCCTGTCCATAAAGACATCGGGAAGGCCTATATGAGCGTAGGCAAGTTTCAAAGGGCATTGGATGCATTCAAAAAGGTTATTGAATTAAATCCTCAGGAGGCTGAATCTCATTTTTTTATTGGAAAAATTTTTTTGGAACAACTGGAGGAATTCAAAGAAGCACAGGAGGCTTTTCGAAAAGCTATTCAGCATGATCCTAACTTTATTCAGGCTTATTTTCAATTAGGGATGGTATCTCTCAAGTTAGAGCGCTATAAAGATGCAATCCGGAATTTCAAGGAGGTTGTTAATCGAGAGTGGAGTAATAAATATGCTCATTATCAGCTAGGATTTGCTTATGCGATGATTGATGATTATGGGTCTGCCCAAAGAGAGCATAAAATTCTTGATGAGTTGGATATGGATTTAGCCAATAATCTTAGAATGTTATTGAAGCAATAGAGCACTAAATTTTCATAATAAAGAAAAATATGACAATTCTTCCCAATATCATAACAATAGGAAATCTGCTTTGTGGTTTGAGCGCGATTGCTTTTGCTTTGAAGCATGAGCCGTTATTATCGGCACATATGATTTTTTTCGGCATGGTATTAGATTTCCTTGACGGGAAAATCGCTCGTTTCACCCACAGCGTCAGCCATATTGGGACGTATTTGGATTCTATAGCCGATATTGTTTCTTTTGGTATCGCTCCTGTTATTCTGACATATGTTCTTTGCCCTGCCGATTACAAAAAGGGAATATCTTTTTTCCTTTTTCTTTATGCAGCAAGTGGTGTTTTTCGACTGGTTCGCTACACGCTGAATTCTAAAATAAAGAGAAAAGAAACATTCTCGGGAATTCCGATCCCCGCTGCTGCAGGAAGCATTTTGAGTTTTATGCTTATTTATTTACACACGAGGATGTCTTTCCCTTATGTTATTGGAACGTGTATCATTATTTTTAATGCGGTTTTAATGTCGAGCACTCTTCCTTACCAGCATCTTTCAAAAATCTTAAAGAATTTTCCTTCCTATGTAAAGATTACGTTTTTGATTGTTTCTACGATTGCGTTCTTAAGCGGATATTATTATGCGGTGCTTTTTTTATGTTTTATGTTATATACTGTTTTCGGTATCAAGTGGCATGGCAGCTATGAAACAAAATAGAATGTGAAGCAATAGATGACATTTTCTTATAAAGCATTTTACGAAATATAGGCATTCTTCAATGAATCGCTATCTTTGTATTCATGGTCATTTTTATCAACCTCCACGGGAAAATCCTTGGCTAGAGGAAGTTGAACTCCAAGATTCTGCTTATCCCTTTCATGATTGGAACCAGAAAATAACTTCCGAATGTTATGCCCCCAATACGGCTGCTCGTATTCTTGACGGCGAAGAGAAAATCGCCCGCATCATTAATAATTATACGAATATTAGTTTTAATTTCGGCCCAACACTTTTTTCTTGGCTCAACCGCAATGATCCTGTTATCCATGAGGAAATTATCAAAGCGGATGAAGAGAGTCAGAAAAAATTTTCAGGACATGGCTCGGCTTTAGCACAGTGTTATAATCACATGATCATGCCCCTTGCCAGCCGTCGGGATAAAGAAACACAAATAAAATGGGGGTTGGCGGATTTTGAGCATCGTTTTCATCGGAAAGCCGAAGGGATGTGGCTTCCAGAGACGGCTGTGGATTATGAAACGTTAGATATTCTGGCAGCAGAAGGAATCAAATTTACCATTTTGGCACCCAACCAGGCTAAGGTTATCAGAAAAATGGGAGAAGAGAAGTGGATAGATGTTTCGAATTCGCGCATTGATCCCAAAAGACCTTATTTGTGCAGGCTTCCTTCGGGAGCGCATATAACGATATTCTTCTATGACGGTCCGATTTCCCGAGATATCGCTTTTGGAGATTTGTTAAAAAATGGGGAGGATTTTGCAAGAAGACTAGTGAGCACTTTTTCTCAAGAGCCGACGGAAGATGAAATCGTTCACATTTCAACCGATGGAGAAACCTATGGGCACCATCATCATATGGGGGATATGGCGCTAGCCTATTGTACCCAGTATGTCACAGAAAATGGTTTGGCCCAGTTGACCAATTATGGGGAGTTTCTCGAGGCGCATTCCCCTCAATATGAAGTAGAAATCTTTGAAAACTCTTCTTGGAGTTGCTGTCATGGCATTGAGCGATGGAGAAAGAATTGCGGTTGCAATTCCGGAACACATCGAGGCTGGAATCAAAAATGGCGTAAACCTTTGAGAGAAGCATTGGATTGGCTAAGAGATAATCTATTTCTTATTTATGAAGAACAGGCTTCTCTGCTTTTAAAAGACGTTTGGCTTGCTCGCAACGAGTATATCCAAGTGATTTTAGATAGGTCTCAAAATAATGTTGAAAAATTTTTATCGGAACATTCTGCACATAAATTGGATCAGGAACAGAAGATCAAAGCTCTTAAACTTCTTGAACTCCAACGTAATGCCATGTTGATGTTTACAAGTTGCGGATGGTTTTTTGACGAGATCTCAGGGATGGAGACGGTCCAAATTTTGAAATACGCAGCCAAAGCGATTCAGTTATCTCATGATCTTACAGAAATGAAATTAGAAAAAATGTTTCTTCATCAATTAAAAAAGGCTTCTAGTAATATAACGGAATATCATGACGGAGCTTATATCTATGAAAAACTTGCTAAATCAGCCGTTTTGGATCTTGTGCGGGTGGGAGGGCATTATGCGGTTTCCTCTTTATTTGAGGACTATGCAGATAAAACAGATATTTATAGTTATTCGGCAACCAATCAGATTTATGATCGACTGGAGATGGGAAAACAAAAGGTAGCGGTGGGGGAAGTGAAGATTCGTTCGGAGATTACCTGGGAAGAGGAAATTGTGAGTTTTGCAGTCCTGCATTTGGGCGGCCATAATCTTGTAGGAGGGGTTCGGCAATTTGTTGACGAAAAAGAGTTCTCAAAGATGCATAAAGAAATTAAGGATGCCTTCCGGAAACAGAACGTCGAAAAAACCCGCATGCTCATAGAAAAGCATTTTGATGTGGGACAATATTCTTTGCAGCATTTATTCAAGGATGAGCAAAGCAAAGTTCTTTACCAGATTTTGGATTCCACCCTCGAAGATGTGGAGGTCTCTCTGCGGCAGATCAACGAACATCATTATCCGATTATTCAGGTTATCAAGCGGCTTCATATCCCCCTTCCTAAAGTTTTGGTTAATACCGTTTTGGTTATGGTCAATACAGATCTTTTAAGGGTTTTGGGGGGCGAAAAAATTGATTTTATAAGGCTTGAAGAACTGGTTTCCGAGGTGAAAGAATGGTCTCTGGAGGTTGACAAAGTGACTATTGAATTTGTCGTAAGACGGCGGGTCACAGGGCTGATGGAGGAGTTTGAGAAGAATCCGAAGAATGTTCAGCCTTTGAAGCTTGTCGAACCGATATTGCGGATATTACATCCGTTGCACCTGAGTTACGATTTGTGGAAATCCCAGAATATCTATTTTTTTGTTGCTGAGAAAATGTATCAACAGATGCTCGAACAAAAAGAAAAAGGAAATGCCAAGGCAAAAGAATGGATTCATTATTTTGATAGGGTAGGCAATTATTTTAAAGTAAATATTTCTTAGTTTTTTCTCGATAAGAAAGGTTTGGTTTGGTACGTTTAATTCGTTTTGTGGTTTTCTTTTTTTAACCTTGTTGTTGACAAAAGATGAAGGTACAATAAAATTCGCAACAAAGGGAAAATTTATGTTGTTGAGAGCATTGATTTTTGTATGCGTGTTTTTCTTTTTGGCGTCCTGCGATAATCGGCCATTGGTTCAAAATATCTCGGAAACCGAAAACGAAAAATTTCTCTCTCTTCTTTACGAAGTTTATCAGGGATATGAACTTCCCGTTCCGACATTCGATATTAACGATTTAGGAAAAAATTCGATTTTAGACTATAACGATTATGGGAAGTTTCAAAATATTGGCACACCTCATTATCATTATCTCCTTGAGAAAAAAGAAGAACTCATGAAAGATATAGGGGCGGGTATTTATCCAAACCAACGGGGTGTCCTTTTTGAGGAGGGCTATAAGAAGTATCGAGAAGAAGGTTTGTTAGGCGGTTATTATTGGGATGTTTTAAATACCAATGATCTTAAGAAAGCATTTTATGTCTGGTCTCAAGCAGATGAAAATGATGGGGTCAAAACATTTTTTACAGCGGCGATATTGGAGAAAGCCGGCCACATCCTTCCTGCCATAAAAGCTTATTATGCAGCACTCGTTCACTTTCCGCGAACACCTTGTTGGGCGTCTGATAAAAGTTTTTTTTGGTATATTGGGCCTGCTGCCATCAAAAATATTGAAAGATTATGCCGTGATTATCCTGAACTTAATTTAACGCTGGTGGAAGCTCAAGTCGTTATTAAGAATGGAAACGACATGGATCTTGAGAGTGATATTATCAGCGTTAACCCTGGAAAAATCATTAAGAAAACATTGGACGAGAAATTAAGGGAACTTCCCGATCTCAATGCCCATAGAGTCGTGGTTAGAAGAGGAAAAGGGAAAGTCCAGGTCGCGGAATATTCCAACGGGCATTGGCAACTGCGGGTAGATGGAAAACCATTTTTTATAAAGGGCATAAGCTATGCGCCAACAGAAATTGGGCTGGGCCCACATAAAGATCCTCTTTTTATTAACAGATGGATGTTTACGGACACGAATAAAAACGGCCTGATCGATGCCCCTTACGAAAGCTGGGTGGACAAAAATAAAAATAGCCGTCAAGACAATGATGAGCCTTCCGTGGGAGATTTCCAACTTATGAAAGATATGGGGATCAATGCAATTCGATTGAGCATTTCTAACAATCCTAAGTCCCAATACGATCCCTCTTTGGTCAATAAACCTTTGTTGCGGGATCTCTATAGAAGATTTGGGATTAGGGTCATCGTTCTTGACTTTCTGGGCGCCTATACGGTTGGCTCCAATGCTAGTTGGGAGGAAGGGACCGATTATACCGATCCTGAACAAAGAAGATTGATGAAAGAAGCTGTCCGGGCAAAAGTGCTGGATTTGAAAGATGAGCCTTTTGTTTTAATGTGGCTTTTGGGCAATGAAAATAATATGCGAGCGGATTATATGGGTATCAATGCTGCGAGAACCAATGCCTCGGTTTATCCTAAAGAGTACGCGCAGTTTTTAAACGAAGTTGCCAAAATGATTCATGAACTTGATCCGGAACATCTTGTTGCCGTTGGAAATATCGAATTGGACCTTCTTGATTATTACGCACAATATGCCCATGAAATCGATATTTTGGGGATAAATTCTTACAGAGGGAAAAGCGGTTTTGGTAATTTATGGGAAGTGGCTAAGGAGAAGTTTGATCGACCCATGCTTATCACGGAATATGGATGCGATGCTTATTATCAAGGAAAGGGTATTGACGAAGAAGGCCAATTGCAATACCATGCCGGAAATTTGAGAGACATTATTATTCACCAGGCAGGCGGCCCTTCCGTCGGAAATGCCATCGGCGGCATTATTTTTGAATTTATCGATGAATGGTGGAAAGATACGACAGGAAATCCGGAAGATAAACAGCAGACGGATTTTCAGTTCCGGACGCCTTTCCCGGATGGATTTGATCATGAAGAGTGGCTTGGGATTGTCAGTCAAGGGAGCGGAAAAAACAGCCCCTTTGAACGCCGTCTAAGAAAGTCTTATTACTACTATAAAGAAATGTGGGGAGGGGGGAACTAAGAGTTGGAAAGCAAGGCGCAAGTTATCGGACATGATGCCCTTTTACGTATGCAGGCCATCCATGGATTATCTTTAAAATACAATCAATTGGTTGGGAAGGAACATCAAAGGCGTTTGCTTGAATTGATGCGTTCCCATATCGGCGAAATAGAAGAACTTGTTCGAAAAAAAGATGGGCATTTTTTGATCGAAATAGGGGATTTACTTGTGCTTTCTTTTGAGATGCTTATCGAAAATGATGCCTCAGTTAATAACATTCTGTTGGAGTGTTTTGAAAGATATGAAAAGAAGCTTCAAGGTTTATTGGATGAAAAGGTAAAAAAGAACTGATTTAAAATAAGTGTTGCTTGACGGATTTAAGAATAATCATTAGAATAAACACGTTCGTTTTAGAACTAAGGTCGTCAACCGATTGAGTTATGAAAAAAAATAAATCCATATTTGTTTTTATCCTCGTTTTTTCACTTTTCTTTATATATTGTGTTTATGCCTACGACTTACCCAAGTGGTTTCCTTTTAACGAAGAAAATGCGCTTTCCGAATGGCAGGAGAAGGTGTTTAAAAACAGGGTGCTTTATACGGTTGAACCCAAAAAAGAGGGAGGGTTCCTGTCTGCAAAAAGCAGGGATGCTTGTTCTGGTTTAGTATATCGTATAAAATTCAATGCCAATGAATTGCCATTGATGAGTTGGTATTGGAAAGTTGTTTCTTTTCCGAAAAAGAAAGTGGGCGGAAAAGAAGAAGGTGGCTGGCTTGAAAGGGATGATTATGCCGCACGTGTCTATGTCATCTTCCCCAGTTGGAATTTTATGAATATAAAATGCATTGAATATATTTGGGATGAAAGCTTGCCTGAAGGGAAAATCATTCCTAGTCCCTATTCCCGTAATATCATGCTCATCGTAGCAGAATCGGGTAAAGAAAATCTGGGACAGTGGGTGTTTGAGAAGCGTAATATCTTAAAGGATTATCAAAAAGCTTTTGGAAGAGACCGGGCCCCCAAAGTAGGGGCTATAGCCTTAATGACAGATGCGGACAATACATTGTCAACCGCTGAGGCTCTTTATAAAGATATCAGAGTGGGGTATAAAGATGAATAAAATAAAAAATCGCAGGATGAGACAATTTTTTGCTAATAAAATGCATAGGCAGATGTTCATGCTTGTTTTTTTGGCCACCTTGGTCCCGACCATGATCACGGCAATTGCACTTTTTTATCTCATGTTTAACGTGACAGCGGATCAGTTGATTTTTCCGGAGATGATTGCAACAAACCTTTTTCCTGCCGCCCAAAGGGTCATTATTATCATATCGATAGCTACTCCTATTGCTGTTATTTTCATTTTGATTTTTGCCCATCATGTTACGCATAGAACTGTCGGGCCCTTTGATAGAATTTTACGGGAACTTGACCAAATCCTCGAGGGCACAAAACAGGATAAGATTGTTTTGCGATCCAAAGATAAATTTAGCCCCCTGGTTGATAAAATCAATCAGCTTGTTGAGAAAACAAAAAGATATTAATATTAAAGGGCGGCTTGGATTTTTAAAGGGGCTGCCCTTTTTTTATTAAGCCAAGGAGAATTCCATGAATGAATGGCTTGTGGAAGGCAACATCATTATAAGAGTTGGCGGGGCTGTCTTTCTGGTCCTTTTTTGTATCAACGGGATAACTTGGCTAGCGTGTCAAAAAATGGGGAGGATTCCCTTAGGGGATTTTATTTTGATTGGGATTTTTTTTGTTTGTATTTTTTTTAATCAACAAAAAGTCAGAAATTTTGCAGAGCTGATTCCGGATTGTCTTGGCGTTGCTGTTATGGAGGTCAATCAAAAGATAGACTCTATGGGAAGAGATATCAATAGGTTTAGAAAGATGGTCAAGGACGCTACTTCCACAATGAACTCTTTTTATAGCGGGGAAATGCAAAAAGAATTGATAAAACGAACCACCGTGACTTTGCCACCGATAGAATAGTAATGGAGAACCCTTCTTTCTTGTCGCTTTTGATGACATAGGTTATAATGCTCTCATCTATGAATCCTACCGAAAAGACATTACAATTTCCAGAAGTACGTGTTGTCGAAGCTTCCGCTGGTTCAGGAAAAACCTTTGCCTTGGCTAAAAGATACGTGCAGCTTTTGCTTGATCCATGCATTGTCCAGAAAGAGATTCGCATTCGCCATATCCTCGCCATTACTTTTACCAATAAGGCTTCCGTTGAGATGAAGACGCGGATTCTTTTATTTTTGAAATCTATTGCTTTGGAAAAACTTTCCAAGAATGAAGAAGAACAGATTCTTGGGACCCTTGGGCTGACGCAAAAAGAAGCGAGTCTTAGGGCTTTTGCGGTGATGGAAGAGTTGATTCATAATTATAATTTCTTCCAGGTGCAAACGATCGATTCGTTCATCAATGCGCTTCTATCAGGATGCGCTTTTAAGATTGGATTATCAGCTAATTTTAGGATCAAACAGAATTCGTTTGATTATATCGAATACAGCCTCGATCAGATGATTGAAATGGCGGCCAGTGATAATGATTTTTATAAGATCTTCACTTCATTTTTAGACCAATACTTGTTTTTAGAGAATAAAAGCGGTTGGTTTCCCAAAAAAGATATGCTGGAGCTTTTGATAGCCCTTCATTATCAAGCGAGTATTTACGGACAGGCCTTTGTTCCTTATGCGATCAGGATGGACGATTTAATTCTCAAAAAGCAAAAGATCCTTGAAAGCATACGCCAACTGAGCAAAAACCTTCCAAAGGGGATCGATTCCCGCTTTGCAAAAAGCCTGGATGGGTTTTTGACCAAGTACAATAAGAGTTTTGATTTTGACAGCCTCTCGGATTTTTTTGCCAGGGATCATCTTCCTGTTAATAAAAATACGTTCGTGCCAAGCCCCACAGAGAAATTATGGGCCGGGATTCATAAGAAAATTGTTTCTTTAAGCGAACTTGAGGCCTATTCCCTTTTTAATCCTTATGTTGAAGTATTCAATGTTGTCTCAGAGATTTTTAAAGAAAAGGCATCCAAGGATGATGTTCTTTTTTTGGAAGAGCTTAACAAAAAGGCGCGCTCTCTTTTTGATGAGGGGATGGTTACCGTTGAGGAGTTGTATTATCGCCTGGCTACCCGATTCCATCATTATCTGATTGATGAATTCCAGGATACAAGTGTCCTGCAGTGGAAAAACCTCTACTTGATGATCGAAGAGGCATTGTCCAGCGGTGGCTCTCTTTTTTATGTGGGAGATAAGAAGCAGGCGATTTATCAGTTTAGAGGGGGAGAAGTCGAATTGTTTGATCGCGTGCAGGAGGCATTTAAGAGCTTTAACGTGCAAAAAGAGATTCTGGAAAAGAATTACAGAAGTCAGAAAGCCATCGTGGATTTCAACAACAAAATATTTTCCTATGAGAATCTGGAAGGTTTTATTGCAAGGAAAGAACAATATGAGACACAGAAGAAAAAAGATATCATGCATTTTTATGATGAGGACTTAGGGCAGCTTAAGAGTATCTATCATTCTTCGACCCAGGATTACAGAAAAGAAAAGGATGGCGGGTACGTCAGCGTAGAATATATAACGTCGGAGAAGAAGGAAAACCGTGATGAAATTGTGCGAAAAAAGCTGCTTGAGAAGATCAAGAGTTTAAAAGAAAGATATTCCTATTCGGATATTGCCATTTTGACACGCGGGAATAAAGAGATCGAGCGCATAACATCTTGGTTGATGGAGGAGGGGATCTTTGTCGAGTCTGAACGCACGCTCAATGTCAAAGAAAACAAAATTGTTGGGGAGTTGATAGCGTTCGCTAAATTTCTGAATTCCCCCATCGATAATATTTCTTTTGCTCAATTCATTTTAGGGGACGTGTTTGCATGTGCTTCCGGCATAAAAAAACAAGAATTGCATGAGTTCGTTTTCAGCTTAAGGGAAAGGATCCATACAGAAAAAGATATTTATCTTTATAAGGAATTCCGGGAAGCTTACAGCAAAGCATGGGATGCTCTTCTCGCTGAATTCTTCAAGAATGTCGGGCTTTATCCTCTTTATGAACTGATGGTCACTATCGTGGGGTGCATGAAAGTTTTGAAAAATTTTGGCGACAGCCAGGGTTTTGTGATGAAGTTTTTAGAGATCATCAAACTTAAGGAAGAAGAAACAAGCGATATTGCAACATTTCTGGAGGTCTTTGATAAGATGGAGGGAGAGGACCTTTATGTCAATGTGAGTGATGCGGATGCGGTTAAAGTCCTAACCATCCATAAGGCCAAAGGCTTAGAATTCCCGGTCGTGATCGCACCTTTTTTAGGCATGAACATCCATGTCGGCTCAAGTTCTTCCGGGGATATGGGACAGCGTTCCTATATCATGCATCCCCGAGAAGGGCACCTGCAATTGATGCGCATCAAATCCAAATATACAAAATTTTCGGATGAGCTCAAAGAAATCAGAAGAAAAGAATATATCAAGTCTTTTATCGCCGAGGTCAACAGCATTTATGTTGCCTTGACCAGGGCCAGTGAAGAATTGCATATTTACATTCCTAATAAGATCAGCAACAGCTTTAATCTTGTCCATTTTCTTATTCCGGAAGATTCCCTGAAGGCAGGAACCCCCATGGGCAGGAAGAAGAAAGAGTTTTCCTCCCAGGAAAGACGTCTTTCCTTACCGCCTTCGGAATATTATGATTGGATTGAATTCTTAAAAGAAGAGTTTGTCGATATTGGGGATCTTTCCCGCCGCCTGAAAATACGAAAAGGAAATATTCTTCACTTTCTATTATCCCAAGTAGGGAATTTATCAGGACAAAATAGACAAGAAATTCTGCAATCTGCGATCAAACGAACCAAAGAACATTTTATTCACATTGACGAATTGGGCGAATATGAAAATATTGCCAGCCAGGTTCTCGAAAAGGAGGAGTTCAAAAACTTCTTTTATGTTCCTGATGGAGAGGTTTATCAGGAGATAGATGTTGTCAATCAAGGCGGGCATACCAAACGACTGGACCGCCTAATCATTAAAGATAAGGAAGTTTGGATTATTGATTTTAAGAGTTCGCATGAGGCAGAGGAGGAACATCAGGCTCAGGTCAAGGAATACATCAAAATCGTCGAAGGTATTTATCCTCAAAAACAGATAAAAGGATTTTTGGTTTATTTAGATGATTTGATGATAAAACATGTTGTTGGCTAAGGATTAATACGCCGTGCCCAAACGGTCCTTGCCATACATTTGTATAGCTGCGGAACTGCGCGCGGCATATTCATCCTTAGCAAGACTTGCCATGGCCGTTGGAAATCGCTTAGGCGAGTTTGATTTTTGTGTTTATTTCAAAAATCATGTTTGAGCAGAAGCGGTTTTCAACGACCACAAAGAAGTTATGAAAGCACAATGAACAAAATCATTACCTATCCATTCTGCGAATCTTTTATTGATAACTTGATTGAGTTTATCGATAAGGAGTATATTCAAAAAGGGAAAGATATCTCTCGCCTGGCGATTTGCTTCGGGGGAAAGCGGCCGTCGCTTTTTGTTAAGCGCGAGCTTGCCAAAAAGATCGGAAAAAGTTTCTTGCCTCCAAAGTTTTTTAGCATTGACGAATTCATTTTTTATGTCGTAACCCAAAATGATAATTTTATTAAAACGAATGATTTGGATCAATGCTATCTTCTTTATCGTCTTGCTCAAAAACACACGCCTTCCCTATTAAAGACAAGAGAGTCTTTTGCTCAATTCTTGCCATGGACGCGGGAGATTTTAAGATTCATTGACCAGCTTGATATTGAAGATGTTGCGGATGAAAAATTGAGAGGCATCAAAGAAAATGCCCAGATCGGTTATGCGGTCCCTGAGGATATCAATAGGCTGCTTGAAAACATCATCGTATTACGGGGTGTCTATCATGCCTACATGATGGAGAATAAAATCTATTCTCGAGGATTTCAATACCGCAGGGCCAAAGAAGTGGTTGCGGATTACGAATTGCGTGAATTTGATGCTATCCTTTTCTGCAATTTTTTCTACTTGAACCGGTCTGAAGAAGCGGTCATTAAGAGCTTTTATGAAAAAGGTAAGGCCATCCTGTTTTTCCAGGGGGATGAGAGAAAATGGCCGGTCCTATCACGCATTTCGCGAAATTTTGGTTGCACCATCCAGGAGGGCAAAGAGCCGGTGACACCCTCATTTAACCTTAAGCTTTATGCGGCATTTGATGCACATGCGCAAGTAGGAATGGTACGCGAAATCATAAAGGGAATCAAGGATCTTGCCAGCACGGTCATCGTGCTGCCGAATCCGGATAATATCATTTCACTGATATCGGAAGTCGCGTCTTTAACGAGCGATTTTAATATCTCCATGGGCTATCCCTTAAAGCGGAGCTCTCTTTATTCACTTTTAGAATTCATTTTTCAGGCGCAGATGTCCAAAAGTTCAAACGGCTATTATGCTAAGGATTACTTAAAGGTGATCAGACATCCTTTGGTCAAAAATTTAAAAATAACATCCAACGAGACACTCACACGTGTCCTTGTCCATAAGATTGAAGAAATGCTGACCGGGCAAAAGAACAGCGATATTTCCGGGAGTATATTTGTTCATCCGCAGGATATTTTAGGATCCAGGGACATTTACCCATTAGCCAAGGAAACATTAGACCAAATGGGAATCGCTTCTTCAAGAAAAGATCTTGAAGAGATTCTTTTTGTCCTGCATGAACTTGTTTTCACTCGATGGGAGTGAATTACCAATTTCGGGGATTTTTCATCTGTGTTTGATTCTTTTATGCATCTTTTCATAGAAAAGAGCAAATTAACCAAATATGCCTTAAACGTCAAGATCGCCTCAAAAATCCTCGATATCATTGATGAGATTAAAGCAGTTTCTTTTAAACAGGAAAAATTTCCCTACGAAGATATCTTTAAGATATTTGATGCCAAGATTCAAAGGGAAATCGTTGCTTTTGCCGGTTCTCCTTTAAAGGGTCTTCAGATCCTGGGTCTTTTTGAAACCAGGTCTTTGAATTTTAAAAATGTGATCGTATTGGATACCAACGAGGGGGTATTGCCGCGTTTGAATATTTATGAGCCGTTGATTCCCCGGGAGGTGATGATCAGCCTTGATTTGGATCGTCTGGAACAGGAGGAGGAAATCCAGCGTTATCAATTTATGCGGCTTGTTTCATCGGCTCAAAATGTGCATTTGGTTTATCAGGAGACCAAGGATAAGGAGCGCAGTCGTTTTGTTGAGGAATTGGTCTGGGAAAAGGATAAAGAACAAAAGAAGCTGGATGCTGTTTCTGTCACAAGACCTGCTTTTCGCGTTAAAGTGGAGGATCCCAAAAAAGTTATTCCCAAAACAAAAGAGATGGTTGAGGTCCTGAAGAATCACACATTCTCAGCATCAAGCATCAATATGTATTTAAGAGACCCAATAGAGTTCTACTACAATTATGTTTTGGGTTTGCGCGAGAAAGAGGACCTTTTGGATGAACCGGAAAACCGCCAAGTCGGTATTTTTGTCCATGAGCTCTTAGAGGAGACCTTTAAGCCTTTTGTCGGGAAGAAGCCTCTTATCGATGCAAAATTTCGAAAATATTTTCAAAAGGTTTTGGATGGCCGGTTTCAATCGACCTTCGAAAGATCCATGAAATCGGATGCTTTTCTTTTAAAGACGGTTCTTGATGCACGCTTGAATCGTTTTTTGGATTATGAGGCGGAGGCTTCCGAAAGACGCGTTAAAGAAATTTTATTTGTTGAAAATTCGTTTGTTGATAAGATCCCCCTTTCCTGCGGGGAAATAAACTTCATTTATAAACTTGACCGCGTTGACCGCATGGAAACAGGGGAGATCCTGATCATTGATTATAAGACGGGAAGTATTGATCCCATGCCTAAGGGGATTGCCCAGATCGAAGAAATGGCATTGTCACGCGAGAATATCTTTGAGATCGTCAAGTCCTTTCAGATTCCGCTCTATTTTTTCTATCTGGATAAATATTTTGAAAAAGAGGATATTAATGCGGCCTTCTATAATTTGCGTACTCTGGAACTTCATAAATTTATCAATGAAAAGATGGGTTTTGACCGAAAAAGAATCAAAACGGCTTTCTTACGCGCGCTGGATTTTATTATGAAAGAAATTTGTAATCCAGAGATTCCTTTTTCGACATAATGATTGAAAGTTAATAATCGATTATTCAAGGAGTTAACGATGAATTACTTACTGATCTATGCGCACCCCAATCCTAAAAGTTTCTGCCATGCCATTAAGGAGGAAATCGAAAATCAGATCAAACAACAGGGAGGCGAGGTCACGGCTCGAGATCTGTATCAGCTGGGATGGGATCCGGTTCTGAGTTCAAACGATTTTGTGCAGTTTATGCAACATACAACACCTGTAGATATTGCAGCAGAACAGGAGTTTGTCCGAAGGGCCGGTAGGATAATTTTTGTTTATCCTGTATGGTGGTTTAGTATGCCGGCGATTCTTAAGGGCTATATCGACCGCGTTTTTAGTCGCGGATTTGCCTATGACACGAAAGGACATAGGATACAAGGTTTGCTCAAAGGCAAAGAGGTGATGATCTTTAATACCACCGGGGGCCCGCGGTTTGCTTATTATCTTTTAGGGTATAAACTTGGCATCAAATTGACTGTGGATATAGGGACATTTATGTTTTGCGGATTGAAGGTTAAATTGCACAAATTTTTCTATGCGGTACCTGTCATTACGGATAAAGCAAGAAAAAAAATGTTGGCCAAAATCAAAAAGATTAAATTCTAATGCGCATATGGGATATTCCACCGTCAAAATTATGTCGCAATCACCTCTTAGGTGAGCATAGGGAGCTGCATGCGATATGGAGTATTTTGACAAAACATAAGAAAGGATATTCCAGGCATCCGGAGACATTAAGATGGAAGGGGAAATTGAGGGCGCTTTACGCAAGGCATGAGAAGCTCATTGAGGAGATGGACAAAAGAGGCTATGATCACAAAAGTCCTCTTGATAAGCGAAAAGTCGCTGGCAAGGTTAGGCAAACTATTTTTGTTGATTCTTACGAAAGACAGGTTGAAATTTTGCGAAAGAAGAAATGTGAATGTAAGGTCTGATTAAGTGTTCGCTTATATTTTTTTGTTGACAAAGTTAGGTAGCCCTAATAAAATAAGTCATAACTAAAAAGGATTATTGATGATGTTAAATATTTCATCTGCTTTAGAAGATTATCTGGAGGCTGTTCTTATCTTGGAGGAGAAGAAGCGCTTTGTGCGTGTTAAAGACTTGGCCCAGATGATGAAAGTCAAGGCTCCTTCGGTTAATGAAGCTTTATCCCATTTAAAGAAAAGAGGCCTTATTCTGCAGGAACGATATGCGCCCATTGAGCTTACTTCTAAAGGGAGAGGCGTGGCACAGGCTGTTTTACAGAAGCATGAAGCTTTAAAGCGGTTTTTTCAGGAAGTATTGGGTATCGATGAAAAAACAGCGGAAGAAGATGCTTGTAAGGTTGAACATCATTTGAGCAAAAAAACGATTAAAAAAATAGTCAGTTTCACCAATCGAAAAAAGGGAAAGAAATGACGCCACTATCCTTGCTTCCCAAAGGAACAAGAGCGAAGATTATTCAAATAGATGCTGGAAGGGGGTTGGAAGGCCGGCTGAAGCATATGGGTCTTTACCAGGGAGAGGTCATTAAGGTTGTTCAGAACACAGAAGGGCCTGTGGTGGTAGCCAAAGGCGGTATGCGCTTGGCCTTAGGCCGCGGCATGAGCCAGAAGGTTTTGGTGGAAGAAATTTAAAAGCAGTATAACATATATCGCATATAGTAGGGAGTGAATGTTGGGCCCGTAGGCGTGTGATATGCGATATTCGATATAAGGGAACTATCGTGAAATATACAATTGCGCTGGCAGGAAATCCCAATTCTGGAAAAACAACCACTTTCAATGAACTGGTTGGAGCTAAAGAAAAAATTGGCAACTGGTCAGGAACAACAGTTGAAAGAAAAGAAGGCCTGTTGGTTGTTGAGGACACAAAGATCAGGATCATCGATCTTCCCGGCACCTATAGCTTAACGGCCTATTCTATCGACGAAAGGATTGCGCGCGATTTTTTAGTCAAGGAAGCCCCGGACCTTGTGGTGGTTATTATTGATGCTTCTAATTTGGAGAGAAATTTATATCTTCCCCTCCAACTTTTGGAAATGGGACAAAATGTTGTTTTGGTCCTTAATATGATGGATGTCGTGAAGCACCGTGGTATCGAAATTGATGTCAATGCCCTTTCTGAAATCCTCGACATTCCCGTGGTTGAAACCGTTGCCTCCCAAGCAAAGGGAATGAATATTTTAAAAAGCGTGATTGCAAAAACGCTGGATAAATCACCCAAGATTTTGAATATTGATTATCAAGAAGTCGAAGGGGACATAAAAAGAATAGAAGAGGCGCTGGAAGGTGTGGACTTGGCATTCGATAAAAGAACTCTGGGTATAAAAATTCTGGAAGGCGATCAAGACATTTTTGATAAATTGAATTGCACAGAGTACTTTTCGAAAATTTCAGCCCTTCGCAATGAGATCATTGAAAGCCGGAGTGATGATATTGAGACATTTATGATCGAAAGGCGCTATGCTTATATCAAAGGCTTGGTCAAAGAGTGCAGCAAGAAATACTTAACATGGGAAGAAAGGGTCACCCGATCTGATAAAATCGATGAGGTCCTGACGAATCGTTTTTTGGGCATTCCTATTTTTTTAAGTCTCATGTTTGTTCTTTTTACGTTTGTTTTTAGAATAGGTGAACCTTTTGTCGGGATTATTGAAAAGTTTTTTAGCTTTTTAGGACAGCAAGCAGTTATTTTGGTAGAAAACACGGGATGGCCTCTTTGGATAGCGTCTTTGGCCTCCGATGGAATTATTGCAGGAGTAGGAAGCGTTTTGGCATTTCTGCCTTACATTTGCCTTCTTTTTTTAGGCATATCCATTTTGGAGGACTCCGGATACTTAGCACGGGCGGCCTTTGTGATGGATCAGTTTATGCATGCATTAGGACTGCACGGAAAATCTTTTGTGCCTATGCTCTTGGGATTTGGATGCACGGTACCCGCTGTCATGGCAACACGTACGCTGGGTTCAGAAAAAGATCGAATTCTTACCATTTTGGTTTTGCCTTTGATGAGCTGTGCGGCGAGGCTTCCGGTTTATACACTTTTTGCAGCAGCACTTTTTCCTGAAAACCAAGGGTTGATTGTTTTTTCTCTTTATCTATTGGGGATCATCTTGGCCGTTATTATGGCGAGGGTCTTTAGGGGGGTTCTTTTTAAAGGAGAAACAGCTCCCTTGGTTATGGAACTCCCTCCTTATCATATTCCGAATTTAAAAAGTGTTCTTTTGCATATGTGGATACGTTCATGGCTCTTTATTAAAAAGGCGGGAACGATGATTTGCCTTGCGGTTATTTTTATTTGGGTGCTTGCCTCGCTTCCATGGGGAGTCGAATATGCATCCGAAAATAGTGTTGCTGGAAAAATGGGGAGCGTGATCGCTCCTATTTTTAAACCGGCAGGATTTGGATTCTGGCAGGCGGCGGTCGCTTTGGTGTTAGGAATCTTTGCTAAAGAGGTTGTGGTAGGGACTTTAGGGACATTGTATGGCGTAGGAGAAAGCGGACTTTCAACGATATTGCCGCAGCACTTTAGTCCGCTTTCAGGATATGCCTTTTTGGTTATGACGCTTGTTTATATCCCTTGTATCGCATCCATTGCCGTCATAAAACAAGAACTGAATTGGAAATGGGCTGGTCTTTCTGTTAGCTATACTTTGGTTTTAGGTTGGATTTTAAGCGTACTGGTTTATCAAGTGGGAGGGATGATTATAAAATAAAAGTTGCATTTTTATTCTGCAGGCGCAATTGCCTCTACCGGACAAACGGCGGCGCAAGCCCCACAGTCGATACATTTCTCTGGATCAATGACATAGATGTCCCCTTCTGAAATAGCTTCTACAGGGCATTCAGGTTTGCAGCTACCGCAGGCTGTACAAGCATCAGAAATTTTATAAGCCATTTTTAACTCCTTTTAGATATGAGTGTTCATACATAGTATGAACGCGAATTTAAAAGATATTTTGATTATTCCTATTTCGTAAAGTCAAAATGCCTTTTTTGCTTTTGATTTCTATTCGATAAATTTAGCATAACATATTTTATTCGAAAATCAATATAAATGCTATTTGCTTTTAATATATCATTTGTCATTTGCCATTCAAAATTTTTCGCAGTATCATAAATACGTTAGTTTTTTAAAGAGAGCAATCCATAGGAGGACGGATACTATGAAAAAATATTTTTTAGTTGTATTGAGCTGTGCCCTGTTTTTGGTTTCCTGTGAAGGCGGTCGCTCCTCTCAGATAAAAAAAGAAAAAGCAACCACCTGTACTCCAGTCAAACAATTGCATAATGCCAGTATTTCCGTTGACGGGAAATCCACCGATTGGGATCATCTGGGGATTGTGCCGATCTCAGGCCTTAATTGGCTTGGTTCTTTTTCAAAACCGGCTGATTCAGAGCGATTAAGAATCAAGTCCATGCGCTTTACCCACGACGGAGAAAACTTTTTTATCTTAATGTCTATCAACCCCGGAATTGAAGAGGATTTTGTCCAAAGGGGAAGGACAGGGTCTTTGAGTTATATTTTTATTGATGCCGACGGAACAGCGACAACGGGACAAAGAAGAAATGCAACGGATACTTATGCCGGCTATGATTATCGTATTTATGTTGAAACGGGGTTTGCAGGCAATACGGCGACTATGATGACCAAACCGCTGGTTGGGTATAAAATAGAAAAAATGAAAAAAACAACGATTGAACAAACTCAATACGGAAGTAGTTTTAATATTGACCTTCAGGAGATTGAAGGCGGAAGAAGAAACAGCATCGAGGACAACTATTATATTGCTTCTCAAGGAAGAACATTGGAGATACGCATTCCCTCCAATCTGATGAAAATCGAAGCTCCTGCAAAAATCCATTTGGTTGTACAAGACCTGTCTGCATTTCCTAAAGCGGAGACCGAGGTTAATATTGACCTCCAGAAAAATTAATATCTAATTATCTATATTGCCCGCTTCAAACTTATTGACGCCCAAAGACTTTTGTGCTACTTTATTGCGTTATGATAAGAGATAATATTAATAATATTTATCAGGATATTTCTCATATATGTAACAAAGCAGGGCGCGATCCAAAAGAAGTTATCCTTCTTGCAGTGACCAAATATACAACAAAAGACAAGGCGGTCGAAGCCATTCAGGCGGGAATCAGGCATATCGGCGAGAATCGTCTTCAGGATGCCGAATCAAAATTTGCCCAAATCGGCGATCATCTTTTGGGTGTCAAGAAGCATATGATTGGGCACCTGCAGACCAACAAAGTAAAGAAGGTTCTTCAAGTCTTTGATATGATTCAAAGCGTGGATTCTTTAAAGCTTGCTAGAGAAATCGAAAAACAGGCTACCAAAATGAATAGACAGGCGGATATTTTGATTGAAGTCAATACGGGTGGCGAAGAGCAGAAGTATGGAGTTTCCGTAGAAGGGACTCTTCCTTTGATCAAAGAGATCGCAGCGTTTGATCATATCCAAGTTTTGGGATTGATGACCATGGCGCCTTTTGTGGAAGACGAGAATGTTATTCGCAAGTGTTTTCGGGACATGAAGAACTTAAGCGAAGAAATTAAAAAAGAATTTGAAGGAAGCAACAAGGTTGCCATGCAGTATCTTTCCATGGGGATGACCCATGATTATAAAATTGCCCTGGAAGAAGGGGCAAATATGTTGAGGATTGGAACAGGGATATTCCAATAATCAGTTAGCGAGTTAACCTGTATGCGAGTTTACGAGTTTTTTAACTCATCAACTCGCCGACTCGATAACTTGCCAACTATTTACCGAACGAAGTGAGGTAAACAATGAAATTGAAAATCGGCATTATCGGCGGTGGGAATATGGGAAGTGCTATTCTCAGTAGCATTTTTCAGAAGTATGAGGTATTTGTTTGCGAGAAAGATAAAAAAAGAGCTGCTTTTCTTCGTCGGAAATACAATGTTTTGAGTTTTTCACTTTTTTCATTGGTGCGCATGTCGGATGTGATTATTCTTGCGGTTAAACCGCAGGATAGCAATACCGTTTGGCCTGGTTTAAAAAAGGAAATGACAAAGGAAAAAACACTTATCTCCATTGCTGCAGGATTAACCAGTTCTTTTATTGAGAAAAAAATCGGCGGTAAACCAAGGGTCGTTCGCACGATGCCTAATATGCCGGCACAGATCAAAGAAGGGATTACGGGGATTGCTTTGGGAAAGTACGCCAAGCGCTCGGATGCGATTATCGCCTGCAATATTTTTGATAACGTTGGAAAAACCGTTGTTGTCGAAGAAAAATGGATTGATGCCATTACAGCTGTTTCAGGAAGCGGGCCTGCCTATGTGTTTTATTTTATTGAGAATTTGATGAACGCCGCCAAGGCTTTGGGCTTGAACGAAAAATTGAGCAAGGATTTGGTGAAAGAGACGGTTTCCGGTAGTGTGCATCTTTTTATGAAATATAAAGATGTACCAGAAACACTTCGTTCAAGGGTGACGTCCAAGGGGGGAACCACCGAAGCAGCGATCAAGGTGCTGCAAAAAAAGAAGATGGATAAGATTTATCTCCAGGCTCTTAGGGCGGCACAAAAAAGAGCCAAGCAATTGGCAAAGAAATAATGGAAACTCCTGTTCGCCGAATAAATTCGGCTCATGGAGCAATGCATTGCTTCTAAGTTACGCTCCCATTGGTCGCGTAACATAAGCAATTGATTGGAGGATCACAATGGCGAAAGTTGGAATTATCGGAGGTAGTGGACTTTATAACATTGAAGGGATTGATATCATTGATGAACAGACTCTTTTTACGCCTTTTGGGGAACCATCGGGGAATTTTGTTATTGGAAAATTAGACGGAGTGGATGTGATCTTTTTGCCTCGTCATGGCAAAGGACATCGTACTTCTCCGAGTGACATCAATTATCGCGCCAATATTTTTGGCATGAAAAAACTGGGTGTGAATGCCATTTTATCGGTTTCTGCCGTCGGAAGCCTTAAGGAAGAATTGAAGCCGATGGACTTTGTTGTTCCGGATCAATTCATTGACTGGACAAGGGGAAAAAGAGAATCCACTTTTTTTACAGAAGGCATTGTGGCCCATATTGCGTTTGCCGATCCGGTATCTAAGGAACTCACGGATATTCTCGTTGAATGTGCGAAAGATTTGAAGATTAAGGTTCATGAGGGCGGGACGTATATTAATATGGAAGGCCCTCAGTTCTCAACCAAGGCCGAGTCTAATCTTTATCGAAGTTGGGGCATTGATATCATCGGCATGACTAATGTCGTAGAAGCAAAATTGGCCCGCGAGGCAGAAATTTCTTATGCAACACTTGCGGCTGTCACTGACTATGATTGTTGGCATGAAGGCCATGAATCTGTGACGGTGGAAATGATTGTTGCCAATTTGATACAGAATGTGGATAACGCCAAGAAAATATTAAAAGCCGCGATCCCTCAGGTGGGTGCTTTGAAAAATTTTAGCGCGGCGAATTCCTTGAAGCATGCGATTATTACAGAAAAAGATAAAATTCCTGAACAAAAATTGAAGGAATTGAATTTGTTGATAGGGAAGTATTTGGGATAAACAAAGACACAAAGACACAAAGACACAAAGACACATAAATCTATAGAAATACTTTTATTTTGTTTTAGTTTTATTTTTAATTTTGTGACCTTGTGTCCTTGCGACATTGAGGCATTTTTATGAACTATCAAAAGACACTTAATTTGCCGAAAACCGAATTTTCCATGCGGGCAAGCCTTGCCCAAAAGGAACCTCAACTATTAAAAACTTGGGAAGAAAAAGGCGTGTATCAAAAAATACGCGCAAAATCAAAAGGCAAGAAAAATTTCATTCTTCACGACGGGCCGCCTTATGCCAATGGCAGGATCCATATTGGCCATGCATTGAATAAAATCCTAAAAGATATTATCATCAAAATGAAGTCCATGCAGGGGGCGGATGCGCTTTATGTTCCTGGATGGGATTGCCATGGCCTTCCCATTGAGCATCAACTTTTCAAGAAGTTGAAAAAAAAGAAATCTGATGTAGATACTCTTGAGTTCCGCAAAGAAGCCCATAAATACGCACTTGAGTTTGTACAGATACAGAAAGAGGAATTCAAGCGGTTGGGGATCTTTGGCGAGTGGGATAAGCCTTATTTAACATTGGCTCCTGAATATGAATATTGGATTTTGAAGTCTTTTGCGCAGCTGACAAAAGACGGTTACATTTATCGCGGACTGAAGCCGGTCAATTGGTGTGCGGATTGTGAGACCGCTTTGGCTGAGGCAGAAGTCGAATACGAAGATCATATTTCTCCGTCGGTATATGTCAAATTCAAAGTCAATAATCCCGAATCCTTAAAAGAGTCTTCCGTTAACAAACCGCTTCATCTGCTCATTTGGACAACGACACCCTGGACGCTTCTGGCCAATGTCGCCGTATCTGTTCATCCCAAATTCAAATATTCGCTGGTGGATATCGGCAAAGAAATCCTTGTTGTTGAAAGCTCTTTGTGTACTTCTGTCCTTGAAAAAGCGGGTATTGAGAATCATAGGGTTATTAAAAAATTAAGCGGGAAGGATTTGACGGCTTTGATGTATGAACATCCCTTTGGGATTATTGAAAACTGCAAGGTTATCACCGGAGACCATGTGACCAAAGAAGACGGCACGGGCCTTGTGCATACCGCACCCGGGCATGGGCAGGAAGATTATGAGGCCGGCGTAGAACATGATTTAGAAATTTTAATGCCGGTCAATGACCGGGGTGTTTTTGCAAAAGAAGCGGGGAAATTTGAAGGGCAATATGTTTTTAAAGCTAATGAAAATATTATTGAGGATTTAAAGTCGCGAGACAAGCTTCTGGCCTCAGAAACGATAGAGCATTCCTATCCGCATTGTTGGCGGTGCAAAAAGCCGATCATTTTTAGGGCAACGAAACAATGGTTCATGAAAATTGATCACAAAAAATTAAGAGGCAGATTAAAAGACGTGATCAAAAACAAAGTCCAATGGATTCCACCGACAGGTTTGGAGCGCATATTGGGGATGGTCGTGATGCGTCCGGATTGGTGCTTGAGCCGTCAACGCCATTGGGGTGTGCCGATCCCCGCATTTGTCTGTAAAGGATGCAATGGGGAATACAAACTTTTTGCTGAAGTTATCGAACATTTTGCCGATATCGTTAAAAAAGAAGGGACGGATAGCTGGTTTGAAAAAGATATCAAAGAACTCCTGCCTTCGGGATTCAAATGTCCGGATTGCGGAAAAAGCGATTTTGAAAAAACGCATGATATTTTGGATGTTTGGTTTGATTCGGGAGTAAGCCATCGAGCGGTTGTAGGCCCCATGATGCAAAAAAAGTTGCCGGTCGATCTTTACTTGGAAGGATCCGACCAGCACCGCGGATGGTTTCAGTCATCTCTGATCCCGTCGATTGCAATGGACGGGATTTCGCCTTTTAAGGCGGTTTTGACCCACGGATTTGTTGTGGATGGCGAAGGACGCAAAATGTCCAAGTCTTTGGGCAATGTGATCGCCCCTCAAGATTTGATAAAGAATAATGGCGTAGATATCTTGCGTCTTTGGGTGGCCTCCAGCAGTTATAATGAAGACATCCGCCTTTCAAAAGAAATTTTTGATCGATTGATCGATGCGTATAGAAAAATCCGCAATACTGTACGCTATCTTTTGGGAAATCTTCATGGATACGATCCAGACACCGACGAAGTGGATTATCAGGATTTGTTGGATATCGATAAATGGGCTCTTTGTCGACTGAAAGAAATGGCCGATGAGGTGGAGGCGAATTTTAATCAATATGAGTTTGCAAAAGTCTATAAAATGATTTATTCTTTTTGTAATGAAGAATTGTCAGGCTTTTATCTTGACATATTGAAAGATCGCCTGTATACTTCATCATCTTTTTGCTTGGAACGAAAGTCAGCACGAACCGTTCTTTTTCATATCTGTAATACCCTGGTAAGGTTAATGGCCCCCGTTCTTGTTTTTACGGCAGATGAGATATTCTCTTTTATGCCCAAAACACAGGAAATGAAAAAAGTGGACAATGTCCATCTTTTGGAATGGCTGTCCTTGCCGGATGTTTGGAAGGACAAAACCATTGCAGAGAAATTTGGCTTTCTCAGTGAAATGCGCCCTTTTGTTTTGAAGGCTTTGGAAGATCAAAGGCGTGGTGGAAAGATAGGAAGCTCTTTGGAGGCAAAGATTATTTTCAGATCGGCAAGTAAACGCGATCTCAAATCTTTGCGTTCCATTGAAGACATTTTGCCTTCTACATTTATTGTGTCGCAGGCCATTGTGGAAGAAGTGAAAGATGTAGATCAACCTTTGAGCGAACAGTTTTCTCAAACGCAAGTTTTGGTTGAGAAAGCTGATGGAGATAAATGTCCCCGCTGTTGGAATTATCGTGTCCTAGGTGAGGATAAAGATCATCCAACTATTTGTAGCCGATGTGCAGCTGCCGTTAAAGATATGGGTTTTAAGGCAGCTGATTCGGAATGTGGATAGATTAACTTAAACGTTCTTTAAGGATAACTTAAGGAATAGTACGTAAAGGAGATTTTGATGGTAAAAACACATTTGGACAAAAAACAATTAGAGTATTTCAAAAAGAAATTATTGGACCTCAAACAAGACATTTTGTACGATCTTAAAAATATGTCTTCGGTGAATTCTGCGGAGTCTAAAGAAAACGGTGAAGAGTCGAGCGGAGGCCATGGCCTTCATTTGGCGGATGTGGCAACCGATATGTATGACAAGGAATTTACTTTAGGTCTTGCTTCCAATGATAAGGAAACATTACAGAAGATTGAAGATGCACTAATGCGCATTGAAGATGGAACATATGGAATTTGTCTTAAGAGTAAAAAGCCGATAAAACTTGCTCGCCTGAAAGCGATTCCTTATGCGGAATATTCTCTAGAAGCTCAAGAAGAAATTGAAAATGGTTCATAGTATTTTATCGAATTTTTTGCTTGCAGGAAATCATTGCTGATCATTTTCTTTCAATCAACTCAAAAAAGATGAAGAGTGCCTTTCGTTCTCAACTCGATATTTTTCTTTCCCTATTGACTGTTTTTTTTGTTGTTTTTTTTGATCGAATGACAAAATCTTTTTTTTCTGATTTGCTTTCCGTGGGAGAGTCGCTTCCTATCATCCGAAATTTCTTGCACATGACCCTTGTGCATAATACGGGGATCGCATTTGGTTTGTTTAAAGATAAGGGCATTGTGTTTCTTGTTATTCCTGTTATTGCGATCATTCTTCTTGTTTACAATATTTATTATTACAAATACAACGAACAAAAGTTAAGCCGGGTTTACATTGTTGCTTTTTCCTTGATCTTAGGGGGGGCGATTGGCAATTTGATTGATCGCATATCTTTCGGGTATGTTATCGACTTTATTGATTTTCGTGTTTGGCCTGTTTTCAATCTGGCGGATAGTGCGATCACCATAGGGGCTGTGATCATTGCGATCAAATGCATCCCAATATTAGATAAAAATTAAGAATTGAAAATGAAAAATTGAGATGTAATGTGAGGATGAGGAATAATTTAAGAACCGATCTGCGATTTGAAGTATGTTGTTGTATTTAATTTTTTCTCATTTTTATTTTTTCATTTTTAACTTTCGATTATTATGTTTCCGACCATTTGCACAATAGGACCCTTCAGTGTTTATTCTTATGGCGTATGCTTGGCATTGGCTGCCATTATTTGTTTTTTTCTCTTAAGTCGTGATGCTCGTCGCCGGGGAATCGATGCGGGCGTGGTATCTGACCTTATTTTTTGGTCTGTCGTAGGCGGCATCTTGGGGGCAAGGCTTCTTTTCGTTTTTCTCAACTGGAAGGTTTTTATGAAGAATCCTCTTGAAATCATTATGATTCAGCATGGCGGATTGGCCTGGCAAGGTTCTTTGTTGGGTGGGTTTGTGACAGGTTCACTTTATGTTAGAAAGAAAAAATTGGATTTTTTTAAAACGCTGGACTTAGTTGCTCCCTACATCGCATTAGGTCAGTCTATTGGCCGGGTGGGCTGTTTTTTAAACGGCTGCTGTCATGGGAGGGAGGCAACATGGGGCATTTATTTTCCGGTGCACCACGCCTATTTAGTTCCGACACAACTTTATGCGCTTGGAAGCCTATTGTTGATATTTTTAATTCTCAAAAGAGCACAAGTTTGGGTGAAAATTCCCGGGAAAGTTTTTGTCCTTTATTTGGTTTTGGCATCTTTACAAAGATTTGTGATCCAGTTTTTTAGAGCAGATTACATGCCAATTGTTTTTGGGATTGATTTTTTTCAGTTGGTATGTGTTGGTATTATTTTTGCGGCGTTAGTTTTGAATCTGATCATTTCCAAGAAAGATCGCTCTTAGATCTCTTTTCCATGAAAGAACATATCCTTATAGTAGATGAAATGAGTCATTCCTTACGGCTGGATGTATTCCTTGCCCAATATTTGGAAAATGTTTCTTCCCGAACTTATGTAAAAAAAATCATCGATTTGGAATGGGTGACACTCAATAAGAAAAAAGTCAAAGCGCATCATAAGGTATTTGCCGGAGATGAAGTTATTGTTCGTTTTCCGGAAGAGGAGAAAACGCTCTCCCAAATAGAGCCCGAACCAATTCCTTTAGACATTTTTTATGAAGACGAAAGGCTTTTAATCGTAAACAAACCTGCAGGCATGTTGGTTCATCCTGTTCATGGGTGCAGGAGTGGGACACTCGTCAACGCACTTCTTCATCATTGTAAAAAGTTGTCTGATGTCAATTCTTATATAGATGAGAGTGGAAATGAAAAGAGTGCATTATTTCGTCCAGGAATTGTCCACCGCTTGGATCGTGAGACATCGGGTCTTCTGATTGTTGCCAAAGATAATCAGGCGCATGTCCGCATTGCTCGTCAGTTTGAAAAACACAAAGTAAAAAAACGTTATATTGCTTTGGTTAAAGGCATAATCGAATTTGATGAAGGCATGATTGATGCTCCTTTGGGGCAGCATCATCGTTCCTTTGATAAGCGGGCGGTATCTTTTAGAGAGGGAGCCAAAGCAGCCAAGACATTTTACAAAGTCTTGAAAAGGTCCCATCATCCCATGACATTGGTGGCGCTTTATCCTCAAAGCGGCAGAACACATCAACTACGTGTTCACATGGCTTACTTAGGACATCCTATTCGGGGGGATAAAAAGTATGGTATCCCAGATACGTTTTTTCGATTGGCTTTGCACGCTCAATCTCTCGCTTTTTTCCATCCTGAAAGTAAACATAATATAGAATTCTCAACGACTATCCCCAAAGAATTCCAAGAACCCTTTGCTGCATGAGGTTAAGAAACAAGAATACTCTTTACTTGTTTCTGATTTAACATATAATAATTATCAATAGGAGAGGAACACCTCTAATTAAAAAAATTATTTAACTGCAAGGAGTCAATTTTATGAATAGTTCAGGAAAGACATTAACTGTATTTCTGATTGTTATTGCTGTTTTATTAATCTCTTTAACAGCCATTGCTGTTTTTTTCTTTTTGAAGGAAGTAGAAGTCAGAAAGGCCTTAGAATATAATCTGGAACAAATGCAGGTTAAGGAAGTGAGCTTGAAAAAAGCCTTGGAAGAAGCTAAAAAAGAAATATTTTTATATGAAGAGCAGAAAAAAGAAACTAGCGAAGAAATTGAAAGTTTGCAGGGAGAGTTAGACCTTGTTCAGGGATTGAGAGAAGAGATTAAAAAAGAGAATCGTAAGCTTATGGATGAGTTGGAGACTGACAGGCAGACCAACCAGGCCTTGAAGGAGGACTTGGAAGAGGAGTTGGCTAAGGCTAAAGAAAAAATTGAGGCTCTTCTGCAAGAAAACAAGACGACGGTTAGCCGTAATAAAGAGCTGGATGCCCAAAGAAATGAGTTGAAAGAAAGATATCAGCTTCTTCTCAAGCAAATCAAAGATCTAGGGGAAATTCCTGTTGTCGAACAGATGAAAGAAAGCCTTATGCCGGAGGGCGGAAAAGAATTATCTGAACAGGGAAAAATGACGCAAGAAGCGGAAGAAAATGTTGAGTTAGGAAAAATTGTTGTGAAACCCAAGGGACAAAAACAAGGCAAAATTATCAGTGTTGATAAAGAAACTGATTTTGTGATTATCAACTTAGGAGAGGAAGATGGGCTTAAAAAAGATGCCGTTTTGTCTATATATCGGGGAGAGAATTATATTGGTGATATAAAAGTTTCGCGAGTTCTTCCGGAGATGTCTGCTGCTGATTTTGTCCCCCCCCTGAAAAACCATCAAGTTCGTGAAGATGACCAAGTGATCATTAAGTAATGATTCTAAAGGTTAAGCCTACAGATTATTTGAAAGGAAGCATAGAACTTCCTGCCTCCAAATCTTATTCCATCCGTGCTTTTATGATTGCTATGCGCGGAGGAAACTCCCGGATTACTGCCCCTTCCAATTGTGATGATGCCAAAGTTTCTATGGCTGTGGCTAAAAAATTTGGCGCAAAAATTTCGTTCCTTAATAAAAACACATGGTCTGTTATGGCTTCAGCCGGTAAATGCAATTTTTCCCAAATTGATGTTAAAGAATCAGGAACGGTTTTAAGGTTTCTACTTCCTATCCTTTCTTTGTATAGAAGAAAGGCTTGTGTTGTTGGGCGTGGAACTTTACGGGGGCGGCCCAATTATCATTTAACCCATACTCTTCGAAAGCAAGGTGTTTGCATAAGAGGCAGGGGAGCCAAAGAATGTATTCCTATCCAATTGAAGGGCGGAGAGCTTAAAGGGGGGAAGATCGAAATTGATGGATCGTTAAGTTCACAGTTCATTTCGGCGCTTTTGATTGCTTGCCCGGAACTCCCCGAAGATTCCAAGATTTTGATTAAAGGAGATAAAGTTGTTTCATCCGATTATATCTTGATGACACAACAGGTTTTGAAAAGGAGTGGTATACGCATAAAAAAAGTAAATAACCGTTTGTATCAAATCAAAGGTAGACAGAAGTTCAGGGGTTTAAAAAATTTTGTCGTTCCCTCTGATTATGGCTTGGCTGCCTTTGCGCTGGCTGCCGGGGCGCTTTGTCCTTCGAAAATAACACTCAAAGGTTTTTTTGATGACCGATTGCTGCAGGCAGATGGCAAGATATTAGATTTTTTGAGAAAACTGGGAGTAAAATATAAAAGAACCTCTCAGGCGATTCAGGTGCAAGGTCCTTTTATTATTAAAGGAGGGTCTTTTTCTTTAAAGGATTGTCCAGACCTTTTGCCGATTATGTCTGTTTTGGCCCTTTTTGCAAAACGCAAGGTACGGCTTTTTCATATTCAACATGCGAGGCTGAAAGAATCGGATCGGATCAGTGATCTTCGAAAAGAACTTCTTAAAATAGGAGCCAGAATTATTGAAAAGGAAGATGAGCTTATCATTCATCCTTTGAAATTTTACAAAAGAGGGGTTCTTTTGGATTCCCATCGTGATCATCGTCTGGCCATGGCTTTTTTTATTTTAGGTTTAAAACTGGGTGCAAGGGTTAAAGATATAGAATGTGTGAACAAATCCTATCCGGGATTTGTAAGTGATATGAGAAAATTAGGTGCTAAAGTCATTAAATAATACCTTTTAGTAAATACTACTTATAAATATTATCTTGAAAAGCGTTGACAGTGATTTTTTTTTCATATAAGATGTTCTTGCAATAACGGTAAGTCTAAAAATCTCTATATTTTATGGCAAAAAATTTGTTAATGCTCTTTTCATAAACGATTAACATAAAAGGATCGTTCATAATGCCAAAATTTATCAAATACCTTAAGCTTATTGTAAATTATATTTTGGGTTTATTTTCCAATGACATGGGAATTGACCTCGGAACATGTACGACGCTTGTCTATGTCAAGGGGGAAGGAGTCGTTCTTTGTGAGCCTTCGGTTGTTGCGATTGAAAAGGATAGCAATCGTGTGGTTGCTGTTGGAGATGAGGCCAAAAAGATGCTTGGTCGTACTCCCGGCAATATCGTTGCTATTCGTCCGATGAAGGACGGTGTTATCTCCGATTTTGAGATTACGGAAGCCATGCTTAAGTATTTTATCAAGAAGGTTCATCGAAGACGGGTTCTTGTCCGTCCTGCCATGGTCATTGCAATCCCCTCAGGGATTACCGAAGTTGAGAAACGCGCGGTCAAGGATTCGGCTGAAAGGGCTGGTGCACGTTCGGTTGACCTTATTGAAGAACCTAAGGCAGCCGCTGTTGGCGTAGGATTACCTGTTGAAGAAGCTGCAGGAAACATGATTGTGGATATCGGTGGCGGGACAACGGAATTTGCTGTTATTTCATTGGGGGGTCTTGTGTTTGCAAAGTCCATTCGCATTGCCGGTGATGAAATGGATGCGGCTATCAGAGATTATTTACAGAAGACATATAACTTGCTTATTGGAGAGAGAACAGCCGAGGAAATAAAAATTCGAATTGGCTCTGCCTATCCCTTGGAAGAGGAATTGACGATGGACGTAAGAGGCCGCGATTTGATTGCAGGGCTTCCTAAAACAATTACAATTACCTCTGAAGAGATCAGAGAGGCCTTGCAAGAGCCGGTACAGGCCATCGTGGATGCTTCCAAGGCAACCCTTGAAAACACACCACCAGAACTGGCTGCTGACCTGATTGATCGTGGAGTTGTTATGGCGGGAGGCGGCTCTTTATTGCGTTGTTTGGATAAACGCATTGCTGAGGAGACAGGCTTACCAGTACATATCGCAGATGATCCTTTGACGGCCGTTGTATTGGGAACAGGACAAACATTAAATATGCCGGCTCGTTTAAGAAGGCGGTTGGTTGTGGCCACAAAGTTAGATTTTTAAAAGTTTTTTGATTTTTCAAATTCTCTCTTCAATAACGTTCTAATCGACTTGTACGTGTGTTCAGAAAAAATACAAAAACCATAGTTTATTTTCTCATCCTCGTCTTTGCTTTCCTTCTTCTTTTTATTCCTCAAGGCTCGATTGATCCCCTAAAATTTACGGTTATGAATATCGCATCCGTTCCTTTGCGCATTTTGGCTTTTCCTTTTGTGGAAATGAAAAAGATTTTATTCTATCATCGCACGTTTGATGAATACTTAAAATTACGAAAAGAAGTCAATACTCTCAAAGCGCGTCTTGTGGGCTTGGATGAGGTTTTGCTTGAAAATAGTCGGCTGGAGCAATTGTTGCAATTCAAACGAGATTTAATTTTCTCGTCGGTTGCAGCAAATATCGTAGGGGGAGATCCTTCTAATTGGAATGAAGCCATTCTTATTGACAAAGGAAGGGGCAGTGGGTTGGATATTGGTATGCCGGTGGTTAATGCATTGGGGGTTGTTGGAAAAATCGCGGAGATCGATACACATAAAGCAAAGGTTATTTTGCTGAGCGATTCGACGTTTAGTGTTGCGGCCTTGGTTAAACGTTCTCGGGAAGTGGGGTTGATTACAGGGACTTTGCGGGGCAAATGCCGCATGCGTTATTTATCTTCCAATGCGGATGTCAAAAAAGGAGATCAGATCATTACATCAAAACTGAGTTCTTCTTTTCCCGAAGGGCTGTTGATTGGGGAAGTCATTGATGTGCGCGCAAGTGAAAGCAGCCCTACGATTGATTGTATTGTGGAACCTGCCGTTTCCCTTTCCCAGATAGAGGAAGTTTTGGTTATACAGAAGTAATCAGTAAAAAAACGGAAGTTGCTCTCAAAAAGCGGCGTCTTTCTTTTGTTATAAAAAATCTCATTTGTTATGAAAAAATCTTTTTTTGTAATTTTTTGCGTTGTCGGTTGTTTTTTAATCGAAGGGGTATTGTCCGTCATTTTCGGGAGATGGTTCAGCCCGAATCTTCTTATCATCTTGGTTGTTTTTTTTAATTTGTTCCGTGGAATCCGTTATAGTCTGGCTGCTGCTTTTTTAGCTGGATTATTGAAGGATAGTTTTAGCCCCAATTTATTTGGATTGAATATTTTTTCTTTTTTGCTTTGTGCTTATTTGACGACTTTTATTAAGATGTATATTTACCATTCCGGTTCAGTTGTGCTAAGGATGTTTTTGGTTTTTGTTATAAGCCTTATTAATATTATCATTCATTATATATTGACACTTATGGTGGCTTCCATTCCTTTTGGGGAAATGTTTGTCCATTTGCTTTTGCCGGAAGTAACAGCTACAGTCATCATAACAAACTATGCTTTTAAGAAATTCAAAGAATGCGCCTTAAAATTGTTCGTATAACGATATTCGGCTTTTTTTGTATCATTGCGGTCAATCTATTTTATACGCAGATCATTAGAGGTCAGTATTATTATGGCCTGAGCGTTGATAATCGTATTCGTGTCATTCCTTCTGAGGGCAGGCGTGGTTCGATCCTTGACCGTTATGGAGATGTGCTGGTAGGCAATCGATTGTCTTTTAATGTTGCGGTTATTCCCCAAGATATTAAAGAAAGCGAGTTTCTTTTTGATTATTTAAGTGAGGTCTTAAAAACAGAAAAAAAAGAGTTGTTGCAGCGTTTTTATCAGAAAAAAATTACCCCTTTTGCTCCGGTCGTCATTGCCGAAGACATTGACAAAAAAATTGCTATGGAGCTTGAGGAAAATAGATTTCGCTTTCCCGGGCTTTATGTCCAGGAGACATTCCGTCGACATTATCCTTACCATGGTTTGGGGGCGCATGTTTTGGGTTATGTGGGGAAGATCAGCCGCTCCCGGATGGAGAAATTGGAAGAGTATGGTTATACTCCCAAAAGCATTGTTGGTTACTTGGGAGTGGAAGAAAGTTATGATGCTTTTCTTAAGGGCGAAGAAGGCGGAAAGCAGATAGAGGTGGACGCAAGAGGGCGTCAAAGACGCCTTCTTAGCGTCAAAGAACCTCAAAGAGGACAGGACATTCAGCTTACGATTGATGCACGCATTCAACGCCTTGCCTTTGATATTTTGGATGATAAATCAGGTACGATTATTGTTATGGATTTAGATACGGGAGGCATATTGGGGATGGTCAGTGCTCCTGCATTTGATCCTAATGTTTTAGTGAGTAGTCGTTATGCCAAAGAGGCTGCCTCTATTTTTATTGATGAAGGAGCACCTCTTCTTAATCGGGCTATCAAGGGACTCTATCCTCCGGGATCTGTTTTTAAAACAATTGTTTCCCTTGCAGGGCTCGTGACTAAAAAAATAGAACCATCTACAACCTATTTCTGCAAAGGATCTTACAAGCTTGGTCGAAGACGATTTCGATGTGCGCATGTGCATGGGACAAATGATCTCATTGGGGCGATTGCGCGATCATGCAATGTTTATTTTTATAATGTAGGGTTGTTATTAGGACCGGAGATTATGAATAAGTATGCACGCATATTAGGGTTGGGGCGATTGACACATATTGATCTTCCCTTTGAAGAAAAAGGTTCCATCCCCAGTCCGCTTCAAAGAAAAATGAAATCTAATCGAGGTTGGTACGACGGAGACACTTTAAATTTTTCTATCGGGCAGGGAGATGTTTTGGTGACTCCCATACAAGCGGTTCGAATGATGGCGAATGTAGCCAGAGGGGGTAAGGAGGTCCAACCGCATTTGATTAAGGCGATAGGGGGCAGAGAAGTCATTCAATTTTCGACGGTTAAAAATATTCATATTAAAAAGAAGATATTTGAAACGGTGCAGAAAGGGTTAAGAGATGTTGTCCAGAGTGAGCGGGGGACCGCAAAGATTCTCAATATGGATGGCTTTGAGATATCGGGCAAAACGGGGACCGCCCAAACTGCACCTGGAAAACCTAGCCATGCTTGGTTCGTTGGCTACAGCACACAAGGAAAGAAAAGAATCGCTTTTTGTATTTTTATTGAACATGGTGGCTCAAGTTACTATGCGGTCAGGATGACTCGAAATTTTTTGAAAAAATTAAGAGAGGAAGAGATCATTTAATTTATCTCTCCCAGAAATAAAAGCAATGCACAAGAATCTTGCAAGACTTATTTGGATCTTTACGGCATTTATTATTTTAATCGGATTGATTGCTCTCTACAGTGCTTCCTATCACAATGTGCGGGTTTCTAATAGGATATTTTATGATCAATTGGGATGTGCTGTCTCCGGCCTTCTTTTGATGTTTTTTTTAAGCCGCATCGATTGCCGTAAATTTTATGATATGGCTTATATTTTTTATTGGATCACGATAGGGATGTTGATCATGGTGCTTGTAACGGGACGGCATGCTCTAGGAGCACAGAGGTGGCTATCGATTGGGGGCTTCAGCTTTCAGCCGTCGGAGTTGGCTAAATTTACTTTGATACTCGCATTGGGCCGTTATTTCAGCGAAAGAAGGCCTGCCCTTACATTTAGTTTTGTTGATTTTAAGTATGTTTTGTGGAGTGATTTAATCGTTCCTTTTTCGATGACATTGTTACCTATGGTTCTCATTTTCAAGCAACCAGATTTGGGAACCGCTTTGTTATTTTTCGGTATCTTTATTGTTATGCTATTTGTCAGCGGGTTAGAGTATCATTATCTCATTGGATTCTTTACCTTATGTGCTTCCTTCGGACCATTTGCTTGGCATATATTGAAGCCTTATCAAAAAGATCGATTGTTGGTTTTTCTGAACCCTAATATTGATCCCTTGGGGGCAGGGTATACGATTATCCAATCGAAAATCGCTATTGGATCAGGGAAGTTGTTTGGAAAGGGGTGGCTTTCGGGAACGCAAAATCAATTGAATTTTTTGCCCGAGCGACACACGGATTTTATCTTCTCAGTCATTGGAGAGGAGTGGGGATTATTAGGGGCTATTTGTTTGCTGATTTGTTATATGGTTCTTATCTATTGTGGCCTTAAGATCTCTGAGCAAATCAAAGATAAATTTGGAATGCAAGTGGCCATTGGCATTGTGGCTATCTTTACATTACAGGTTGTCATCAATGTAGGGATGGTTTTAGGCTTGTGTCCTGTTGTAGGGCTAACGCTTCCTTTTGTTAGCTATGGGCGCTCCTCCTACATGATTTTTATTGTTATGATGGGATTCTTGTTATCCTTAAGCCGCAGAAGAACAATTTTTTAAATTCTGGCAGGGGGGAGACCCTATTATAATTTATATATTGAGTAGAATACTGTTATATAGTAGAATTAGATAACTTCGTAAGAGATTTGGTAACCACATGCGAGATAATTTCTATGAAAGATTTTAAACGAATTTCCAATAAGCATCTTGGCGAACTTCTTGTTGAAAGAGGCGTTATTGATAGAGAACAAGTGGCTATGGCCATGGCTTATCAGAATGAAAAAGGTGGCCTTATAGGAGAAATCCTTGTTGAGCTGCGTTTTGCAACGGAAGAAGATATTACCCAAGCCCTCACATGTCAATATGGCTTTCCCTATCTTCCCCTCTCTAATTACGAAATCGATCAGGAAGTCATCAATTCGATTCCCTTAGATGTTTGTAAAAAGTATTGCTTGATTCCCATAGATAAGATCGGAAAAAGTTTGACAGTGGCTATGGCTAATCCATTGAATGCATCTGCTGTGGAAAACGTTGAAATGATCACAGGATGTAATGTTCAGATGTTCGTGAGCACGACCAGTGACATAAAAGAAGCTATAGAAAAATTTTCTAACCCAAAATAATTTATGTTTTTTTTGCGAGATAGATTACAAGAGATCCTTATCCGGGACGATCTTATCAAAAAAAAGGACTTGGAAAAAGCTCTTAAAGAACAAAAAGAGTCTGGAGAAGAATTTAGTAAAGTTCTCATTCGTCTTAATCTTATCAATGAAGATGACCTCGCACGTGTTTTGAGCGAAGGTCTTAGCATGCCGCCTATTGATATTTCCCGTCTCAAAATTGATCCGGAAGTCGTTAAAATTATTCCACAAGACGTTGCTGAAAAATATCAGATTATTCCTATTTCGAAGATTGGGGATAATTTGACACTTGCGATGGCAGACCCAATGAACATTTTTGTTATTGATAATGTGAAGGCTTTAACAGGATTGAATATAACGCCGATTATTGGTCGCGCGACTCAGATTCAGCAAACGATTGAAAAATATTATTCGAGGGATTCCAATGAGACTCTTGAAGGGATTATCAAAGACATTAAGGATGCAGAGGAGTTTGAGCTTGTGAAAGAAGCTTCAAGTGTTATGGATAAAGCCGCTATTGAAGATTTGACGCAAGATGCTCCTATGATTAAACTTACGGATACTATTATTCAACAAGCTGTTTTGGCTAAGGCCAGTGATGTTTTTATTGAGCCTATGGAAGGGACTCTTCGAATTCGCTACCGCGTGGATGGGGTCATTCGTGAGATTGATCAAATGGCCAAAGTATTGCATCTTCCGATTGTCTCACGCGTCAAGGTTATTTCTAATCTGGATATCTCCGAACATAGATTACCTCAAGATGGGAGATTTAAGACGAAACTTTCTGGAGATAAAGAAGTGGACTTTCGTGTTAATGTTTTGCCTACGGCCTTTGGAGAAAAAGTGGTTTTAAGGGTTTTGGATAAAAATGCCAATATGCTTGATATTAACAAATTAGGGTTTCAGGAACAATCCTTGTCGCGGCTCAAAGAATGTTCCTTGAAACCTCATGGGATGATTCTTTCCTGCGGACCTACAGGAAGCGGGAAGACCACAACCCTTTATTCTATCCTGAAATTTGTAGATTCTCCTGAAAAGAATATTGTTACCGTTGAGGATCCTGTGGAGTATCAAATGAAGGGAATGAATCAAGTCAACGTTGCCCCAGCGGTTGGCCTTACGTTTGCTTCTTCTTTACGTTCGATTTTGCGTCAGGATCCGGACATCATCATGATTGGGGAGATTCGCGATACGGAGACCTTGGATATTGCTGTTAAGGCAGCTTTGACAGGCCACTTAGTTTTAAGCAGTTTGCATACAACAACGGCCGCTGGATCCGTCATCCGCATGATGAACATGGGGATTGAACCTTTCCTTTTATGTTCTTCTGTGATTGTGATTATAGGGCAAAGGTTATTACGCCGAACGTGTGAACACTGCAGGGAAGAATATGAAGTTCAGGAGGAAATGATAAAGCGGTTGAAATTGAACAAGTTGGCAAAGGACAAAAAGATTAAAATGTTTCGGGGAAAGGGATGTCCTTCTTGCTTTAATACAGGTTATGCAGGGCGTGTCGGGATTACGGAAGTCCTGGTATTGACACCTAAGGTTAAAGATGAAATTTTGCGACAGGCTGGAGAAATAAAAATAAAGGAAGTCGGGCGCAAAGAAGGGATGATCACAATGCGTGAAGATGCCCTTATGAAGGCCTTAGACGGTTTGACAACATTAGAAGAAGTTTTGCGTATTACAGCTCCCGATGATGAAATGGAAAAGTAGGCAAAAGTAAAAATGGGTGAAACATTAAAAAATAGAATTATCAATACGTTAATCGAGTCATTGAATATTAAAAAGTCTGATATTGAGGCGGCTATTAATCTGCAAAAGACAAAGGGGATCAGCTTAGATAAAGCTCTCATAGAAAAGGAACTGATCAATGAAGAAGATTTGCTTGTGCTTCTTGTCAAAGAGCTGCACATTCCTTTTATTCATCTAAAAAAGTACAAGATTGATCCTGCGCTCAAAGGAGTTATTCCCGAGCAAGTCGCACGTCAATATAGGATCATACCTCTTTCCAAATTAGAAAACACCCTTACTATTGCGATATCCGATCCTTTGAACATTTTTGCCATTGACGATTTAAAAAATATCACAGGAAACGAAATTGACGTCGTCATGAGCACAGATACAGATATAGGTGATTGTATCGATAATTATTATGGCTCCAAATTGACGGATAGTGTTAAAGATATCAGCAAAGATATCGCGGTCGAAGATTTTGAAATCGTAACGGATAAGAGTGCCATGCAGGAAACCGAGTTCAATGTTGACGAGGGAGAACAAGCGCCAGTCATCCGAATTGTCAATTTGATTATTAAGGAAGCTTTAAAGCAGCGCGCTTCTGATATTCATATTGAGCCGATGGCAACAAGTGTTAAGGTCAGGTATCGTATTGATGGGATTCTGCACGATTCGATGAATATCCCCAAGGAAAATCAGAATGCGTTGATTGTAAGGCTCAAGATTATGTCACGATTGGACATAACGGTTAATCGTGTTCCGCAGGATGGAAGGTTTAAAATGAAGATGGGGGTTCAAGAAATTGATTTTCGTGTTTCTTTGCTTCCGACGACATTTGGACAAAAAATTGTTCTGCGAATTCTGGATAAAAAGAACCTTAAGATTGGATTAGATGGGCTTGGCTTTTCAGAGAAGTCTATAAAACTTTTGGAGGAGGCCATTCATTATCCTTTTGGGATGATTTTGGTGACTGGACCCACCGGCAGCGGAAAATCAACGACCCTTTATTCGGTTATTAATGAACTCAATACAATTGATAAAAATATCATTACAGTTGAAGACCCCGTTGAATATTTAATAGAGGGTTTAACACAAATTCAAGCGCGTCCTGAAATTGGCATGACCTTTGCATCGGGTTTAAGGGCTATTTTGCGCCAGAGTCCGGATATTGTCATGGTAGGTGAAATCCGGGATTCAGAGACGGCCGATATCGCCATCAAGGCCTCTTTAACGGGGCAGCTCGTTTTTTCTACGCTTCATACGAATGATGCGGCCGGGGCTTTGACGCGTTTGGTGGATATGGGGGTCGAGCCATTTCTTGTAGCCTCAAGCTTGGTCCTTGTTTGTGCTCAAAGATTATGCCGCAAAATCTGTCCTCGCTGCAAAGCTCCTGAAGATATTCCCAAAAATATTTTGGATAAGCTGGATTATTCTTTTAAATCAGGAATGAAATTCTATAAAGGGAAAGGATGCAATCAGTGCCGACAGACAGGATATTTTGGTCGCATAGGGGTTACGGAGGTATTAGAGGTGGACGACGAGATCAGGGATATGTTGATTTGCGGAAAATCCTCCGATGCTATCAAAGAATATGCCAGGAAAGGAAAAGGCATGATTACTTTATGGGAAGATATCATGCAGAAATTTGTCGAAGGAGAGACAACCTTAGAAGAGGTCTTGAGAGTTACTTCCGGTGATTAGAAAGAGAAAAAGATTTTCTTTTTTGGTGATGAAAAAAAGTGATTACATGCTAAAATAAAACTTAATAAGATAATATGAATTAATAATCTTAACAGAAATGAGTTAGGGGAGGTTTTTCGTGCCTACGTTTAAATATGTTGCAAAAGACCAAAATGCTCGTAACGTGGTGGGAAAGATGGCCGCTGATGATCAAGCGGCTGTTGTTGAGGAATTGCGCCATCGAAACCTGACCATTATTTCTGTTTCTCCTATTAAAGAGTCCAGCTTATCGAGAGTAACTTTTGCAAGAAAGAAGGTTAAGCCTGACGATATTGTCATTTTCTCTCGTATGTTATCAACAATGGTAGAGGCAGGTATTCCTATATTGCAGTCTTTGGATGCTTTGCAGGAACAAATTGAACACCGCTATTTTAAAAGTGTTATTGTGGCCGTGAGAGATGATATTCAGTCTGGGAGCAGCCTTTCTGCATCATTCTCCAAGCACCCGTCTGCTTTTGATACGTTGTTTGTCAATATGGTTAAAGTCGGAGAAACAGGGGGTGTTTTAAATATTATTTTGGATAGGATTGCCACTTATGCTGAAAAAAGTTTAAGATTAAAACGCAAGGTACGTTCTGCTTTGATTTATCCTGCGGTTGTTATTACCATGGCTGTTTTGATTACGGTCGGATTACTTGTAAAAGTTGTTCCGACTTTTGCGGGGATCTACGATTCTTTTGATGCGGAATTGCCGGGACTTACTTTGCTGCTTATTAGTATAAGCAATTTTCTTAAAAGCTATATTCTTTATTTTGCAGGAGGAATTTTTCTCATAGGATTTCTTATGTCCCGTTGGTACTGTACCAATACAGGAAGGCTTGTCATCGACAGGGCTTCTTTAAAGATTCCCATATTTGGAAAACTTCTTAAAAAAGTCGCTATCAGTCGTTTCAGTCGCACGCTTGCCATTTTATTGCAGACAGGCGTGCCTATTCTCGAATCTTTGGATATTGTGGGAAAAACAAGCGGAAATCGTTTGCTGGAGCTTGTTGTGGAAAATGTCAAAGGCAATGTCAGGGAAGGGGAAAGCATTTCTGTCCCTCTTGTCAAAAGTGGAGTTTTTCCTCCTATGGTAACAAGAATGATTGCCATTGGAGAGAAATCGGGGCAATTGGAAAAAATGTTATCCAAAATTGCCGAATTTTATGACGATCAAGTGGATGCCGCTGTGGCAGGTCTAACAAGCATTATAGAACCTCTTATTATCGGCATTTTAGGGGTCATTGTTGGTTTTATTGTTATTGCACTATTTTTACCCATATTGAGCATCACGACAGTGTTTTAGAAAGAGCAAACGAACGGATGGGGAAAAAAATGTTTCATAAAAACAAATTTTTCTTGATTTTTTTATCGCTATTTGCGTGGATGGCTTTCTCTTTGGTTTCTATCTGTGAAAGCGAGGCTGTGAACAGAAATACCATGTCAACCGATGAACTGCTGGAATACACGCTAACAGACTTAAGGGTCAAGATGAAACAGGTTGTCATCAGCAACAAACAAATAGCAGAAAAAATTCAGGCTCTCCGCAAAAGGATTTTTTTCCTCAAGCAGGAAGTGCGGGATTATGAAAATGAGAAGATAGGACTTCTTGAGGAGTCTTTGGAGTTAACGGATGTTCTTAAATTGAGCTCAAAAGAAAGATCAATTGTCGAAAAGAAGCTTGAGGATGTTAAGGATCATCTTCGGGATACAAAAAACGAAATATTAAATTTTAAGAAGACTATTGAGAGTAATAAGGAGAAAGAAGACATTCTTCAAAAAACTATTTCTCTTGAAGAACAGGAATTTATTCAGCTAAAACAAAGTTTTAAAGGGGAGGACCTATCTTCTGCTAAGAAGATTTATGAGCGAGAGAAGGATCAATACAGGATATCCATCAAGGAGTCTCAGAAGGAGATTGACCAGAAACAGAAAGAAATTGATGTTTTAAAGAGAAGACTTGTTCGTTCTATTGATGGCAGAAACAAGGAATGGGAAATAAAAAGGTTACTTGAGAAAGAACTTGTTTTTGCCAAAGAAAGTATAGTTGCAGAGCAAAAAAGAAAGGAAAGCCTGATTCGTGAAGGCGAGACATTAAAGAAGAAAAGACAACAGTTAATCAATAAGGAAAAAGAAGACATAAGTCAACTAGCCTTGTATCAAGAAATCCTCGAAGGATGTATAGATGATTTTTATAATCTAAAGCAAACGATTCGTCTTGAATTTGATACGCATCAAAAGGAGATGAGTGCTTTTAAGAGGTCGCTCATGGCTGAGAGCAAATTATTAATGAAGCAAGAATCTTGTACTTTGAAATCGCTTGAGGTTGTCAAGAAACAGAAGGAGAACGCCCAGAAGAAAATGGCCTTGATGTCCTCTTTGGCAGAAGTGGATGAGAAAACAGATGGAGTGGATAAAGAAAAAGACAAAATACGGCTTCAGATTGCTAATCGCGAAGAAAGACTAAGGACGCTTTTGAAGAAAGAAGACGAAGTTAAAAGACAGATAAAAGAACTTGAAAAAGACGTTTCCATTGCAACTCAAAAGACCGCAAGGTATAAGAGAAAGGGAGAGGCAGATCAAAAAAGAGATATTGAAGGTGATTATGAGAGAAGTCAAAGGAAAATTCAAGATTTGAATAGGAGCATTGATGATCTTGAGGGTCTCATTGCCGGCTGGAAAGAAGAGCTAAAAATGCAAAGACAAGAAAATAATGTGTTGAGCAAAAGGATTGTCAAGGGGAATAGAGATATTGAAACGTTAAAAAAGGAAAGGGAAGAAGTAAAGCTAAAGGCCTTAATGAAAGATGATACTAATAAGGTTATTGTTGAAAAAATAAAGGATGAAATAAATGCCCTGAAGCTTCAAAAAGAGATGTTGGCCAATTCGCTTCTGGTGATAGAGTCCCAATACGATGCCGAAGAACTGGCTGCAGATGAATTTATTAAAGAAGAACAGCAGCTTAAGGATTATTTTGCTTTATTGAAGGAGGAAAATCTCAGCTTGAAGGTCAAGATGGAAGGACTTAGTGAAGTTTTGGAGGACTTAAGAAAGAGAAGCGGATCTTCCAAGTAATATATAAGTAGTCTATTTAATATTATTAAGATATGAGAATTTTTGGTTTGACTCACGATGGTTTTTTTTGTGAGTTTTTTTATTAAAATTTTTTTATTTACAAAATGGCTAAAAGATTTAGAGGGCATGGATTCATTTTTCTCGTCGACAAAAGTGGGCAATAAGCTCGTTTTCGCTTGACAAAAATTTTTTTGGTATATACCGCTGGACCTTGACAACTTGACAAAGGGATTTTATACTTTAAGTGGAAAAAAATATTTGATGAAAAAGGTAAACCATTCGTAAGGATGGGGCACAAAGCTATAGGGCCCGGCACACAAGTGTGGGCAGCCAGTTACCATCGGATTAGAAGAAGTAAAGACGTCTAATTTATGGACAAATGTGACCTATTTTTCGAATGGAAAAATAGGTTTTTTTTATGGCTGGAGGAAAATAGATGAAAGAGTTGACAAGGAAAGGAGGTATGGTAGGATAACGTTAACAGGTTAAGGCTCATTAGGTTACGAAATATTTCCAGAAGATAGAAAAAGCACCGTAATTATACTAGTATTAATATACTATTTTCTGGATTGATCGGGGATCTAAAAAAGCCGAATCAAAACCAGAAGGGAGGGGAACGAAAATGAGAAACAGAAAAGGTTTTACGCTCGTTGAGATCATGATCGTTGTTGCGATCATAGCTTTGCTCGCTGCAATCGCTATTCCTAACTTGCTAAGAGCTAAGATTTCAGCCAATGACGCTCTTGCGAAAAGCACACTTCGATCACTTTCAACAGCATCCGAAACGTTTGCTACAGCTCAATCTGGGAATTATCCAACAGACATTACATCTTTGACAGGAGCAACGCCTCCTTATATGAACAGAGAGTATGTTGGAGAAACAGTTTCTGGTTATTTCTATAACCCAGGTGGAATGGCAGCTGGTGGCTATACTTTTACAGCTACTCCTGTAACGGTAGGATCAACCGGAACGACAACATATACGATCTCGACGGGAGGTATTTTACTTCCAAATAATTGATGCTTATTTTTGGCATCGATGTTATTACATCTAAGGGGGCCGTGAACAATGGCCCCCTTTTTTGAGCTGGCAGACATATAGAAGTAAGCAAGAAAAGAGATGATGAGCAGATGAAAACTTCAAGCCGTAAAAAAAGATTGCAAAGAAAAGATGGTAAAAACGGTTTAACGTTAGTAGAACTATTGATTGCTATGGCTATTTTGATTTTAGCCGTCGGAGGGATATTGTTGAGCTATATCCGATGCATAGAATTGAATGAAACGGCAAAGAATTCGTCCCTTGCTGTTCAGGCAGCCAAAAGCCGTATGGAATTAATCAAATCAACAACGTTTGGCCAAATCAAAGCGACTTACGATATGAACAGCTTTGATCCTAATGGGCTGAATGGCAAAGGGATCAGTTATATTGATGATTCGAATCCGGAGTTTCTCAAAATCACGGTGTCTGTCAGTTGGCAGCAGAAAAATGGACGTGTTTATGGGGAAGATTTGAATTTGAATGGAATCATAGACGGCTCGGAAGACGGCGGAGATGGCATTTTGGATTCTCCCGTAGAATTGGTCAACTATATTTTTGATAGGACATGAGAAAATTAAATAAAAAAGGATTTAGTTTCGTTGAAGCTTTGGTGGTCACTCTTATCCTGGCATTAGTGATAGGGGGCGGTTTTATGATTTTTACGACGGGACAGGCAACATGGTTTGCCACAGGAATAAATATTCGTCTTCAAGAAAATTTAAGATTGTCTTTACAGAGGATCTCCGCAGAACTGCGCCATACACGGATTGCCCAACAACAGATATTAGATGGAGCTGGACTTGGGGGTTCAGATGTTATTCGTTTTTCCATCCCTGTCATTTGTGAAGCGGGGGGAAATCTTTTGGATGAAAACGGCGATGTTGCCCATTGGGGAGCTCCCTTCCGATGGGGAGGAACAGATTCAACGGATATGGATGCAGATGATGATTGTATGACAGTTGATTATAAATTTGTTGAGTATCGTCTCAATAATAACAATCAACTCGTAAGACGGGTACTTGATGGTGGCAGTGCTTATGTAGCCAACAGCGAAAGGGAATTTGCAAACAGTATTTCCGATTTTCAGATTAGAATTAATGGTGGGGTGATCACTTTGCAAATTTCAGCGCAAGAGACTGCTGAGAATAATAGGGTTTTGACCGCAAGTGCAACAATGGACGTTTATTTGAGGAATTAAAATGACTAGGAAACGGTTTTTTAAAAAAGAATTTAAGTCACAACTTAATAATGAAAAAGGCGTTGCTTTGGTCATAACGCTTCTTGTCATGGTTGTGTTGGTTGTTTTTGGAGGTATGTTTCTTTTGAGAACGATCAATGAATGGAATACAGCCAACCGAGAAAGACGTATGGCGCATGCTTTCTATATTGCAGAAGGAGCGGGCGATGCAGGCCTTTTTAAACTAGACGAGCTGATTAATACCCATATGCTCAATACCATCAATGCGACCAACCCTCAATTGGTAAGCAATAAAGCAAGCCAATATGTCGCGGCTGGCGATGGTTTGGGCTTTTTGATTTTGGCAGTTAAGGATGGAGGAATTTCTCAGTTTACGCTGAATGGAACTCAGGCCGAATATAGCGAGCCGCTTACAAATTTTGGTAACGGGAATTATGAATTTGACATTGTTGTTGAAGAAAAAGCAGATCCGGTTGAAATTACAACGGATTTGTGGGACTTTCCGTTTTACTATACTATTCAAGCAACGGGCAATGAATCTGGGATATCAAGAAAGGTTCAGTTATCCGGTGATTTTACGGTTAGCGTTCAAAGAGATAATTTTGCGAAGTTTGCTCTTTTTACGGATCATCATGGCCTTCCTAGTGGGACTCCCGTTTGGTTTACGGACAAAACCGATTTTGCTGGTCCCATTCATACAAATGAACGGTATAGTTTTGCCTTTGATCCCAGCGGGATCTTTGAAGGAGAGGTGACACAACATTTGACCAAAGCAAGGTTTTATAATAATGGATGGACATTTTTAGATGATGCTGACAGCAATCCGGGGATAGATGTCCCTATCTTCAATCATTCTTATACGAGGGGAGTTGAGGAAATTGTCCTTGCTTCTTCTGTGCAAAAGCAGGATCTTTATGACCAAGCAAGAGGCGACGATAGTACTCCTGGCAACGGGATATTTGTGGCCAATGATGGCTCTGACTTAGAAGGCGGTATTTTTGTTCAAGGGAATGCGTCTATTACCATGGGGGTCGATGGGAGTGATAATGCAACTTATACTATCACCGAAGGCACCACGACAAAGATAATAACGGTAAATATAACCAATAATCAGACATCTGTTGAGACGGTGGGAGTCGGAACAGATACATATAATGGGCTTCCGGACGGCGTGGATGATTTGGGGACGATTATTTATGTGGATGGAAATGTATCAAGCCTTTCTGGGACGGTCCAAAGAGACACGGAGGTTACTGTTTCTGCCGAAACGGATATTGTCATTTCCAATAATATTTTCTATTCGGATTATACGCCGGCGGTTGGCAGTCCGGGAGATGCCGGCTATGTTCCGCCGCATGCCAATGGAGCAACTAATCTTATGGGCATGGTTGCATGGGGAGGCGATATTAGAATTGGAACAACGGCTCCGGATGATGTTCAGATTCATAGTATCATTATGGCACGCAATGGTGTTTTTCAAGTTGATAATTATACGGATCAAGGTGTAGGGCCAAGGGGAACAGCAACTTTGTTAGGAGGAGCGATTACTCAGTTCTATGGGGCATTTGGTCTATTTAATGGATCAACTCAACAGCAGTTATCTGGTTTTGGAAGAAATTTTATATATGATGATAGAACATTGCAGGGAAAATCACCGCCTTATTTTCCTAGCATGAAGACATTTATTGCGTTTACGAATGATATAACAGATAAAATTGCTTTTCAAGAAGGTGGATTTTAAAGGGAAGATATGATGAACTGGAATAATGAAAAAGCTGGCGTGATTGTTGTTCTCATTGTTTTGGGTGTTATTTTGATAATGCTCGTTGGAATCGTTAATAATCGTGTAATGAATGAAATCAAAGAAATGTCACAGGTGGCCAACTTATCTTCACAAGTTAAGGCGTATGTTCCTCCTCAAATAATAGAGAAAAACAATGAAAAAAGGATGAAGGCCGGGCGTTTTGATCTGGTGGTTCAAACAGATATTTTAGGCAATGAAGTAAAAGAGGAAAAAGGCAGAAGAGAGTTGGATCGAGCTGAAAGAAGAAAAGGAAAAGTCAGGGAATCTCCTCTCTCCAAAAATATTCCTCTTTTACAATAGGTTAATTATATTTGTTTTAATATTAATTTTAGTGTATGATAGGGTTGAGTTATGAAGAAATTTATCAACCAGTATTTTGCCACTATCAAACAGTTTATTCCTGATCAGGAACAAAAATCGTTGGTAGGACTGGACATCGGCGTTAACTCTTGTAAAATGATAGAGTTACAGCCAAAGGGGAATTCTTACCAACTCATCAATTGGGCCATAGAACCAATTGTTGCAGGTGATCAGTCCAAGGCAGTACAAGCTATCCTCAGAAAATGTATTGTTCCAACAAATGCTCCCATGACAGCTATCTCTGGCAAAGGAACTCTTATCCGTTATGTGGATATCACGCGTATGGCACTTGAGGATTTAAAAAAATCCTTTGCCTTTGAGTCGGATAAATATTTTCCTTTTCCTGCCGACCAGATTTACACAGATTGTTTTGTCATTGATCCCAAAGTAGAGGGTAATAAAATGTCGGTTATTATTGCGGCGGCAAAAAAAGACTTGATCGATACGAGGATCAAACTTCTTACTGGTCTGGGATTGCAGGCTGATTTTATTGGATTAGATCCCATTGCCCTTGCGAATGTATTTAATGTTTTGAAATTGAATACCAAAAGGGATTCTACAGAACAAACAGAAGTAGAGTCCAAAGCCGTTGCTGTCTTGGATATAGGGGAAGTGGTGAGTAATTTAACCATTCTTCTAGGGGATATCCCTCGGTTTACAAGGGATATTTTTATTGGGGGATTGAATTTTACTAAAAGCATCAGCAATGCTTTAGGTATAAGTTTTGAAGAGGCCGAGAAGCTGAAGTGTAATCCGGAAAAGAAATTACCAGAAATTTTGGAGGCAAGCGAGACGGATGTCATGAATTTGGTTTCCGAATTGAGGCTGTCGTTCGATTACTTTGTCAACGAAAGAAATATTCCTATTTCTCAGTTGTTTTTAACAGGAGGAGTTGCTACCGCAGAGGGATTAATCGGATTGTTTGCTAAAAATCTTGATGTACAGGTCAAGAAATGGGATCCTTTAGAAACACTTGATTTTGCAGAGAATGTTTCCAAGGAGGAAGTCCTCAAAAATTCGGAAAAACTAGGTGTTGCGTTAGGGCTGGCGCTGTATGAGTAGAGAAGGGCAAAGAGATGATAGAGATTAATTTGGTTCCAGAAAATTTAAGGAAAAAGAAAAAAAGACAGAAGAAATCTGCTGGACGAGGCTTTTCTTTACCCAAAACAGCAGTGGTAGGGATGATCGGTGGATTTTTGATTTTGTTGATCTGTATCCATGTTGTGTTGCAGTTTTTTATCGCTTTTCGCTTAACCCAACATCAAGAATTGAAAAAAGAATGGGATGGCATGCAGGCAGCCAAGCAAAATGTGGATGTTGTTATTACAGAATTACGAAGCATGCAGAACAAAATTAAAGCTGTTAAAGAAGTCACAGAAGGCAAAAAGATATTATGGGCACAAAAGCTCAATGAGATTAGTGACGCCCTTCCTCGAGGAGTTTGGCTGCAAGAATTATCTTTAATGGAGGGAGCTTTGTTTATGCAAGGCAGCTCCGTTTCTAAGAATAATTCTGAGATTTTGCAAGTGCATAAGTTGACCTCCAATTTGAAGAACGATGAAAATTTTAATAAGGATTTTAATAGTATTGAAATGGGAATCCATAAAACACATAAAATAGGGGATACTTCCACTGCTGATTTTTCCGTTGATGCTGTTTTGGAGAAATAATATGGGCAATCAATTAATGGATAAAATTTCTGAGTTAATTTCCAAGGCAAATGAAAAAAACCCTTATTATGTCATTTGTGGTTTTTTGGTTTTGCTTTTATTGGTCGACTACTTCTGTGTCTTACAGTTTCAAATCGGAGCACTCAATTCTTTATCACCACAAATTGCGACTCTTTCGAACGACATTCATACGGCGAATACGAATATTCAAAAAAGCCCGCAATATAGAACGGACCTCAAATTTTTGAAAGAAAAGTTAAATAAGGTAAATCTAAAAATTAGGTCTAAGGAGGAGGTCCCCCTTATCTTAGAAAATATTTCACGCATTGCTAATAAAAATGGGCTCAAGATAGAAAAGATCATTCCTCAGACGGCAGAAGCAGATCCAATTTTGAAAAATGAAGATGGGCAATATTTTTCTGTCCCTATCGATATCGAGGCTAAAAGTAGCTATCATGATTTCGCACGTTTTATCAATCAATTGGAAACTGAAGAGATTTTTTTAATGATACCTGAAATTTCTATTTTAAAGAACAATGATGACATGATGCACCATTCGATCGTTTTGTTAATTAACGCAATTGTTTTTGAGAAGAAGTAGTCAAAGAGCATGAGGTTTTTTATGAAAAGTAAAATTGGCATTATTGGTTTAGCTTTTCTTCTGCTTGGTACTTTAAAGGTGAGTGCTGAAGAGGCGACTTTTATCTATAATGACCACGGGAAAAGAGACCCCTTCTGGAAACTTGTCAATCAAAATGGGGTGATCATCAATTATGAGAAGGATCTTTTAATATCCGATATGAATCTAGAAGGGATTATGCTCGAGGCAAGCGGCAATGTCGCGATCATCAATGGAAAGATTATTAGTGAAAAAGAAAAAATCGGTGTCTTCATTGTGGAATCAATCAAAGCCACTTCTGTTATTTTAAAGAAGGGGCAAGAAGAATATATTCTGAAATTAAAAAAAGGGGGAGGATAAAATAATGAAAAAATTAGCTATTGCAGGGTTGCTGTTGGCTTTGACTCTTTCTCCATTATATGCTCAAGAGTCGGGAAATGTAGATGAAGCTCCTATGGGGGGCCAGGAGGCTACGATGCCTGTGTCCTCTGATGGGAACGTGAGTTTAGATTTTCGTGATGCAGATATTCAGAATGTTTTAAGAATCCTTTCTTACAAGAGTGGGGTTAATATCGTGGCAGGGCCGGAAGTAACGGGTTTGGTGACGATCAAGCTCAAAGAGGTCCCCTGGAAGAAGGCCCTTGAGGTTATTTTGCAAACCTACGGATATGCTTATGAAGAAGCAGGCAACATTATTACGGTTACAACTATTGAGAATATGAAAAAGCGTCGGGAAGATCAAATGGTTTTAGCAGAACAGGAACCCCTTAAAACAAAAACATTCATTCTTAATTATGCGAAAGCCGGCACGATCATTGAATCTATTAGCAAAATGAAAACGGAACGAGGCAGTATCAATTATGATGAAAGGACCAATTCTTTGATTATCACGGATGTCGCCAATAATTTAGAGCTGATTGGAGGGGTCATTGAAACATTGGACAGACCTACGCCTCAGGTATTGATTGAAAGCAAGATCGTTGAGACAAACCTGAGTGATACGGACAAATTGGGTATTGAATGGACGGCCATGGCAACAGTATCCGGCTCTACTAGACCACATGTTTGGCCTTTTACAACAAGTTCATCTAACAAATACTTACCGGATGATATTCCTTCGACGGAAGATGGTTTTAGTTACGGAACACTTAATTTTCATCAGACTTCGGCTGTGCTGGAGGCATTGAAGACAAGGACAGATACCAATATTCTTTCCAATCCTCGAATCGTAACGTTGAATAACCAGAAGGCGACCATTGATGTGGGAATTGAATATCCGTTTCCGAAAAAATTCTTCAATGAAGAAACAGGTTCATGGCAGTTGTCCGATTGGGAATACAAAAAAATTGGTATTATTTTGGATGTGACCCCTTCGGTGAATAATTCTGGTATCGTCACGCTCGAACTTAATCCAAAAGTAACAGAGATTCTTGAATTGGTGCAGGATGCAGAGAGCGGTTCGGAAGCACCCAAATTGAGCAATGAAGAGGCCAAAACGAGAGTTATGATCAAGGACGGGGATACTCTGGTCATTGCAGGTTTGATTAAAGATAAAATTATTGATACAAAAAGGAAACTGCCGTTTTTGGGAGATATACCCATATTAGGATATCTTTTCCGTAAAAATGAAAAAACGGTAACCAAAACAGATTTATTGATTTTTGTGACGCCGCATATTGTTACCCCGGAAGTTTCCCAAGAATAGGGAAATGATTTGATCGCAATAGGCTGCAGAGAAAATTTTTAAGTTCTCCTTTCACATAAGGAAAGGCATCTTTCTCACGGATTGCGGTATATGAGAAGAGAGCATTTCCCTTAAGACGATGAGATGTCTTTTAAGTGGATAATTCTTTCCCAATAAATCTGACCAAACCAGAAATTTAGCAAAAAAATGCAAAGAGGTGAATTGTGTCTAGAGAAATATTAATTCAGCGGCAGGAAGGTCAGACGAAGGTTGCCGTTATCGAAAACGACGTATTGGATGATTTTCATATTGAAGTCGAAAAACATCAATCGATCTTAGGAAATATTTACAAAGGCAAGGTAGAAACCATTCTGCCTTCGATTAACGGAGCTTTTGTCAATATCGGTCAGGAAAAAAATGGATTTCTTTATTTGACCGATGCGGTGAATCCTTTAGTAGAAGAGGAAATGTTCAGTCCCACCAGGCTTCTTAACAAGCTCTTAAACCGAAAAG
>Ga0272441_10001386_pt1 | contig 51627 bp, 33 predicted proteins | sample SSMProp6N_FD_193582 | JGI IMG/M metagenome (GOLD analysis project Ga0272441, IMG submission 193582) | Marine sediment archaeal communities from Little Sippewissett salt marsh, Falmouth, MA, United States - SSM-Prop-6N | ecosystem: Environmental > Aquatic > Marine > Wetlands > Sediment ...
TTCGCGCGGCCTCTTTCCACGGGCTCGCGCCCGTGGCTACCGATCAGCCGCCCCCATTCGGGGGCGAACGGCCGGAACGGCGACGCCGGGCAGACCGCAATGCGCTCGATGATACACGCGTTTACGTAGATGTTGTGCCTCTTGTTGTTCAGAGGACAGAAGCTCCGGAGATCGGGGCTTGCCCTCTCTGTGCTCTCTGTGCCTCTGTGGTTGCCGCTGGCTTGTCATCCTCTCACCGTCCCGCGGCGTGCTGGACGGCGTTGGCGATGGCCTGGTGCGTGGCGGGGTTCATCATCTCCGGCAGAAACGCGCCGTCCGGGACGATCTTCGCCAAGGCGCTGGCCGCGGCGAGCAGCATGTCCATCGTGATCGCCTCCGCGCCGGCGTCCAGCGCGCCGCGGAAGAGGCCCGGGTAGACCAGGGCGTTGTTCATCATTCGCCCGTCGGCGGCGAGGAAGGCCCCGGCCTCGTAGGCGTCGGCGACACTGATCTCGCTGACGGGGTTGGACAGCGCGAAGACGATCGGCTCGGGCGCCATCGACCGGACCATCTCCCGGGAGACCAGGTTCGGGCGGCTGACGCCGATGAACAGGTCCCGGCCGACCATCGCGTCGGCGAGCCTGCCCTGGACGTTCTCCCGGTTGGTCCGCTCGGCGAGGGTTTGCTTCTCGGGGTTCATGTTCTCGGTCCGCCCGCGGTAGAGCGCCCCGACCGAGTCGCACAGCACGACGTCGGGCACGCCGGCCCGCTGGAGCAGTTCCGTGATGGCCGTCCCCGCCGCCCCCGCGCCGCAGATGACCGTCTTCATGTCCTCGATGCGCCGATCGGCCTTCCGCAGGGCGCTGTACAGCCCGGCCAGGACAATCGTCGCCGTCCCGTGCTGGTCGTCGTGGAAGACCGGGACCGGCAGCCGCTCGTCCAGCGTTCGCGTGATCTCGAAGCACTCGGGGGCCTTGACGTCCTCGATCTGGATCGCCCCGAACGTCGGCGCGATCTGCATGCAGACGTCGATGAACTCCCGCGGATCGTGCGTGTCGATCAGGATCGGCTCGGCCGAGATCCGCGCAAACTCCCAGAAGATCGCCGCCTTGCCCTCCATCACCGGCAGGCCCGCCACCGGGCCGATGTCGCCCAGGCCCAGGATCGCCGTGCCGTTGGTCACGATCGCGACCTTGTTGGCCAGGTTCGTGTACTCCCGCGCCAGCGACGCGTCCGCCTCGATGGCCTTGCACACCCGTGCCACCCCCGGCGTGTAGACGATCCGAAGGTCCGTGTTCGAGCGGATCGGCACGCGGCTGCGCATCTCGCACGCCCCGCCCCGGTGCGTCTCCATCGCCAGGTCCGCCAGCTCGCGGACGGTCACGCCGCCCAGGGCCTCCACCGCCTCGCGCACGGCCGCCATCTGCTCGTCGTCCACCGCGAAGATCTGGATGCCGTACACGAGCACGTCGTCGTGGACGTAGGCGAAGTGAATGTCTCCCGCCGCCGCGCCTTGCCCGCCCACGGCCGTCAGGACCTTGCCCAACCCGTCGGCGCCTTTCACGGCCACGGTCATCTGGAATACGACGGTCCGGCGAAAACGGTCCTGGAGTGCCTCCAACGATGCCATGCTTGTCCTTCTGCTCCTCTCGCAGCGCCACGCCCGGCCGGGCCGCCGCCCGGCTCCATCGCGCGCGGGCATTATACCCGCCCCCCCGGCGGATGCCAGAGCCTTCGCGGCCGTCGGCAGGGCGCGAGGCGCGCGAACCGGTCCGGAGATGGGCGGAATCGCCTTTGTGCGAGTCCTGCGCGATGGTAGCATGCGCAAACCGTTATGTCCCGGCGGGGCCAGCCGCAGGGCCGCCCCGGAGAAGGAAGGACCATTTATGTCGGAGAAGCAAACGCGTCGAACGTTCGTCCATGGGACTCTTGCCGCCGCGGCCGGGGGGGCACTGGCCATGAGCCTGGAGGAGGACACCCTCTTCGCCCAGCTTGCCGAGGGGATGAAGAACGGCCCGGAGGCGCCCCGGCCGGTCAAGCCCGGCTCGAAGGCCAAGGTCCCCACCGGCAAGCTCGGCACGCTGGAGATCAGCCGCGTGATCCTCGGCGGGAACCTGATCGGCGGGTGGGCCCACGCGCGGGACCTGACCTACGTCAGCCAGTTGCTGCGGCATTACTTCACGCCGGAGCGGATCCTCCAGACGCTTCAGATCGCCGAGGAATGGGGCGTCAACTGCGTCAACACGCACCCCAACGCCGGGGAGTTGCTCCAGCGCTACCGCAAGGAGCGCGGCGGGACGATCCGCTGGATCGCCCAGGGCTTCCCGGAGACGGGCGGCAAGGGCGGGATGTTCGACGCGATCCAGCGGTCCATCGACCAGGGGGCCGACAGCGTCTACATCCAGGGCAACGTGGGCGACCGGCTGGTGGAGCAGAAGAAGTTCGACGTGCTCGCCCGGTCCGTGGAGCACATCAGGAAGCAGGGTTTCCCGGCTGGCATCGGCGGGCACGCCCTGGCCACGATGCGGGAGTGCAAAAAGGCCGGCGTCGGCGCGGACTACTACGTCAAAACGCTGCACACGAACGACTACTTCTCCGCCCGCCGGCCCGACCAGACCGACAACGTCATCCGCAACCGCAACGACAATTTCTGGTGCGCGGACCCCGAGGGCACGATCCGCTTCATGAAGACGGTCAAGAAGCCGTGGATCGCGTTCAAGGTCATGGCCGCGGGCGCGATCCCGCCTCGCAAGGCCTTCGCGCACGCCTTCAACCACGGCGCGGACTTCATCCTGGCCGGCATGTTCGACTTCCAGATCGGCAAGGACGCCCTGATCGCCAAGGACGTCCTCGCCAAGGTCCGGCGCGAGCGGGGGTGGATGGCATAGCACGGCGGCGCGCTCGTGCTCGTTCTCGTGCGCCCGGGCCGGGCAACGGAACCGAGCACGAAGACAGGCCGAAAACACACGTCGCGAGACGGAAGGTAGAGACATGGCGGCAAAGCAGACGCGTCGAGGGTTCGTGAAGGCCGCCCTGGCAGGGACCGCCGGGGCCGTGGCCCTCAGCCGGGAAGAGCAGGTCCTGCTGGCCCGGTCCGGCGGCGGCAAGGGCGCCGAGACCGAAGCCCCGAGACCCAGGCTCCGTCCTGGCTCGCAGAGCACGCTGCCGTTCGGGCGGATCGGGAAGCTGAAAATCAGCCGGCTGATCATGGGGGGCAACCTGATTGCGGGCTTCGCCCACAGCCGGGACCTGCTGTACCTCTCCCGGCTGCTGCGGCACTACTTCACGCCGGAGAAGATCCTCGAGACGCTGGAGATCGCCGAGGCGTACGGCATCAACGCCATCAACACCAACCCCCGCGCGACGGAGATCATCCAGCGGTACCGCAAGGAATGGAACAGCGACCTGCTCTGGATCGTCCAGGGCTACCCGAACGAGAAGGGCGACGTCACCGGCATCCAGAAGTCCATCGACGCCGGCGCCAGCGCGGTCTACGTCCAGGGCAGCGTGGGCGACCGCCTCGTCGCCAACGGCAAGCTGGACGTCCTCGCCAAGGCGCTGGAGCTGATCCGAAAGAACGGCCTGCCCGCCGGGGTGGGCGGGCACGACCTGGCCACCATCCAGGCCTGCGAAAAGGCCGGCCTGCCCGTCGACTTCTACGTCAAGACGCTGCACACGAGCGACTACTTCACCGCCCGCCGCCCGGACCAGCCCACGCGCGTCAACGACAGCCGCAACGATAACTTCTGGTGCGTGGACCCCCAGGCCGTCATCGACTTCATGCAGGCGGTCGAGAAGCCGTGGATCGCCTTCAAGGTCATGGCCGCCGGCGCGATCGCGCCGCGAAAGGCCTTCACTCACGCCTTCCACGGCGGGGCCGACTTCATCCTCGCGGGCATGTTTGACTTCCAGGTCTCCAAGGACGTCCACTTCGCCCGGGAGGTGCTCGCCAAGGTCCGCCGCAAGCGCCCCTGGCGGGCGCAGGCGTAGGCCGGCGAGGGCCTATCCAGAGTGCCCCGACCGCACCGCTCCCTTTCGTGCGTTGAATAGCATCGGAAGGAGAGTGTGGCCATGGCGAAAATCACGCGCCGTCAGTGTCTGCGGACCTCGGCTGCCCTCGCGGCCGGGGCGGTGGCCGGGTCGCGCCTCCCGGCATGCGCGTGGGCGCAGGTGCCGGGCGCCAACGGGGACATTCGCCTGGCGGTCGTGGGCGTTCAGCGGCGCGGGCCGCAGCTCGTCCAGCAGTTCCGCGCCGTGCCCGGGGTTCGCGTCGTGGCCGTGTGCGACGCGGACACGGCCTACACCGACCGCCAGAAGCAGGCGTTCGACCAGCGCGGCGAGACGGTCCGCTGCTGCCGCGACGTCCGCACGCTGCTGGACGCGAAAGACATCGACGCCGTCGCGGTCGCCACGCCGAACCACTGGCATGCGCTGATGTGCGTCTGGGCCTGCCAGGCGGGCAAGGACGTGTACGTCGAGAAGCCCGTCTCCCACAGCCTCTGGGAAGGCCGGAAAATGGTCGAGGCGGCCCGCAAGTACAAGCGGATCGTCCAGACGGGCACGCAGAACCGTTCGGACGTGGGCCTGAAGGCCGCGGTGAACTGGCTGGGCGAGGGGCACGTCGGCAAGATGCGGATCGCCCGGGGGTTCGATTATCCCACGCGGGTCGGCATCGGCAAGGTGGCCGGCCCCCAGCCCGTCCCGGCCACGGTGAGCTACGACCTGTTTCAGGGCCCGGCCCCGCTGCGGCCGCTGCGGCGCACCCGCCTGCACTACGACTGGCACTACGTCTGGGCGACGGGCGACGGGGACTGCGGCAACCGCGGCGTGCACACGCTGGACATGCTGCGGTGGTTCCTCGGCCAGCGCGGGCCCGCGCCGCGCGTGCGGAGCATCGGCGGGCGCTTCGGCTGGGACGACGACGGCCAGACCCCCAACAGCCAGGTGACGGTCTTCGACTACGAGCCCGTGCCCATCGTCTGGGAGCTGCACACGCTGCCGAAGCTGCGGAACGACGGCGGTGCGGGCCCGGCCCGGGGCGTGCGAACGGCGATGGTCATCGAGTGCGAGGGCGGGTTCTTCGCCGGCTACCGAGGCGGCGGCCGTGTCCACGACAACGACGGCAAGGTCATCCGCCGCTTCAAGGGCGACGGGGGAAAAGGACACTGCGCGAACTTCATCCGGGCCGTGCGGAGCCGCAAGCCCGCCGACCTCGAGGCCGACATCCTGGAAGGCCACGTCTCCTCCGCCCTCTGCCACCAGGCCAACGTCTCGCACCGTATCGGCCGACGCGTCGGGCCCGGCGAAGCGGCCGATCAGGTCAAGGACCACGCCCTCCTCGCCGAAGCGACCGGCCGGCTGTTCAAGCACCTCCGCGCCAACGAGGTGGACCTGAAACGAACGCCCGTCGCCCTGGGCCCGGCACTGGCGTTCGACCCGAAGGCCGAACGCTTCACCGGCGACCATGCCGAATGGGCGAACATGTACCTCAAGCCGCTCTACCGCCCGCCGTACGTCCTGCCGGAGACGGTCTGACCCGGGCGAAACGAAGCAACGGAAGGCCGCCATGAGCATGCTCGCGACACCACAGACTCGAAGACAATTCCTCGGCGCTGCCGCGCTGGGTGCTTCCGCCTTGGCCGCGCGCCCCGCCCACGGCAGCGGTTCGGCCGCTCGCGCCGGCGCGGCCCCGCGCCCGCCGCTGGGCTTCCCCACCTACATGTTCAAGAACTACACGCTCGACCAGACCGTCGAGATGACGCGGCGGGCCGGCGTGCGCCACCTCTGCATCCGCAGCAACCTGCTCCCGCTGGACGCCACGGACGAGCAGATCGCCGCGGCGATCAGGAAGGTCACGGACGCGGGCCTGGCCGTCTACGGCGGCGGGGTGATCTACATGCGGAACGAGAAGGCCGTCGACCGCGCCTTCGAGTACGCCCGGGCCGCGGGATTCAAGACGATCTCCATCTCCATCCGCCCCGACCTCCTGCCGCTGCTGGAGAAGAGAGTCCGCGCGTTCGACATCCGCGCCGGCATCCACAACCACGGGCCCGAGGACAAGCACTGGCCGACGCCCTCGGCCATCCTGGCCAAGGTCCGCACGCTCGACAAGCGGATCGGCATCTGTCACGACACCGGCCACACGCTCCGCGCCGGCGCGGACCCGATGAAGGAGAGCCTCCAGGCCGCCGAGCGCGTCTTCGAGTACCACCTCAAGGACGTGGACTCCCCCACCGCCAAGGGCCACAGCACGGAGCTCGGCCGGGGGATCATGGACATCCCCGCCTTCCTGCGCATGCTTCGGAAGACCGGCTACCGGGGCGTGCTGGGCATCGAGTACGAGAAGCACATGACGGACCTCCTGCCGGGGTTGTGCGAATCCGTCGGCTACGTCCGCGGCGTGATGGACGCCTTGGCATAGCCCTTGGTCAACCGCGCAAATATAGTTTTCTTGGATGGATACGACGAGTACCTTCGCGGATGCCTCCTCCAAGCCGCGGGGTTGCGTCCCCGCGGCAGGGACGGCAATCGAGGGCCCCGTTCATTCTGTGGGCACACTGTACGCAGCACCCTCCCGCCCCCCTGCGCCTCTCCCCTCCGCCTTCATCCGCCCCACGCCCCCGCCGCCCGGACGATCAGCACCATGCCGAACGCCCCGATCAGCCCAAAGACGATCCGGCGGAACAGCGCGACCGAACCGTAGCGGCAGAGGCGGTGGCCGACGTAGAGCGCGATCACCCCGGCTGGGACGGCGAACCCGGCCAGCGCCAGGACGCTCGGTACGTAGTCCCCCGCCACCGCGATGGCCGTGTGACGATAGACCAGGTTCGCCACGAACACCGCCTGGATCGTGGCCTTCATGTCCCGCGGGTCGTCGGCCAGCGAGTAGAGGTAGAGGATCACCGGCGGCCCCCCCGAGACGAACGCCCCGCTCAGGAAGCCGCTGCACACGCCCGCCGCCACGCCCACCCAGCCGGCCAGCTTCCGCCGCGCCTGCCGGCCGAACAGGCCGTTGACCGCGAACGCGATCAACGCTACGCCCAGCGCCACCCGAAACACCGCCCGGTCGCCAAACGTGTGAATGAACCAGTAGCCCAGCGGCATGCCCGCCACCGAGCCAACCACGAGCTGCCCCACCCGCCGCCAGCGAACGCCCTTCTCGGCGTGCGACAGCCGCAGCAGCAGCAGGACCACCGCCGTCGCGCACAGCGTCACGACCACCGCCATGCCCGCCATGCCCCGCGGCAGCAGCGCCAGCAGCGCGATCGACACGATGCCGAACCCGAACCCCGCATACCCCTGCACAAACGCCGCCGTCGCCACCGCCGCCACGACCGCCAGGATGATCTCGATGTCCGGCATGCTCGCTCCAGGTCGCTCGATCCTGCTTGGGCGGCCCTCGCGGCACGCTACTGCCTGGGCGTGAACCTGCCCGGTTTCCTCTCAGGTCGAAAGAGGCAGGATCCGCACGCGCGCCTTGTTCGGATCGACAACCAGAAGCGACCCCGCTTCGAGTTGGCCTTCGTACGTGCGAAGAACGTGGAGTATCACCCCTTCCAGGGCGTCGGGCAGGAGATCCTGGACGCGCAGCTGAATCACGCTGGGCCCGGATGCGCGCGTCGCGGCCAGCACGGCGCCGAAATCCAGATCGTGCGTAAGGACAATGCGGCCGTGCCGGCGGGCCCAACCCATGATCTCGCTGTCTGTGGCTTGTGGACCGCCGACATCGAACCAGTGGATACAGTCAAACCCGTGCCTTTGCAGGACGTCCACCCATTGGGGGGACAGGTTCATGTCGAGCAGGAACTTCATGGCGTGGGGCCGAGGGGCGCCTCCATCTCCTCCGCGCGCCAGGCGGCGTAAGCCAGGGCTTCCTGGAGATCGGCTTCCTCGAGGTACGGGTAGGCCTCCAAGATCCCTTCGGTGGTCCGCCCCGCGGCATAGAGACCGACAATCGTGCCGACCGTCACGCGCATTCCCCGAATGCAGGGCTTTCCGCCCATGACTTGCGGATCGAACGTGATGCGTGTCAGTTCCTTCATCGCCGCGCCTCCACACGCCATAGTACGGATCGAACGGCGCTCGATCAATGGAGCGGGTACATACAGACCCTCAGTCTGTACCGTGCGCAGTTCCGCCTTCCTGGGCCCTGCCCGCCTTCAGCGGGCAGGGAGAGCGAACTTGCCTCTCTCCCGCGGAACGCTCGCGCTCTATCCCTCGAATGTCTTCGGGTCCGTCTTCAGCGGGGGCAGCGGGTGGGGGCGGACCAACGCGCCGCCCTGCTCGTAGGACTCGATCACCGCCCACGTGTATTCCAGCGTCGCCAGGGCGTCGCGCCCCGACGCGCGGAGCGCGTGGACCGGCACGCCGTTGCTCACGTCCTCCAGGAAGGCGTGAATCCGCCGCGGGAACGTCTCGCCGAAGTCCGTGATGCCCGTGTCCAGGACCTCCGGCCCGCCCGTGCCCCCGCCGGCCATGGCGGCCGCGGAACCGGCCTTCCCCGGCTGCGGCGCGGGCCAGTACGTCAGCTTCTCGATGCAGTTCTCGATGCAGAACGCCCCCTTGCTGCCGGAGACCTCCACGCTCCACCAGCCGCCCAGACCATACGGCGCGTCGCCCCGCTGGCTGAGCAGATACCCCACGCAGCCGTTGGCGAACCGCACGTGGATGCTGGCGATCGAGCAGAGCACGTCGCCCGCGTTGCGCCGGAAGCCCGGCCGGTCCACGAACGCCTGCACGTGCGTGATGTCCCCGCAGAAGTACCGCATCACGCTGAACGGGTGGGCCAGGAACGCCTTGAGGTGGAAGTACGGGAACCCCGCGTGTCTCGGCCCGGCCGTCGGGGAAAACGTCGCCTCTCCGCCGTGAAAGCCCATCTTGTGCAGGCAGTAGACCAGCTCGCCCACCTGTCCCTCGTCCAGGTACTGCCGCGCCCGCTCGGCCGGGGGGGTGAAGTAGTGGTTCAGGTTGCAGCCGAAGTAGACGCCCTTCTCGTCGGCCTTGGCCACCATCCGCCTCGCCTCGCCGATGTCGTTGCTCAGCGGCTTCTCCACCAGCACGTTCTTGCCGGCCTCCAGGGCCTCCATCGCCGGCTCGAAGTGCCAGCTCCCGTTCTCCAGCCCGCCGGTCGAGACGTCGACGATGTCCAGCTCCTCCCCGTCGAGCATCTCGCCCAGCGAGGCGTACGCCTTGACGCCGTGCTTGGCCGCCGTCTCCTCCGCGCGGTCCTCGATCACGTCGCAGACGGCCACCAACTCCGCCAACTCGTCGCCCGCGTGGCACTCCGCGTGCCGCTTGCCGATCCCACGCAACCCGACAATGCCCACCTTCAGCGCCATGAGCTGCTGCTCCTTCCTCGGTCGTCGTTCTTCGGTCGGTCGGCCTCGACGGCGGCCGGCCCTGGCGGACTCCATCGTACGACCGTCACCGGCCAATGCAATGGGTAGCCGCCAACCTCGGCCCTCGGCGATCCCTTGCGACGCAGGACGCACCGATGCTGCGCGGACCCCCACCGCGTGCACAGACACTGTGAGAGGCTGCCCAGTTGCTGTGCAGAGCTCTTGCTGAGCGCAGGGCGCACTTGGAAATGGTCCTTATTAAAACCTTGTATAATAACGTCTTGCAGACGTACTTGCCCGAGCCAGATCTCTTGGCACAACGTTTGCCCCCCAACGGCCTTGTGAGCCTGCTTTCCGCGGGCATGGTCCTTGGCTGGGCACTACTGCATTCGGGAGATACGCATGCTGTCTCATTGTGCGCGCGGGATGTGGGAAAACCGGGCGGAGCGACCCCGCGGGCGGGTATGGCTGATCGGCGCCTTCGTGTTGGCGGCCTCGGCTGTGCCGGTCGGGGCCGACCCCCCACCGCCCGAGGCGCCAGCCACGCAGCCCGCCGCCGTCAAGGCGGGCGAGCCTGCCCCGGCCAACACGGGCGCGCCACCGGCGCCGCGAACGTGGTTGCAGGAGGTCGTGGTCACGGCCAGCCGGCAGGAGATGCAGGCGTTCCGCGCGCCGTATTCCACCGAGGTGGTGGACCTGGGCGACTTCGCCCGGCAGATGGCGTACCGCACGACCACGATGGCCCTCTCGGACGTCCCCGGCGTGATGGTGCAGAAGACCGGCCAGGGACAGGGCTCGCCCTTCCTCCGCGGGTTTACGGGCTTTCGCACGCTGCTGCTCGTCGACGGGGTGCGGATCAACAACTCCGTCTTCCGCGACGGGCCCAACCAGTACGGGAACACGATCGACTCGTACTCCATCCGCCGGCTGGAAGTCGTCCGCGGGCCCTCCTCGGTCCTGTACGGCAGCGACGCCATCGGCGGGACGGTCAACGCCATCACCCAGAGCCCGTCCGTCTACGGCGAGGGCCTCCAGTCCGAGCGGCGGATCCTATACCGGTTCGCCACGGCCGACCGCAGCCACGTGGCCCGCGGCGAGGCCGAGCTGACCTACGACCACGTCTTCGGCGCGCTGGTCGGCGGCACCTATAAGCGCTTCGACGACGTCGACGGCGGGCGCTTCGTCGGGCCCCAGGACTACACCGGCTACAACGAGTGCGCCGGCGACGCGAAGGTGGAGTACTGGCTCAGCCCGCTCCAGAAGCTCACGGTCGCCCACTACAACCTCTACCAGGACGACGCCTGGCGGGTCCACAAGACCGAGCACGGGCTGTCGTGGCACGACACGACGGTGGGCAACGAGAAGGAGCGCATCCTCGACCAGGGCCACTCGCTGACCTATGCCCGCTACCAGGCCGAGCGGCTCGGCGACGTGATCGACGCCGTCGAGGTCCTGGCCTCCTTCCAGCAGATGACCGAGCGGCGGCGGCGCGTGCGCAGCGATAACCGCCGCGATGAGCAGGGCGTGGACGTGGACACCTACGGGCTGGGCCTCCAACTGCAGAGCCCCCTGCCCCTCGGCCGGCTCACCTACGGGGCGGAGATCTACCACGACGAGGTGGACTCGTTCCAGAGGGAGTGGAACGCGGACGGCTCGTTCCGGCGGACCCGCATCCAGGGCCCCGTCGGCGACGACGCCACCTACGACCTGTTCGGGGCGTACGTCCAGTACCTGGTACCCCTGGGCAAGTCCGTGGAGGCGACCTTCGGCGGGCGGTACACCTACGCCCGGGCGGCCGCCGACCGTGTGGAAGACCCCGCCACCGGCCGGGTGATCTCCATCACCGAGGACAGCGAGGCGCTGGTCGGCAGCGCAAGGCTGAGTTGGTTCCTGGATGACGAGCGGCACTGGAACGTGTTCGGCGGGGCGTCGCACGGGTTCCGGGCGCCGAACCTCTCGGACCTGACGCGGTTGGACACGGCCCGGAGCAACGAGATCGAGACGCCCTCGCCCGGCCTGGACCCGGAGCGGTTCGTCTCGTACGAGGCCGGGGTGAAAGCGGACTACGACGCGGTCTCCGCCCAGGCGTCGGGCTTCTACACGGACATCCGCGACATGATCGTGCGGACGCCTACGGGCAACCTCGTGGGCGGCGACAACGAGGTCACCAAGAAGAACGCCGGCGACGGCGGGGTCTGCGGCGTGGAGATGCAGGGCCGCTGGCGGTTCCTGCCGCAGTGGACGGCCTTCGGGTCCATCGCGTACGTGTACGGGGAGATCGACACGTACCCGACCTCCGCGCCCGTGCTGCGGGAAGAGCCCCTCAGCCGCCTCATGCCCCTGACCGGGCAGGTCGGTCTGCGGTGGGACTCGCCGGACAAGAAGGTCTACGTCGAGGGCGTCGCCATGGCGGCCGCCCGGCAGGACAAGCTCTCCACCCGGGACCGGGGCGACACGCAGCGCATCCCCCCGAACGGCACGCCGGGGTACCTCGTCTTCGACCTGCGCGGCGGGTGGAAGGTCACCGACGATCTGGAGGTCTGGGCCGGCCTGGAGAACCTGACGAACCGGGACTACCGCATCCACGGCTCGGGCGTCAACGAGCCGGGCATCAACTTCAAGGTCGGCGCGAAGCTGCGATTCTGAAAGGCTGCGCATGCCCCGCAGACTGCCCCCCCTCCGTCTGGCCGGGGCCGGCGCTTCGCCCGCACGGATCACTCGAGCCGACGGAGGACCGCGGCGGTCTTCTCGATGGCGTACAGGTCCGCCTTGCACCAGGGGTGGTCGAGCTTCGCGGCCAGCGCGTCGGGCGGGGCGGCGAGGCCGTCGGCCAGTGCGGCGAACAGGCCGCGGGAAAGGTGCGGCGGAGAGATGTAGTTCTCCCCGCCGATCATCCGTTCCCCGAAGGCCTGGTACCAGACGGGCAGGCCGACCGTCAGGCTGCGAACGTTGCGCTCCAGCGCCCCACCTGCCCGCTTGCCCAGCACGGCCGCCAGCTCGGGCACGAGGCCGACGTAGCGCGGCACCGTGGCGTGGTGGCCGACGCGCCCGCCCGTGCCGCGGATCAGGTCCGTGTCCGCCCGCTCGTGGTGAATGCGCTCCGTCAGGAGTTGGGCGAGCAGATCGCGGGCCCGGTCTGCATCTTCCGCGTACCCCGCACGGCGCAGAATGCGGGCGGCGGCCAGGACGCCGGCGATCTGCCGATTCAGCCGTTCGGCCGCGTCGTTCGCCCGGTCCCGGCCGTCGAACTGTACGCCGCGCCGGGCGGCTTCGCCCAGCAGGGCCTTGATCCGCGGGACCAGGGGAAGGAGCTTCTCCCAGCCGTCGGCGTAGTGGGCGTAGGCCCACAGAGCGTAGACGTCCCCGATTCCCGCGCGATGCCTCGGCCGCTGGGCCGCGAAGGCCCGCATGCCCGGCCCGAGATCGTACGCCTCGCGCCGCTTGCCGCTCGGATCGTGCACCGGGCGGTCGAGCGGGCAGCCGTGCTCGACCATTCGGTCGAGAAACGCTTTTGCCTTCGCCCGCACGGGCGGGGAGAGATGCGGCAGGGCCAGCGCGACGATCTGGATCGTCTCGGCGGTGCGCCAGAAGTGGCGCTCCTCCCTGCTGATGCCCAGCTCCACGACGAACGGCGCCCACGGACCGTCCTCGACCAGCTCGCGGACCTCGGCGGCCAGCAGCGCGCGCAGTGGTCCGGCAAGGGGCGTGGCCGCGTGCTTGCGCACGGCCTTCGGCATCCGCTCGATCCGCTTCGAGACGACGCCGGCGGCCACCGCCTCCTTCTTCAGGCGTTCGTCGTACGCCCCCGCGCCGGCCACGGCCACGTTGCCCCCGGCCACGGCGGCGGGCAGGCGCTTCTTGAACGTCTTGGGCGGCCGGGTCCCGCCGGTCGCGGCCTTGGGCACGTCGGGGCCGGCGAGGCAGACGACCTGCGAGCCGACCACCCAGAAGACCCGCCCCTCCGCGATCGCGGCGATCGACCGGTCCGGGCCGTGCCATTCGTTCGGCATGCCCGTCAGGTAGCCCTCGCGGGTCAGCTTCTTGGCGCCCTGGAAGCCTCCGGGCACGGTGGCCGGCCCGAAGATCCCGCCGTAGCTGTCGCGCCCGGTCCAGATGCGCATCACCTTCTCCGTTCGCACGTTCAGCGCCCCGATGTCGCCCTGGTGGGTCGCGATCAGCCAGTCGCCCATCAGGCTGAGGGCCTGGGTCTCGTCGCCGATCATTGGCATGCCGTACCACGCCCGGCCGGCGTCGTGGCGCTGCTCGGGGTAGACGAAGTCCGCCCGACCGTCCTCTCGGCGGATGCGGGCCAGGGCGTTGTACCGGCGGACGCCCCGAAGGTAGTACGTCAGGGCCGTGCGGTAGAACGTGTACAGCTCGCCCGTCTCGGGGTGGAAGGTCGGCGGGGTCGGCGGGTTGTGCAGCCCGGCCGTGTAGAACACCGACGCGATCCACGGCTCGCTCCCGTCGGCCAGGTCCAGGGCGTGGAACGTCCGGTCGTGCGAGTTCTCGCGGAGGTAGCGGACGATCGCGTCCTGCTCGGCCTTCCGCCGGCGCGGCGTGGGGTGCAGGAGCAGGTCGTTCCACTTGTCCATCAGGACCTTGTCCTCGGGACCTCTCGGGATCGCGAGCTGCGTCCGCTTGAGCAGGTCGCCGTTGCGGCCCAGGACGGTGTGGAAGCCGTCGGCGGGGTTCGTCCGCACGATCGCCAGCCCCCGCCAGATCGTCGCTCCCTGGTCGCGCATCGACAGGCCCGCGAGCTTGGCCGACTTCCACAGCAGCTTGCCCGCGGGGGAGAGGCAGTAGACGTGCATGTCCTCCGAGCCGACGACGATCCGCTTGCCGTCCTTCGTCACCGACGCGGGCTTGAGGACCATCCCGCCGGTCCGGAACGTCCAGAGCCGCTTCCCCTCGGCCGCGGAAACGGCGTGGAAGACGCCCGCGCGGTCGCCCACGTACACCACGCCGCCCACGCACGCGGGCGACGCCCACAGGCCCGCGCCGGCGTCGTACTTCCACACGAGCGCGCCGTCCGCGGCGGAGAGGCAATACAAGTGACCGGCAGCGAAGCCCTCGTCCGCGCCGACGAAAACCCGCCCGTCCGCCCAGCAGGGGGAGGCCCCGATGGGCCCGGCGGCGCGGAACGTCCAGGCTGTCCGTCCGTCGGTCACGTCCAGGGCGTGCAGGTTCCCGGCGAACGTGCCCACGAAGCACTTCCCGCCGGCGACGATCGCCTCGACGCGCGTGGCGATCATCTCGTCGTGCAGGTCGCGGTACCACTTCCGCTCGAACGGGCCCGCGAGGACCTCGTCGGTGTAGCCGCTGCGCTGGTAGTCCTTGTGCAGCGTCGGCCAGGTGGGCCGCTCCCCCGCGCCGACCGCGCCGATGAGGCCCCCGTAGATCGCCAGTACCGCAAGTCGTCTGCATGCCATGTCCACGCCTCCCGCGGGCTTGCCACTTCATCGGTCGGCCGATACAGAAACACACGAGGCCGGCACGTGGTTCTACCCTACGGCGGGGGGTCTGCGGAAAGGATAGTCAGATGACGCACTTCGCCGCATTCCTCGCAGCGATTCTCCTCCGTGCCGCCGCCCCCGGCGCCGAGACGTTCCCCCCGCAGGCCGCGAAACCCGCACCGCCGCCGGCCAAGGGCGGCCTGGCGTCGCTGTACCCCGGGGACGAAGGCATCGAGCTCGATCCGCGCGTGCTGTTCGTGGAGGACTTCGAGACCGGCACGGTCAAGGAGATCGGCGCGCGGTGGGGCAGCATCTCCAAGGCCGGGAACATGACGTTCTCCGACGACCTGCCCGCCGGCTCGCCGGGCAAGCGGTCGCTGCGGATCGCCCGCAACGGCCACCTCTACACGCACACGAAGGGCGTGGACACGATGTACGCCCGCTTCTACGTGCGGTTCCACCCGAAAACCGGCTACGTGCATCACTTCGTCCACCTCGTCGCCGACCGCACGCCGACGCCTTGGCCCAAGGGCGGGGCGGGCGTCCGGCCCAGCGGGCACGCGAAGTTCTCCACCGGCATCGAGCCGACCGGCCGGTGGGGTAAGTTCCCCCCGCCCGGCGTGTGGAACTTCTACACGTACTGGCACGAGATGAAAACCAAGTGGGGCAGCGTCTACAACGGCAAGCAGACGCCCATCGAGCCCGGCCGATGGTACTGCGTCGAGGCGATGCTCCAGGCAAACTCCGCGCCCGACCAGGCCGACGGCGAGCAGGCGTTCTGGGTCGACGGCGAGCTCTTCGGCCGCTTCGAGGGTTTCCGCTGGCGGGCGACGGACCAGCTCAAGATCAACAGCTTCTGGCTGCTGTTCTACAACACCGACCAGCCCGCGCGCCACAACAAGGACCCCAAGCCCGACAGCCGCGTCATGGAGGTGTGGTTCGACGACATCGTGATCGCCACGGAGTACGTCGGCCCGGTGGTGGGCAAGCCCAAGGCGGGCAAGAAGGCGGCCCGCCCGTCCCGCAGCGCCCTGCTGGAGGGCACGCTCGGCAAGCTCACGTCGGGCGAGCCGGTCTTCACCGAGGGCTTCCAGGCCGGCGCGGGCAAGTTCGAGGGCGGAGAGGTGGCCGCCGACGCGGGCGGCGCGAAGGCCCTGTCCTTCGGCCCCAAGGGCTGCTCGTGCTGGGAGACGTTCTCCACGCCGGTCCAGGACTCCACGACGATCCGCTTCCGGCTCAAGCCCCTGTGCGACGTCGGCCGGGTGACTGTCTTCGTCTGGTCCAAGAAGCGCAAGGACAACTGCCGCTACTACGTCGGCGGGCTCAAGAAGGGCCAGTGGACCGATGTCGAGTTCCGCGCCCTCGAGTGCCGCACCGGGTGGGGCCGCGACGGCCCGAGCCTCGAGGGCGACGTGCTGAACAACGTCAAGCTGCTCTACGAAGGCAAACCCGACGACCGCGTCCTGCTGGACGACTTCCAGGTCTGCCCGTAGCACCGCGCCGGTGGCGTCTTGTAATCTCCGCCCGGATCCTGCAGCCTTGCTGCGCGCGGGGGGCGCGGAGAAGCCCATGGCGAACGAAACACGACGGGCCGCGGAGCTGCTGCGGCAATTCAAGGGCGAGGCCTACGCGTTCGGAATCGGCTGTTTCGACCGGCTCGGTGAGAGGACCGCCGCGCTGGGCCGACGCGCGGCGGTGATTGTCGGCGGGTGGGGCAAGCAGTGGGGCGAGCCGATCCACGCGGCCGCGCGGGCGTCGCTGGCGGCGGCGGGCGTCAGGGTCGCCGGCGAGCTGATCCGCGGCGCCCGCCCGAACTCGCCGAAGGAAGACGTCTTGCGCCTGGCCGAGGAGATCGCCCGACGCGAGGCGGACGTGGTGGTCACCATCGGCGGGGGCAGCGGGATCGACGCGGCCAAGGCGGCGACGGCGTATTCCGTGCTGAGTGACGCCCGGCCGGAGTTGGACGACTACTTCGGCGTCGGGCAGGTCGGCGAGATGCTCGCGGCCGCGGGACGAGAGATGCCGCCCTTCGTCGCCGCCCAAGTGGCGAGCGGCTCGGCCGCCCACCTGACGAAGTACGCCAACGTCACGGACGTCGCCCGCGCCCAGAAGATGCTGATCGTGGACGACGCGGTCGTCCCACGGCGGGCGGTGTTCGACTACCGGTGGACGGCGACGATGTCGCGCGACTTCACGATGGACGGGGCGCTCGACGGCGTCGCCCACTGCCTGGAGGTCCTCATGGGCGTCCCGGCCGAGCGGCTGGAGGCGGCGAGGGAGGTCTGCCTGCTGGGCATCGAGTTGATCGTCCGAAACCTCCAGCGGGCCGTCGCCGCGCCGGACGACCTCGCCGCGCGGGAGGCCCTCGGCCTCGGGACGGACCTCGGCGGGTTCGCCATCATGATCGGCGGGACCAACGGCGCGCACCTCAACAGCTTCTCGCTGGTGGACCTGCTCCCCCACGGCCGGGCCTGCGCGGTGATGAACCCCTACTACGTCGTCTTCTTCGCCCCCGCCATCGAGGACCGCCTCCGCACCGTCGCGGAGGTCTACCGGCGGGCCGGCTACCTCTCCACCGACCTGACCCGCTTGACCGGCCGGGACCTGGGCCTCGCCGTCGCCGAGGGTATGGTCGCCCTCTCACGCAAGATCGGTTTCCCCGTCGCCCTGTCCGAGGTCGACGGCTTCACCGACGGCCACATCTCCCGCTGCCTCGCCGCCGCGAAGGACCCCAAGTTGGAAATGAAGCTCCGCAACATGCCCGTGCCGCTCTCGGCGGATACGGTGGACGAATACATGGGGGCGATTCTGGAAGCGGCGCGAACGGGCGAGTTTGGGAAGATCAGACATTTGGCGTAGATAAGAGAAGCCCACGGGGCGCTACCCGTGGGCTTAGCGGGAAGCCTTTTTTCAGGAGGACTTTACTTCGCGACTTCGACCTTGGGGGGCGTCGTGAAGGCCTGCCAGCGCTGCTGGCACGCCTCGCGGGTGGGCATCTCGCCGGGGGCGACCCAGACGCGGTACTTGAGCATCAGCGGCTCGCCCTTCTTGGCGGAGGCCTTGGGGTATGCACCGAACCGGCCGTAGTCGCGGTAGGCCGAGTACTTCGTGCCCTTCGGGTTGTCCGGGTGGTTGATGTGCTGGACGGAGTACTTCTTGCCCTCCAGCTCGTAGCACTCGGCGGCCCAGGGAAGGTCGACTTCCCTCTTGACGTTCGCCGACGTGATCTCCTCCTTGTGGAACATGTAGACCGTGGCCTTGCGGTTGACCTCGTTGCGCGGGCGGTACTGCATGCCCGCGTGCTCCGGGTCGCCGCCGAACTCCACGTCGCTGACCACCGGCGTGAGCTGGGAGCGGAACTCCAGCAGCAGGAGGGTCGGCGAGGGCTGGCGGAAGACGACCGTCGTCCGCTCCTCCGCCACGACCACCGTCCCCGAGCCGTCCACCCAGTGGATCAGCATCGTGCTGGCGGCGAGCACGGGCCCGGTCACCGTCCGCAGGACCTTCTGGTGCTCCTGCGCGACGTTGCGGACGTGCCACCAGTCGCCGCGCTTCTTGCCGTCGTACGTGACCTTATAGCCCAGGAAGATGCCCCGGTGGTGCGGGTACTGCCCCCCCGTGCCCTTGGTGAGCGTCGCGCTGCCGTCGGCGTTGAAGACGTGGTGGAAGACCTTCGCCGTGTCGAAGTTGCGCTCCTTCGACTTGTCCCGCTCGTACATGTAGCGCGTCACCGGCTTGCCGTCCAGCAGCAGGTCCAGATGCTTGCCGGCCGTGTCCTTGAAGGAGAACCCGCCCTTGGCCGCGCCCTTGGCCAGCGTGGCCGTCCACGTCTGGGCCTGGCCTGCCTTGGCCGTCGGGACGATCCACACCAGCTTCGTGCCGCAGTGGGGGCACTGGACGACCTGCCCCGGCGTGGCGGGGCCCGAGGCGGGCTTCATCGTCACCGCAATCTGGTCCGGCGCAACGTTCGCCAGGTCCGCCGGGAGGTCGATCTTTGCGGAAACCGGGACGTTCGTACCGTCCGCCTGGGGCGTGACGGCCAGTTGCATCGCACCCGCCGCCGACCCGCCGAACGTCGCCAGAACCGCCACCGCCGTAAAGAAAACGCTCTGTTTGCTCATTGCTCGATTCCTTGTTGACTCGTTCCGTGCGTGCATCTCTCGTTCTCTAACCACGCGCACGGGTGCGAGTTCTCTATCGCGCCGCAAAGTCGTTCCGCGCGAGTGCCCCGCGGGCGTCACCGCGGGGTTCCAAGCCCACGGGTAGCGCCCCGTGGGCCTTTTCTTCATTTCCCTTTCCGTCTCATGTCCCTCCTTCCCTTCATCCCCTCAACTCCCCCTACACCTTGAAGTCCTCCGCCGTCATCTTCACGGGCTGGCCCGTCTTCATCGACTCGATGGTCTTGAACGCCGAGACGGCCACCTCGAAGCCGAGCTCGCCGGGACAGGCGAGCTTACCCTTGCCGCGGATGGCGTCGAAGAAGTTCCCCAGGTGGTGCCAGTACACCCGCTTGGTGTCCGTCGCCGGGACGGACCCGTAGCCCCGGGAGCCGAACTCCTTGACGGCCTTGCCTTGAAGCTCCTCTTCCCAGGGCGCGACCGGCGCGTTGCGGTCCCGCCATACCCCGCCGCGCGTGGCGATCTCGGAGATGCTGATCTCGCCCTCCGTGCCGGTGAACGTCTCGTAGAAGCCGCCCAGCTCGGTCGTGTTGGCGATATGGTACGTGCCGCGGACGGTCGTCTTCCGCCCGCCCCAGTCGTAGTCCAATTCGTAGACGCACGAGATGTTGTCGTACAACTCGTAGTAGTCGTAGTAGTCCAACCCGCCGGCGGCGTAGACGCTCTTCGGCGGCCCGTGCAGGAACCAGTGGAACACGTCGAGTTGATGCGAGCCGAGGCTGGCCATCTCCCCGGCGGCGAACTTCGAGAAGAACCGCCAGTTGCGGAACTGCTCCATCGACTCGTACCCGTACTTCTTCAGCACGGCCGGGTCGACCTCTTTGCCCTCGGGCCAGCCGAACTTCTCTCGCCTGTGGCCTTGCCACTGCCCGCGGAACTGCGTCAGCCGCCCGAGCGCCTTGTGCTGGTCGATCAGCTCCAGCGCGCGGTGGTAGCGCTGGTTGGATCGATGCTGGCGCCCCACCTGGAGCAGCTTGCCCGCCTTGCGGGCGGCGCCGACGACGTTGCGGGCGCCCTCGATGGTCAGGGCCATCTCCTTCTCGAGATACACGTTGACGCCCGCCTCGAGGCACGCGACGGCCTGTTCCTCGTGGAAGCCGTCGGGCGAGGCGATGATGACCGCGTCGAGGTCCTTCTCCTTTGCGAGCATGTCGCGGTAGTCGACGTAATCGTTGACCGCGTGCTTGAACTTCTTCAGCAGCCGGGCCGCGTACGTGCGGCGGTAGTCCCAGATGTCGCAGACGGCGCGGAACTTCAGCCCCGGCAGGCTCCGGCAGAAGTTCAGCAGGTCCCTCCCATGGTCGCCCGTGCCGATGATGGCGACGTTCAGCGTTTCGGCGTCCTTCGCTTGCGCGCGGAGCACCTGCGGCGCAGCGGCCACCGCACCGGCCGCCGCGGCGCCCTTCAGTAGATCGCGACGAGTTATTTGGGACATGTCATCCGCTCCTTGCGCAGGTCGTTTGGGATTCCAGGGACGCTTCCGCCCTTCAGCATCGCGGTAAGCCCCCACCCACGCAAGGCCCAATCGCCTTCCGGGAAGGTCTGCTCGCTTCCGCGAGGCAGGTCCGATAGACTCCGAGCATGCACAGATGCGTATCCTCTTCGGACTCGCAAGGAGGCCCCACCCCATGCCCACGCTCACCGAACGCGTCCGCCGGGCCGCCCTGGATGCCGGGGCGGACCTCGTCGGCTTCGCGCCGATCGCCCGCTTCGACAACGCCCCGCCGCTGTTGAACCCGCGGACGATTCTCCCGCAGACCCGCACCGCCGTCGCCGTCGCCGTTCGCCACCTCCGCGGCGCGCTGAAGGCCGTCGAGGAAGGCTGCTACTGGCAGGCGTACAACTGCGACAACTACTGGTACCTCAACGAGGTCGTCGCGCCGAAGATCCTCCGGGCCGTCTCGCTCGCCCTGGAGGACGACGGCTACATCGGCGTGCCCGTCCACAACCCCTTCCACCCGCACAGCGGGCGGCAACTGCGCGACGACCAGCCCGCCGGGCCCGACGGGATGCTCTCGCTCCGCGTGATCGGCTGTGCGGCCGGGCTGGGCGAACTGGGGCACTCGAAGCTGTTCCTCACGCCGCAGTTCGGCCCGAGGCAGCGCGTCTTCGGCGTGCTGACCGACGCGGATCTGGAGCCCACGCCGCTGCTGGAGAAGCCGATCTGCGACGGCTGCCAATCGTGCGTCCGCGAGTGCGAGGCGGGCGCGATCGGCACGGAGCGCGACGTCGTGCTGGACATCGAGGGCCGCGAGTTTTCCCACGCCACGTTTGACGCCGGCGCGTGCGCGAAGGTCCACGCCGGCCGGGACCCGCGGTTCAGCCCCTTCTTCAGCGGCCGCGAAGCCGACGGCGAGGCCCCCAGCTACAACCGCTTCTGCCGGGACCGCTTCCGCCACCTGGCCGTCTGCGTCGGCCGAGGCTGCCTCCGCGCCTGCCTCGACCACCTCGAGAAGACCGGCCGCCTGGCCAAGACCTACCGAACCCCCTTCATCGAGCGCGAGCGGTGGAAGCTGAACGAGCCGCCCGCACCGAAGGAGAAGTAGGCTGGAACGTTGACCGCAGAGGCGCAGAGACCCTGAGAACGGCAATCATGAAGGACGAACACCCAATGATGAAGGCCGAAGTACGGAGGCTGTCGCCTATCTCCGGGCGCCCTTCGTCATTCATGATTCAGCGTTCACCATTCATCATTTCCGGGCCTTCCGCCTTGGTGCCTCTGTGGTGATCCCGTCCCACGAACGCCGTCCGGTTGCCCGCTAGTGCGGGGCCGATTCACAGATGAGAAGAGGGCTGAGAATGCAAAGCGAACCGCTCCAACTGCCCTGTGCAGTCTCTGTATGTCTTGCCGGAGCTCTGCTGACCATTCCCGTGCAGAGCGCCACGCCAGCCTTGGGAGCGACGTACGTTGTCAACCAACGTCACCCGGCGGCGAGCGACGAGAATCCCGGGACGCCGGCCGAGCCGTTGAAGACGATCGGCGCGGCGGCGAAGATCGTGAAGGCGGGGGACACGGTCATCATTCGCGGCGGGGTGTATCGGGAGGCGGTTACCGTCGAGGCGAGCGGGAACGCGGAGGGGATGATCACCTTCGCGGCCGCGGCGGGGGAGAGGGTGGTGGTCACGGGTGCGGACCGGCTGACCAAGTGGGAGAAGGTGGCGGGCGAGGGGAACGTGTTCCGCACGGACTGGCCGCACCGGTTCATCACGTGGTATCCCAGCGGCGCCCATCCCAACGACGACTTCCACCGCCTCATCGGCCGGTGCGAGCAGGTGTTCGTCCAGGGCTACCCGCTGCGCCAGGTGCTCGCCCGCGAGCAGCTCAGCCGAGGGACGTTTCATGCCGACCTGCGGGCCAAGAAGCTCTACGTCTGGAGCCGGGACAACCGCGACCTCCGCGACGGGCGCGTGCCCGTCGAGGCGTCGGTGCGAACGGCGATCTGGGTCAACCGCGGCGCGTGGATCCGCCTCAAGGGCCTGCGCTTCCGCTACTGCGCGAACGCCGCCCAGCGCGGCGCGGTGCAGATCCGGGGCGGGCACAATTGGGTGGAGGACTGCGTCTTCGAGCGGGCCAACAGCATCGGCGCGCAGTTCGGCGGGAAGGGCGGTGTTCATGGCATCGTCGTGCGGCGGTGCGTCTTCGAACACAACGGGCAGATGGGCTTCGGGGCCCATCACGCCCACGAGATGCTGATGACCGGCTGCGTCGTGCGGAACAACAGCACGAAGGGCTGGAACCGCGGCTGGGAGGCGGGGGCGAACAAGATCATCCTCTGTCGCGGCGTGACGATCGAGAAGAGCGTCTTCGAGAACAACGCGGGCAACGGGATCTGGTTCGACATCGGCAACGAGGACTGCGAGGTCCGCAACTGCTACATCGCGGGCAACGACAACGCGGGGATCTTCTACGAGATCAGCTACGGCCTGCACGCTCACGACAACGTCATCGTGGGCAACGGGTTCGGCGGCTCGAAGGGCGCGTGGGGCGCCAACGGCGGGATCTCGCTGTCCAGCTCGCCCGGCTGCCGGATCGAGCGGAACCTGATTGTCGGCAACGCCGAGGGATTCCAGTTCCGCGAGCAGATGCGCTCCACGCCGAAGATCGACGACCCCCCCGGGCGGAAGGGCCACGCCGTGTGGAACCACGACCAGGTCGTCCGCAACAACCTCTTCGCGCTGAACGCGAATCGGCAGGTCGGCGGGTGGTTCGACGTCCTCGACGGCCGGCACTGGCCGAAGGGAATGCAGACCGGCTGGGAGTCGCCCGGCAAGCGCCCGTCCGCCGACCTCGCCGCGGAGTACAAGGCCAAGGGTCAGCCGCTGAACGCCTCCCTCGAGACGCTGAAGATTCGCCTGGAGCGCAACCTGTACGCCACGGCCCCGCCGCAGGCGCTGTTTCTTTGGGGCTGCACGTGGCGGAGGCACCGCACGTACGCCGACCTGGCCGCCGTCCGCAGGGAGCTCGGCCTGGCCGCCGACAGCCAGATCGTGGACCCCGCCTTCGCGGACCCCGCCGCGGGCGACTACCGCCTGTCCCGCGACCACCCCGCAATCCGCACCAAATGCTACCCCCAAGGCGAGGTCCCCCGCGTTCGCCTGGGGGTGATTGACCGCAGAGGCGCGGAGACGCAGAGGTAAGAGCAAGACGAGGGCTGGGCACTTCAGTGCCCGGCACGGAGAACACTCCAAGCGTCTCCCCATTGCACCCGCGCCCCAATCCCGTATGATCCCCCCTTCGAACCGCGCCTGCTCCCGAGCAGGCCCAAGGAGCAGACCATGAGTGCAATCAACGGGTTCCATCACGTGGCGATGCGGGTGGCGGACTTCGACGCCTCGGTCCGTTTCTACACGGAGGCCCTCGGCATGACGCCCGCCCACGAGTGGGGCGAGGGCGACAAGCGGGCGGTCATGCTGGACGCGGGCGGCGGAAGCTACATCGAGGTCTTCGCCGGCGGGCAGGCCGCCGAGGGTTCCGCGGCCCTGCTGCACATCGCCCTGCGGACCGACGACGTCGACGGCGCCGTCGAGCGCGTCCGCGCCGCCGGGGCCGAGATCACCGTCGAGCCGAAGGACGTGGACATCCCCTCCGACCCCGTCTTCCCCGTGCGGATCGCCTTCTGCAAAGGCCCGGCCGGGGAGATCATCGAGTTCTTCCACGAGAAGTGACGCGGGCGAAGGCGGATTGACCGCAGAGGCGCAGAGACACGGAGAACGACAAGAGCAACATCCAGCAACTGACAATCAACGGCCCGGAGCCCGCAGACGGGTTTCCGCGTCTGGCTGCCTTGTCTTTCCCTCTCAGCGCCTCTGCGGTCAATCATCCGGATGCAGCCCGTGCTGGTCGACGGTCACAACCATCCGCAGGCCGGCCGGATCGTCGTGGTCGGGGGTGATGCGCCACTGCGTGCGCGTCAGTTTGCCGAGGAACCGGAGGTCGTGGCTGACCAGCAGGAGGGCGGCGGGGCAGTCGGCGAGGGCACGCTGGAGGCACTCGATGGACGGCAGGTCGAGGTGGTTGGTCGGCTCGTCCATGACGATCAGGTGAGGGGTGTCGGCCAGGCCGAGGGCCAGCAGGAGCTTCCGCAGCTCGCCGGGGCTGGGCAGGTCGGTCTCCAGGAGGCGCCGCGGCTCGGAGCCCAGGCAGCTCACCGCGGCCATCACCGCGCCGAGGCGGGCCTTGGGCAGGCGGCGGGCGGCGGCGACGGTCTGCCGGGCCGTGGCGGCGTCGATCTCCTGCGCGAGGTACACGACCCGCCCGGGCGGGAGCTCCAGGCGCGCCATGAAGCGGCGAACCAGCGTGCTCTTGCCCCCACCGTTGGGACCGACCAGCGCGATGCGGTCCTCGGGCGCGATGGACAATTCTGGGAACGCAAGCGACCGCCCCCCGCCAAGAGGGATCGACCCGGCCGGCACGCGAAGCAGCGCGTGCCGCCGCGACCGCTGGCCGCCCAGGTCCATCCCGAGGCGCCGCGGCTTGCGGACGCGGGTCCGCTCGACGGCCTCGGCCGCCCGGTCCAGCCGGCCGTCCAACTGCCGCAGCGACTTGCCCGCACGCCCGTCCTTGCCCGTCACCCGCGCCTGGTTGACGCGACTCCGGGCGTCGTGGTCCTTCGCGGCCAGGCCGCGCTTCGAACGCAAGCGGTGCGCCCGGGCGGCCTGCCGCTCTCGTTCGGCGGCCTCGCGGCGGAGAGAGCTCAACCGGCGGCGGGCCTCCTGTCGGGCCGAGTGCGCGGCGGCCCGCTCGGCCTCGGCGAGCTTTACGGCCTTGGTATATCCGCCGGGTCGCATCGCCGCGCCCGGGGGATCGAGGAACAGGCACTGCCGGCAGAGCGAATCCAGCAGGTCGCGGTCGTGACTGACCAGCAGCCCCACGCCGGCGAACCGCCGCAGCGCGCCGGCCAGCACGCGGCGGGCGTCGAGGTCGATGTGGTTCGTGGGCTCGTCGACGGCCAGCACGCCCGGTCGCCGCCACAGGGCGACGGCGATCTGCGCCCGCTTCCGCTCGCCGTGGCTGAGCGTGGGCCAGCGCGCGGGCCAGTCCTCGCCGACGCCCAGCCGCCCGCGGAGGCGACAGGCGAGCCGGTCGGTCGCGGCCAGGAGCATTGCCAGCCGGTCGGGCGGGTCGTCGGTCCGCTGGGGGCAGTAGATCACGGCGTCGGGGCGGCGGATCGCTCCGCTGGTGGCCTCGAGCTGCCCGCAGGCCAGCCGCAGCAGCGTGGTCTTGCCCGCGCCGTTGGGCCCGATGACGCCTGTCCAGCCGGGCGGGAACTGCGCGGTGACGCGGTCGAGGACCGCCGCGCCGGCCGAGTCGTAGTAGAACGATACGTCGTGAAACTCCAGCGGAGCGTGAGACATGGCTTCGGCTTTCATCGCAAGCGGGAACGGTCGGGCAGCCCGCGGCGCGATCGGTGCGGCAACGAGGGAAAGGACGGCCACGGGAGGACGCGGGGCGACGAAACGCAACCAAGCCGCGCGGACACAAATGCCCGCCGGCGCGGCCGGGCCAGCAGCAGACCGAGCGTTCCGTCTTGTCTACCTGCGTCTCATGCCCTCGTGTCCGCAACAGGGGAAGCGAAGAGTCTACGTCCCTATTGTACGGGCGGGCCCCGTTGCGTCAACCGGTTCAGCCGAGGGATGCGTCCAGGCCGCGGGCGCGGGCCAGGTCCAGCATGCGCTCGAGCTGCCCGGGGGTCTGCGGGTCGGCGGCGACGGCGCAGGCACGGCCGAGCCATTCGTACTTCGCGGCGGCCGAGGCGTTGTAGGGCAGCAGGGCGACGCGCGTCAGTCCCGCGTCGGTGAGGAAGTCGAAGAGGCCGGCGAGGTTCTTGTCCGTGTCGGTCCGCCCGGGGATCAGCGGCACGCGGGCCTGCACGTTGCGCCCGGCCAGGCGGCGGGCGTTGGCCAGGATCCGCTCGTTGTCCGCGCCCGTGGATCGGCGGTGCTGCCGGGCGTCAATCAGCTTGAGGTCGTAGAGCACCAGGTCGGCGAGGTCCGCAATACGGCGGAGGGTGTCCCACTCACACGCCCCGGCCGTCTCTACGGCGGTGTGAATGCCCGCCTCCCGGCAGCCGGTCAGCACGGCGGCGGCGAAGTCCGCCTGGGCGGTGACCTCCCCGCCGGTCAGCGTGACCCCGCCGCCGGAATGCTCGAAGAACGGGCGCATCCGCCGGGCGCGGTCGACGATCTCGCCGGCTGGGACCGACCGCCCCGCCATGCGCAGCGCGTCGCCGGGGCAGGCCGCCACGCACGCGCCGCACAGCAGGCAGCGCTCCCGGGCCATGCGGTGCACGCCGCCGGCCAGGGCGTGCACGCCGTTCGGGCAGGCCTCGGCGCACGCCCCGCAGGCAACGCACCGGTCCCCCAGCAGCAGCACTTCCCGCCGGGGGGTCTGGGACTCGGGGCTGTGGCACCACTCGCACCGCAGCGGGCAGCCCTTCAGGTAGACCGCCATGCGGATGCCGGGCCCGTCGTGTACGGCGAAGGAGTCGATATCGAGGAGGAGCCCCTCGGCTGCCCGCCAGTCCGCACGGATCACGCCCGGCCCTCCTGCCGACGGATGTGGTGGTCCTGCTGCTCGCGGCTGAGCATGGTGAAGTAGGCCGACCACCCGCCCATTCGCACGCGGAGGGACTTGTACCGCTCCGGCTCGCGCCGGGCGGCGCGGAGCTCGGCGGCGTCGGCGACGGTCAGCGTCATCATGGCCCCGCCGGTGTCGACGAAGGAACGGATCATCGCCGCCATACGGGCCGTGCCGTCGGCACCCTCCACCAGGCGCCGCCCGACGCGGAGGTCCAGCGGCCCGCCGGCGGGCAGGTGGCTGTGGTGCATCTTGGCGTAGGAGAGGATCGCCGCGGGCAGGCCCTCGACGTCCCGCCCCAGCGCGGGGGAGAAGTTCGAGCTGACCGGCTCGCCGGCGCGGCGCCCGTCCGGCGAGGCGCCTAGCCCCTCCCCGATCCCCACGTACCATGAGAACGTCCCCACGCCGCACGGGAACTTCATCCGCTCGCGGTGGGCCTCGGCGTGGCGGGCGACGGTGTCGGTGAACAGGTCGATCATCCGCTGGCCGACCGCGTCGGCACGCTCGTTGTCGTTGCCGTACTTCGGCGCGGCCGCGAGTCGCTTGCGGAGCAGCGCGTGGCCGGCGAAGTCCGTCTCCAGCGCGTCGCACAGCTCGGGGATGTCGGCGAGGCCTTGCTCGAAGACGACCGTTCGGATCGCGGTCAGCGAGTCGATCGCGTGGGCGGCGCTTTCGGCGAGCAGGGCGAACGTGCGGAACCGCGCCCCGCCGGCGGTCATGTCCCGGCGGGACTCGACGGCCCCGTCGATCAGGGCGCTGAGCAGGGGCACGGGCGCGAGGATACTGCGGTCGTCGATCGTCTCGATCACGCGGCGGACGGTCCGGGCGACCATGGCGTCCACCTGCGCGGCGAACGCTTCCCACACATCGTCGAAGCTCGCGAAGGCGCGCGGGTCGCCCGTGTCGAGGCCCGCCGGCCTGCCGTCGACGCGCGACCGCCCGCGGTTCAGGGCCCACTCCAGGCAGAGCATCATGCTGAGGCGCTGGAAGCGGAAGTCCGTCCGCCCGGGCAGGATGACCTCCCAGCAGCCGTCGTTGGTGTAGTCCCGCGCGTCGGGTGCGGGGATGCCGATCCGCTCCAGCGCCGGCGGGATGACCTCGTCGTTGAAGATCGCGGGCATGCCCCCGCCGTCCTTGAGCGTCTCGCAGACGGCGTCGAGCAGCTCGGCCGGCGTGTCGCGGTGGGCGCGGAGCGTCAGCAGCGGGTTGGTCATCTCGTTGCGGCGGTAGCTTCCCAGCAGGAGGTACGTCAGCGGGTTCGTGCCGTCCGCGCCGTCGCCCGTCAGCCCGCCGATCACGATGTTCTGGAGCCAGTGGTTCGTCGCGTCCAGCCGGTCGCGCCGCCGGCCGAGCTGCGAGGACGTGTAGTGCCGCGTCCGCCGGCCGAGGTCCGGCGGCTCGTCGACGCGGGCGTCGGGGCGCTGCTCGTCGGTGGCCTTCGCGCGCTCGTTGAACTTGAGGCAGAAGCAGTCGACCAGCTCCGCGGCGAAGTGCAGGTCGATCCGCCCGGCGTCGAGGTCCGCCCGCAGGTACGGCCAGGCGTACTGGTCCAGCCGCCCGAGGGCGTTGCCGTTCCTCGTGGCGTGAAAGACCATGTGCAGCAGCCAGACGCTCTGGAGCGCCTGCCAGAACGTCTCGGCGGGCCCGGCGGGGACGTGGCGGAGATTGGCCGCCATCTGCCGAAGCTCCGCGGCGCGGGCGGGGCCCTCGCACGCGGCGGCCTCGGCGTCGCAGCGCGCCGCGAGCCGTGCGGCGAAGGCCGTCACGCCGTCCAGCGCGACGACGACCGAGTCCAGGAATGCCGCCTCCGCGCCGCACGCGACGTGTGCCCGCTGGGCGCCGACGTCGGCGCGGATGCCGCCCAGCCCCCAGGCCAGCAGGCGGGGGTAGTCCGGCACGATGTGCCCGAAGCAGCCCGTGCCCAGCCCGCGCTCGGCGGCGAGGGCCTGCTCCGCCTCGGTCAGGTAGTCCGGAAAGCCCCATTCGGCGTGAACGCGCGGGTCTTCCAGCGTCATCGAGCCGGCCAGAAGCTGCCCGGCCCACAGGTCCGTCGGCATGGCGGACAGCTTCCGGGCGATCGCCCGCGCCTTGCGAACGGGCAGGGGCTCGCCCAGGAACGCCTCGTCGATCTGCAGGGGACCGTCCCACGCGACGGGCGGGCGCTGCATGGCCGCACGCACGCGCCGCCGCAGGCCGCGAACCCGGTCGGTCGAGGCCGTCTCGCAGATCAGAGCTGTCGTGGTCATAGGCGCCTCCGGGGCGGCATTATACCATGGGGACGACCCAGACGGACCCGAGCAGAACGAGGAAGCAGCCAGGATGCCGACTCCGCAGCCGCCCGCGCGCACGCTTCGCAACGGCCTGTCCGTTTCTGCGGGCAGGAAAGGCCCTTCCCGGGGGCGCTGGAACCGAACGCTCCGCGTGGTCGGGCTGATGAGCGGCACGTCCGCCGACGGCATCGACGCCGCCCTCGTCCGCGTGCCGCCCCAGCGACGCCCCACGCTGCTCGCCTTCGCGACCTTCCCGTACCCGCCGAAGCTCCGCGAGGCCGTGCTCGCGCTCTGCCGGCCCGAGACGGCCCGCATCGACGACCTCTGCCACCTGAACTTCGCCCTCGGGGAGGCCCTCGCCGACGCCGTCCTGCGCCTGGCCCGAGCCGCCGACGTGCCCCTCGCGGCGATCGACCTGGTCGGCTCGCACGGGCAGACGGTGTGGCACGACCCTCTCGGCCGGCGCGCCGGACGGCGGCGGGTCCGCTCGACGCTCCAGATCGGCGAGCCGTGCGTGATCGCCGAGCGGACGGGCATCTGGACCGTGGGGGACTTCCGGCCTCGCGACGTGGCCGCCGGGGGCGAGGGCGCGCCCCTCGTGCCCTGGGCCGACTGGCGGCTCTTCGCCGACCCGCGCCGCAGCCGGGCCCTGCAAAACGTCGGCGGGATCGCGAACGTCACGTACCTCCCCGCCGGGCGGGGGCCCGAGGCGGTCCTCGCCTTCGACACGGGGCCGGGCAACATGGTGATCGACCGGCTGACCGCCAGGGCCACCGCCGGGCGGCAGGCGTTCGACGCCGGCGGGCGGCTCGCCGCGCGGGGTACGGTGCGAGAGGGGCTCCTCGCCGAGCTCCTCGACGACGCTTTCTTCCGCCGGCGCCCGCCGAAGTCCACCGGCCGGGAACGCTTCGGCTGGGACTACGCCGACGCGCTCTGGCGGAAGGCCCGCCGCGGGCGGACCCGCACCGAGGACCTCCTCGCGACCGCGACGGCCCTGACGGCTGCGAGCATCGCCGACGCCTACCGCCGATTCCTGCCCGGCGGCGTGGACGAGGCAATCGTCTCCGGCGGCGGGGCGCGCAACGACACGCTGATGCGAATGCTCGCCGAGCGCCTCGCCCCCGCGAAGGTCCTGCCCAGTGACGCCGCGGGCCTGGACGCCGACGCGAAGGAGGCCGTGGCCTTCGCCCTGCTCGCCGCCGCCACGGTCCGCGGGCAATGCGCCAACGTTCCCTCCGCCACCGGGGCGGGGCACCGGGCGGTCCTCGGCAAGATCATCCCCGGGAGACGATGATCCGCCCGGGCCTGCTCGCTTCAGCGAGGCAGGTCCGGTACGCTTTGTACCGTGCAAGCCCCCGCAACACCGGGACGCCCGATGAAAGATCGATCCAACCTCACCACCGAGCAGCCCAACCCCCGCAGCGCGGCGATCGACCGCATGTCGACGATCGAGGTCGTCGACACGATCGCCGCCGAGGACGCCCGCGTCGTGCCCGCCGTGCGGAGCCAGCGTCGCGAGATCGCCGCGGCGGTGGACCTGATCGTCGAGCGGTTCGCCCGCGGCGGGCGCCTGTTCTACGTCGGCGCGGGCACGAGCGGACGGCTGGGCGTGCTGGACGCCTCCGAATGCCCGCCGACGTTCGGCGTGCGCCCGTCGCGCGTGCAGGGGATCATCGCCGGCGGGCGGCGGGCCCTGGTGCGCAGCCAGGAGGGCGCCGAGGACCACGCCGACGACGGGGCCGCCGAGATCGACAAGCGCGGCGTGCGGGCGAGGGACGTGGTCGTCGGCATCGCCGCGTGCGGCGTGACGCCGTTCGTCCACGGAGCGGTCGCGCGGGCGAGGCGGATCGGTGCGGCGACGGCCTTCGTCACCTGCTCGCCGGAAGTCAAGGCCCGTGTCCGCGCCGACGTGGTCATCTGCCCCGTCGTCGGGCCCGAGGTGGTCACCGGCTCGACGCGCATGAAGGCCGGCACGGCCACCAAGCTCGTCCTCAACACGCTGACCACGGGGGCGATGATTCGAACGGGGCGGGTCTACGGCAACCTGATGGTGGACCTGAAGGCCACGAACGCCAAGCTCCGAGACCGGTCCGAGCGGATCATCGTCGAGTTGACCGGCCTGTCCCGCCGCCAGGCCCGGCGCCTGCTCGCCGAGGCCCGCGGCGAGGTCAAGGCCGCGGTGGTGATGCACGTCCGCGGCCTGGGCTACCGTGCGGCCCGGCGGCGCCTCGCCGAGGCCGACGGCTTTCTCCGGGCCGCCCTTGCAGACACCGATCCCACAGAGGAAAGCCCTTGACGGACACCCGGTCTGTGCAAGAATGCCCTTCGACAGGGCAGTACGCGGTGACGGTTGTCACAACAGGGATCGAGCCACGGTGACAGAATGAGTGTGCTGCGACTCAGTCGGGAACGGTAACTCCGCCCTCCGCGGGAGCGGTGTGCGCGCTGCGAAAGCGCGCGCCCGGCGCGGGCTGATTCGCAGACCTCCGGCATCGTGGCTCGAAAAGTAGTTCTCAAGGCCACGGTTCGGCGTGGCCTTCTTTCCTTTCTCCCCCCGCGCGGCCTCGAACGGGCTCCCCCGCCGACTCGATCTTCACGGACGCATTTCGCAATCCGGGAACCTCTGCGACGGAAGGGCAATACCATGAACGCTCTGCTGGGGAACATCACGAAGGTCAGAAAGCGGAGAGACCGCGGCCGGTGCGCCAACGGGCTCGGCGCGCTGGAGGTGACGTTCCGGCCCGTCTGCACCATGCCGGCCCGGCTGAGGCCACCGGAATGGCTGAAGGACCAGGAGTTGAAGGTCGTCCGTCGGGTGGCCGACACCCGCGAGGTCGGGGGCGTGGGCGACAGCATCGTGCTGAGCCCGGCCGAGTCGGCCCGGTGGCTGTTCCCGCTGGAGGTCACGCCCCCCGTCGTCCATGGGCACGTGCCCCGGCGGCTGGACGTGCGCCTTCGCTGGTGGAAGGAATCCAAGCCCCCCGAGGCGACAGTTCGCGCGAACGGCCGGCGGCGCACGGTTCGGCTGCGCAAACGGGGCGAGCAGTTCCATGCCGCCATCGCGACGGGTCCGTTCTTCGACGCCGCGCCGTCCCTCCCGACGACGATCGAGGTCACGCTGGACAAGCTGAAGGTCGGCTGCGTTGTGCTGCCGGTCGGCGGGTGCTGCCGGGAGGCCTGGACGGCCCGCGGCAGGCGGCATCGTCTGGAGAGCCCCTGGTACGCGCTGGACGTCTTCCCCGGATCGGGGGGCGGGATCGCCGCGCTGCGGGAGGTCGGCCGGGGCGTGGACCACTACCAGGCCGACGAGAGCCTGGTCCAGGAAGTCCTGCAGCAGGGCGGGCACCGCGATCGGGTGATCGTGGGCTGGAAGGACCGGCTCCGCCGGGTGGACCTGGAGTGCGTCGGCACGCGGCGCGGCACGGAGGGGACGCGCCTCTGCCTGGCCGGCGGCGTCGACGAGGCCGGCGGCGTGCGCACCACGGTCGCCTATACCGTCCTCCAGCGCCTTCCGCTCGTTCTGATCCGGCGGGACGTGCTGCGCCACAAGCCCAGGAAGAAGCCGGCCGACAAGGACGAGCGGCGCCCGCGGCTGGCCGTCGACGACCTCCTTCGCATCGGCCTGGGCTTCCGCGCGGCGTACCGCGTCGAGCCGAACGGGGCGGCGGGCAGCCGGGTCCTGTCCGTCGACGGGGACCGCCTCGCCGTCCGCCGGTGCGCGCAGATGCACGAGTGGTTCTGGAACCGCTGGCGGCTGACCGACGGGTGGGCGCTCGCCGAGCACCCCGGCCGCCGGGAGTGCATGCTGTACCTCCTCGACGCGAAGGACCCGCCGGAGCTGGCCGTCTGGCTGGGAGACCGGGTGATGACCGTCGAGCCGTCGTGGCTGCCCCGGCCGGTCCGGGCGGACGGCGGCGCGGGCTTCGCGGCGGGGATCGTCGCGGGCGAGATCTGCGGCGCGGGGGCCGGCGGGGCGTGGGTCGCGGTGCGTCGGCCGGCCGACGGCAGCGGCGTCGAGTGCGCCCTGGTGGGGCGATTCCGTGCCGATCCCGCGGGCCCGGCCCAGTTCCGCGTCGGCCGGTCCCGGGCAACGGCGCCGCTGGAACGCCTCCTGTTGCCGGGCGTCGGCGGGGTCCGGGCTGCCGTCGCGCACCTGCCCAAGGGACGAATGACCGCCCGCTTCCACGTGGCCGCGGGTGGGATCGGTACAAGGAGCACAACATGAGCGTCTTCGAGCCGAGGACCTTCAGCACGGACTGGGAGGTAATGGTCATCGACCGGATGGATCGGTGGCTCGACACGGCCAAGTGCGACGCGCTCGCCGGGGCGCTGCGGTCCGAGCTGGACCTGCCCGTCCACGCGGACTGGGACGCCGTCGAGTTTGGCCTGGGGGTGAACCGGTCGCTGGAGGAGTTCTGGCGGCGCGTCTGCCGGGCGACCGATCGTGCGGCAGAGGTGGTCCACGAGCTCGACTGCGACCTGTTCCCTACCGGCGCCCACCCCGTGGGCGAGCAGTTCCTCGCGTCGCACGTCCACGTGGGCAGCATCCACGACGAGGCCGAGGGCATCCACATCGAGAACCAGGTCCTGCGGTACGTGCCCGCCTTCGCCGCCCTGGCGGCCAACTCGCCGTTCTCCCACTACCGCCGGGGCGCGATGAAGAGCTACCGCGTCCAGCACCTGGCGCACGGCTGCACCGAGCCCAGCAGCGTTCGCGAGCCGGAGAGGTGCCAATCGACGTGGGGCGGCGACGCGGCCCCGAAGATCTACGGCGTGCCGACGATGGAGGTCCGGATCATTGACGGCGCCTCGTCACGCCGTCTGCTGGCGGAGATGGCCACGTTCATCGCGGCGTTCCTGCACCACCAGGGCGACCGGGTCACGAGAACACGGCCCACGTGCGCCCAGTACCGCGAGGCGATGACCAACCGCTGGCTGGCGGCCCGCGACGGGATGCAGGCGACGTTTCGTTGGGACGGACGGCCGCGCCCGGTCGTCGAGATGCTCGACGAGATGCTCGACGCCTGCCGCGACGCCCTCGCCCGCCTCGGCGCGAAGCGGGGCGATCTGTGGCTGATCGGGCAGATGATCCGCAAGCGGATCTGCCAGGCGGATTTCGCCGCCGAGCTGGGTACGCGGTACGCCGACCCGCACCTGCTGCTCTGCGCATACTCGAAAATGGTCCGACACTGGGCCGTCTTCGACGGATGGGCGGGCAAGGCCCGGGCACTGGAGCCCGTCCCGCCGCCCGACCAGGAGGCCATCCTCGCCGAGCACCTCGCCTACGTCGGCGAGGGAACGCACGCCTACCGGGTTCGGGAGGCGATGTACTACCCCGCGCCCGCCACGGACCGGCTGATCGAGCAGATGGTCGGCCGCGGCTGGGTGACCCGCGAAGTCACCGCCAGCCGGGGAACCCTCCTGCACCGGGTGCCGTAAGGACCGGCGGGCACGTTTCGGGGCGCCGGCGCTTGGCGTCCCTGGCCCCGGCGCTTGGCATATCGTCTCCCGCCACGCGGTTCGGCGGGCTATAATCGCCGTGGCCCTCGGGCATGCCGGAGAAAGGGATCGGGATGCGGAGACCCCTGATTGGAATCACGGTCGGCTGCCGGCACGAGCCGGGTGGAGGCGGGTTCGGCAAGCGGCACGTCGCGGGGACGCCGACGACCTACACCGACGCCGTGGTGCGCGCCGGCGGGGCGCCGCTGCTGCTGCCCTGGACGGACGAGCCCGACGTGATCGCCGCGGTCGCGGAGGCGATCGACGGGCTGCTGCTCAGCGGCGGGGGCGACCTGCTGGCCGACAGCTACGGCGCCCGCACGCACGCGGCGGAGAGCCACCAGGACGCCGTTCGGGACCGTCTGGAGTTTGAGGCGATCCGGTGCGCGATGGGGCGGAACCTGCCGATCCTCGGCATCTGCCGCGGCGTCCAGACGCTGAACGTCGCGCTGGGCGGGACGCTCATCCAGGACATTCCCGATCAGTATCCCGCGGCCGACCGGCACCACACGATCGGCGACGACCACGCCCCGGACCATGAGATCGACATCGTTCCGGGCTCGCTGCTGGCCGAGGTGGTCGGCGCGGCCCGCGTGCTGGTCAACAGCCGTCATCACCAAGCCGTGGGAGACGTTGCGCCCGGCTTGCGGATCAACTGCCGCTCGCGGGACGGGATCATCGAGGGCCTGGAATCCGTCGACGGGACGCCCGTTCTGGCCGTGCAATGCCACCCCGAGAGCCATTGGGAGCGGTTCCCCGCGTTCCCGAAGCTCTTCGGCTGGTTCGTCTCCGAGGCGGCCCGCCGAGGCGAGGGGCGATGACGGTTCGTTTTTCTTGCAGTGGGCCGCAATGTCCGCCGCGAACAGGCGTTGTACCACACAGGCGCGAGGGTATGCGCGCGCCGAAACCAGCCCTGGAGAGAGGATCTGCCATGAAGTCCGCATCCCTGACATTCGCATTGGGCCTGCTGGTTCCCCTCGTCGCTCTCGCCCAGCCCAGAAGAGGCAGGCCCACCCCCAAGGTCACCGTGGCCGCCAAGGCCGTCGAAGATGTCGCCAAGGGTCCGGTGGACCCCTACGAGGCGACGGGCGAGCGCAATCGCTTCTTCAAGGCCGCAGGCAAGGACAACGAGCTGGACAAGAAGGAGTGCGAGGCCGACCGCGCCCGCAAGGACGGCTTCGTCCGCAAGTTCGACCGGTGGGAAGGCCTCATCCCCTTCGACAAGAACAAGAACGGCACGCTGGACTGGTTCGAGGCCGACGCCTACCGCAAGAGCGTCCGCGAGCGCGTCCTGAAGGCGTTCGACGCCAACAAGGACAAGAAGCTCAAGGACGACGAACGGGAGAAGGCCAACCGCCTGCTCGCGGCCGGCCGACTTCCCGCCGAGCCCCGCGGCCCCCGCACCGGGCCGCGCTTCAGTGGCCGCGACGCCGACCGGGGACGCGGCGACCGGGGACGCGGCGGCCCCCAGCGCGGCGACGGGCCGCCCCGCGAGCGGTCCCCCCAAGGCGATCGTCCGGAAGGCCCTCGTCCGCAACCTCGCGCGCTGCCCGAAGCGATGAGGCCGTACGATAAGGACGGCGACGGGCGGCTGTCCGACGCCGAGCGCGGCGAGATGGTCCGGGCCTTCCGCGAGCGGCGGCTGCGGGAGCAGCACGACCGCGACCGCGACGGCGAGCTGAATGACGAGGAGAAGGCCGCCATGGAGCGCGGCCGCGCCGAGGCGGAGAAACGCGCGCAGGAGTACCGCGAGCGGGCCGAGCAGCGCCGCCGCGAGATGCTCGATCGGTACGACGCGGACAAGGACGGCGAGATGTCCAACGAGGAGCGTCGGGCCATGGCCGAAGCCCAGCGCCAGGAATGGCTGAAGCGACGGCACGACCGCGACGGCGACGGGCAGCTCAACGACGAGGAGCAGAAGGCCATGGCCGCCGCGCAGGCCGAGCAGGAACGGCAGCGGCAGGCGATGCGCGAGCGGTTCGACGTGATGCGGAAGGAGGTCGACACCGACGGCGACGGCCAGACCAGCCGCGAGGAATGGCAGGCCTACCGGGACCGGACCCGCAAGCAGTACGACAAGGACGGCGACGGGCAGTTGTCCTCCGAGGAACGGCAGGGGATGTTCCGCGCGATGCAGGAGCGCATGCTCACGCGGCGTCACGACAAGGACGGCGACGGGCAGCTCAACGACGACGAGCGACAGGCCATGGAGGCGGAGCGCGCCCAGTGGGAGGAGCGACGCCGCCAGGCCCGCGAGCGCTACGAGACCCTGCGCAAAGAGGTCGACACCGACGGCGACGGGCAGACCAGCCGCGACGAGTGGCGGGCCTACGGCGAGAAGATCCGCAAGCAATACGACGCCGATGGCGACGGGCGACTCAACGAGGACGAGCGCCGCAAGATGATGGAGCAGCGCGGCGGGGGGATGCGCATGATGCGTTTCGGGGGCGGCCGGGACCGCGGCGGCCGCGGCGGACGGGGAGGTCGCGGCGGAACGCGGCGCGGCGGCGGCAACCGCGGCGGCCGGCCGGGCGGCGGGGAGGGCCGGCCTCAAGCGATGGTCCCGCTAGGCGGCGCGGACGGCGAGCAGGTGTTCGTCTCCCCCGACGGCGCGGCCACGGTGATCGTCCGGACGCGACGCGTGGACAGCGAGTAGACCCAACCGACCGGGGCAGGAACGCAGCAGACAGGGCGCCGGGGGCGCCACGCCACACCTGGGGGATCGTTGCCGGGGTTTGACCGCACGGGGGCCCGGCCGCTAGAATCGCGCGGTCATGTTCTCTTGGCTCAGGAAGGTGTTTGGCATGCGCATCAAGCTGTCGTTCCTCGGAGCGACCCGGAACGTTACCGGCTCGCGGTACCTCGTGGCATCGGACGGGACACGGGTGCTGGTCGAATGCGGGCTGTACCAGGAGCGCGACTTCCGGGGGCGCAACTGGGAGCCTTTCGCCTTCCCGCCAGGCGAGATCGACGCGGTCCTGTTGACGCACGCCCATCTCGACCATTGCGGCCTGCTGCCGAAGCTCGTGAAGGAGGGCTTCCGCGGCAAGGTCTTCTGCACGCCCGCGACGGCGGAAATCGCGCGGATCATCCTGCTGGACTCGGCCCACATCCAGGAGGAGGACGCGCGCTACAAGCAGAAGCGCCATCGCCGCCAGAACCGCAAGAGCCCCCACCCCTACGAGCCGCTATACACCACCGAGGACGCCGAGCGGTGCACGTCGCACTTCGCCCCGGTGCGGTACGGCAAGGCGGTGGAGGTCGCCCGGGGCATGACCGCGACGTTCCACGACGCCGGGCACGTCTTCGGCTCGTCGATGATCGCGCTCCGCGTCGACCGCAACGGCGAGTCGCGGACGGTCCTCTTCTCCGGCGACGTCGGCCGGAAGGACCAGCCGATTCTCGACGACCCCACCACGTTCGACCGGGCGGACTACGTCCTGGTCGAGAGCACGTACGGCGACCGCGAGCACCAGCCGACCGCCGACGTCCGGGAGGCCCTCGCCGAGGTCGTCAACCTGACCCTCGAGGCCGGCGGGAACGTGGTCATCCCGTGCTTCGCGCTGGAGCGATCGCAGGACATCCTCTACCACCTCAACGAGCTGCGCCTCGCCGGGCAGCTCCCCGACGTGCCGATCTATCTCGACAGCCCGATGGCCATCCGCATCACCAAGGTCTTCGCCAAGCACCCCGAGCTGTTCGACGACGACATGTCCCGGCGGATCCGCCAGGAGATGTCCCCCTTCGATCTGCCCTCGCTGCGGATGACCCAGTCCGTCGAGGAGTCCAAGGCGATCAACCAGGTCCGCGGCGCGATCATCATGGCCGGCTCGGGCATGTGCACGGGCGGCCGGGTCAAGCACCACCTCGCCAACAACATCGAGGACCCGGCCAGCACGATCCTGTTCGTGGGCTACCAGGCCATCGGCACGCTCGGGCGGGTGATCGTCGACGGCAAGCGGGAGATCCGCATCCACGGCGAGATGCATCCCGTCCGGGCGCGGGTGGCGCGGATCGGCGGCTTCAGCGCCCATGCCGACCGCAACGAGCTGTGGGCGTGGCTGCGGTCGATCCAGCCCCCGCCCCGCAACGTGTTCGTCGTCCACGGCGAGGAGGCCTCCGCCGAGGCCTTCGGCGCGTTCCTGCGCGACAAGGACGGCTGGAACGTCACCGTGCCCACCTACGGCGACGAGATCGAGCTGCGCTGAGCCGCCGGCTGACCGACGCTTTGCCACAGAGCCCCGTCGCGTCTTTCGGCCGTGGCAGCGCAGCCCGGATCGGGCGCCGCGCCCGGAAGCTCGACCGCCCACCCGCCGGGCGCGACAGGCCGAGGCGGATTCGATCGGAGAACGGCCGGGACAGAGGGACCGCGCGGTCGGCCCCAGCCGGGTCCGGCTGCGTTTTTTCTGCGCCGAGCGCGCCAGCAGCGCCGACCGTCATCGAGTCGCGCAGACTGCGGCTCGCCGAGGATCGGCTACCCTCCACGGACCGCATCAACCGTTCACGCCCAGCGCCGCCAGCAGGCGGTCCCGTTGGCTGAAGTCGGGGATGACCAGGTCCGCGCCGGCGCGGATAAGGCGGCTGCGCTTGATCGAGCTCAGGCCGAAGCGCCGGACCTCGTCGCTGGCGACGCCCACGGCGACCGCGCCGCGCTTCCGCGCCGCGCGGACCTCCACCGGCCCGTCGCCGAAGACCGCGACCTCCGCCCCACCGAGGGCGTGGTCCGCGAAGATCCGCGCCAGCACCGCCCGTTTGGCCTCGACACGCACGTCGCCCACCGCGCCGTAGATCCGACCCTCGAACAGGTGGGCGTAGCCGAGTGTCTCGGCCTCGGCCTTCACGTCCGCCGTGTCCGTGCCGCTGACCAGGTACAGCGACACGCCGCGGGCACCGAGGGCCTCCAGCATCTCGCGGGCGCCCTTGATCTGGAAGTCCGCCGCGTCCAGCTCGCCCCGCCGGAGCTTGTCCAGCCGCCGGCGAACCATCGCCAGCAGCTCCTCATTGTACAGGGCCTTGTAGCCGTGCAGGTCCAGCACGTCGTCGGTGGGCACGCAGCCGAACCGCCGGACCAGCTCCACCAGGCCCTGCATCTGCACCAGCGTCTGGATGCCCGTGGTCTTGGCGATGAATTCCCGAACCGTGTCGAGGACCTTGTGGTACAGCGCCGCGTCCGCGTCCGCGTAGCGCGGGCCGAGGATCGCGTGGACCATCATCGGCTCCATGATCCGCTCCCAGCCCTGCCGGAGGGTCGAGAGCGTCCCGTCGTGGTCGAACAGGGCGTGGCGGAGGGCGGCCTCTCCCTGCCGTCCCCAGACGACCTCGATCTCCGAGTCCTCCGCGTACCGGGCCCGGCGGATGTCGTCGGCCAGCTCGGGCAGGTAGACGTAGTCCGGCGTGGGGCCGACCGCGCAAATCTCCGCCGGCGTGGCCGTGCCCGTCGTCTGGAGCTTCCGCACGGTGATCGACGCGGCGATGTTGGCCAGCCGGGCCGCCGTCAGGGCGTCCCCGCCCGTCGCCAGCACGCCCGCCAGCGCGCCCGTGGCCGTGTCGCCCGCGCCGACCGGGTCGATGGGGTCCAGCACCTGGATGCCGGGCACGTCGTGAATCTGGGCGTTCTCGGCCACCACCAGCCCCCACCGGCCGCGGGTGAGGAAGACCGTCCGCCCGGTCCGCTCGTGAATCTGCCGCGCGAGCCGGCGGGCCGTCTCGGCGGGAATCCGCTCGTCCAGCGGGCGGGGCTCGCCGTCCAGCCGGGCGGCCTCGTGGGCGTTGAGCTTCAGAATGCACCCGCGGTAGCGCTCGGCCCGATGGCGGGAGTCCACGAGGAACCGGCAGTCGCCCCGGCCGGCCACGACGGCGTTGATCCGCTCGATCATCGGCGGCGGGCTGACCCCCGCGGGGATCTGCTGGTTGAGGATCACCACGTCGCAGGCCCCCGCGGCCGCGTCGAGCCGCTCGGCGAGGGCGTCGGCCGTCTCGTCGGCCAGGGCGTCGAACGATCCGAAGTCGATGCGATTCTGCTCGTCCTCGCCGACGTAGGGCTTGGCGTAGACCTGGGTCTGCCAGTTGCGGGCCGTCAGCAGCCCGCCGACGTCCGCGCCGACCCCCGCGAGCATCTCCCGCATCTGCCGCCCGAACAGGTCGTCGCCGACCAGCCCGACCACCCGCACGCACCCCACGCCGAGGTCCAGGAGGTTCGCGACCACGTTCCCCGCCCCGCCGAGCCCGTACCGCTGCTCCCGCACCCGCCGCACGGGCAGCCCCGTCTCCACGGAGACCTCCGACTCGTCCGCATCAATCGACCAGTACGCGTCGATGCAGAAGTCCCCGAATACCGCCACTTGCGCCTCGGGAATCCTCTTCAACGTGTCGTCCAGCCAATTGCCCATGAGGGATCTCCCTTCGCGGGCCAGCTTGTTCACCGTGTCTTCGCTCGCACTGCTCCTGCGGCCATCGGGCCGGCGTTGCGGACGACGTCCGCCCGCTTCACCGGCGAGTCACCGGCATCGAAGTCGTTGTCGGACCAGGTCATGTCTTCCTTGCGGCACTGGTTGAAGCGGTAGGCCGCGTGGTCCGAGCGGCGGATGACGTTGCGCTCGACGTGGATGTGCTGACTGCCCTGGTCGAAGAACAGCCCGTCCACCGGGGCGCCCACGCAGCCGGGGGCGCGGCGGAGGTCGTGAATGTAGTTCTCCCGGTAGACCGTGCCCGCCTGCGGGCCGAGGGAGTAGATCCCGGCCGCGTCCGCCAGCTCCCGCATCACGTGGTGGATGTGGTTCCGCTCGATGAGGTTGTGGGCCGTGTAGTTGGGGTAGCGCCCCCACGTCCAGCCCACGTGGATGCCCGCGTAGCCCACGTCGGCGATGAGATTGCGGCGGACGGTGTTGTGGTGGCTTTGGGCGATCCAGACCCCCACGGCCGAGGGATGCACCAGGCTGACGTGCTCGATGGTGCAATCCTCGACGAGGTTGTGGGCCGGCGCGTCGCCGGGCGGGGTCTTCGAGCGCTCGACCCTCCGGACGTTCAGGCCGATCAGCACGCCGCTGCCGCCGAGGTCATGCAGGCGGCATCGAGCGATGCGGTTGTGCGTGCAGCGGGCGAACAGCTTGATCGCCGACGCGCCCAGTTGCGTCATCTCGCAGTTCTCGAACGCGCAGCGGCTGGCGTCGCGCAGCTCGACGGCCTGCCCGCACAAGGGCGCGGCCTGGGCGTCGGTATAGCCGGGCGGGAAGTCCCTCGGCCAGGTCGGGTCGGCCTTCCGCGCGGGCGCGGGCCAGTCCGGCGCGACGTCGTAGATGCCCATCGGGTACTTCGCGTGGCGGAACGACAACCCGCGGAACGTCACGTGCTCAACGGGTCGGCCGGGCTTGCCTTCCAGCACGAGGAGTTTCTCGAGGACGGGCGCGACGAACTCCATTCTCGAGGGGTCCTCGCCGTCGCGGGCGAGGTAGCTCAGCACGCCGGTGCGGCGGTCGAGGTACCACTCGCCGGGCGCGTCGAACGCGGCGGGGACGTTCTCGATCCGGTAGCGGCACGCCTTGCCGAAAAAGCCGATCGGGTAGCGGCAGGGCGTGTTAAAATGGACTTCGCCGCGGGCGAGGTCGATCCGCCGGATCGTCTGCCACGAGCACTCCCAACTGTGGTACGTGATGATCTCGGCGTCCCGCCAGGCGGGCCCTTCCCGGATATCCCCGGGCCGGAACGCGAAACCGCAGTACGCGTCCGGGTGCTCGCGCCGCAGGTCCCGCGTGCCGCCATAGCCGCCCCACCGGCGCTTCGACCGTTCGGCGAATTTGCTCAGCGGGCCGACGGTGAGGAAGTGGCCCTCGTTCGGCGTCCGCGCGCGCGTCAGCCGCCGACTGTCTCCGAAGAGCTGGCGGAAGTGCCACCGCCCGGCCTTCACGTCCGGTAGCGTCGCCGTCCACAGGGCGCCCTTCGCACGCCGCCAACCCGCGATGCGCCGCCCCCCGCTGAGAACGACGTTCTCTCCCGGCACGGCCGCGTAAACGATCGGCGCGTCGGCCGTCCCGCCGTCCGCGGGCGTCAGGACGAGCGGTTCGTCCAAGACATACCCGCCGCCGTGGAGCAGCACGGTCACGCCGCCGGCCGGCAGGGCCTTCTTCTTGCGGAGCGCCCGGATCGCGTCCCGCGCGCCCTTCGGCGTCGCCAGCGGCCGGGCCTTCGTGCCCGGGCCCGCGTCGTCGCCCCCCGTCGAGACGTGCAGGACCTCGCCGCCCGCGCCGGTCACTGCCCAGCACCCGACCATCCCAACCACGACCGCTGCCTGTGCAAGCATTCTGCTCTGACTCCCGTGGCCGCATCCTAGCAGAGCCTCCCCCCCCCGCCAAGGGCGGCGGGCGGATCGGCTGTGTGCCGCGCCGGGATCCACAGACGCCGCCGGGCGCTCGGTCCGCAACGTGGTACGATGGCGTTCCGGCCCCGTGTGTCGTGCGCGTTTGGCCGGCAAGGGACACCGGGGCACCGCTCGGGCGGAAGCGGCTCGGCGGCAGGGCGGCAGGGAGAATCGCGACATGGCGGTGCTGCGGACGCGGCTGGGCGTGGGGCTGATCTCCATGGCGGTCCTCGCGCTGGAGCTGACGCTGATGCGGGCGATGGCGCTGCGGTATTGGCATCACTTCGCACACATGATCATCAGCGTGGCGCTGCTGGGGTTCGGGGCCAGCGGGACGTTCCTGTCGCTGCTTCGTCGCCCGTCGGCGGCCGGGCGGCGCGGCCGGGCGTTCGGCTTCGCCCTGGCGTTTGCGGTGAGCGTTCCGGTGGCGGTCCTCGCGGCGGAGCGCGTGCCGCTGGACGTGCGGCTGCTGGCGTGGGACTTTTCGCAGGCGGGGTGGGTGCTGGCGGTGGAGGCGGTGCTGCTCGTGCCGTTTTTCCTGGCGGCGGCGGCGATCTGCACGGCCCTCATGGACGAGGCGCGGCACGTCAGCGGGCATTACGCGGCCAACCTGGTCGGCTCGGCGGCGGGGTCCGTGGGGGCGGTGGTGCTGATGGGCGTGCTGACGGCGGGCCAGGTGCTGTCGGTGGTGGCCGGCGCGGCGCTGGTGGCGGCGGCCGTGCTCGCCCCGTGGCGCCGGTGGCTGGCCGCCGGGGCGATGGCGGCGGCGGCCGGGGGGCTGGCGGCGTTCGTGCTGGGCGTGCGGTACGAGCCGCGCGTCTCGCCGCAGATGACGCTGTCGGTCGTGCGGGACATGCCGGGAACGAAGTTCCTGGCCCGCAGCGAGGGGCCGCTCGGGCGCCTGGACGCCGCGGTCAACCCGGCCTTTCACTACGCCCCGTGGCTGAGCCTGACGTGGATGGAGCCCCTGCCCGAGCAGGCGGTGATGATCCTGAACGGTGACACGGTGGTCCCCGTCTTCGATTGCCGCCGGCGGGAGGACTGGCGATTCACGGACTACACCACGGCCGCCGCGGCGTTCCGCGTGACCGGGGCGGGCCGCGTCCTGGTGCTCGGCGCGGGCGGGGGCAGCGGGATCGGCCTGGGGCTCTACCACGGCGCGGAGCGAATCACCGCCGTCGAGCCGAACCCGCAGGTGGTCCGGGCGATGCGCGGCCCGCTGCGGGGGCGGGGCGGGGCGGTCTACGACGCGGCAAACGTGCGCGTCGAGCAGCGCGGGGTTCGCGACGTGCTGGCCGCGCTGCCGGCCGAGGCGGGCGGTTGGGACGTGATCCTGCTGGGCCCGGCCGGCGGGACGGGCGCGGGGGCCGTGGGCGAGTCGTACGTCTACACCGTCGAGGCGTTCGAGGCGATGCTGGGTCGGCTCTCGCGGGGGGGCGTGCTCTGCATGACGAGCCCGGCGTGGAGCCCGCCGCGCGCCGGCCTGCGGGTCTTCGACACGGCCGCCGAGGCCCTGCGGCGACGGGGCAAGGACCCCCGGGGACACCTGGCGATGATTCGCAGTTGGGCGACGGTAACGGTGCTGGCGTCCTCGGGCCCGTGGACGGACGAGCAGGCCGCCCGCATCGAGGCCTTCTGCGAGGCGCGGAGCTTCGACCTGTGCTACGTGCCCGGCCTGGCGCGCGGGCAGGCCAACCGGTTTCACGTGCTGGACCGCCCGGCCTTCTTCGAGGCCGCCGGCGCCCTGCTGAGCGCCCGCCGCCGGGCGTTCCTGGATGCCTACCTGTACGACGTAGAGGCCGCGACGGACGACCGCCCGTTCTTCGGGCACACGTTCCGCTGGCGGGCCCTGGCGGAGATTCGCGCCCAGCGCGGCGAGGCCGGGGCGCGGGGCTTCGTCGAGATGGGCTACCTGATGCTCCTGGCGGCGCTGGGGCAGGGCGCGGTGCTGGCGACCGTGCTCGTGCTGCTTCCGCTTGCGGTCCGCCGCGGGGGCGGCGGGCGCGGCGGCCGGGCCGCGACGCTGGCCTACTTCCTGCTGCTCGGCGCGGGCTTCATGCTGCTGGAGATGGCCTTCCTCCAGAAGCTCATCCTGTACCTCGCCCACCCGATCTACTCCGCGGCGGTGGTGATCGCGGGGTTCCTGGTCTTCGCGGGGGCCGGCAGCGAGGTCAGCCGCCGCTGGCCGGGCGGCGGGCGGCGCGTGATCGGCTGCGCCGCCGGCGCGGTGGTGGGCCTCGCCGTCGCCTGCGTCGTCGCGCTCGACGCCTGGTTGGGGTGGACGCAGGGCAGCGCGTTCGGCGTGCGCGTCGGCGTGGCGCTGGCGACGATCGCGCCGATCGCATTCGCCATGGGGCATCTGTTCCCGACGGGCCTGCGGGCGCTGTCCTCGGCCCGGCCGGGACTCGTGCCCTGGGCGTGGGCGGTCAACGGGTTCGCGTCCGTCCTGGCGTCGGTCGCCGCGCCGCTGGTGGCGATGGAGATCGGCTTCACCGGCCTGACCGCCGTCGCGGGGGCCTGCTACGCACTGGCGGGCCTGGTCGGCCCGCGCTTGCCAAGCGGGCCGGAAGAAGAAAAACCGCAGAGAACGACGAACAGCCCATGACGGAGGCCCAAGTGTCCTGGTCCCCACCCGGGTCGCCACGGCTCTTGCCTTGGCTGTTGATTGTTGGTTGTTCCGTGCTGGCTGTTGATCTGTTCCCCTCTCCGCGTCCTCAGCGGTTGCTCTTCTCGCTCTGTCGTTCCCTTCCCGCTCACGGCCGGTGGAAGGGGTCGCCGGCGGGGAGGAACTCGATGGGCACCGCCGGGAGAAATTCCCCGAGCCACTCGGCGCAGCGGCGCATGCCTTCTTCCTCCGAAGTGCAGTGGCCCAGGAGGATGAGGGCCTTGCGCAGGCCCACGGCGGCCGCGTCGCGGACGTACTCGACCGTCTCCCATTCGCGCGTCTCGCCGGCGACGAGGACCTCGACGTCGTCGCGTTGCAGCATGCCGAGTTGTATACGAGAGGCCGGGGCCCCCGCGCTGAAGCCCACCTTGCCGGTCCGCATGCCGGGATCGCCCACGATCCGCACGCCCGGGGCGGGGAGCTTGCCCGCGAGGTCCGCCGCGAGGTCGCGGACCGACGTCTCGGGCAAGCGGAGCACCGGCGGGTCCTCGCAGACGACGTGCGCCCGCCAGCCGAGCGCGTCGATCATGCCCTCGTCGATCCCGTCCGGCTCGCGCCGGTGCCAGTGATCGTGGAACCGCCAGACGATCAGGCCGGCGTCGGCGATCAGCTTGCGTTTCGCGGCCAGGACGGGATCGCCTTCCAGCGCGTCGGTCTCCTCGCGATGGTGGTAGAAGGTCGGCTCGTGCGTGACGACGAGGTTCAGCCCCCGTTCCGCCGCCCGCCGCAGCACGTCGACCGTGGCCAGGAACGTCGTCGCCACCCCCCGCACCTCCGCATCCGGGTCACCGGTCTTGAACGTATCGATGGTGTTCTCCACCGGCCCGCAGCCGACCTCCGCAAGAATCCTCTCGACAACCTGCCGTGCGGTCATAGGCATGCTGTTATCCCTTTCTACTGTAGCGGGTGAATGGCAAGGCGAGCGCGGCCGGCGGCGGGCTACCTGTCTTGCAGGTACTGGTCGATCGTTTTGGCGACGTCGCGGGCGGAGCGGATGGCGTGGACGACGAGGGACGCGCCGTGGGCGAAGTCGCCGGCGGCGAAGACGCCCTCGACGGCGGTCGAGCCGTCGTCGCGGACGGGGACGTGGCCGGCGTCGTCGGGCTTCAGGCCCAGTTGGGCGGCAAGCTCGGGGTCGACCTCGGCATCGAAGCCAAGCGCGAGCAGGGCGAGGTCGGCGGGCACGGAGAACTCGGTGTCGGGTTTTTCGCGCATGCCCCGGCCGTCGGTGGACTCGTACCACTGGACCTGGACGGCCTGGAGCCCGGTGATGTGCTCGCCGGTAGCGACGAAGCCCTTGGTCGCGACGGACCAGCGGCGCTGGATGCCGTTGCCGTCGGGCTCCCCGTGGGGCCTCGGGGCGGCCAGGACCGGGGCGTCGGGCGTCGGCTCGGGGAGGATCTCGAACTGGTGGACGGCCTTCGCGCCCCGGACGGAGGCGAGCTCGACGCAGTCGTTGCCCGTCTCCCCGCCGCCGATGACGGCGACGACCTTGTCCTTGACGCTGATGTACTGGCCCGGGTCGGCGCCGGCGGCGGCGAGGTTCTCCTGGCGGAGGAAGTCGAGGGCGAAGTGCACGCCGCTCTTCTCCCGGCCGGGGACGGACAGGTCCCGCGGCCGCGTCGCGCCGGTGGCCAGCAGGACCGCGTCGAACTCCTCGCGGAGCTGGTCGGCGGAGACGTCTCGGCCGACGGTCTGCCCGGTGCGGAACGCGACGCCTTCCTCGCGGAGCTGTTCGACGCGCCGGTCGATCAGCGACCGGTCGAGGCGGAACTCGGGCACGCCGTATCGCAGCATCCCGCCGAGCCGCTGCTCGCGTTCGAAGACGGTCACATCGTGCCCGGCCCGGGCGAGCTGCTGGGCGGCGGCGAGTCCGGCCGGGCCGCTGCCGATCACGGCGATCTTCCGCCCGGTCTTGCGCTCGGCGGGCCGGGGCGTGATCCAGCCCTCGGCGAAGCCTTTTTCGACGATCTCGCGCTCGATCTGGCGGATCTGCACGGGGTAGGCCCCGGCGGACTGCTTGCACTGGCTCTGGCAGGGCGCGGGGCAGATATGGCCGGTGAACTCGGGGAAGTTGTTGGTCTGGTGGAGGGCGTCGACGGCCTCTCGCCACCGCTGCTCCTCGACGAGCGCGACCCATTGGGGGATGTTGTTCTCGAGGGGGCAGCCCATGTCTCGGCAGCGCGGGTTGAGGCAGTCCATGCAGCGCGGGCTGGAGAGGGTGGTGAAGGCCCGGAGGTACTCTCCCGCGGTGCCGGCGGCGAAGGCATCGACGCGCTGCTCGTACCGCCGCAGGTGCTCGCGTTCCCGGCGGTGCCAGCCGGGCAGCAGCCGCAGGAAGCGCATCCGCTTGCCGAGGCGCATCAGCCAGTGCGGCAGGGCGAGCTGGTAGGCGATCCGCCGCGAGCCGAGGTGCAGGTGCGAGTGGATGAAGTGCCGGTAGGCCATCGAGTCGCCGTTGGCGGGGTTGACGTTGTACTTTTTGCGGTCGCGGGCGTACTTCTCGGGGCTGGAGGCCAGCTCGGAGACGAACACGCCGTCCTTGATGAGCATCGCCTTGGCGAGGTTGTGGACGACGGCGCGGGTCACGGCCCGGTCGTCGGCTACGGTATCGGCCTCGTAGCTGCGCCGCACGCGGTCGGCGTACCGCCGGGCGTACACGAGCCCGCCCCAGCGGAGGCAGTCGTAGGTGCGGACGACCAGGTCGTGCTTGAGGGCGTCGTCGAGGCCGGCGACGGCGGCGACGGTCTCGGCCGCCAATTGCCGCAGCGCCTCGGCCAGCTTGTGCCCGCGGCGCCCCCGGTAGCGCCGGATGGTATAGCGGCACTTTTCGTCGAGGGCCTTTCGCCAGTCGTCGCGGCTGGGCGGGCCCTGGAACAGGTCGTCCTGGACGAGGAGTTTGCGCCCCATGTTGAAGGCCAGGAGGTTCTTGCGGAAGTCGGCCTTGATGGTGTCCTTGATGGCCCAGGCGATCGAGTGCATGGACACGGGGACCAGCCCGCGCTGGAAGGCGAAGCCGATCATCATGATGTTGGCGTAGATCTTGCTGCCGAGGTAGGTCTCGCAGACCCGCGAGATATTCCGCGCGAGGTAGTCCTCCGCGCGGGTGCTGGCGCGGATGACCTTTTCGAGCTCGTGGGGGTCGAAGTCCTCCTGGCCCATGATGCCGCGGATGGTCAGGACCTTGTCGGTGTTGACCACGGCGGCGGTTTTCTCGGGCGAGGCGACACGGGTCCGGCCCTTGGGGTCCAGGGCGCGGGCGGCCTCGAGGACGTCGATGCCCAGCAGCAGGTCGGCCTTGCCGTACGGGACGATCGCGGTGACGGGCTGGTCGGTGATGTTGTAGACGACCTGGCTGAGGACGCCGCCGTTGCGGATGGCCAGGCCCTTCTTGTCCAGGAAGATGACGGGGTAGCCTTCCTTGTGGCCGGCGCGGACGAGGACCTGGGTCGCCACGCCCGCGCCCATGCCCCCGACGCCGGTCAGGCAGGCCCGCCAGATCTCCCCGGCCGGACGCTTGACGGGCTCGGGGATGTCTTCGAGCCCCATCTCGGGGATCCGGCTTCGGGGGGGGCGTCTGCGTTTGACGGTGATGCGCTCGAAGCTGCTGCACGCCCCGACGCGTTCGCACGCGCCGTCGTTGACGCACGTTGACAGCGACGTGTCCATCTTCGGGCCGTAGTCGGTCTGGACGTGCGTCAGGCCCGGGCAGCCGGTCATCTCGGCGCAGGAGAGGCAGTACCGGCAGATCTCCGGGTTGATGTTCATGTACTGGGCGCGGGACAGGAAGCCGAGCTGGCGGGTGGCGGCGCGTTCCTCGCGGCGCTTGCGCCGCGTGCGGGTGATGCCGCACTCCTTGTCGGCGATGATGACCTTCACGCCGTCGGCGAGGAACGTCTCCTCCAGCAGCCGCCGGTAGGCCTTGCGCTGCTCGGGATCGGCCCGGACGACGGTGACGTTGCGCTCCTCGCCCGCCAGGCCGCGGACGATCTCCTCGATGTCCTGCCGCGGCGTGGGGTTGCCCAGGATGTCGTAGTTCACGCCCGGCGTGGGCTGGTGGCCGGTCATGGCCGTCGTGGAATTGTCCAGGATGACGAAGGTGATGTCCTGGCCGATCTTGACGGCGTGACCGATGGCGATCTGCCCGGAATGGAAGAAGGTCGAGTCGCCCATGAAGACGACTTCCTTGTTCACCGTGAACGGGTCGGTCCCGCTGCCGGTCCCCGCGCCGAGGCCCATGCCGGAGTAGTCGTGCATCAGCACGGAGGTGGGCGGGAACATGAGCATCGTGTAGCAGCCGGTGTCCCCGTGGAACAGCAGGTCCACGGGTTCCCGCCCGTGGTGCTCGGCCATGTAGGCCGGGTCCATGAACCGCTTCTTGATCTCCATGCACATGCTGGCCGAGTCGCGGTGCGGGCAGCCGGGGCAGAACGTCGGCAGCCGGGGGGGCATGGTGGACAGCTCGGCCTCGGCGGTCTCGTCGATGGTGGCCAGCTCGCGGTCGAGGGCCTCGTACTCGGCCGGGACGGTGATCCGCTCGCCGGGCCCGTGGACGGTCTTCAGCAGCGGGGCGAGTCGGGCGATGAGGATCGACGGGTGCAGGCCCCGCGTATCCGGCAGGCCGTGGAGCCCGGCGGGGAACCGCTTGCCCCACAGCTCGGCCTGCCCGGCGGGTCGGCCGTCCTGGCGGTCGCGGAGGAGGATCTCGGCGATCTGCTCCTCCATGAAGCTGCGGCGCTCCTCGACGACAACGATGCGCTCGCACTGCTCGGCCAACTCGCGGATGAGCGCCTCGTCCAGGGGGTAGCTCATGCCGTACTTGAGGATGGGGTAGCGGCCGACCTGGCCCATCTCGTGCAGGGCCTGGGTGAGGTACCCGTAGGCCAGCCCGCTGGTGACGAAGCCGACGGGGCGCTTGCCGTCGGCGGGGTAGTCGATCCGGTTGAGGCCCAGCTCGCGGGCGACGGCCTTGGCGCGGGCGAACCGCTCGGTGAAGGCCTCTTCCTGCCACCACGTCCGCGGCGGCAGCAGGACGCGCTTGTCCAGGTCGATCGATTCGGTCTTCAGGTCGATGCGGGCCCGCATGTTGACGGCCGGGGCCTGGTTGGGCCTGCACCGTACGGACCCGCCGCCGTCGGCGAGGTTGGTCGTCAGGATGTACCCGGCGATCAGCTCGCTGCGGGCCGAGAGCTTGAAGGACAGGTCGACGTAGTCCTTGACCTCCTGGATATTGCTCGGCTCGATGACGGGGATGTAGAGGTGGCGGGAGATAAAGCGGCTGTCGGCAGGGACCTGGGTCGAGTCGCTCCAGGGGTCGTCGCCGTAGACGACAATCGCCCCGCCCTCGGGATGGGCCCCGGCGAGGCTGGCCAGCGCCAGCGCGTCGGCGGCGACGTGCACGCCGACGCTCTTGAGAACGATCATCGCGCGGACGGGAAGCGTCTGCGTGCCGTTCAGCGCCGCGGCCGCCAAGGCCTCGTTGTTGTTGATGACGGCGCGGATCCCCTGTTCCGTGAGCAGCTCACGGATGCCGGAGAAGGCGTCAAAGAAGCCCGCAATCGGGCTGCCCGGATAGCCGCCGAGGTAGTGCGTGCCTCCCTCGGCCTCCAGCGCGCCCTTCAGCAGGGCCTCGTTGCCGGTGAAGATTTGCGGCCCTTCACCGGTGAGGAATCGCGGTTCCACGCTCATTGCGGTCATTATACCGCCCCGGCGCGCGCGCCAAAGTGTTTTTGGCGGCGCGGGGGGGGCTTCCCCGTCGGCGGGAAGACCGGCTCACTTCCCGAGGAGGCCCAGCTCGGCAACCGATGCCCAC
>Ga0272441_10001387_pt1 | contig 51598 bp, 42 predicted proteins | sample SSMProp6N_FD_193582 | JGI IMG/M metagenome (GOLD analysis project Ga0272441, IMG submission 193582) | Marine sediment archaeal communities from Little Sippewissett salt marsh, Falmouth, MA, United States - SSM-Prop-6N | ecosystem: Environmental > Aquatic > Marine > Wetlands > Sediment ...
GGGTTGTTGGCAAAAATCTGGGGAAGATACACTTCACAGGATTCCTGGCTCAGGGGGTTTTGGCGAAGATCCACCCTCTCCAGGGAGGTCAGTCCTATCAAGGGCGAAATGTCTGAAACGTCGTTGCTAAGTAAACCCAACTTTCGCAGACCGCTCAATCCGGACAGGGCCGAGATGTCAGCGATGTTATTCTCACGCAGAATCAGAACCTCTAAACTATCCAGGGCCGCCAGAGCAGCGAGATCACTGAGCCCATTATTGTGAACGTCGAGTATGCGAAGATTCGTCAACCTGGATACGATCGAAAGTTCGCCGATCTCATTGTTGTTGAGTACAAGTTCTCGCAGATTACTCAGGCCCGAGAGAGCAGAGATATCCTTGATACAGTTGTCGTTGAGAGTCAGCACTTGCAAATTCGTGGCATATTCGAGACCCACGACACTTGTTATCCCCTTGCCGGGTGCTGCGAAAGAAACCAGCCCCAGCATGTCAGTAGGTGTCGCGTCGACGACCCACAGTTCGGCCTCCACCGCCGCTTTCAGAATCGGGTCCGCGAAATCAACCGGGTCCTCGGCGCGTACCGGGACGAAGAGAGACAACATCACCCCCAGTAAGACTCCAACTCGCATCATCCCTTGCTCCTCCAACGCCTGCCCGCGCAGGACATGCATGTCCCAATAGAACCCAAAGCTTATACACGATTAGTTTATCACTTTTGCCTACGGCTTTCAAGTCCTATCGCAGAAAAGCCTACAAAGTAGAAGTTATTGGGGGTCTGAGGACGAATCGCGGGCACGGCGTTGGCGATGCAGGCGGCGTATTGCGGGGCGGGGTGGTTATTTCTTGTGTCTCTTCCTGTCTTTGCGGCGGGGCTTGGGAGCGGGGCGCGGGGCCTGGCCGAGGGGCTCGACGGGGACGAGGTTGAGCTGGCGGGCCGGCACGTTAACAGACGCAATATGGACCTTGATGGCTCGCCCCAGGCGGATGGCCTCGCCGGAGTTTTTTCCCAGCAGGCACTGCGACTTCTGCTCGTACTGCCAGTGGTCGGGGCCCAGATCCTCCAGCCGGATAAGGCCCTCGATCCCGAATTTCTGACACTGCACGAAGACGCCGAATCCGGTCAGGCCCGTCACGACACAGCTCAACTCCTCGCCGATTCGCTTGCTGAGCATCTGGAGGATCAACACGCTGACGAGCTCTCTCTCGGCGTCCTCGGCACACTGCTCGGTGAAGCTGATGTGTCGTCCCGTCTCCGTCAAATCCTGGCCGGCGGACGTTTCCCTGGCGGCCTTGGCGCCTTCTGTGAGGTAGCACTGCAACAGCCGGTGAACGAGCAGGTCGGCGTAGCGACGAATCGGGCTGGTGAAATGACAGTAGTGCTTCGAGGCCAGGGCATAATGGCCGATGTGCAGGGGCGCGTACTCGGCCTTTTCGAAGCTCCGCAGGACCGCCAGGTTGACCGCCAGGGATTCCTCGCGTCCCTTGACCGACGCCAGCAGATCCTGGATCGTGTGCCGGTTGGGATTGCGGGGGATGTGAAAACCCATGGCCCGGAGCAGCTTGGCGAGGTTCTTCATGCTCAGGGCATCGGGCTCGGGATGAACGCGGCGCATGACGGCAATGTTGCTCCGATCGAGCATCGAGGCTGTCGCCTCGTTCGCCTCGACCATGAACATCTCGATAATCGTGTGAGGATAGCAGTCGTCGGCCGGATGCGCGTCTACGACCCGGCCCGACGCATCGAAATCCAACTCCGGCTCGGGAAGATCCAGGTGCAACATCCCGTTCTCCTCGCGCTGCGCCTCGATGAGACGGCTCAGCTCGTTCATCCGCGCCACCAGGTCGATAACGTTCCGCTTCAGCCCCTTGGTGTGACCTTTCAGAACCCGGTCGGCCTGCGTATACGTCAGGCGGGCTTTCGAGCGGATGATGCTGTTGGCAAAGCGTCGCGAGCGCACGCGCCCCTTGTCATCGTAGGTGATGTACACGCTTTTGGTGAAACGCTCCTGGTTGGGCTGCAAACTGCAAACCCCGTTGCTGAGCACCTCGGGCAACATGGGAATCGTCTTGCCCGGCAGATACACGCTGTTGCCACGCTGGCGGGCCTCTTCGTCCAGGGGCGAGCCGGCCGGCACGAAATGACTCACGTCGGCGATGTGAATCCCGAGAACCCACCGGCCTTGCGCATCGACGTCGAGGCTGATGGCATCATCGAAATCCTTGGCGTCGGGCGGGTCGATCGTGAGAATTACCTTGTCGGTGATGTCCTCGCGGCCATCGCCGGCCTGCGGCGCAAATTGCGCCGCGGCGCCGCGCGCTTGTTCCAGGCATTCGGCGTCAAACTCGCCGGGCAGGTGATAGCGACGAATGACCGAGGCAATCTCGGTGTCGTAGCGACCGGCCCGGCCCAGAACCTCGACGATCACGCCTCGCGCCAGGTAACGGTCGGTCGGATAGGAGAGAATCTCGACCACGACCTTGTCCTTCTCCCGGGCGTTCTTGGCCGTAACGTCATCGACGGCGATCGGATCGATAAAGGCGCGGCCGTCGGGTTCGACCAGCCAGGTCTCGGGGTGTCGCGTCAGGGTTCCCACGAACCGGTTGTTGGCCCTCTCGAGAACCTGGAGGATTTCCCCGGTATAGCGGGTCTCGCCGCCGCGTTTGCCCTTGCGTTTGACCTTGGCCATCACGACGTCGCCGGTCATGGCGTCGGCAGTGCCGTCCGGGGGTATGAACAAGTCGCCATGCCGGTTGGGCTCCAGAGGCACGATAAACCCGAAGCCCTTGGGATTGGCCCGAAACCGGCCGACCACCTGGCCCGCCATCGCCGGCAGCGTAACGACGTTGCCCGCCCCGATGATAACGTGGCCGGCATGGCGAAGCTCGTCGAAGGCCTGCTTAAACTCCTCGTACGCATCGGCGTCGACGCCCAGCGTCTTGGCCAACTGGGCCGGTTTGAGAGGCTGGTACTCGGCTTGCTTGAGGAGCTTGAGAATACGATCCTTGTATACTCTCGGCATGGGCCACCATAAAAAAAGCAGCACCCAACCGAATCGTCGTCGATCGAGTGCTGCCGTTTCGCTAAAACATCGTCATCCCTGTACGCTCGAACACGAGCAGGGCAGCCGCCGCAAAATATCCCTTCGCGCGACTACCCCCCCTGTTTGGCCTTGAGACTGTTGAGTCTCTTGGCCAGACGAGATTTCTTCCGGGCGGCGGTTTTCTTGTGCATCGTGCTGGTGCTGGCGACCTTGTCCAGCTTCTTGACGACGAGCTGAAACTCTTCGCTCGCCGCAGCCGTATCGCCCTGGCTCACAGCGGCCTCAAACCGCTTGATCTGCGTCTTTACCTGGCTTTTCCGCGCCCGGTTCATCGTCCGCCGCTTGTCATTTTGCCTGATTCTCTTCTTCGCTGATAAAGAATGTGCCACTTCGTTCTCCTGAACATCTGAAAAACGCTATCAGAAACTACTCACTGAGAGGTTGGTTCAATATTACTGTTCGTCGTCAGATTCATTTTCGGATGCACTGCCCAACTCGGCCCGAAGCCGGTCTACCCGGTCGCTGACGTCCTTATACCGAAAATCCAACTGGGCGATCCTGCGGTAAATCTCCAGTGCCTTTCCGTTCTTGCCGTCTTCTTCATAGGCACGGGCCAGATTATAACGCAATTCCTTGGCGATTGCATCATCTTTTATTTCGTAGGTTTCGATCGCCCGGCGAAATACGTCGATCGCGTCGGCGTACCAGCCCTTCATGAAGAAACAATAGCCGATTTTGTCCATGGCCGAAATCTTGCGCCTGGGGTCTCTCTGAGCCTCCTGGAACAGCGGAATCGCCTCATTATACTCCCCCGCCTTCATCAAACGAAGGGCATACTGGTATTTCGGGGCCAGATCGGTGGGGTAATTTTCCACGCACAACCGGTAATGCTGCCGCTCGGTGCTATCGAGGAGGCCGGTCAATTCTTCGATCTGCCCGTCCGCCGGGGCCTCCTCAGATTCGCCCTCCAGGCGTTTTTTTGCCTCTCGCAACTTCCGTTTTAGCTGTCTGATGCGCAGGAGACCGGCCTTTTCCTTGAAACTGAAGTCGGCCCGGCTGTCGTACGCCTCCTCGAGCAATTGTATCGCTTCGGTATCAGACTCGTCCTTCTCCAGGTCCGCCAGGGCCTCGGCAAGAGAAAAGAGGTTTTTGGGGAGGTCAGGATCCTTCTCATAGGCCTTTCGCGCGTCTTCCACCGCGGACACACGGTAATCTTTCGTCTTGATGACCCTGTCCTGGGCATAAAGCTTGGCCTGGGTCTCCCGGTCCTGGATGGACTGGCGAAAGTCTCCGTCCACGTCATATTTGCCCCGGGCCATGGTCAGCTCGGCCGAGAGATTCTTGAAATCGTCGGCCAGTTCCTTGCTGTCGGGCTTGAGCCGGGTGGCCCGCTGGCAGGCGGCCACCGCCTTGTCGTACTGCCCCAGGGCGGCGTAGGAATCCTTCAGCAGCAGGTACGTCTGCAACGAGGGCTTCTCCACGGCGTTGTTGGTCTGGAAGATCAGATTGGCAATCCAATGGGCCGTTCTCTCGAAACCACCTTGCACGGCCGCCTTGAGCATGGCCTCGGCATAGGGCGTGTGATCGGGGTCCTTGGCGAACAAATACTCGGCGTTGAGCATCTGTTCGAGAGGATTTTTCCCGCGCAGGCGCTTGACCCGTTCCACCATGGACGGCTTTTTGCCCCCTTTGCCGCGTCGCTGGAGCCCCAGCTCGCAGAGCGGCAGATGGCCTTCCTCCAGGGCATCGGGGGCGCGCTGGAGGCCTTCGAGGTACATTTCGATGGCGTAATCGTAGTTTTTGCCCTCGGCGGCCTTTCTGGCTTTCTCGAAGAAGGCCCGCGCCGCCATCAAGTCCGGGTCCACCTCGGCCTGGGCCGAGTTCTCTTCGGCTTCCTCCGGCGCCATGGCAGGCTCAGCGGGCTTAACCCGGGTCCGCTGGGGACGGGTTGTGCCGATTTTGTCGAATCGCGGCCCGGCTGCACCGCAGCGCTTCCGCCGTGCCGATGCCACTTTGCCCATGAGCCGCTTCAAATCGCCCGCCAGTTTCGGATCGCCCGGTTTGAGACGAACCGCCCGCTGGCAGGCTGCCGCCGCCCTCTCAAGCTGCCCGACAGCCGCGTAGGAGTCCTTCAACAGAATGTATATCTGGGCGGACGGCTTCCGGGCATTGTTGTTGGCCAGGAACATCAGATCGGCCATCCACTTGACCGTCTCCCTGTAGCCCCCCGCCACGGCCGCACGCAGAATGCCCTCCCCGTAGGCCAAATGCTCCGGGTCCTTGGCCAGCAGATACTCGGCGTTAAGCATCTTCTCCAGCGGCGAACCGCCGTCGGTCAGACGCCGGCTCACCTCCTCGTCGCTGGCTCTGGCCCCGTTGCCTCGCTGCCGACGCAGGGCCACGACACGCAGCTCCACGTGACCTTCCTGAACCGCATCGGGCGCACACCGAAGGCCTTCCAGGTACGCATCGATGGCGCTGTCGAAGTCGCCTCCCTGGGCGGCTTGACGCGCGCGATCAAAGAAGACCCGGGCCTGCTCCTGTGCTTGCGTATTCGATTCCTGCATATTCTGACGTAGGTTCTGTTCCCAAACGACGTATCCCTAATGTTTATCGTAATATTCGGGCCAATTTTGTCAATGAATAAATGCTTGTACAAAAAGGATACGCGTGCTATAAGGACCGTTTCGTTGTGATCCGACATTGACGGACCAGAGGAAATTTCCGCGCAGATTGTATCGGGAGTACCAGGAATGATAACGGCCCTGGAGCAATATGACCCGCAGATTTACGAGCTCATACGCCAGGAAGAAGCCCGACAGAGCGGGTCGATCCGCCTGATCCCCTCCGAGAACTACGTTTCACAGGCCGTAATGATGGCCAGTTCGAGTTGCCTGACGAATAAATACGCCGAGGGCTATCCCGGCAAACGGTACTACGAGGGACAGCAGGTCACCGACCTGATCGAAAAAGTGGCTCGGGACCGGGCCAGGAAGGTCTTCCAGGCCGATCACGCCAACGTCCAGCCCTATTCGGGCTCGGTGGCGAATATGGCGGCCTACGCGGCTCTGATCAATCCGGGCGACACGATTATGGGAATGTCGCTCTTCCACGGTGGGCACCTGACCCACGGCTGGAAGGTCTCGCTGACGAGCCGGTTTTTCCATTCGGCGCCCTACATGGTAAATACCGAGACCGGGCTGCTCGACTATGACATGATCCGCGACCACGCGAAGAAGAACCGCCCGAACGTGATCATCTCCGGCGCCACCGCCTACCCCCGGGCCATCGACTTCGAGATCTTCGGGGAAATCGCCCGGGAGGTCGGGGCCTACCACGTCAGTGACATCGCCCACATCGCCGGGCTGGTCGTCGCCGGGATCCACAAGAGCCCCGTGCCCTACGCCGACATCGTATCGACCACCTCGCACAAAACCCTGCGGGGTCCGCGCGGGGGCATGTTGCTGTGCAAAGCCGAGCATGCCGACAAGGTGGACCGGGCGGTCTTCCCCGGCCTGCAGGGCGGCCCGCACATGCACACGCTAACAGCCATCGCCGTGGCCATGGCCGAGGCCGACACTCCGGAGTTCGTCGCCTACGCCAAGCAGATCGTCAAGAACGCCAGGGCCCTGGCCGAGAAACTGATGGAATACGGATTCAAACTCGTCTCCGGCGGGACCGATAACCATCTGATCCTGATCGATCTGAGAAACAAGGACATCCCGGGCAAGAAGCTGGCCAAAGCGCTCGATCGGGCCCGAATCGTCACCAACTACAACACGGTCCCGGGCGATCCGGCGCCGCCCTTCAATCCCAGCGGCCTGCGACTGGGAACGCCGGCCATAACCACGCGGGGCATGAAAGAGCCGGAGGCCGAGCAGATTGCGGCCTTTATCCACAGAGTGGCCGAGAACATCGACAAAGACTCCGTCATCGAGCAGGTCGGCAAAGAAGTGTTGTTGCTGTGCTCACAGTTTCCTGTGCCCGAGCACTTCATCATACCGCCCAAGAGCGGCGGCCGTGGTTGACCACGGACAGGAAACGGGAAACGCCGGGGTCGGGGGCGCAGGCCCGAGCCGAATCTGAAAGCGTGCCGCAGAAAACAGGACCGGTGGCACGGAGTCGGCGGCAGACAACAGACAAGGCAAGGTTGCAGTAACAGGGATAGAGTCGGTTGTTTCAAGGCATCATGCGCGCTCATCTGACCATCCGTCAACAAACACTCCAATACAGGCGTATTCGCACGGGATGAAGGATTGTCTTTCCACCGCTGTTCTCGGTCTCAACGATCGTGGGCGGCTGCTGCTGGAGGCGGCGGCCCAGCTTGACTGTTTTCACATTCAGGCGGTGGCCGACCAGGACCCGCAGAAGGCCGAGAAAGCGGCCGTGCAGCACGATTGCCAGGCGTACACGGATTTCCGCCAGCTCATCGTTCAGAACCAGTTCGACTGCCTGCTCGTCGCCGCCGACGTCCACACCTGCGACGAACATCTCAAAACGGCTCTGAAGAAGAAGTTCAACATTCTCAAGCTGGCCCCACCGGCCCGGAACTTCGAGGAGGCGCTGGAGTACGTGCAGACGGCGGAAAACGCAAAGGTGAAATTCGCCATCGCCAACCCCGCGCGGTTTCGATCCAGCTACATCACCGCCCACGAGCTGATTCTCCAAAATCACATCGAGCATGTATTCCTGGTCACCGTGTTTTGCCGCGCCGACGGAGGTCACCGACCCGCCTGGTGGAGCGACCCGAAGCTGGCCGGCGGAGGCGTCCTCATGCACGATTGCTACCAAATCGTCGATCAAATCCTCTGGAACTTCGCGCTGCCGCAACAGGTCTACGCCCTGAACACCAACCAGGCGCCCGACAAAAAACAGCGACTGTATCTGACGGAGGACACCTCGGTGGTGTCGATGAAATTCACCGACGCCCTGCTGGGCAACCTCGTGGCCACCCGGCGAAACGAAATCGAGCCCAACGAGACGGCCCTGCGTCTCTACGGACGCAACGCCCTGCTGACGGTGACAGAGAATCGCGTCACGCTGAAAACCGGCGTCGAGCAGGACAACCAGGAATGGGAATATCACGAAGAGGAACCGCTTGTCATGCAGCGGCTGCTCTCCAGCTTCGCTCAGAGCGTCACGACGCCGGAGGAATCCGGATTGATCGCCACCGGCGCTGAGAATCTGGCCAACATGGCCGTGCTGGAAGCAGCCTACCTCTCAGCCCGAACGGGATTTCCCGAGGAACCCGCCCGAATCCTGCGCCTGGGACGAAACCCTTCGGGCACCGCGACTACCATTTGACATCGAACGCCGGGGACGATATGGTTTCCCGATGAGGTCTCAGAATGAAACGGGTCCATTTTCAGAGGCCCGGTCCGGTGCGTCATCGAATGTTTGACTGAATTAGGGAGGTCCGAGCTATGAAAAACGCAATCTACGCCGTGGTCATTGCCGTCTGCATCATTGTGGCGGTCCTCGTGTTCGTCAAAACCCGGGGCGACGGTGCCGGCGGCACTGCCAGCATCGACGAGACCGAGCAGATCTGGGTGAAGTGCCACCAATGCAAGCAATCGTACCAGATGGGCAAGAAGCGGTACTACGAGGAACTGGAGGAGAAGGCCAGGGCCAATCCGACTGCCATGATGATGACGCCTCTGCTGACCTGCGAAAAGTGCGGCAAAGACGGTATCGCCAAGGCGCACAAGTGCGAGAAGTGCGGCGAGGTCTTCTTCGAGAACTCGGTGCCAAACGATTTCGCCGACCGCTGCCCGAAATGCAAGCACAGTGAAACCGAGGCCATCCGCAAAGCCCGTCTGGAGAAAAAGTAGAAAGACGTCGGCGGCGAAGATTCTGTGACAGGCCGCCCTGCACGTTGTGTTGCCTAATGGATCTGCGCCAACCGCGCGGTCGGCTTGCGGCCACCGCGAAGTTCTTGTTATGACAGCCCCAAGCCCGCCGCTCACAACACGGCGGGCTTTTCATTTTCCGCGCGACCGGTTCGACACGTGGGTCCTGCGCGACCCCTTGCGTTCCTTGAGTCTCGACAGAACCGCCTCTTCATATTCCCCTCGGCCTTCCTTCAGCGTGCCCAGCGTAGCATACCTCCGGGCGATGCGGTCTTGCAGATAGGCGAGACGGCTCTCCGGATTCGGGTGCGTGGAAAAGAACTCGACCGGACGAACCGTCTGAAGCTCCTGCAGGATTTCCATCGTCTCGACCATGCCCTCCGGATCGTAGCCCGCTTGCACCATGTACGACAGACCCGTCAGGTCAGCATCCCGTTCATCTTCCCGGCTGTACTGCAGCGACAGCACCGCCGAGATGAAACTGGCCCCTCGGGCCACGTCGGACGGCGCGCCGCTGACTTGTGCGGCCGCCACCAGCGCCACCATACCGTACTGGCGGCTCATCGCGGCCATGGTGTCGCGAGCGACTACGTGACCCACTTCGTGGGCCAGCACCGCCGCCAGTTGCGCCTCGGATTCCAGTCGCTCCAGGAGGCCTCTCGTTATGTAAACGTACCCCCCGGGCACGGCGATGGCGTTTTCGCTCGGCTCGTCGACGGCCGTGAAATGATAGGACAGGTCCGGCCGATGGCACACGCGCGCGATACGCTGGCCGATCCGATGGACGTAGCTCTGGAGCGTATCGTCCGGAATCCGGCCCTTCAGCGCCCTCTCGATCGCGGGCGCGTATTTGCGACCCAGTTTCACATCCTGTTCCGGAGAAAAGAACATTAGTTCCTCTTGCCCCGTAACAGGATTGACCGCACAGCCTGCTGCGAAGTTTAGAAACGCTAAGCACACGAGTAAGATGACTCGTCGCGGCATCGTCATGACCCCAAAATTACGCGATTTCGATTGCAAAACAGGGTTCATCAAATATAATTCGATTTTTCTTCGTTTGGTAGCAGAAACAGTGGCACACGCAAAGTTCTGTGAAGACTGCCGTCAGGCTCACGACTGCAAGAAGGTATACGAGCAACTTGGCCAAACCCAGGGCTCGTCGATCGCTCTGGGAGTCGTCGTCGCATTCCTGTTGCCCATCGTCGTATTTGTGGTCACGCTTGGTGTATCGGGTCGGCTCCTGGCGAACGCTGTGGCGCAGAAGTACCAAACGCCCGCAGCCTTTGTGTTGGCTTTGTTCGTCACCGTCAGCGTTATGCTGGTGGCAAGCCTGATCGTCAAGCGTCTTCATAGAAACGCATAGTATCCGGACGGGTCATCATGGCTACAACTGCCCAAGCAAGTCTGTCTTTCGCCGGAGGGGTCCATCCCCCCGACAGCAAGTCTTTTACCGAGGACCAGGGAATTCAACCGGGTCCTCTGGCGGCGCACCTGGCCGTCTTCCTCAGTCAACATATCGGGGCTCCGTGCCAGGCTGCCGTCCAGAAAGGCGATACGGTCGAAGCCGGCCAGGTGATCGGGGAATGTCACGCCTTCGTGTGCGCGCCGGTCCACAGCCCGGTCGGCGGGAAGGTCAAAGAGATCTCCCTGCAGTCTCACCCGGTTCTGGGCAGGAGTCCGGCGGTGGTGATCGAGCCGAACGCCGGTACCCAGCCGGCAAAACCTCCCTTCAATCGCCCGCAAGACTTCGATCCGGCCGCCTACGAGAGCGAGCGGATATGCGAAGCTGTGCGCGATGCCGGGATCGTCGGTATGGGAGGCGCCGGGTTTCCCACGAGCATCAAGATTCAGCCCGACCCGAAGAATCCCAAAGAAACCCTGCTCATCAACGCCTGCGAGTGCGAGCCCTACATCACGTGCGATTATCGCGTCATGCTCGAATGGACCGAGCAGGTCATCACGGGCATCCAACTGATCCAGAGAGCCTGCGGCGCCTCGAACGTCTTCATGGCGATTGAAGACAACAAACCCAAGGCCATCGAGAGGATCGGCGCCTCGCTGAAGGCGCTGGGATTGAGCGAAAAGATCAACGTGGTGCCGGTCAAAACGAAATACCCCCAAGGAGGCGAGCGGCAGCTCATCAAAGCGGCCCTGGGCAAAGCAGTGCCGACCGGGGCCATTCCTCCGAACATCGGCGTGGTGGTCAGCAACGTCGCCACGGCGGCCGCGGTGGCCGAGGCTGTCGTGGACAACCGCCCGCTCACGCACCGCGTGGTCACCGTGACCGGGGAAGGAGTCACCCGTCGCGGCAATTTTTACGTACCGGTCGGGACACCGGTCGCAACAATGATCGAACATTGCGGCGGCGTCACAACAGAAGCCGTCAAAGTTGTTCTGGGCGGACCCATGATGGGACTGGCCATCGCCGACCTGAACACTCCGATCACCAAGGCCGGCGGCGCCGTGACCGTGCTGACCAAAGACCAGATCGGCAAGGCCAAGTTCGAGCGGCAAGAGACCGCCTGTATCCGTTGCGGCCGGTGCCTGGAGGTGTGCCCGGAGAACCTGAACCCCACGAAAATCGCCCACGCGGTGAAGAACAACCTGCTCGATGTGGCCGAGCGTTACTACATCAGCGCCTGCATCGAGTGCGGCTGTTGCAGTTACGTCTGTCCCGCCAACATCGAGCTCACCGGCTACATCAAAACGGGCAAGATCTTTCTCGCCCGCCAGAAGAAGAAAATGCCAGGCTAATCGAGCCCGAATTTGAAGGACGGGACACCGAGGATTAGATAGATGCCCGAGAACATTACCGTTACGTTCGCCCCGCACATCAGCAAGCCTCTGTCGACGCGGCGCGTCATGCTGGACGTGGCCGTCGCTCTGGTGCCGGCCATCGCAGCGGCAGGCTACCTCTTTCGCGTCCACGCCCTGCTGCTGATTGGCTTCTGTGTCGCATGGTGCGTCGCCACCGAATGGGTCTGCAACCTGATTCGCAAGAAACCGAATTCCGTCGGCGACCTCAGCGCCGTGGTGACCGGCATCCTGCTGGCGCTTTCGGTGCCACCGGCGCTGCCCCTCTGGGCCGGGGCGGTCGGCTCGGTCGTGGCCATCGTCGTCGGCAAGATGGTCTTCGGCGGACTCGGGGCCAACGTCTTCAACCCAGCCATGGTGGGACGAGCGTTCCTGACCGCCTCCTTCGGCATGTTGATGACCACCTGGACCGTGCCGGCCCCCGTCGACGCCGGCCTGCCCAAGATCGCGCCCGAGAACATGGTCAACACCCGCACGCAGGCGACCCCGCTGGCCTGGAGCAAAATGGCCATCAAGGATGAGTACGGGGCCAAGATCTACAACGAGCGTCAGTTCGCCCACACGCTCACCGGCACCATCGGCGGCTGCCTGGGCGAAACCAGCTCCCTCGCAGTCCTGCTGGGCGGCATCTATCTTTTGCTGCGACGAACCATCAGCATCCATATTCCCCTGGCGGTGCTGGTCTCGGCGTTCGTTTTCGCCGGCATCGCTTATCTGATAAACCAGGATGCGTACATGCAGCCCTTCTTCCATCTGACCAGTGGAGGGTTGCTTTTCGGAGCGTTCTTCATCGCGACCGACCCGGTCACGGCGCCGCTGACCCGTCGCGGGATGTGGCTCTTCGGAATCGGTGTGGGGACGATCACCATGCTGATCCGAATCGTGGGTGAATACCCCGAAGGTGTGATGTTTTCCGTGCTTCTGATGAATGCCGTGACGCCTCTGATCGACAGACTGTGCAAGCGCGTCCCGGCCGGAGGTAAACCACGTGCGTAGTATCAAACACTTTTTCGAGCAGAGCTGGCTGCTGATCGCCGCCTCGTTCTTCTTCGGTCTCCTGATCGCGGCCACCAACGCCGCTCTCTCGGATCGAATCGAAATGAACAAGGTCACCAAGCTGACCAGCTTGGCCAAAGGCCTGCTGCCGCAAGCCGAAAAGTTCGCCCCGGTCAAGGAGAAGATCGAGATCGAGGCCTTCGACGGCAAGCCGGAAGTGGCGGCTGTGTACGAAGCCATAGCGGACGGCAACACGGTCGGCTGGACCTTCAAGGCCACCGGCTCCGGATTCGCCGACAAGATCGAGCTCGTCGTAGCGGTGGACAAAGACTTCGAAACGCTCGCGGGCTTCGACGTCCTCCTGAGCAACGAGACACCCGGGTACGGCGATCAGATCAAGGAAAGCTATTTCCGCAACCAGTTCGCCGGAGCGCCGGCTGCAAGCCTGTCGCTCGCCAGCATGGGCAACCTCGAAAAAATCGACGAGGAGATCGTCGCCATCAGCGGCGCCACCGTCAGCAGCACGGGTGTCGTCGAGACGATCAATCACTATGTGGCAAAAATCAAAGAGCAATTCCAAAAGAAAGGACTGATCGGCAATGGCAACGAATCCTGACGGACAGGTCAGTCTCTATAAGGACACGCTCTTCGCCGGTCTGTGGCGGGAGAACCCGGTGTTTCGACTGCTGCTGGGCATGTGCCCGACGCTGGCGGTCACCGCGGCGGTCAAGCCGGCCCTGACCATGGGCTGCTGCGTCATCTTCGTTCTGGTGTGCAGCAACATCATGGTCAGCCTGATGCGCGACCTGCTCAAGCCGCACTTGCGCATCCTCATGTTCACCCTGACGATCGCCACCTTCGTGACCATCGCGGACCTTTTCCTCAAGGCCTTCCAGCCCAGGATGAGCGAAGCGCTGGGACCGTACGTACCCCTGATCATCGTCAACTGCATCATCATCTGCCGCGCCGAAGCGTGCGCCAGCAAGCATCCGGTCCTCCTGAGCATCGTCGATGCCCTGGGCATGGGCGCCGGCTTTACCCTCACGTTGTGCGTGCTGGCCGGCGTCCGGGAGGTCCTGGCCACGGGAAAGATCTTCGAGATCCAGGTTATGCCCAACGCATTCGTCCCGGTGGCGGCGCTGGGCATGCCCGTCGGAGCGTTTCTGACGTTGGGATTCCTGCTCGGGCTCATCAACCTTATCAGCAAGAAGCGAAGCTAAGAGGTTTCGAGAATGGATACGGTTTATATTCTGATCACGGGCTTCATTTCCGTCGTCCTCATCAACAACCTGGTACTGACGAAGTTCCTGGGCATCTGCCCGTATCTCGGCGTCTCCGGGCGCATCGACATGGCCTTCGGGATGGGTCTGGCGGTGACGTTCGTCATGACGCTCAGCGGCACCCTGACCTGGATGATCGACCATTTCCTCCTGATGCCGCTCGGTCTGGAGGTGGCCCGGTACGTTTGCTTCATCCTGGTCATCGCCAGCGCCGTGCAGTTGGTGGAGATGTACTTGCGCAAGTTCTTCCCGCCGCTGTACGACAGCTTCGGGATATTCCTGCCCCTGATTACCACGAACTGCGCGATCCTGGGCCTGTGCCTGTTCCTTAATCTGTGGGGCGTCAACAGCCTGATCGAGGCGGTGGTGCTGAGCTTCGGAGGCGGCATCGGATTCACCATGGCGATCTGCATCATGGCGGGCATCCGGGAGAACTTGCAGATGGTGGACGTGCCCGAATGCCTCCAGGGCGCGCCGATAACGTTGATTACGGCCGGCATCCTTTCGCTGGCCTTCATGGGATTTGCAGGAATGATATGATGATCTTGGCGAGTTTTATCGATCTGGTGAGCAGCGCGGGCCTGGCCGGCGTGATCATGCTGGGGCTGGGAACGGTCTTTGCGATTGTGTTGCTCATCGCACACGAGAAACTGAAGGTGGAAGTGGACCCGAAGATCGTGCAGATCCATGAGGCGCTTCCGAACCTCGACTGCGGGGCCTGCGGTTTCGCCGGCTGCGGCGGGTACGCCAAGGGCGTACTGGAGAACCCCGAGTTAATCGGCCGCTGCGCTCCCGGCGGTCCGGAGGTGGCGAACAAAATCGCCGAGATCCTCAACCTCCAGGTCAGCAGTGAAGGTCCGCCTCAGCGGCCCATCGTCCACTGCCGCGCCCACACCGGCGACAAGACCTACTACGCCGAATACCACGGCATCGCAAGCTGCACCGCCGCCAACGCGCTGGCCAACGTCCAGGCCTGCAAGTTCGGCTGCCTCGGCTTCGGCGACTGCGTCCGGGCGTGCAAGTTCGACGCCCTGCATATCGTGGACGGCCTGGCAACCGTCGATTACAGCAAGTGCACCGGTTGCACCGCGTGCAGCAAGGCCTGTCCGCGAAACCTGATCGAGATGGTTCCCTTTGGCCACGAGAACATGATGACCGTGGCATGCAGCAGCAGGGAATCGGGCAAGGTGACGCGCTCGATGTGCCAGGTCGGCTGTATCGGCTGCGGCCTCTGCGCCAAGCAAAGCGACGCCTTCGCCGTGGAAAACAACCTCGCCCGGATGAACTACGCCCAATACGCCCCCTGCGGCGAAAACGAGGCTGCCCTGAACAAGTGCCCCACCGGCGTCATCGTCTACCGAGGCAAAACCGCCCCCGCCCCGCGCGAACCCAAGGCCAAAAAGCCCGCCGCCACCAAGGCCTGACCGACTCTACGCCTGGCCCAAAACGCGCTCCAACTCCGCGATCAAGGGTGGCAAATCCTCCGTGATCGTATCCCATAAGACCCGCAAGTCTATCTGATCATAGCCATGCACGAGCCTGTTCCGCGTGCCGCGTGCCTGCTGCCAGGGAATGGACGGGTAACGCTGCCGTCCCCCCTCACTGACTTGCGTGGCCGCCTCACCAACGATTTCAACCAATCGAACCAACGCCAATTGGAGCATCCGATCTCGCTCAAGATCATCGGGGCGCTTGCCCGCGAACATCTGAACCGCCTCGCGAGCGTAATCCAGCATGTGGCGCATTCTCGTCGCATCGTCATGCTGCGTCATACTGATTCTCCGCTTCACTCAGCACTTGCTCGCGGAAGTAGTCAGAAAGAAAGCCGGGCGTGTTCAGGTCGACCTTGCGGCCGAGCAGCCCGCTCAGTTCGATTTCCATGCCCGCCAAGCGAAACAAGCCAACCTTTGCATCCGGCTCAAATTCTACGAGGACGTCGATGTCGCTGTCGGGGCCGAAGTCGTCTCGCAGGACCGAGCCGAAAAGGGCCAGACGCCGGATCTGGTTCCGCCGGCAAAACTCCGCGATCTTCTCTTTCGGAATGTCAATCCGTGCCCTTGCCATAGTGACCGCATTATATGGAGCCTGGCCATTCGTGGCAACGGCGGATTCGGCCCTTGTCGCGCCGTGTGTCTGTGCAATCCTTCGGGCATCATTGTTTTGGACCCTGGACAGCTACGGGTGGCAGCGTCAAGGCCGAAGGGCTTGGCGATGGCGCAACGCCCGGGGCTCGTATAGCACCACACGCAACAGACAACTCCCCCATCGCCAAGCTGCCGCTTGACGCTGCCACCCGCCGCACGCGAGCCGGTCAGTCCGGGCGGTCCTGTTTGACGTAGGCCGCGGCTCCCTGGCTGAAGATGGGACCGGCGTCTTCGCCCGCCGGCAGGAGGATGGCTTCAACGGCGGGGAGTTTCTCGATGAGGCCCAGGCCCTTTTGAGGGCCGAGAACGCTGACGGCGGTGGCGAGGGCGTCGGCGGTGGTGGCGTCAGGGGCGATGATGGTGACGCTAACGAGCTGGGCGGCCCCCCTGCCGGTCTGGGCGTTCATGATGTGGCTTTGCTTCCGGCCGGCGACGGTGGTGTAACGACGGTAGTCGCCGCTGGTGGTCACGGCCGCATCCGACAATTGCAGGATCATCATAGGCTCGCCCGTGGTCAGGTCTTCGGTAGCTCGAGCCGGGTCTTGCAGACCGATGCGCCAATACTCCTGGCCTTCGGGCGGGCGACCGAAGCTGCGGATGTCACCGCCGATGTCGACCATACCGCCGAGAGCACCGCCTTTCCGAACCGCCTCGACCGACTTGTCGATGGCAAAGCCCTTCGCGATCCCGCCAAGATCGACCCTCATGCCTTCGGCGGCGAATTGAACCGTCACGTCTTTCTCGTTGAGAATGAGCTTGTCGTAGCCGACCCTGCTGCGGGCCTCGGCCAGGGCCGCCTCGCTCGGAGGCTCGTTCGCGTCGCCGGCGACACGCCACAGATCGATCAGGGGCCCGACCGTCACATCGAACGCACCACCCGAGAGCTCGCTGAAATGAACCGCCTGCTGCAATACCTCGAACGTCAGCGGGTTGACGGGCACCGCCTTCTCAGCAGCATACCGGTTAACCTTGTTCAACTCGGAATCGGGGCGATGGTAGCTCATCAACGATTCGATGCGGCGCTGGGCCTTGAACGCGGCGGCAATGCAAGCTTGGCCGGCCTTCTCACTGCGAGCCACGACCACCACACGCGAAAACGTCCCCATGATCACGCGGTAGCCGCTGTCGACCTTGACCGGCGCGCGCGTTGCGGCATTAACGTAGAGCAAAACGCCGAGCAAGCCAACGAAAGCCCCTATTACAATGAAGCTAATCCTGTTTTTCACGTATTCCTCGTCACTTTTGCCGCTGTGACTGCAATTACTTCAATATTCGGCATCGAACGCTATAATAGCTCCATGAATGACGAAAGAATAGAATTATTGGCCGAGCGTATCGACCGGGAGTTTCTGCCCTGCGTGCGCCGGCCCGCGCGCTATATCGGGGGCGAGGTCAACCAGGTCAGGAAGGACCTCCGCACGTGCGAACTGACCGTGGCCCTGTGCTTTCCCGACGTCTACGAGGTGGGCATGTCCAACACGGGCATGGCGATCCTCTATCACATCCTCAACGGACTGGATCGCGTGGCTGCCGAGCGAGTGTTCGCCCCGTGGACCGAGGCAGAAGAGATCCTGCGGAGCAAGGGCATCCCGCTGTTTAGTCTTGAATCGAAAGCGTCCCTGCGCAGTTTCGACATGGTGGCTTTCAGCCTCACGAACGAGCTCTGCTATACGAACGTCCTGAATATGCTCGACCTGGGCGGTATCGCCATCCGGCAGGAGGCACGCGACGAGAACGACCCTCTGATCGTGGCCGGCGGCGGCATGGCCAACTGCTGCGAGCCGATGGCGCCGTTCGTCGATCTGTTCGTCCTCGGTGAAGGCGAGCAGGCTGCGGTGGAACTGGCCCAACTGCTCTCCGAAGCAAAAAGAACGGGGCAAAACAGGGAACAGACCTTGCTGCAAGCCGCTCGGCAATTCGAGTGGGCCTACGTGCCCCGGTTCTATGAATTCGACTACGACGGCCCACACGTAACGTCCCTTCGGGCGACCCGGCCCGACCTCCCAACGAAGTTCAGCAACGCGGTGGTGCAGGATTTCGAGAACGCGCCGGCGCCCATCCAACCGATCGTGCCCTTCGTTCAGGCGGTCCACGAACGGGTCAGCATTGAGATCATGCGAGGCTGCCCTGGGCGGTGCCGCTTCTGCCAGGCCAGCTTCTGCCGACGGCCCATCCGCGCTCGCAGCGCCGAAAAGGTGCTCGAACTGGCCCGGGCCTCGTACCACGCGACCGGGTTCGACACGGTCAGCCTGCTAAGTCTCTCCAGCGCCGATTATCCCTACCTGGAAGAGCTCATCGCCAGGCTCCAGGGCTACTTCGAAGACAAGCACGTCGGCATCTCCGTCCCGAGCCTGCGGGTGGACCAGCAGTTGAAGCTGCTACCCCGACTGCTCACCTCGGTGCGAAAAGGCGGGCTCACCATCGCCGTGGAGGCGGCGAGCGAGCACTTGCGGCAGATCATCAACAAGCCGCTCAAGGACAGCGACCTCTTCGCGGCCGTCGAAGCGGCCTACCATGCGGGCTGGCAGAAGATCAAGCTGTATTTCATGGTGGGCCTGCCGGGCGAAACGCTCGACGACGTCAGGGCCATTGTCGATCTTTCACAGCGCTTAGCGAAGCGACGCAAAGACGTGGACGGCCGAACGGCCCAGATCAACGTCGCGGTGAGCTGGCTCGTCCCGAAAGCCCACACGCCCTTCGGCTGGATGCCGCAGCGAACCGAGGAGTACTTCGAGCAAGCAAAGCAGTTGATCCTGGAAGAAAAACAGCGACGGCGCGCCCGGTACCTGCGGTTCAAATTTCACGACATCCGGCGCAGCATCCTCGAATCGGCCATCGGCCGGGGCGACCGGCGTTGCGCCGATGCGATCGAAGCCGCCTGGCGAGCGGGCGCCCGCTTCGATCTGTGGAACGAGTGCTTCAATTATGAGACGTGGCGCGACGCGTTCGTCGCCTGCGGCCTGGCCGTTGACGCCCTGGCCCAAAGGTCTTTCGAGCCGGATGACATCCTGCCCTGGCAACATCTCGGCGGCCCCGGCACGCCGTACCTGCTGTCCCACTATGAGCCGGCGATGGAACAGATGGAGCAGCAGTAGCGTCGGGCGAAAGATCGCCCCGCCGCACACGGCAACGTCCCAAAACCCACCCCCGAAACAGGAGCCTCCATATTTGCGAGAGAACCGACACCGGCCGCCCCCCTGCATTGCCAGCGTCGCGCCCGGCGGCACCAACATCGACCATCTGCGATAATCCCTTTTGCAAAAAGACTTTAGCAACAACAGCCAGGCACAGACAAAGCCCACAATCGACGTTCGCCCGCGTCCAACCGAAAGCCTATTCACGACAATACATAACAAAATAAAACTCCCCCTGAAATGAGACCCTGCGTGCGTCGATAGTAACAAGCAATGAAGGCCCCGGCGACTATCGTCCCGCAACCGGTCAGACAGAGAAAGACGACGGTTGCCTGGAAAACAACGGGGCGGCGGGCGGACGAAAGTCCAAGCGGTGCGGAACGAGCACCCCATCCCGCATGAAAACGGATCACCCTGAAGGCAAAGGGGCAAGTATGACACGATGGCACACCTCTCTTTCGGGTCGAAAGCTGCGAATGTGCAGGTCCGTCGTCTCGCACGCCGGCGCCGCCCCGAAGCGCCCAGGATGCATTCGGACAAAGCACGAGGCTGACGGGTTTTATTCGTACGGCGAGATTTGCCCTGCAGGAACGAACGAGAAACAGCCCGAACTGCACAACCAAACGATGACGATTACAACCTTTTCGGAACGATGAACCGCTGCCATGCATAAACTGTTGCAACGCCAGATTAAGCGATGCACGCTGCGTGCGGAAGCCCTTCCGGAGCACCTGCAAGCGCTACTGGAAGCCGTAAGCGACGCCTACGATGACTTCGATGCCGATCGGCGCCTGGCCGAACGAGCGCTCGACGTCAGTTCGAGCGAGCTGACCGAGATCAATCAGAGACTCCGTCAGGAGGTCGCCGAACGCAGAGAGGCCGAACAAAAGCTCAAACATACGGTTTCGCTTTTGACGGCCACTCTGGAATCAACCGCCGACGGAATCCTCGTGGTCGATGAGCGAAGACGAATAAAGGATTTCAACAAGCGCTTTCAGACGTTATGGCAGATCCCGGACTCGATTCTCGCCTCCGAGGACGATGATCGAGCGTTGTCGTTTGTGTTGGACCAATTGAAGGACCCGGCGACATTTCTCGACCGTGTCCAACAGTTCTATGACGACCCCAACGCTGAGAGCTTCGACCTGGTTGAGTTCAAGGACGGCCGCGTCTTTGAGCGGTACTCGAAGCCGCAATTCGTGGGAGACGCCATTGCCGGTCGGGTATGGTGCTTCCGTGACGTCACGGATAGCGTCCGCGCCCACCAGGAGCAACTCCGGCTGGTCCAACAATTCGAGGAAACAAATCAGCAATTGCAGCGCGTCAACAAAGAGCTCGGCGAATTTGCATACGTGGTCTCGCACGACCTGAAGGCGCCTCTGCGCGGCATCAAGGCGTTAGCCGGCTGGATCGCAACCGACTACGCGGATTGCCTGCCGGACGAGGGGACCGAGCAGCTCGACCTGCTCCTGAATCGCGTGGACCGGATGCACGACCTGATCGATGGAATCCTGCGGTACTCGCGGCTGGGGCGTATGAAAGAAGAGAAGACAGAGATCGACCTCAACGCCTTGCTGCCGGAAATCATCGATATGCTGGGCGATCCGCAGAACATCACCATTTCCATCGCCAATGAACTGCCGACGATGGTCTTCGAGCGAACCCGAATCATCCAGGTCTTCGAAAACCTGCTCAGCAATGCGGTCAAATACATGGACAAGCCCCAGGGGCAAATACGCGTGGGCTGTGCCGACCGAGGAGAAATTTGGGAATTCTACGTGGCGGACAATGGCCCCGGCATTGAGGAGAGGTATTTTGAGCGCATCTTTCAGATGTTCCAGACCTTGTCACCGCGCGACGATGTCGAGAGCACGGGAATCGGACTGACCCTTGTCAAGAAAACGATTGAAATGTACGGCGGCCGCATCTGGGTGAAATCACAACGCGGCGCGGGAAGTACATTCCTGTTCACATTGCCGAAAGCGCAAACGGGAGCAACGCATGAGAAACTCCAAACCGGTACTGCTTGTTGAAGACGACACGATCGACGCCATGACGGTGCAAAGAGCGTTCCGAGATTTGAAGATCGGAAACCCGCTGATCCACGTGCAAAACGGGGAGGAAGCACTGGACTACCTGACCGAAGCACACAACGAGACGCCTTGCGTCATTCTGCTCGATCTGAACATGCCCAAGATGAACGGCACGGAATTCCTTGAAGTCGTCAAGGACAACCGGACCCTCAAGCGTATCCCGGTTGTCGTGCTGACGACCTCCAACGAAGAGCGTGACGTGACGGAGAGTTTTCGCCACAGCGTCGCCGGTTACATCGTCAAACCAGTAGACTATCTCAAATTCGTGGCGGCCATCCAGACCATCGACCTCTACTGGACCCTCAGCGAACTGCCCAAACAATGCCAAGCCGACAAGAAAATGGAACTGGAAACCACCGCAGCGTCGTAAGGCGAGAATTCCAGGCAATCCCACTTCCGCCGCAACGGTGGGCCCGACAATGCCAAGATCGATCGAGTCAACGTACCAACCCAACACTTTGGGCAACGCAGGCAACACGGGCCGCCACGGCTTGCAGTTGACGGGCACAATGGAATAGAACAAGACAGATCCAGCAGCTTCCCTTCCGCAAATGTCGCGACGGCGTGTCGACACGTGAGAACCACGCCGGTACGTCAAGACAACACGTCAACGAGTCGCGTCTCGCCAATCCCATGGCTTTGCGCAAGGTCGGCCCAACGACAATCCTTCGCTGATTTCTTGACGACACACCCGCCGCCCCTATAATGCGTATAGCTTCGACTATAATGAATGACATAAGATGAGAGCAGACACACATCCGGGAGAAATTTCGTGGAAGCCCCCGGTAACAAACACATGCCATGAAAGATCCCGATTCTGTTGAGCACCACAAGGGGCGTCAATACTGAAGTCATTCGAACGTTCACGTAATAGGTTTATGGGAATTGTAATGGAGATTGGTATGACAAGAATGAAGGTGTGGTCAGTTTTTGTAGTCCTCACGGCAATCGGCAGTTCCTGCTGGGCCCAGAGCAACGCCGATTTAGCCCGGGAAAACACTGCTCTGCAGAACCGCGTCGAGAACCTGGAAAAACAGGTTGAGAATCTCTCGGCCCGGGTGGGGCAGGAAAATGAACCGCTGGGCACAACGTCGGGCAAAACACCGTTGTGGTCGAGCCTCGACATCCAATTCTACGGCTATATCAAAGCCGACGCGGCGTACGACGACTCGCGCACGACTTCCGGCAACTTCGTTCTCTGGGCCGACAACGAGGCGCAGAGAGACGACGACGACGAGTTCAACATGACGGCGAACGAAACGCGGCTCGGCTTCCTGATCAATGGGCCCAAAGACGGAAACATGGAGACGAGCGGCCGGGTCGAGTTTGATTTTTTTGGCAACTACGCCGAAGAAAACAAAGCAAAAATCCAGATGCGTCACGCCTACATGCAGTTTCTGTGGCCGCAAGAGCAATTCAGCATCCTGGCTGGCCAGACCTGGGACGTAATTTCGCCGCTCAATCCCTCCACCCTCAACTATACCGTACTCTGGGGTGTTGGAAACATCGGCTACCGCAGACCTCAGATCCGGCTCACGAAGGACTGGGACCTCTCTGAAGAAACGTCGCTGAGGCTGCAGGGCGCGGTAGCCCGTACCATTGGCGACGATGAGGGCACCACCGAAGCCGGCGAAGACGCGGGCTTCCCCTCTTTCCAGGGCCGCGCCGCTCTGACCTTTCCCTGGCTTGCCCAGGGTCCCACCACGTTCGGCGTTTCAGGACACTGGGGACAGGAGGAATACGACGAGATGCCCAGCGGGCATGGTGAAGCCGATAGCTGGTCGTTGAACCTCGATCTGCTCCAACCGCTTTGCGAGAAAATGACGCTGAAGGCGGAACTGTTCACCGGCGAAAACCTCAACGCCTATTTCGGGGGCATCATCCAGGGAGTCAGGCCCATCAAGAACGGTGCCGGCACCACGATCGGCTACGATAACGAGATCGCCACTAAAGGCGGCTGGGTCGCGCTGGCGCTGGGGCCGTGGGACAAATGGAGCTTCAACACGGGTATCGGTATTGACGACGTCGACGCCGGCGATGTCAATGTCGGCCAGCGAACGCTGAATCGCTCGATCTTCGGAAACGCCATTTACGCCCTGAACAAGCATGCCGACGTCGGCCTGGAACTCTCCCACTGGCGAACGGACTACCGCGGCGACGGCGATGCCGATGATTTTCGGGTGCAGGCAGCGTTCAAATACAAGTTCTGATCTCTTGCGAAGATTTTTCCTTTGACACAGGATTGCCCGGCTTTTATAAAATCTCTTTTACATTGAGTTTGCTCTTTTCGCCGTTCTTTGGCTGGTTGTCGACTTTTCTTTACAATCAGCCACAACGGGTGGGGAGCGGAATGAGAAGCCATTTTGGGGAATCGGATTATCACACAGAAGGAGAAAGGCATGGCGCAAGAAAAAGCAATTGACTCTCTAATGACCGAGAATAGGACGTTTCCCCCGCCCGATTCAATCAAGAGCAACGCCTACGTCTCCAGTATGGAACAGTACCAGCAGATGTGGGAGCAGTCCGTGAAGGACCCCGATGCGTTCTGGCTGGAGCAGGCCAAGCGTCTGTCGTGGTTCAAGGAGCCCACGAAGAGCCTGGAGTTCACCTGGGACACAAAGGCCCGTAGAATCGAGCACACGTGGTTTGCCGACGGTGAGCTGAACGTCTCGGTCAACTGCCTCGACCGCCATTTAGGCACACCGACCGCCCAGAAGACGGCCATTATCTGGCAGGGCGACGCCGACGAGGATGTGAAAAAGTACACCTACGAAGAGCTGTACAAAGAGGTGTGCAAGTTTGCCAACATTCTGAAAGCCAAGGGCATCGGCAAGGGCGACCGCGTCGCCATCTACATGGGCATGGTTCCCGAGCTGGCCATCGTGATGCTGGCCTGCACGCGCGTCGGTGCGATCCACTCCATCATCTTTGGCGGTTTCAGTTCCGATGCCATCTCCGGTCGCGTCAACGACTCGGACTGCAAGATGCTCATCACGTGCAACACGTCACGCCGGGGATCGAAGGTGATCCCGCTCAAGGGGATCGCCGATGAAGCCCTGACAAGCTGTCCGACCATTGAGAGCTGCGTGGTCGTCAAGGTCACCGACGACGACTGCAACATGCAGGACGGCCGCGACTGCTGGTACCACGAGGAAATGGCCGGCGCCGGCGAAGAGTGCGAGCCCGTGCCGATGAAGGCCGAGGATCCGCTGTTCATTCTGTATACCTCCGGCTCGACCGGAAAGCCCAAGGGCGTGGTCCACACCACCGGCGGCTATCTCATGCACACGACGCTGACGCACGAGGTCGTCTTCAACATCCACGAGGACGACGTCTACTGGTGCACCGCCGACATCGGCTGGGTCACCGGTCACAGCTACATCGTCTACGGCCCGCTGGCCAATGGCTCGACCTCAATGATGTTCGAGGGCGTCCCCACGTATCCCGACGCCGGGCGCTTCTGGCAGATCTGCGACAAGTTCGGGGTTACCGTCTTCTACACTGCCCCCACCGCGATTCGCGCGTTGATGCGTCAGGGCGACCAGTGGCCCGCCAAGTACAAGCTGGACACCATGAGAATTCTCGGCACGGTGGGCGAACCCATCAATCCCGAGGCGTGGATGTGGTACTACGAAAAGATCGGCCACAAGCGCTGCCCCATCGTCGATACGTGGTGGCAAACGGAGACCGGCGGCTTCATGATCACGCCGATGCCGGGCGCCCACACGCTCAAGCCGGGTAGTGCCGGCCGCCCGTTCTTCGGCGTCGATCCGGTCGTCCTGCGTGACGACGGATCGGAATGCGGCGCCAACGAAGGCGGCAAGCTCTGCATTCGCAGGCCCTGGCCCGGCATGATGCGCACGATGTGGGGCGACCACGACCGCTTCGTCGACACATACTTCACCATGTACGATGACATTTACTTCGCCGGCGACGGCTGCCGCATCGACCAGGACGGCGACTACTGGCTCATGGGCCGTATCGACGACGTCGTGAACGTCTCCGGCCACCGCATCGGCACCGCCGAGGTCGAGAGCGCCCTGGTCAGTCACGAGAAGGTCGCCGAGGCCGCCGTGACCCCCATGCCTCATGAGGTCAAGGGTCAGGCCCTCTATGCCTTCGTCACCCTGCGCGACGGCGTGGAAGAAAACGACGAGCTCAAGAAGGAGCTGGTCATGCACGTCCGCAAGGAAATCGGCCCGATCGCCGCACCGGAGGCCATCCAGTTCGCCCCGTCCCTGCCGAAGACCCGCTCGGGCAAGATCATGCGGCGCATCCTCCGCAAGATCGCCGAGAAGAGCACGGACAACCTCGGTGACATCACCACCCTGGCCGATCCCAGTGTGGTTGAGAGCCTGATCAAAGGCCGAGGCTGATTCGCTGACATACAGAGAAAAGAACCGCCGGGTGCATACCGTGGTATGCACCCGGCTCACTTCTAATCGGAAGGGATCGTTATGCCTGAGGGAAAAGTCATGAACCGCTGGCTCGTCGTCGTCGGCGGCATCCTCATCCAGCTCTGTCTCGGCGCCATCTACGCCTGGTCGGCGTTCACCAAGAAACTGACGGTCGAACCGTTTAACTTCACCAAGGCCCAGACGCAAATCGTTTTCTCTCTCGGCCTGGTCACGTTCGCCGTCGTCATGGCACTGGTCGCGGGCAAGTGGCAGAAAAAGGCCGGCCCCAGAACCGTGGCCATCGCCGGCGGCATCGTTCTGGGACTGGGTTATCTTCTCGCCGGGTTTTCCGGGACGAGTTTCGCCGGGATCCTCATCGGCGTTGGTCTGCTCGGCGGCGCCGGCATCGGTCTCGGTTACGTCTGCCCCATCGCGGCGCTGGCGAAATGGTTCCCGGACAAGAAGGGACTGATCATGGGCCTGGCGGTGGCCGGATTCGGTTTTGGAGCCCTGATCTGGGTCAAGCTGACGCAAGGCTTTCAGTTTGGCCCGGTGGACCTGACACCCGGCTGGGCCGGCCTGTTCGGCGCCGGCTGGAGCGTTAGCGCGGTTTTCAAACTGTATGGTGTGCTGTTTGCCGTTCTCGTGATTCTGGGTTCGCTGTTCATGGTCAATCCGCCGGAGGGATGGCAGCCGGTTGGCTGGACGCCTCCGACCACCGGTCAGGGCAGCGAAGGCGGACACGACCTGACGCCGATGCAGATGGCCCGGACCCCGCAGTTCTGGGTGCTGTTCTCCAACTTCACGGTCGGCGCAATGGCGGGCCTGATGGTGATCGGAATTATCAAGCTGTTCGGAATGGATGCGCTGGCCAAAGCAGGCGTCGAGGACGCCAAAGCGAGCGTCGTCACGGGCACGGCGATGGGCCTGTTCTACGCTCTCTTGAACGGTCTGGGCCGCATCGTCTGGGGCGCCGCCTCAGACAAACTGGGACGGAAGAATTCGATCGTCCTGATGAACCTCCTTCAGGGCATTATGATGATCGCCTTCTTCTTCGTCGGCGGCACCGAGGTCGGACTCTACGCCGGCGCGGCGATCATCGGCTTCAACTTCGGCGGCAACTTTGCCCTGTTCCCCGCCGCCACCGCCGATCTCTTCGGCAACAAGAACGTCGGGATCAACTACCCCTGGGTCTTCATGGCCTATGGCGTCGGTGGTCTCGTCGGTCCGATTTTAGGCGGTCTGATGGGAGATGCGCAGGCATGGATGTGGGCCTTTATCCCGGCCGGCATCGCCTGTATCATCGCCTCTGGCGTGGCAACGAAGCTCAAGCCCATTGCTGCCGCCGCAACGTAGGATAAAGCACGACAGGAAATGACGTCACTCACAGTGTTAGTGGCCGAGCGGCCGTCCGCTCGGCCATTCTTCTTGACGTCGGAGAAATCTTACAAACCGTGAATCGGAAAGACCTTGGCCTTGAGCGTTTCAATGGACGCTTCCAAAGCGGGCAGGACCGTTTTCTTCTGCTGCTCGCTGACGGCCAGCTCCCGGTCGCGCAAGCCGCCCTGCCAATCGGTGCTCTCCAACATGACACCCCCAACGGCGGCGCTCAGGCCATCGTCTTGATCCTGATCGCTGAGAACCGTCCAGGCCAGCGCCCAGGCGCGAACCGTGTTCTCCACGTGGTAGCCGCCCCCGCCCGTGGCCAGGATCGGCTTGCCGGTCCGCAACAAGTGGTTGATGATCTCGACGTAGGTCTTGTTCGTCAGGAGCAGATGAGCCAGCGGGTCGCCGGCCAGGGTGTCGGCGCCCAGCTCGAAGACGATCACGTCGGGATTGTACGCCTTGACCAACGGCGGAACGACGGATTCGAACGCGTACATGTAGGCCTTGTCGTACGTCCCCACGGGCAGCGGCAGATTGACGCAGCAACCCCGGCCCTTGCCTTCGCCGATCTCGTCCTCGAAACCGGTTCCGGGAAACAGCGCCTTCGGGTTTTCGTGCAGTGAGATGGTCATGACATCGGACCGGCCGTAAAAAGCGTGCGCCACGCCGTCCCCGTTGTGGACGTCCACGTCCAGATAAAGGACCCGCTTGCCGGCTTCAGCCAACACCATACACGCTAAAGCGACGTCATTGACGTAACAAAACCCCGCGGCCTTCTCCTCGAAGGCGTGATGATATCCGCCGGAAGGATTGAAGGCCACGTCGATCTCGCCGGACAGAATCAGATTCGCCCCAACAAGTGTCGCTCCGGCCGCCAGTACGGCATAGTCGTACATCCCCGGAAAGACCGGGCAGTCGCCGGCACCGCCAATCCCCATACGCATCGCTTCGGCATCCCACTTGCCGCCCTGCGACCGCTTGAGCGCTTGCAGATAGCGAGCCGTATGAAACATCTTCAGAGTCGTTCTGTCGGCCGCTGCCGGGGCCACTTCGCGCACGCTGGCCCCGGAGAGCAATCCCATCGTGTACAGCGTCCGTCGGACCCGACCGGCCCGCTCAGCCTTGAAGGGGCAATCCAGGGGATAGCTGTATCGCTCGATCTCCTGGGAGTGTATGAACGCTGCTTTTCGACCAAGCAAGGTGACTCCTATGCTCCCTCTTTGGTCAAGTCGTAAGAGACGTTGTAGACGTCACCGTCAAACTCGATGTTGACCTTGTACCCGGAGTTCTGGAAGATCGCGAGCATCGGACGGTTGTCGGGCAACACCTTCGCGTAAAAACGCTTCACGCCACGTTGCTTGGCGATTTGCGTGATGTAATCGAGAAGAAACGTGCCCATCCCCTTCTGCTGCCATTCGTCCTGAACCAGAAAGGCCACTTCCGCCGCCTGGGTCTTGGGATCGAGGAAGTACTGGGTGATCGCCACGATCTCTTCGCCGGCCACACCCGGCACAACGCCGACGATCGCCAGATCGTTCTTGTAATCGATGTTGGTGAGCTGCTGCACGTCCTTGTGCGGAAACGCCACGGTCCGCGTCATGTAACGCGTTCGCACCGATTTCTCGCTGAGAGAGTACAGCATCTCGGCCAGGGCCGGCTCGTCCACGGGCTTGATCGGCCGGAAGAAAATCTCCGTCCCATCCCGCAGCGTGGCGTAATGCTCCAGATCATCCGGGTAGTTGACCTGATCCCAGGCCAGCTCGATCTGATCCTGGTAAATGAAATTCTTGGCCTTCGCCGCCTGAATCAGGCCCTTGCGGAACTTCGGATGCGCGATATTGATCAGGTCGAGCACCCTCTGCCGGATGCTCTTGCCATGCAGATACGCAATGCCGTATTCGGTCACAACGTAGTGCACGTCGCCGCGCGTCGTGACCACGCCGGCGCCTTCGGTGAGATGCGGGACAATTCGGGAGACCTGCCCGTTCTTGGCGGTCGAGGGCATGGCAATGATGGCCTTGCCTCCCCTGCTGCGCGCCGAGCCGCGGATGAAATCCACCTGCCCGCCGATGCCGCTGTAAAACTTGTGCCCCAGCGAGTCCGCACACACCTGTCCCGTCAGATCGATCTCCAGCGCGACGTTGATCCCGACCATCTTGTCATGCTGGGCGATGATCCCCACGTCGTTGACATACTCGGTCGGATAGAACTCGAAGAGCGGGTTGTTGTCGATATAGTCGTAGAGCTTCTTCGAACCCATGCAGAAGCTGGCGACGATCTTTCCGCGATTGATGGACTTCTTGGTGCAACTGATCGCGCCGCATTCGATCAAGTCGATGATCCAGTCGCTGAACATCTCAGTGTGCACGCCGAGGTCCTTCTTGTAGACGAGATACTCGGCGAGCGCCTGGGGCAAGCTTCCGATGCCGCACTCGATGGTACTGCCGTCCTCGACGAGGTGGGCGACGTTCTGTCCAATCTTCCGCAGCGTGTCATCCGGCTCGTCCACCGGAATCTCGATGATCGGCTCATCGCAGGGAACCAGCACGTCGATGGTGTTGACGTGGAGGAAACTGTTGCCGTGCGTCCGCGGCATCTCGGCGTTGACCTGCGCAATGACGTAGCGAGCGTTGGCGGCTGCCGAGTGGACGATGTCCACGGAAACACCGAGACTGCACAGACCGTTGGCGTCCGGCGGCGTCACGGAAACCAGCGCCACGTCGATCGGTATGCGACCGGTCTCAAACTCCGTGGGAATCTCGGACAGGAAGATCGGCGTATAATCCCCGATCCCCTTCTCCAGCGCGTCCCGCACGTTTTCCGCGATGAAGAAACTGTTCATCTTGAACTTCTCGCGGAACTTCTCGTGCACGTAGGGCGCTTCTCCCATCGTCAGCAGATGCACGATGTGCGCATCGTAGATGTGGTCGGAGTGCTTCACCAGTGCATCGACAAGGTGCTGGGGCTGGCCGCATCCCGTGCCAATGAAGATGCTGTGGCCCGACTTGATGAGTTTCATCGCCGCCGCAGCGGTTTTGACTTTGTCTTTGTACTTGGTCTTCCAATCGAATTCTTGCATGTTACTTCTCTAAACCAATTCTAGCGTCCACGGCGATGGGGGTCGTGCCGGGACGACTTACAACATATGGGTTGATGTCCATTTCCTTGATTTGCGGAAACTCGGTGACCAACTGCGACAACCGCTGGAGCCCCTCGGCAATTGCCTCGATATCCACCCCCTCCTGACCGCGCACCCCCTTGAGGATCTGATAGGTCTTCGTGCTCATCAGCATCTGCTTGGCCTCCTGGCCCGTCAGCGGCGCCAGGTAGAACGAGACGTCCTTGAGCACCTCAACCATGATGCCGCCCATGCCGAACATCATCATGGGGCCGAACTGCGGATCGCGGTTCATGCCCAGGATGACCTCGCGGCCACTGGCGCACATCTCCTGAACCAGAACGCCCAGAATGTCGGCGTCGGGCTGTTTCTTCGGGATGCGGTACATCATCAAATCGAAGGCGTCCTTCACTTCCTGGTCGGTCTTGAGACCCACCTTAACGCCCCCGACGTCGGATTTGTGCAGGATGTCGGGCGACCAGATCTTCAGCACCACGGGATAGCCGAGCTGCTGGGCGATGTTGGCCGCCTGGTCGGCGGTCGTGGCGATCGAGCCCTTGGGAGTGGCGAAACCGTAGGCCTCCAGGATTTCCTTCGACTCGGCCTCGCCAATCTCCATGAGGTCGCGACGCAGATGACGCTCGATGATGCTCTCGACCTTGCGCCGGTTGACGGGGAAAAGCTTGACCACGCGTTCGGGCCGGGCCCGCCAGCGAACGTAGTCGGCCATCGCCCTGATCGTGGCAACAGCGCTTTCGGGCGATTCGTATTGAGGAATGTTGGCCTCGCGGAAAACCTTGACACCGTCGGCCACTTTCTCGGCCCCCATGAAACAGGCCAGGATCGGCTTGTCCGATTTCTCGCGTGCCTTCCTGACAATCGCCTCGGCCGTCGGACCGGCTTCGGTCATCGCCTGCGGCGTCAGCAACACGAGAACGGTGTCCACGTTGGGATCGTCCAGGATCACATCCAGGGCGAACTCGTAGCGATCGGCCAACGCGTCACCAAGGACATCGAAGGGATTCTGGAAATTCGCCGCCGCCGGCAGATTCGCGGCGAGTTTCTCGACGGTCTCCTTGGCGGGCTTGGCGAAGGTCAGTCCCAACCGCTCGACGGCATCGGCCGCCATGATGCCGGCACCGCCGGCATTGGTAAGGATCGCCACGCTGGGCCCCTTGGGCAGAGGCTGATTGGCAAATGCCTGGGCGAAATCGAACTGCTGGGTGATGGACTCGCAGCGAATGATGCCGGCCCGGGCGAACATGCATTCGTAGGCCGTCTCGCTGCCTGCCAGGCTCCCGGTATGGGAGGAAGCCGCTTTGGCCCCGGCGGCCGTACCGCCGGACTTCATCAGGAGAATCGGTTTCTCGTGGGAAATCTGCTCGGCCGCACGCACGAAGGCATTTCCGTCACCGATGCTCTCTAAATATCCGGCGATGACTTTTGTATTCGGATCCTTCGCGAGGGCCTCGATCAGATCCAGCTCGTCCACGTCCGCCTTGTTGCCAATGCTGAACAAGCTGCTGAACCCGATGCCGTTGGCCTTGGCCGTATCGAGGATCGCCGCCAGCAGCGCGCCCGACTGCGAGAGGTAACCGGTACTGCCGGCCGCGGGCAAGTCGCCGCCAAAGCTGGCATTGAGCTTCGTCGCGGTCACGATGACACCGAGACAGTTCGGGCCGATGACGCGAATCTGTCCCCGCCGGGCCACCCGGACCACCTCTTCTTCCAGCTTCTTGCCCTCGGTGCCCACTTCCTTGAAACCGGCGGTAATGATGATGACCGCCTTCGTCCCGATCTTGACGCATTGCTCCATGACGTCCAGGACGAACTTGGCCGGTACAATGACGATTACCAGTTCGGGCGTCTCGCCAATCGCTTCCAGATCAGGATAGCATTTCAAGCCCTCGATCGTGTCGGCCTTGCGGTTCACGGGGAAAATCCTGCCTTCATAGCCGGAACCCAGCATGTTGATCAGGATCTCATACCCCACTTTTCCCTTCTGGCGTGACGCGCCGACGATGGCCACGGACTGGGGATTGAAGAAACTCTGCAAACTCATGTGACTCCATGTCCTTTCTTTTGCACGATCCCTCCGAAAAGTCTGTGATTCTATGCCATCCGAACCGGAGGATCAACTCTATTTTTGCCAAGAGCAGTAAAATGCAACAATTGCCAGGTTTGCATCGCAAGAAAACCCGGGACCCAATCGCCGGCCGTCGGCCCGACGGCAACGACAAGTTCACTTTCGGAATGAAGGCAAATCCGGCTCAATGTGCACGGTGATATTTAACGGCCGAACAATCTCCTCATCGAGCGCCTTTTCGAGTTTCTCCGAGATTTCATGGGCAGCCGCCACGTCAAGCGTCGGATCGACCAGAATATGCACGTCGAGAAAAACCTCCCGGCCCACGGTGCGCGTGCGGAGCCGGTGCCACTGACGAATCGCCGTATTGGAATTGATCACGTTCTTGATGTGCTCGATGGTATCGGGATCGACGGCCCCTTCGGTCAACTCTTTCAGACAATCACCGACGATTTTGACCCCCACGAACACAACCATCAAACCAACGGCGACGGCGGCCAACTGGTCGCCGTGATCGAAGCCAAACTTCAGCAGAAAATAGCCCGCCAGCACGGCCACGGAACTCAGCGCATCGCTGCGGTGGTGCCACGCATTGGCGTAAAGCGCCGTACTCTGCGACGTCACGGCCACTCGACGCGTGACCCGGTACAAGGCTTCCTTTCCCACAATCGATATCAGGGCCGCCACCAGAATACCCCAGTGGGGCACGCAAGTTTCGTTTCTGGCAATCGCTATGGTGGCCTTGTAAACCATCGTCCCTCCGACCGCCATCAGCACGCCGGCAATCAGGACCGCGGAGAAGGTCTCAATCCGACCGTGTCCGTAGGGATGGGTCGCGTCGGGCTCCTTGGCGGCAAAATGCGAACCGAGCAACACCGCCACGTCCGTCGCCAGATCGCTCAGCGAGTGGATACCGTCGGCCACCAAGGCCAGTGAAGAGACCAGCAGGCCTATGATCAGCTTAATCGCCGAGAGAAACAGGTTTACCGCGATGCCGAGGTATGTAACGGATCTGATCTGACGTGCGGCTCTGTCGTTTTTGTTACGTTGGGCCACGGTTGTGTTCCAGCACCGACGTGCGTATCTCCATAACACTGTCAATATACCGCCGCGCGGCAGACTCGTCTCGGGCCTCGATGATCATCCGCATGACGGGCTCCGTATTGCTCGTACGCAAGTGGATCCACGCATCTTCAAAGTCGAATCGGCAGCCGTCGGCGGTATTGAGCTTCGCGTCTGCAAACTTCCTTTTCGCCGATTCCATGATCAAGCGAGCCAGGTCGACGTCGGCGGCGAATTTGTCTTTCTGCATGTAATAACCGCCGATCTCCTCTCGCAGTTCGCTCATACTCTTACCCGTCTCGGCCATCAACTGCAAGACGAGAGCGATTCCCACCAGGCTGTCGCGCACCGGGCCGACGCGCAAATCGATGACGCCACCGTTGCCTTCGCCACCGATGATGCAGCCGTGTTCGAGCATGGCCTGGGCAACGTTGGCCTCGCCGACGGGCGTGCGAACGACGCCTCCGCCGGCCCGTTCGGCAACGTCGTCGATCATCCGCGACGTGGACAGGTTGGCCGCAGCCGTGCCGCTGCGATGGGCAAACGCATGCCGAGCCGCCAACGCCAGGGTGTACTCTTCGCCAATATACGTCCCCTGCTCATCCACAATCGCCAGCCGATCCGCGTCAGGGTCCTGGGCAAATCCCAGGTCCGCATTTTCGCTCTTTACACGGGCGCACAGCTCGGTCAAATTCGTCGCCGTGGGTTCCGGCTCGTGCGCAAACAACCCGGTAGGCTCGTCGTTGAAAGCAACCACGGTGCAACCAAGCCGACTCAAGAGCTTTTTTGCAATCCCTGCGCCGGCACCGTTCACACTATCGAGCACGATTTTGTACCGCTTGTTGGCGATTTGTTGTGCATTCACAATCGCCAGCACTTTCTCAATGTGGATGCGGTCGGTCTCGGCGTTGGGAACGATGTTCCCGCAAGCGGGCGAATCGACAAGCTGAAAACGCTTCTCCAGGTACGATTGCTTCAGCGCCGCGGCGGTCGCCGGCGGCGGGGCCATGCCGTTACCAAGCAACAGCTTGATCCCATTGTAGGGAATCGGGTTGTGCGAGGCCGTGATCATCACGCCGCCGTCGCAGCCCAGTTCTCGAACCATAACGCCGACGCTCGGCGTAGGAACCAGGCCCAGGTCAACGACGTCGACACCGCTCGCACACAAACCGGCGGCCATGGCCGACATAAGCATCGGCCCGCTCACGCGCGAATCCCGTCCCATGCAGACACGGAGACGCTTCTTTTCCCTCCCGGCGTTGCTGCCGAGGAAGGTGCCGAAGGCGCAGCCGTACTCGGCCGCGATAGCGGGCGTGAGATTGTCCCCCACGACGCCCCGCATCCCGCTGACACTAATGATAAGATCCTGGCCCATGCCCCTCACTTTCCCAAACGACCGGACGCCACCGTCCCCGGAAGCATCCGAACGAGCTGCCGCCTGTCCGTCAATCCAGCACGCACACGTATAACTCGTTGATGAAATCGAGCTGACCGAGTTCCTCGACGGTTTCGTCATCGGGCGCCTTGCTCAAACTCACCGCGAGAACGGCCTTCTGATCCTCCAATTTCTGACCGACACCCATCGTACAGATATTGATGCCGTGCTTGCCGCACACGGATCCCACGGAACCGATAACGCCGGGCTTGTCCTCGTTGAAAATCACCAGCGCCGCTCCCTGAGGCGTCATCTCGATGTTGAACCCGTCGATCTCGATGATACGCAGCAACGTCTCGCCAAAAACCGAGCCTCTGACCGTTCTCGTGACCTTATTCGTGACAACCGTCGCCGTAAAGCTGGAGGCCACGTCCTTGGGCTCGGGGTTCTTCGTCTCGTCGATGCTGATGCCGCGTTCCTTGGCGAGAACCGGCGTGTTGACCAGATTCAGGGGCATGTCGAAGTGCTTTTGCAGCAACCCGACGGCGAAATTCAACGTAACCGGCTCGATCGCCATGCCGCCAATCGAACCGCGATACTGGACCTGAACCTCTTTGATGTTGCCCGGGGCGATCGTGCTGAGCAACACACCGACGCGCCGCGCCAGGTCGGCGTAACGGCTCACCAGCGGCGGCATGGCTCCGGCGGCGGCCGGGGCGTTCAGCGCATTTCGCAGCGGTCCTCCCTTGATCGCATCGAGCAGAATCTCAGCCGCCTCGACGGCCACCTCCACCTGGGCTTCTTCCGTACTGGCTCCCAGATGCGGCGTGACCAGGCAATTGCCCAACTCGGCAAAACGCTGGTTCTCCGGCGGTTCCTGGGAAAACACGTCGAGGGCCGCCCCGGCAATGCGCTCGTTGGCCAACGCGTCGTACAGGGCGTCCTCGTTGACGATGCCGCCCCGGGCACAGTTGACCAACCGCACCGTCGGCTTCATCATGCCGATCTGATCGGCGCCGATCATGTTCAGCGTGTGCTCGTTTCGCGGCACGTGGACCGTAATGTAATCGGCTTCGCGGAAAATGCGGTCGAGATCGTCGGTCACCTCCACGCCCAATTGCTCAGCGTCGGTGGGAGCCGCCAGCGGATCGTAGCCCAGGATCTTCATGTTGAACCCGCGGGCCATCTGCACCACCGCCATGCCGATGCGACCCAAACCAACGACGCCGAGGACCTTGTTGTTGAGCTGGTTGCCCATGTACTTCTTTCGATCCCAGGCACCGGCCTTGAGACTGTTGCAGGCGGGCACCACGTTGCGGCTCATCGAGAGCATCAGCGCCACGGTATGCTCGGCGGCGCTGAGCGTGTTGCCGCCGGGGGTATTCATCACGATAATCCCTTTGCGCGTGGCCGCGGGGATATCGATGTTGTCCACGCCGACGCCGGCGCGGGCGACGCCCTTGAGCCGGCCGGAATTCTCCAGCACCTTGGCCGTAACTTTCGTCCCGCTGCGGATAATCAGGCCGTCATATTCGCCGATGATGCCAGCCAGCTCATCCTCGCTAATGCCGGTCTTGACGACGGCTTCCGCCCCCTCGGTGGCGTTAATCAGGTCGATCCCATCCTGGGCCAGTTTGTCTGTGATCAGGACTTTGATCATGGCAGCCCTCCAAGAACTTTCTTCTCCATTGGTTGATTACGTCAGGTCTGTGCGGCCAGCGCTCGAGCCAGGGTCACGGCCCATCCCGCCGCCAACACAACAAGCAAACCCACCATCACATCTCTGATTCGGACCGTAGCCAGCACCCGATCGAAGATGCTGAAATATACGCCGAAAACACCGGCCAGAAAAGCGAAAAATGCCCCGGCCACCAGCAGCGAGCATAAAAAAGCCGCCGCCGGCTGAACGTAAAAGGCCAGAAACACCTCTCCGCGGGCAAAAGCCAGCACGGAAGTGGTCATGCCGCAGGTCGGACACGGCAACCCCGTCCGCTGCTTCATCCCGCAAGGCCCGAAGAGCAGCCCGAAGTCAAAATGGAGCTTCTGCAACAACGCCAGGGAGCCGAAGCAAAACACCGTCCCCAAAACGATCAGGGCCGATACCTTTCGCTCGCGCACCGAAGCTCTGCGGATCGCACCGCTCGTATTTGTCTGTTGGCGTTCGCACATGACAACGGTAGAATAGGGCACTCGGGTAATCGTGTCAACCAATGCTGAGGGTAACCCTTATGCCACTGGAACAGAAAGATTTGAGCCAGCTCCTGGAAACCGCCGTCGTCGCGGCCCGTATCGGCGGGCAGCACGCCATGGAAGAGATCCATTACGTCAAGGCGGTCCAGAAGAGCGAGAACGAGTTGGTCACGCAGGCCGACGCACAGTGTCAGGAGATCATCGTGCGGCGGATCAAGGAAACCTACCCCGATCACGGCTTCATCGGTGAGGAAGGCGAGCAAGGCAAGATTTTCAAGCAACTGCCCCGAACCGACCCACCCTTGTGGTGGGCGATCGACCCCATCGACGGGACCAACAACTTCGCGCACGGAATCCCCATCTTCACCGTGAGCATCGCGGCGATGTTTCAGGGCGAGCCGATTGTGGGCGTGGTGTTCGATCCCGCTACCGATTCGATGTTCACCGCGGTCAAAGGAGGCGAAGCCCAACTCAACGGCCGGCGCATCGTTGTCAGCGAAGAAGACGTCACGAACTTCGCCAGCGTCGGATTGGACAGCCACTTCGACGACCCCCTGCCCGCCTGGGTCGGGCAGATCATGAAAGAATCGCGGTTCCGCAACCTGGGCACCACGGCGCTGCAATTGGCCTACATCGGCACGGGAGGGCTCGTGGCGACCGTGGTCTGCACGCCGAAGTTGTGGGATATCGCCGGCGGCGCCGCCATCGTCGAGGCGGCCGGCGGCGTGGTAACCAACTGGCTGGGCGAGAAGGTTTTTCCGATCGATCTGGAGCACTACGAAGGCCAAGCCTCGCACGTCCTGGCGGGCAACAAGAAAGTGCACGCCAAACTGCTGGAACTCATCAAGACCCAGTGGCCCCACTACCGCGGGTCGGGCACCTGATAGACGACCCTCACCTCGACGTCGTCGCCGGATGCGAGCACGTCGCTACGGTCGAAGATCGCCATCATCCTCCGCTGCGGACCGTCGGTGCCGATGCGAACCAGGATGTAGGCGGTGAAGACATCGCTGCGAACCGTGATCAGGTCGCTGATGCGCGTGAAGATCAGGTCGCGTTCTTCGAAATCATCGAGGGCGGTGTCGGGCGTCAAGTCGGGCCCTCGCAACGCGTCGGCGTGCTGGTTGTCGGCGCCGTCGAACGCCAGGTTGTGGAGAGCCGTAACTTGCATCAACTCGGCAATCGTCTCGAACGGACCGTTGGCGCTACGGTGGTCCACGACGGCACGCGCCCTCTCGAAGAGTGAGCCATCCTTGTGTTGCATCCACGGAAGCTGGGCCAGCACGAAGGCCGACGCCGTATTGATGTTGACGCGACCCTTGACACGCGTTTCCTTGGAGCTGCCGCCCAGGATGTGCTCGGCCGGGTCCATGACCGTGAGATACTTGAACAGAGGCGCGTAATTCGGCTCGCGCAAATCGAGAAGCAGATCGGCGGCCGTGCTGCGCTTGGCCACGTCGTACGCGCTCTCGGCGAAGACCATGCCCAATTGCCCGATGTTGGTCAGAGGTTTATCGGCGGGGTGAGCCTGAACGAGCGCCGTGTCCTCGTCGGCGAAGCTGTTCATTTGTCCCAGCGTCGGGGGACTTTGCGCCGCCGTGGCCCACAGAGCACGAATGCACTTATGCGGCGAGATATCGCGTTCGATGCTGCGCGGCGCCCCATCATTTATAAACCAGCCGGCAGGGACCTCCAGATAATCAACCGTTTGCCAAGCGTCGTCTCCCGGTCCCACCTTCCGCTGCAATTTGATGGTGGAATCCGGCGTGTCGAACTTGATGTCATTGGCGTCCTGGACGGCCTTCTGATAGCCGCTCGGGTCGTAGCCGTACTCAGACATGGTATCCGTCGGTTCCAGCGGGTCATCGAAGCTGACCGTCAGCGGAGCGACGGCGTCCTCCAGTCGAAGTACGTGAAAGCGGCGCGTCCCCGACCAGGTTATAGCTTGCAACTGATCCTCAGGTTGCAGACGACTGGAGATCTTGAGCCGCCATTCACTCGATGACGGGTCGTCATCCTCGAAGTGCGGCTTGTGCAACTCGATCGCGTAGGATTTGTGCTCGGTACCCGAACCATCCCTCACCTCTCGGTAGGCCAGCTCGGAGATATAGACACAGGGCCGCTCGAATCCGTAGATGGCCGAACTCCACTCGTCGATCTGGGTGATCTCCGAATCGTCGTCGATGAAGTCCACCAGGTTCGCTACGATCTGCGCGGCGTCTTTTGGCGCATCGTTCAGATTCGGATCCGCCTCCAGCAAGGCGGCCTCGACCACCCGGCGCAAACGGTCCTCACTGGCGGTATTGACGTTGACCATCTTGCGAAACTCCGCGCCCGACGACGTCCGCAACGGCTTGGGCATGATGATCCGGTCCATGCTGTGAATGGTGGCCACATGGCGATACGCGTAGTTCGGGTCGGGCTCTCCCGCCGGCCCTCTCCCGGTGGCCCGGATATACCACTGGTCCAGTTCGTTGCCTCCCGTATCCACGGGCGTCGAGATGGTGTTTTGTCGAAAGCGGCCCCACTGCTCCAATCGCATGTCGAGGTCGGTGTGGTTCAGCAGGTATCGATAGCGAAGCTCCAGCTCGTCCGACAAATCGAACGGCGAATAGACGTAAATATTGGGCTCTCCGTACGTCCAGATGATATCGGTTTCATAACGGGCCAGGCCATCCATCGTCCCGTCATCGGCGTCCTTCGTGCGAGCCAACTGCAGCGCCCTGGCGGTGTCCTCCTCCGACGACGTCCAGAAGTCGGCCGGATCGACGCCGAGCGCCGCCGCATTGATCTGAAGCTGGCTCGTTCCGTCCACCTGGTTGGGATCGGGATGATTGTGAACGAACTTCCAGCCGGTGTTGACATTCAGCATGCCGCCGTTGTCAACGATACGCACGGCCGCGTAGATGGGCCGGCCCTTGCCCGAAACGATACCGGGCACTCTGAACCAGCGGGAATCCCCGACACCGTCGCCGTCGGCATCGGCATTGGTTCGCGTGTCATTAACGTCAACCGGCTCGTGCTCACCGACGATCCGGATCTCCACGTCCGTCTCCTCACCGGTCAGGGCGCCGGTCAGGTTGCTGATCCGCCGCCAGTAGTAATCATCTCCGGAGTTGATCGGCTCCAGTTCCGCCAGCCACGGGTTGTTGGCATCGGGAAAATCGTAATACTCCTGCCGATCGCCCACACCGGGCACGTCTTCGACGAGCGTTTCGATGATCTGTGCGACCAGGGTATCGACGGCGGAATCGAGCACGCGGCTCTCGGCCGCGGCCGCACTGCCCATCTTGTCGATGCGTGCAGCCATGACAAAGAGCACCCCCACGATCGCCAGAAGGCTCGTCAGAACCACCGTCAGAATGAGGGCTGAGCCTCTCGAACCCGCCTCCCTGCACCGTTTGCTTTTGGGCCGTCCTGCCATCATAACTCAATGATCCCAATAAACGATATGCGTGAAAGTTCTGCCCTTCTCGATGATGCCCCGGGAATCGTGGAGCGTAAACGTAAACTTCAGCGCTCGACCCAACCCGGGGATACTGCTGAGGGGCTGCCGAGACAGCGGAACGCTGACCTTGCGAAACGTCACCTCGCCGTCCGGATACCACAAGCCGGGGTTCTGCGTCGGATGAATATCCGCTCCGTCCAGGAAGAAATCGGAATCATCCTCCAGACTGCCGTCTCCATCGGGATTGACCTGCGGCATCCACCGCTGCTGTGTTTCGCTCCAGCCCTGGACCATGAACTGGCTCACGCCTTCGCAGAAAACCGCATGGACGGAATCGGCCTGCGACAGATCGATGATCACGCCGCGCGCCGCCTCGCCGACGGTGCTGGCCACGTCGCCGCCGTTCTTTTCGACGTCGATATCCCCGATCACCGATAACGCGTTGAGCTTCTCCTCCACCGGCATCGTTCTCCAGCCCGCCAGCGAGATGTAGTCGTACTCTCTCTTGCTGTTCCAGTCGATCCAGTCGCTGTCGTTAAAGGAACTGGTGTCGAGCGTATCGTCGGGGTCGTCGGGCGGGACGAGAATATGCAGCGTCCGAGCCAGGATTCGTTTCTCGGGTTTCTGCTCCTTGGGCAGACACGGATCGCCCGAGGCGCTGCGCGACGGACGGTTCGCCAGGGTGTAGCAGATGCGCGCGAGATTGCCGTGCATCACAGGATTGCCCGCGTAGGTCTGGAAGTCTCCCGTCGCGAAGAACATGATCCGGTCGAATCGCTCGAACGCGGCCGGATCGTTCAGATTGACGCCGCTGTAATTACGCTTGCGCTCGGCGTCCCAGATAATGAAGATCTCCCCGTCTTTGTTGAGCCCGCCCAGATCCGCCTCCAACTGCCCGGTGATGACACGCAGCTTCTGCATGATCTCGGCGTTGGCCAAAGCCACGCGATGCGAATCGATGCTCACCTGAAAGATGATCCCGGCGAAGGACAGAACCAGCGCCAGAATCCCCAGGGCAACGACCATCTCGATAAGAGTAAACGCCTTTCGCATGCTGCTACTCTGCTTCAAATCTGAGAACCCTTTGATAGACCGCCACGAACGGATTTCGCCCCCCGGACGCGGGCGGCGGAATCACCCACACAGCCGCATCGTCCGGTTCTTCCCAGGGACGGTCAAGCCTGATGACACCCGGACGATCCGCATACCGCTCCAGGACGCGATAGATCTGCCCCGTCTCGTCGCAGACGAGGGTACTGCCGTCGTCAATGACGGTATTCTCGACCACACTGCCGGTCGGGGCGGTGTCAGTAATCTCAAGTTCATCCGTATCCTGCGCGGCGTCCTGCTCGACTTCGACGCGCACCGGACGGGGCAGGTTCGATTCTTCAAACGGCAAATTGGCATCCACAGACCGAACGGTCCCCACCTGCCGACTGATAAAGACCGTCACCTCAGCCAGATGGGCCGATACAGGTTTCCACAGGGCAGCCCAGGAGTACTGACTCAGAGACGTATCCGCCGTCGAAGGATACAGATGCTCCCGCCATTCCATTGCGATGTCCGGCTTGTATGCAATGAAACCGGGGGCGTTCGGGTCAAGATCGGGATCGGTCCAATCGAGGCCGTACAATTGAATCTTGGCGAATGCCTCATTCGCCGCGACGGCCGCAATCGTCCGCTCGGTGGAGACCGTTGCAAAAAAGATGCCGGTCATGAACGTCCCGGCGATGAACAACAGCCCCACCGCCAGCGTGCCGACCGCCATCAACGTTTCCGTCAGGGAAAATCCAGATTGTCGCGACATGCGTTCCATGCTCCCGCGTCACTCCGACGAGATCAGCTTGCCCGTATAGGGACTCACAAAAATGGTTTCGTCGCCGGCCAGGCGTTTGAGGTACCCCGACCAGACGCTGGGCGGATCCCTCTCCAACATCTCGGCCAGGCGTTCTCGGCCGTACACCACGAAGCTCGTGACGCTCGGCTCCTTCTCCAGCCCCAGGGCCGGATAGTCGTCCTGAACGAACAGGCCCCTGCCGTCAGTGCAAACGTTCTTCGGGGAATTGAAGACCTGATCGCCAGAGGCATCACCGGAACCGCCGCTCCCGTTATCCGGGTCGGCCACCCCGTCGCGATTGCGAACCTGCACGTCATGCACGATCAGCTTGCCCGCCGGGGAAAAAACGACCGAAAACGTCATCACGTCATTCAACTCCTCCGGCGCGTCGAAATCTTCATCGTCCGTGCCGGAATCTTCGGCCATCGCGCCGAGAGCCATGACCCCCATCGTCTCGGGCAGCCTCACGGGCTGAAGCCCCTCAATCGCTCGAAAGCCCGATCCCAACCCCGTCGCGTCTTTGTCGTGCATGATGAAAATCATGTATTGCGATGCCTCGACGAGGCGGTCGAGCGGCTGGCCCGCGTCCATCGCGACGCACCGCTTCTGGAAACGAACGCCCACGTATCTTTGATGGCTCACCGCCATGGCCCGGGCCGAACTCAACGTCGCTTCGATCATGCTCCTGGCTCCCCCTTCCGAATGAAAGGAGGTCATCAGCGAGCGCACGGCCGGTACGGCAAAGCCCACCAGCAGAGCGATCGTGGCGACGACCAGAGTCATCTCAATAAGTGTCAAACCGGTTGTCCTGCGTGCACTGCCACGCATTCTTGATTCTCTCTACAGGTCCTGGTTGCTGATATCATCGCCCGTGCCAAACTCCCGGTCCGGGCCGGCCGAAATCAATTCCGGGAAGTTGTCACCCGGGGCATAGATATAGTCGATCGCGGTGCCCCACACGTCATGGATCCGCCGTCTGTCGCCGGAATCGCCTTTGATCAGAACGCGGTTGATCTTCGCAAGAACCGCGCGCGAGTCCGGCACCGACCGCAGCGCCTCGTACATCAACTCCGCGTGCGTAGCCGCAAAATTGGCGTCGCGCTTCGACTGCTCGGGAAACTCCCCTTTGTACTCGTGATACTCCTGCAACGCCGTTTCCAACAGGGCATAGGCGTTCGCCAACGCGTGTTCCTTCGACTGGTTCTCCACGCGCCGCGTCAGCGTGATCACGAACGTGGCCAGCACCGCAATGATGCTCACCACGACCAGCATCTCCACGAGCGTCAGAGCCCGGTTGTGTCGCAAATCAATCATACGTTCCACGTAGAAAAGGCCGCGGGAGGCCGGTCTACCGCTTGAAGTTGCAAATATCGTCGTCGGTCCCGTAGAGACCGTCGTTTCCCGCCGAAATCAGAAGATAGGAGTCCGGCTTGAAGGGAACCTCCAGGGCGGCCGTCGAGACGCGGGGATCTTCGATGAAATTGTAGAACCTGTCCACCGCCCCGGTCAAACGATTCCAATAGCCGTTCCAGGGGGCCTTGCCGGGGGCCGTCCCGCGCCGGGCCACGTCCGCCGGTTCCTTCAGGAAGTACACGAGGGAGTCGTTGTCTGCATTCCGATAGATCTGATCCATGATCTTCTCGGAGGCATGGGCCCGATAGTACAGGATGGGATTCCCCGCCTTCTCGCGGCTGCCGTCGCGGAGGGTAACGTCTCTTCCCTTGCCAAAGACGTCGGAAATGACAAAAGTGTCAGCGGACGAATCGAACGGACCGAGGTCACCGACGAAAAGACCGTCGTGGTTGCCGGTGCGACCGAGTTGAAAGGCGCCGGCCGTGTCCAGATCGATGTAGCGTCCCTTCCTCTTTTCCAAATCCGTATCGCTGCCCCGGTCGTACAGGAAATACGTCCCTTGCGCATGTTGCGTCCCGTCGACCTCGTACGGCCATCGGTTCGCCCCGTCGGCGCGGAAACCGGAGTCCGGGTGAAAGCCGAGCAAGTCCCACCCCAGCAGCGCTTCGGCCAGTTTCTGGGCGCCGGAGGAGTTTTCGATCCGCCCGTCCGTGGTATCTCCGAGCCACGAGTACGGGTCGGAAGGAGGATAGTCGCCGTAATCGTTCTTGAAGGCGGCCAGACCGAGCTCGATCGCGGTCAACTGGGCCCGCTGCTTCACCTCCCTGGCCATGTTCCTCACCGTGCTGGCCGCCGGGACGAGTATGCCCGCCAGCAGCGCGATAATCCCCACGACAACCAGGATCTCGATTATTGTCAAACCTGACCTTTTACGATTCACGATGAACCTCTTTCAATACGACGATTCCGTTCGATTATTCCTCTTGCACCAGGCTGGTATGGAGCCAGTTCGCGCCAAAGACCGCAAAATCAAAGCCGTTGACCGTGGCGCCGGCGCCCTCTTCCTCGACGTGGAGGAGGTTGTAAAGGCTGTCGGCCGCCACATCGGCCAGCCACATCACGCCCATCATCGTCAGATCGTTGGCGTCAACGAAGCAGTCGCCGTTGAAATCCCCGGGCAAGAGACCGCCACCGCCGCAGAGCAACGTCAATTCCACTCGGTCCCAATCGGCGTAGTAGCGTTCCCAGAACATGCCATCGGCGTTCATGCGCAACCCCAACGACAGCGTGTGCGGGCCAGCGGTTCGATACGTATCGGCAACGGGGCACCGCTGGTCGATCAGCTCGGCTGCGCCTTCGACCGCCTGCCCATCCGACGTCCAGACCACGTCACCATCGATCAGGACCACGGCACTGCAAACATTCGGGTCCCACGCCGACCAGTCACTGTCCAGTTTCACATCGAAGATGATCTCCTCGGCGCTCGAAAGATCCAGTTCCTGAGAAACGCTCACCGTATCGCCGGCATTGAACGTCGCCCGCAGAGAATGGAGCGTCAGATTGTACATCCCGTCCGTCGCCCAGTCCGTGTACACGTACCCGGCGAACTTGTCGGTCGAGACGTCCGCCCTCCACCCGTTCGGATCCGTTTCATTGACGTCCGCGATATACCCGTCGTCTTCAAAACTCCCGTTTACGATCTCGCAAACGGCAACACCAACCGGACCGGCCGCCACGAGAAACAATGCTACAAACACAAGCTGTAGTACAGACCTCATCATATTCCCCTCCTGCAATGTCTTCGTCGGGATGTCATCATCTGCCAACCTCGACTCGACGCCGCGCATCTGCTAAAGGACCATCAATTCTGCTGCGGATCCATCTCCGTGTATTTCCAGTCGTAATTGCAGATATCGTCGGCCGTACCGTACTGGTTGTCGTGCCCCGCCGAGATCAGGATAAACCTGTCGGCCATGTACGGCCGCCAGGGACTCTCGATCTTGTGGCTGCGAGTGTTCCGGTAGAACACCTGGTAGTCGGCGAGCAGGTGGTTCTTGCCCTCGGTACCCGCGCCGCCTTTGACCCACGGCTTGCCCAACTCAATCACCTGCTGATTGTCCCAGTAGTTGTAGATGTTGCCGAGCGCGTCCTGCGGATTCGGGGGCACATACTCCTGGTTATTGATGTCCCGAAAATGCAGGGAGTTCGCCGTGTTGGCCTTGTAATAGAGAATCGGCATGCCTGCCTTGACATTGTGATATTGCTTGGCGAAGACATCACACAACACGAAATTCTCGCCGTTGAACTGCCCCAGGCCCGGACTGTCGGGCGGATACAGGTCATTAAGGCGATAGGCGTTGGCGCTTTCCAGCGGCAAGAAGGGACCGCGCCGCGCCGACAGATCCGTGGGATCATACAACGTCTGGTTGTTCATTCCCAGCCCGTCCCGCCGGAACACTGAATTCGTGTGGAAGCCCAGCAAATCCCATCCCATCATGGCCTCGCACAGTTTCATCGCGCCCGGGTAAGGCTGGCCGTCCGGATCGAGAGCACCGGATTCCGGGTACCCCTCGAACTCACTGTTGAAAAGTTCCAGAGCCGCCTCGATACTGTGGAACTGGGCGCTCTGCTTGACCTTCATCGCGTAGATTTTCACCCTGTTCAGCGCCGGGACCAGCAGGCCGATCAGGATCACGATGATACTCATGACAGTCAACAGCTCCACGATGGTAAAAGCTGTCCTCTGTCCGCCTTGTTTGGTAACTGGTTTCATTTTGCTCTCCTTCTACAGATATACGATAACGAGATTTCCCAGGGGTTGAATTCCTATCCCGCCGAACTCAAGCTGGTGATGACCTGAATCATCGGCAGGAACACCGCCAGCACAATGACCATCACAATCCCTCCGAGCACGAGAATCATGATCGGCTCCAGCATGGACATCAACGAACCGACCAGGACTTCCACCTGCTCGTCGTAGTTGTCCGCCACGCGTATCAGCATCTTATCCAAGTCACCGGTCTCCTCGCCGACCGCCACCATGTTGCTCACGAGCAAGTCCACCGTTTTGGACTGGCGCAGCGGCCCGGCGAAGGTGTCGCCCTGGCGAATGGAGTTGTGCACCTTGCCCAGGGTGCTGGCGTAGACCTCGTTGCCCGCCGTCTCGCGCGTCACGTTCAGCGCGTCCAGGATAGGCACACCGGCGCTGATCAGCGTCCCCAGCGTTCGAGTCCACCGCGCGATCGAGGTCTTGCTGATAAGCTGGCCCATGACCGGCAAACGCAGATTCGCCGTATCGAGAACGTGCCGTCCAGGGCGAAACTGTCTTACGGTACGAATCAAAACTACAAGCCCAAAGGGCACGCCCAGCAGCACCGCCCAACCGTAGTGATAGGCGATCCACTGACTGATTCCCAGCACGGTCTGGGTAAACTTATTGAGGTCTCCGCCCACCATCTCCTCGAGGACCTCCTTAAACTGCGGGATAACGAACGTCATCAAACCCAGGAGGATCAGGAAGGCCGCCGTCAACACGACGATCGGATAAACCATGGCGCTCTTGACGCGGCCTTTGAGCTTCTCCGATCGCTCTTTGAAGTCCGCAATACGAGCGAGAATCAGGTCGAGCACACCGCCGGCCTCCCCGGCCGCCACCATGTTGACAAAAAGACGATCGAAAGCACGCGGATACTTGCCAAAAGCTTCCGAAAGTGTCGAACCGCCCTCGATGTCGTCCCCGACGTACCCGATGATCCGTTTGAAACTGCCCGACCGCTGCTGCTCCTGCAGAATTCTCAGCGACCGCAAGATCGGCAGGCCTGCATCCTGAAGCGTTGAAAGCTGCCGGGCGAACTGCGTAACAAGCTTGACCTTGACCTTGGCGCCGGAGCCGCGTCGGCGTCTGGTTTTGGCCGCGGCCTTGCCCGCGGCCTTGGTCGCCGCTTTCGGCCGCACCTTCGTGGGGAAATACCCCATGTTGCGAATCTTACTGATAGCCTCCTTCTCGCTGAGCGCCTCGATCTCATCCTTGATCTCGACACCCTGCGAATCCAGGGCAATATAGTTAAAAAACGGCATTGCAGCTACCTCACTTTCAGCCCGTGCGCGCCGCAGCAGCACTCACAAAGACTACCCTTCCGTAATTGTTTCGTTCACAACCTCGTCGATCGTTGTGATTCCGTCGTAGATAACAGCCAAACCGTTGTCGCGCAACGTTCTCATGCCCTTCTTCTGAGCCGCCACGCGCAACACATTCGTCGAAGCCCGGTTCATAATCAAATCGCGTATCTCGTCGTCAAAGATCATAATCTCGAAGATCCCGACCCGACCCCGGTATCCGGTCCCGTTACACCGGCTGCACCCTTTCCCGTAGTAGAACTTCTTGCCTTTGAGCTCCTCTTCGGTCAGTCCCAGTTCCTTCAATTGCGCCTCGTCCGGCTCGTAGGCGGTCTTGCAGTGGGTGCAAATCCGTCGAGCCAAACGCTGGGCACAGATCCCCTCGATCGTCGCGGTGATGAGAAACGGCTCGACCCCCAGGTCCAGCAAACGAGCCACGGAGCTGGGGGCGTCGTTGGTGTGCAAAGTGGTAAACACCAGGTGGCCGGTCAGCGACGCCTGGGCGGCGATCTCTGCGGTTTCCAGGTCACGAACCTCACCCACGAGCACGACATCCGGGTCCTGACGCAAAATCGACCGCAGGCATCGGGCAAACGTCAATCCGATCTCCGCTTTCATCTGCACCTGGACCAAACCGTCGACGTCGTATTCCACGGGGTCCTCGGTGGTGATGATCTTGCGGTCGATCGTATTGAGCTCGCTCAGCGCCGAGTACAGCGTCGTGGTCTTCCCGCATCCGGTCGGACCGGTCACGATCACGATTCCGTTTGGCTTGCGAATGAGCTGCCCCATCATCTGGATGTCTTCCGGCCTCAACCCCAGCTTCGCCAGATCGAAGCTCACCTGGCTGCGGTCCAACACACGAAGCACGACGCTCTCCCCGAACATTGTCGGCAGAACGCTCACACGCAAATCGACCGGATTGCCCTGAACCGTAAGGGAGATACGACCGTCTTGAGGCAGCCGTCTTTCGGCAATGTCCAAATCGGCCATGACTTTGATACGCGAGCTCAGAGCCGCCGCAATGTACTTCGGAGGCGGAATCATCTCGTATAACACGCCATCGATACGATAACGCATCTTGTACTCATTCTCGAACGGCTCGAAGTGAATATCCGAAGCTTTGTCCCGGATCGCCTGCAGAAGAACCAGGTTCAGCAGCTTCTTCACCGGATTCGACTCGGACAGCTCCTTCAGCTCGTTCAGGTCGATACTCTGGTTTCTCCCCTCGAACTCGGCCAGGAAGGCATCCGACTGAATCTCATCAATCAGCTCGGTGATATTCTCGTCCTCGGCCTCATAATACTTCGTGAGAGCCGCCTCCAGCGCGTTGCGGTCCGTCATCTTCGCCGTCACGTTAAAACCCATCAACGTGCGAAGATCATCCGTGGCCCGGAAGTTCTCCACGTTATCCAGAGCCACCGTAAGCTCGTTCTTGGCCTTGTCGTAGTCGATGGGCACGATGTGATAGGTCTTGGCCATCTGCGCCGGCACTTTCTCCACCACATCCTGCGAAATATCCACCCCGTCGATGCTCACATACTCCATGCCGCGCTTGGCCGCCAGCGCCACCTGGAGCTGGGTCTCGTCCACCAGCCCCAATTCCATGAAGATTTCGCCGATACGAACATCCCCGCCTCGCTGCTTCTGGATGTTCAGACACTCGTGAACCTTATCCCGGCTCAGCACCCGCATCTTCATCAGGATTCTGCCCAGCGGACGACCCCGAAGCTGCTCGATGGGAGGAAGCTTGTTTTCTGTCTTCATCTTACCCATATGCCGAAACCCTCAAAGACCCTATAACTTTCTACGTCCGTATTATATCAAAGTAAACAGTTATTTCACAAAAAATTAGCTATTGGACACTTAGTTAACGGGACAGGTATGAAGCCCTGATAATCGGCACAACCGCCCAAAACGACACAAGAAATGTGATGCCGCCTCCCCCGAGGCGTCCGAAAAGACCCGTCCCGACAAATGCCCCCAGCCGAATGCTTAGGTCTTGAGAATGGGCCCGAGATCTTCCAGCTCTTTGGCCGCCTGCGCCGCCTTCTTTTTCGACTTGCCCTTGGCTCCGGAGATCTTGGCCATCGCCTTTTCCTGAAGCGCGCCCGGCTGACGGCCCTTATCAAGCATCTCCTCCAGGGTGATCTTACCGGTATCGTAAAGCTCCCAGAGGTGCTCGTCGAGCAGTTGCATGCCGAGCTTCTTGCCGGTCTGGATGCTCGAATCAATACGGTAGGTCTTATTTTCCCGGATCAGGTTGGCGATGGCCGGCGTTACCACCATAAACTCATAGGCCGCGACCCGGCCCCGGCCGGTGGCCAACGGGCATAACGCCTGGCTCAGCACCGCGATGAGGTTGCCGCTAAGCTGGATTCGAATCTGTTCCTGCTGATCCGTCGGGAACACGTCGATGATCCGGTTCACCGTGCCGGCGGCACTGGTGGTATGGACCGTGCTGAAAACAAGGTGGCCCGTTTCGGCGGCACGTACCGCCGACTCGATCGTCTCAAGGTCACGAAGCTCACCGACGAGAATGATATCCGGGTCCTGACGCAGAACGCGCCTCAGCGCCTCGCCAAAGCTGGGCACATCGACCCCCACTTCCCGCTGATTCATGATGGACTTCTTGTGGGGATGGTAGTATTCGATAGGGTCTTCAACCGTAACGATATGGCGATCGAAGTTCTCGTTGATGTAGTTGAGCATGCAGGCCAGCGTCGTCGTCTTGCCACTTCCGGTAGGTCCGGTCACGAGGAACATGCCACGCGGCCGCCGACACAGGGCCGCCGTGATCTTGGGCAGGCCGATTTCGTCAAAGGTCATGATCTTGTTGGGAATCAGGCGCAAAACGATGGAGATATTGCCCTTCTGCTTGAACACTGCCACACGAAAACGCCCCTGGTCGCCGAAGGCAAAGCCATAATCCGTTCCACCTTCCTCCTGAAGCTCCTGCTGGCAGCGTTCCGGCGTGATACTCTTCATCAAAGCCGCCGTGTCGTCAGGCTCGAGCACCTTCGTTTCCAACGACCTCAGACGTCCGTCCATACGCAAGACAGGCGGTCGGCCAACCACGATATGGATATCCGAGGCGCCCTGCGAGACGCACGCCTGCAATATCCTGTCCATGTTCAGTGTTGCCATGTAGTCATCCTCTGCCAGAACCTGGCGTTACTCTTCCACGACACCCTCCGCCTGCGCGATGCGCGAGACCTCTTCAGGCGTCGTAATGCCCTTGAAAACCTTCAATTTCCCATCTTCCGCCAGCGTCCGCATGCCGGCGGCCTTCGCGGCCGCGCGCAATTCGCCGGTCGTAGCGCGTTTGAAAGCCAGCTCCCGTATTTCGGCGTTCAACTCGATCATTTCGAAAATGCCAAGCCGGCCCTTGTACCCCGTATTTTGACACGCGCTGCAGCCGGCGCCTTTGTAAACCGGGCGCTTCTTCAACTCTTCCTTGGAAATGCCCAGCAGCTTGAGATGGTGCGGGTTGGGGTTCTCGTCCACCACCTTGCACTTCTTGCAGATAACGCGTATAAGTCTTTGCGCCATAATGGCTTGAATCGAGCTGGCTACCAGGAAGGGCTTGACCCCCATATCGATCAGACGCGTGATGGCGCCGCAGGCATCGTTGGTGTGAAGCGTGCTGAACACCAAGTGTCCGGTAAGGGCAGCCTGAATGGCGATGTCGGCCACCTCGCTGTCACGAATTTCACCGATGAGGATGATGTTCGGTGCCTGCCGCAGCATGGCTCGTAGAATCTTGTCGAACGTCAGGCCGATTTCTTCCCTGATCTGACACTGATTCATACCGGCAAAGTTGTACTCCACCGGGTCCTCGGCGGTGATAATCTTTTTGTCCGGCTTGTTCAACTCCTG